>Ga0307374_10000731_pt1 | contig 61658 bp, 60 predicted proteins | sample OX3MG_FD_202532 | JGI IMG/M metagenome (GOLD analysis project Ga0307374, IMG submission 202532) | Soil microbial communities from Risofladan, Vaasa, Finland - OX-3 | ecosystem: Environmental > Terrestrial > Soil > Coastal area > Acid sulfate soil | place: Finland: Risofladan, Vaasa | collected... | reverse complement strand
TGGGCGCGGTGGACAAGACCTTCTTCACCACCGACGCGATGGTGCGAGCAGCGTCGTTCTAGGCGTCGCTCTGCGTTTGGGGTTTAACGGACGGGCGCGGCCAATCAGAGGCCGCGCCCGTTTTTTTTACGCGCGCCGAAAACAATTGCCCGCGCAAAATCGCCGCCGGGAGTCTCCGCTGGCGAAAATTTCACCGCCTGGAGTTCGACTTGGGCCGGTCGTCTAGACGAACGCGCCTTGCTTGCGCTTGGGGAATGCGAGTTCCCGCATCCGCGCGGGCGGGCCGTCAATAAAGCCAATCGAGTTGAGATACAGCTCGCCGCCGAGCAAGCGGCGCAGGGTCGGCGTGGCGCGATGCCATACCTCTTGCCGAACCGAAACGAGATGGTTCTCCTGCACGCGCAGGAATGGCCGAACGTAATATGCGAACAGCGCGCGGCGCTGTCCCGCGCGGGTCACGTTGGCGCCGGTGCGATGCCACGTGTAGCCGTGCAGGATCGCAAGCGACCCGGCAGGCGCGACGATCGGCACGCAGGTGTATTTGCGCCGCGGATCAGGATTGCATCGCATCCGATGCGACCCCGGAACATACTCGGTGCCGCCGTTTTCGAGCGTGAAATCGTCGAGGATCCAGATCGCGTTGGCCGACAGCGGCGCCTCCGGATGCGGCGGCGGCACGTAGCCTGAGTCCGAATGCAGAATCATCGGCTCGCCGCCCGGTCCGGTGGTGTTCGAGGAGAAGCCCGAGAGGATAAAACCGTCGCCGAGGATTCGCTCCATTATCGACATCACTTCCGGCTGCTGGACCGCATCTTCGAAGATCTGGCCCTTGTTAACCAGGTTGAAGACGCGCTGGTTGGCGCCTTCGGATTCGATAAACCCGGCGCCTGCCGCGCGCTCGGCGCGGTTGAGTTCGCTTATCGAGTCGCGCAGCCCCGCCAGCATCGCGGGCGGCATGAAGTTGCGGATGAGCGCGACTCCGTCGCGCTCGAGGGTGGCAATGGTGCGGTCGAGGTCGAAATCCATCGCGTGCGCAAACCTCCGTGGGTTCCTGAACGATCGGTTAATGATGCAATATCGGCGGCCCGATTAACAATCGGGATTGCGATAGCTTCCGCGGGCGCATCCCATCATTTCACCAGCTTGATTCCTCGGCTCAATCGCAGCGCCATTTGGCGCCCAGCCGATTGGCGGCGCTAATGCGCCAGCAGCAAATAGACCGTTCCAGAAAGCAGCACGAGGATGCCGGGATTCACGTGGCGCCACAGCAAAATCGCGCCGACCGCGATCGCAATTCCCATCGAGAGCGGATTCATCCGCCCCGTGATCGGGCTCATGATCGTCAGCTTGCCGATCGCGTAGGTCCCCGCGCACATCAGGCCGATCGCGACCGGCGCCATCCCGCGCTGCACGGCGAGCCGCCACGGCGAGCCCTCGAAATGCACCCATAGCCGGTTTGCGAGCAGGGTCATCGCGCAGTCGGGGAGAAAAAACGCGACGCCGACGATCGCCGCTCCCAGAGCGCCCATCAGCCGGTAGCCGATCACGAGCACCATCATCATGTTCGGCCCGGGCGCGACCTGGCCCAGGCTGTAGATGTCGCGAAACTGCTTGTCGGTCAGACTGAACCAGTGCACCGTCGCGTGTTGCATTTCCGGCAGCACGGCGGTTCCTCCGCCGACGGCAAGGACACCCAGCATCGCGAAAACCAGGCCGAGTTTGAGCAGTTGGGTTCTCATTTGATGGACCGCCTTAGCTGCGCAGCTTTCCGTGGCGCGGCCCGTGATGAAACGGGATGTGCAACTCGGCCGATTGCGCGGCCGATCCGGCGGCGCTGGGCCGGTACAGAAAAATCGCGAGCGGCCCGATTACCAGCAGCACCCACGCGAGCGAGATTTTGAAGATCGACACCGCCGCGAACGTGACGATAATAATTGCGAGGTCGAGAATTCTCTGGAACTGGCGGCGTCCGAGCTGCAGCGTCACCACCGAGAGCATCCCGACCGCCGCCGCGGCGATTCCGAGCAGGAACTGGTTGACCCGTGGATTATGCCGGCTGTTGCTCCACAGAACGCCGAGCACCGTCACGACGATCGCGCCGGGAATCATCAGGCCCGCGACCGCGGCGATCGCGCCGGGAATTCCGCGCAGGTTGTCGCCGACGATCACGGCGATATTGACCGAGTTCAGTCCCGGCAGCGTCTCGGAGATTTCGAGCGTCGAGAGAAAGTCTTCATCGGTAAGCCACTTGGAGCCGCCGACCAGGTACTCGCGCTCATAGGCGACCACGCCGCCGCCGAAGCTGACCGCGCCAGCCATGAAGAACAGCTTGAAGAGATCGAACAGCGCGACCGGCGTGCGGGCCGCCGCGCTTTCACTCGCGGTGTTTGACGGCGGCATTGCCCATTCCATAAACCAGCGCGGTCTTGGTGGTGCCGCGATTGATCCAGTCCGAGGCGCGAGCCTGCAAGCCGGTATAAAACAGCTCCGACAGTTCGCGCGGCTTCTTGTGCATCGCCTCTGGCCGGTCGAACTTTAGCTGAAACGCAAACTCGGCGACCAGCGGCTGGTCGGTGCTCCGCACGCGCCAGACCGCGACGTTGCATTTGGCGCTCAGATGTCCGCCGAAATCGAGCACGCCGAGCTCGAACAGGTACTCGGCTATCGAGGCGCCGTGCACCGGCGCCATCGTGGCCTTCGGATTGGCGCCGATCGTGCGCAGCGCCGGGAATGCATTGGCGATCAACTCGACCTTTTGCGTCAGCAGGATATTGGGCGTGTCGAGCTCGCAGTTGTGCGAATAGATCAGCCGCATCCCGACCTTGTCGTCCTTGGGCAGCAGGATTTCTTCCTTGAATTTGATCGTGTGGATGCACGGCAACAGCGGGCGCACATCGACCGCCGCGGCCGCCGCCTTGTCTGGATGGCGAAATTTCAGCACCAGCTCGTGGTTGGATTCGGGCAGCCCATGCTTGAAGAAGGTGCGTTTGCGCAGGATGAAACCGGCGTCGTAGAGCTTGAAATGCGGGGTGTCGAAGAACACCACTTCGCGAATCTGCGGGGACGGCTCCGCGTCGATCTTGCTCAGATGCACGCCAAGGGTCTTGGCGGCGTGATGCGCGATTTTCCAGAACTTGTGAAACGACGCCGGCTTGTGGAACCGGTCGGCGCGCAGCAGGATTTTGTACTCGCGGTACTTAATCTCGTCGGCCGGAATCGGCTCGTAAAGATTCTTGTCGTGGTTCGCCTGTGGGCTCATTCGGGATATTTCCGCGCTCCGCCGAGATCACGCGCCGCTCAGCGGCGCGGTTCTTGACCCATCGAAGTACCAGTCCCACCGCCAAGGGTCAATTATCTCGACAAGTGTAGCATAGCAGCGTCCGCGCGGCTTGCTTTCAGCGCGCGTTTGCCGCACTTACGGGGCATGGAAACCAATTCCAGCCTGTGGGCCCGGATGCAGTCGGCGGTGGCGCGCGGAGTCAGCGTGTCGTTGCCGATCTTCGCAGCTTCTGCCGACAATGCGGAGATCCGCGATGTCGAAGGCCGCCGCTATATTGATTTTGCCGGTGGAATCGCCGTGCTCGGCGTCGGCCATCGTCATCCCCGCGTCATCGCCGCGGTAACCCAGCAGCTCGCCGCGTTCACGCACGCGTGCTTTCAAGTAACGCCCTACGAATCGTACGTGCGCCTGGCCGAGAGGCTCAACGCGCTCGCGCCCGGAGGCGAACCAAAGAAGACCATTTTTCTCACCACCGGCGCCGAGGCAATCGAGAACGCGGTCAAGATCGCGCGCTACGCGACCGGGCGGTCCGGCGTGATCGCGTTCGAGGGCGCGTTCCACGGGCGCACGCTGATGGCGCTGGGACTGACCGGCAAGATGAATCCCTACAAGGCGGGCTTTGGTCCATTTCCCGCCGACATCTATCACGCGCCGTTTCCCGACGCGTTCCATGGCGGCAGTATCGCGGCGTCGCTCAAGGCGATCGAGGGGATTTTCCATTCCTCGCTCGAACCGGCGCGCACCGCCGCGATTATCATCGAGCCCGTGCAGGGCGAGGGCGGCTTCAACGTCGCACCCGCCGAGTTTCTGCGCGAGCTGCGCCGCCTGTGCGATCGCCACGGAATACTTCTTATCGCCGACGAGGTGCAGACCGGATTCGGCCGCACCGGTCGGATGTTCGCCGTCGAGCATGCGGGAGTCGCGCCGGATCTGATCGCGATGGCGAAGAGCCTGGGCGGCGGATTTCCAATCTCCGCGGTGACGGGCGCCGCCCGGGTGATGGACAGCGTCGCGCCGGGCGGACTGGGCGGGACCTACGCGGGAAGTCCGATCGCGTGCGCGGCGGCGCTGGCGGTGCTCGACGTGATGCGCGACGAAGATCTTCCCGCGCGCGCCGAAAAGCTCGGCGGTGTGATTCGTGCCCGGCTCGCCGCGATGCAGGGCGATGCGCGCTTCGAATGTATCGGCGACGTGCGCGGACTCGGCGCGATGCTGGCGTTCGAGCTCGTCAAGGATCGCGCGGCGCGCGAGCCGGCGCCGGAGCTGACTCGCCGCCTGGTGCTGCGCGCGGCCGAGCGCGGACTGGTGATTCTGTCGTGCGGAGTTCATGCGAACGTGATTCGCATCCTGGCGCCGCTGACCGCGCCGCTCGAGCAGGTGGACGAAGGACTCTCCATCCTGGAGGCGTCGCTCGCCGACGTGGTCGGGTAGCCGCCTTGAGAGTTTGTGAATTTATTGAAAGCCTCGCTGCGGAGGAACATTCCGTCAGTCAAATTCCTCAAGCGGCCAAGCCACTTATGTCATTCCCGCGCCCTTCGACAGGCTCAGGGCAGGCTCCGGCTGCCGCGCGAGACCTTATCCTGAGCGGAATCGAAGGAAATCCCCGACTCCGAATGAACTCGCAAACTTTGAGACAACCGTTGACGCCGTGGCCGCGCAGCGCTCTTGAGCGGAAATCGCATGCGCGCGATTAGAAATACAGGGTGGCCCGCAAGCGTCGCGGGCCGGCCCGGTTGCCATGCCGCTGCGAAGTCTCAGGCCGATGGCCGCGCGAGTGATGCTCGCCGCGGCCGTTCTATGGGCGTGCGGATGCGCGGCGCACGCGGCCGCTTTGCCGGTGCGCTTCGTGCCCTACGATCGCGTGGCCGCATCGGGCGGCAATTCGGGGTATGACGCGGTCTATTATCCCGGCCAGGAAATCGACTATTACCCCACCAAGGAAAAACCGCGCCGCGCCGTCGTGCATCGCGGCGGCGGCATCGCCGAGTTTGCCTGTCTCAATGACGACTGCACCGAGTACACCGTGCGCACCGCCGGGATTGCGGGGGTCGCCGATACTTCGCTCGAGATGACGGAAATCTCGCCGGGAATCTTGCTGGTGCGCGACGGCGGCAGCGGCGCGGTTCGCGGATATCTGGCCGACGCGGGCAACAATGACTACCGTTTTGCCGAAACCCTCGACCAGGCGCAGCTTATCGTCAAGGGCGCCAACGGTGAAAGCACCGCCAGCAAGGTCGGTCGGGTCGCGCTACAAGTTGTCGTGGTGACCGCTGTAGCCGCGGCCATGATCGCGATACTGGTGGTCGGCGCGGCTGCCGCATCGGCGCCTCCATAGGGAGTCGGTCGCGGCGGCCCCGCGGATTCACCGGCCATCCAACTTGATACCCCGATCAGCGGATGTTAGCTTCGCCAACGGTTGGCGGTGAGGAGTTCGCCTGGCGCGGATGTGTTCCCGGCAGGCGAAACGCGGGATGCACGAATGACCGAAAATCGAAGGCTGCCTGACTTTATCGCGGTGGGTCCGCAGCGCACGGGAACGACCTGGATGCACAAGATGCTGGCGGGCCATGCGGGGCTTCCGTCAACCAAGGAAACCGACTTCTTTCTGAAGAATTTTGCGCGCGGCCTCGACTGGTACCTCGCGTTCTTCGCGGCGTGCCCGCGCACGGCCCCGATGGGCGAGATCGATCCCAATTATTTCGGCGCACCGGTTGCGCGCGAGCGGATTGCCGCGCTCGTTCCCCAGTGCAGGATCATCGTGTCGCTGCGCGACCCGACCGAGCGCGCGTGGTCGTCGTATCGCACGATGCGGCGCGACGCATGGACCCGCGCCGGCTTCGAGGAAACCGTGATGCGCAACGATATCATCCGCGAGTCGAGCCGCTACGCGTTCCATCTGGCTGGTTGGCAGCGCGATTTCGGCGCCGAGCGCGTGATGGTGTGCCTATACGACGATCTGGAAACCGATCCGCAGGCGTACCTGGATCGGATCTGCGATTTTATTGGCGCGCCGCGCATCGCGGTGCGCGGCACCGCTGCCGCATCCGAGCGCGTCAACGCCGTCACCGAGGCTCCGCGCAACCGCAAGCTCGCGCAGGGCGCGCGCGACGCGCGCGATTGGCTCGCGATGCATCGGTGGCATCGCACCAGCCGCGCGCTCGAGCGGCTCGGACTGTGGCGCTTCGCATTTGCCGGCGGCGAGGAGTTTGGCGCGATCGATCCCGCCGCCGAGGCTCGCCTGCGTGAGTATTTCCGTCCCGAAGTCGAAGCGCTCGAGACGCTCATCGGCCGTGACCTCGGCGCGTGGAAGCGTCCGCGCCCCTGCATCGATTCCGCTTCGCGCGAGGACCCAAGCGCAAGCGGCGCGAGAGTGTGATGGCGCGAGTATCGATAATCGTTCCGGCGCATAACGCCGCGCACACCATCGCACAGGCGCTCGAGAGCGTGTTCGCCCAGACCTTCGCCGATTTTGAGGTAATCGTCGTTGACGACGGCTCGACTGACGCGCTCGATGCGGTGCTGGCGCCGTACCAGGATCGGATCAAGTTAATCCGGCAGAGAAATCTCGGTGTCTCGGCCGCGCGCAACGCCGGCGCCGCCGCGGCAAGCGCCGAGTACCTGGCGTTCCTCGACGCGGACGACATCTGGATGCCCGAGCGGCTGGAAAAAACGGCGGCGATGCTCGCGTCCGATCCGCGATGCGTGATGGTCTTCTGCGGTGCGCTGACGATCGACAAGGACGGCACCGCGACCGGCGAATACTCGATCGAGCCGGCGACCAGCCTCTGCCCGGGACTGTCCGAGATTGTTTCGGGGCAGGTGCGGCTGCGGGCGAGTTCGATCCTGATGCGGCGCGCGGTCTTCGTCCGGATCGGCGGCTTCGACGCGAGGGCATTTGGCCGGACTCGCGGCGGGGCGGCTCTGTTTCTCTATTCGCTGGTGAGCGAGCACGGCACGATCCGGATCGTGCCGGAGCCGCTGATGAAATACCGCGCCGAGCCGACGCGCAACCGGATGTGGAAATACGAAGTGGGACGCCGCATCCTGGTTCGCAAATGGCGCGTGCGCTATGGCTGGAAGATTCGCGGCGCGCTCAGGACTCAAGTCGGCGCGTGGGCGCGCACGTGGAGTCAGATCGGGATCGCCGCGACCGAGCGGGTCAATCACAAGGTCGCGCGCGCCGCGTTTCGCGCCGCGCTGCGCCTGGAACCGTGGAACTGGCGCGTGCGCGCGCGGCTGATGCGCACCTATCTGCCGCCGCGGATGGTCGCGCGGATGGACCGCCGGGGCGCCGAGCGCAAGCGTCTTGAGCGCGCAGCGCGGGCGAAGACATGAAACCGCGCGCCGCGGCGCGGCTGCCGGACTTTATCGCGGTCGGGCCCGGCCGCACCGCGACGACCTGGCTGCACGAGAAACTCAAAGGGCGGGTCGATCTTCCGGCGGGAATCAAGGAGACCGATTTCTTTACGACCAACTACGCCAAGGGGATCGACTGGTACGCGCACCACTTCCGCCACGCCACCGGCGCGCTGCCGATCGGCGAAGTGAATCCGTATTTCGGAATGCCCGAGGCCGCCGAGCGAATCCAGCGCCATCTGCCCGGCTGCAAGATCATCTGCACTTTTCGCAATCCCGTCGAACGAATTTATTCGTCGTACAAACTCTGGCGTCATTACACGCAGACCAGCCTGGCGATGGAGGAATTCCTGATCAAGGTGCCGCAGATTATCGAGGTCACGCGCTACGCGGCGCATCTGCCCGATTGGCAAACGCGCTTCGGCGCCCAGCGGGTGCTGGTCCTGTTGAACGACGACCTGCGCGCGGGCCCGCAGGAGTTCCTGGATCGGCTGTGCGATTTTATCGGGATTGCGCGCTACCCGGTTCCATCGGCTGGACCAGGCGCTGACATGATCAACTCGATTGACGATCTGCCACGTTACCCGCGGGTCGCGCGCCGCGCGCGCCATCTGATGTATTGGCTCGAGGAGCGGCAGGCGTACGAGTTGTCGAACTTTCTCGAGCGCGCGGGCGTATGGCGATGGACCTTTGGCGGCGGCGCGAAGTTTGGACCGATCGACCCAATGATCGACGCGCGTCTGCGCGCGATGTTTCTGCCCGAGATCGAGGCGCTTGAGAAAATGCTTGGACGCGATCTCTCCGCGTGGAAAACACCGCCGCGCGATCGCGCCTGCTGACGCGGCGAGCCGATGCCGCAAGTCTCGGTAATAATTCCGATGTTCAACAGCGCGGCGACGGTTGCGCGCGCAATCGAGAGTGCGCTCGCGCAGACGCTGGGCGACCTCGAGATCGTGTGCGTCGATGACGGCTCGAGCGACGGCTCGGCGGCGCTCGCGCGCAGCTACGGCGATCGCGTGCGGGTGATTGCCCAGGACAACCGCGGTCCGTCGGCGGCGCGCAACGCGGGCGCGCGCGCCGCAAGCGGCGAGTTCGTTGCCTTTCTCGACGCCGACGATATCCTGCGTCCGGCGATGCTCGCGCGATGCACTGCTGAACTGCGCGCCAATCCCGAGAGCGTGCTGGCGTACAGCAACGCGGAGATTATCGACGACGCCGGGTGCGTGCTGCGCGCCTCGATGGTCGGCGCGGGTCGCGCGCATCCGCCCGCGATGGCGGATCTGCTCGCGCATATCTGGCCGATCGTGCCCAGCACCGCGGTGATGCGCCGCGCGGTGTTTGACGCCTGCGGAGGATTCAACGAGTCGCTGCGCTCGTGCGAGGACATCTACTTCTGGCTCTTGGCGCGCGAGCACGGCCCGTTCATCTATCTCGCCGAGGTATTGGTCCAGAAGACCGAGTATCAGCTCTTTCCGAAGGTGCTCGAACGCGACGCGGGTGCGGGCGCGTTTGCCGGTCTGGTTCGCGGACGATACGGCGCGCGCGGGGCGGGACTGCTGCGCGATTTTAACCGGATGAAGGCGCGGCTGCTCGAGCAGTGCGGCGCGGAAGCGATACGCGCGGGACGGGCGCGCGACGCGCGGCGCTGTTTTGCGCGTGCGATCGCCTACCAGCCGGCGCACGTCAGCAACTACGTGCGGATGCTCAAAACTTTCGCCGCGCCTGCCGCGGACTCGCGCAAATGAGCATCGCGATACGCTCGCCGCGCGTCTCGGTAATCGTGCCGGTTTACAACGGCGCGGCGACGGTGGCCGCCGCGCTCGAAAGTATCCTTGCGCAATCCTTCAGCGACTTCGAGATCGTCGCGGTCGATGACGGCTCGACCGACGACTCGATGAAAGTGCTCGAGCGCTACCGGCCGCGGGTTCGGGTGCTGACTCAGCAGAACCGGGGACCATCGGCGGCGCGCAACCTGGGGGTGCGCAATTCGTCGGGCGAATATCTCGGCTTTCTGGACGCTGACGACCTCTGGCGGCCTAAGTTTCTCGAACGCACCGTCGCGGCCCTGGATAAGGATTCGGCGAGCGTGCTGGTCTACACCGATCTCGAACTCGCCGACTCGACCGGTCTTGCGATGGGCGCGCGCCTGATCGGAAAGCGCGGCCTTCCCACCGTGCGCGACATGCTCGAACGGCTGTGGCCGATTCTGCCAAGCTCGGTCGTCATGCGGCGCGACGCGTTCGAACGCGCGGGCGGCTTTCCCGAAGAGCTGACCAGTTTTGAGGACGTGTATTTCTGGCTGCTCGCGCGCGAGCAGGGCAACTTCAGCTATATCGAAGAGCCGCTGGTGATCTGGCGCTTCGCGCTGTTTCCGGCGCCGCTCAAACCCGCGGGCGGCCAGGAGGCGGCGGGGCGTGTCTTCGACCAGATGCTCCAGTTGCGCTATGGCGTCAGCGGCCTTGCGCATGTGGCCGCGCGCCAGCGCGCGCCGCGCAGCATCCTGGGCTATATCGGGCTGCACGCGCTCGCGCGCGGCGATCAGTTGATGGCTCGGCGGGCGTTTGGCGCGGCGCTGCGCACCGATCCGTGGCGGCTGAAGAATTATTTGCGCTATGCGCGGACATATTTGCCGCGCGCAATCGCGCGTGCGCTGTCCGGCGGGCGCGGCGCGGAGTCATCGCGGCGATGACGCCTTGGCACCGCGGCTGCGAGTTGTTAGCGTCGCGCGCGATGGAAACGGAATCGGAACGCTGGAGCCGCGATGCCCTCGTCTGACCCGAGGCGGATGCCGGATTTTATCGGAGTCGGGCCGCCGCGCACCGCGACGACCTGGCTCTACGAGGTCATGCAGGGGCACGCAGGATTTTCAAATTTCCGCAAGGAAACGGATTTTTTTACCCGCTTCTACGGCCGCGGCTTCGATTGGTACCTGCAATACTTCGCCGCGTGCCCGCCCGATTTGCCGATGGGCGAGATGTCGCCGATGTATTTCGCGTCGGACGAGGCGCGGGAGCGAATCCGGCTCGGGATTGCGCGCTGCAAGATCATCTGCACGTTTCGCGATCCGGTCGATCGCGCGTGGTCGCATTGGCGGCTGATGGTCCGCAACCTGTGGACCAAGCTCGATTTCGAGCAGGCCGCGGCGCGGCATCGCGACATCCGCGAATCGAGCCGTTACGGCCACTATGCCGCCGAATGGATCGCGAGCTTCGGCCGCGAAAACGTGCTGCTGATGTTTTACGAAGATCTGGAGCGCGACCCGCAGGGATTCGTCGATCAGTTCTGCGGGTTTATCGGCGCACCGCGGTTTTCGTTGAGCGATTCTCCGGCCGCGCAAACCCGCGTGCACTCGGTGGTCTCGCGCCCGCGTCATCTCAAAGTCGCGCGCAACGTTCGCGACATCAGGGCGTGGCTCAATGATCATCGGATGCATCGCGCGGCCGCGATCGTCCGGCGAAGTCCGCTGTGGCGCTATTGCTTCGAAGGTGGAGAAGAGTTCGCACGGCCGACGCCAGAGGTTGACGCGCGCCTGCGCGCGGCGCTCAGGCCGGAGATCGAGGAGCTCGAAAAGATCAGCGGACGCGATCTTACGGCATGGAAGTCGGGCGCGGTTCGCGCACAGACACAAAGCGCCGGCTAGGTTTCGTCCTCCGGCGCCTGATTCGCAGGGCAGCGGGCGGCTCAGGCCGATCTCGGAACCTTGCGCAGGTTTCGATAGGCGCGGCCCTCGCCAAGCCCGTAGCGATTCAGCATCCGATAGACGGTGTAGCGCGAAACCCCAAGTAACTCGGCCGCGCGATGGCAATTGCCATTGGTCGCCTCGAGCGCGCGCATCAGGGCGATCTTCGACGCCTCGCGGATAACAGCGTCGAGCGCGTACGGCCAGGCCTGCTTGTCCGGCTTCTCGGCTGGCGCGGGCGCGCTCTCGATTATGCCGGCCAGCAGCGTATTGGAGGCCGTCGCCGACTCGGCTCCGTCCGCGACGCCGCCCGCATAGACGTGGTCAGGCAGATCTTCGGCAACCAGGCGGTCGGTCTCGGTCAGAATGGCGGCGCTTTCGATCGCGTGGGCGAGTTCGCGCACGTTGCCCGGCCATGGATAGGCCATCAGGGCGTCGAGCGCGGGGCGTTCGATATGCGTGATCGCCTTGCCGAACAGATGATTGTAATGCTCGATAAAGTGCGCAACGAAGGCGGGAATCGCCTCAGGCCGCTCGCGCAGCGGCGGCAGGAAAATCGCCGCCGTGTTGAGCCGGTAGAACAGGTCGTCGCGAAACTCGCCGGTCTTGGTCATCGCGCGCAGATCGCGGTTGGTCGCGGCGACCAGGCGGATATCGACTTTGTAATTGTGGGTCGAGCCGACCGGCTGGATCTCGTGCGTCTCGACCGCGCGCAGGAGCTTGGGCTGGAGCTTGAGCGGCAGCTCGCCAATTTCATCGAGGAACAGCGTGCCGCCGCTGGCCGATCGGAAATAGCCCAGCGAATCCTCGCGTGCGTCGGTGAAGGCGCCCTTCACATGCCCGAAGAGTTGCGACTCGGCCAGCGTGTCGACCAGGTTGGAGCAGTTGAACGTGACGAAGGGGCCGTTGGGCGTCGGTCCCAGCGTATGCAGCGCGCGGGCGACCAACTCCTTGCCGGTGCCGGATTCGCCGTGGATCAGCACGGTGGCCTTGTAAGGGCTGAGCCTGGCGATGGTTTTCAGAACCTTGCGTACTTGCGCCGACCGCACCACCATCCCGCCGATCCGCTCGGAGCCATGCGCGAGCGCGTCAAGGCTGATGCAATCGGTGCGATGCGATTCGTTGTCGGCGCAGTGCTGGTGGCCCGGTCCAATCTTCGCGGTTTCTGCCGCGGTGTCCCCGCTCTGACGCATCGTATGTTTCCCCCCGCGGTGTCCCCGCCGCGAGCCTACTCTCTGTTACAAATACAGAGCTACATGTTGTAGGAAAACCATATATTCGAGGCGGATGACCTCTGTCAAGTGCGGTGACGGTATTTCTTGGATTCGTTTGAGCCTTGGCGGGCTTTGTTTGGCGCTGCCGTCGCCCCTTTTGGCGGCGAAAAGAGCCTTCGGGCGGGTCAAATCGCCACAAGCGATAAAGATGCTGCACGGTCGGGAGCCCGGCCGAGGCTCCCGATGGCGGCGCGGACTTCCAATGCGCGCAAATCCCTGTAAACATCGCAGTCCCGACCCACGAGCGAGCCGTTAGCTCAGGCAGGTAGAGCATCTGACTTTTAATCAGAGGGTCCCGGGTTCGAGTCCCGGACGGCTCACATAAATTCCCCAAGGAAATCAAGCCGTTTCGTGCGAATCGAGACTGTGGACAGGCTCGGCGCTCGTTTGGAGCGTATTTGAGGCCGGCGGCGACGGTCGCTTTGGCCGATTCGGCCGCCGGCCGTGCGATCGCGGTTTACAGGCGCCCGGTCAGAAGCAATATGATCACGATAATGAGCACGATTCCGCCGATTCCGATTCCGCCGCGCGGTCCGTATGCGTAATAACCGCCGCCGCCGCCAAACAACAAGATCAGGATGAGAATTAGTAGTATGGGTGACATGGATCCTCCTGCGATGCTCGATCAAGGCTATAGATTTTCTACCATCGAGTTCTCTGGCATCCGCTCCATCGAGCGATAAAACGCATTACTCGTTTACTTTTGGGAGAACACTCACTGCTACCTGCTCGGTTATGTTGGGTGCCGGCTCATCAGCCGATGCGCGCTTCAGGGTGAACCCCGGCAGCACCCTTGCCGCCGCGCCCAAGCGCGATCTTGCGCGTTGCAGTGCGTAGCGCCTGACCGTGCGGCGCGCCTGTTCCCTGGTTGCGCTGACTTCAAAGCATCCTGCCGCAAGCAGTTCAGCGCTGTGCGCGTTAGCGGCTTCGCCGCCGGCCAGGATTATCTGGTTAGGCAACGCGGACTTGATCGCCCGGATCAGATCGACCGTCGCCGGGATCCAGTGCGAGCAGGTGCAGGACAGGCAAATGATATTTGGGGAAAAGCGTTTGGCGAATTCCTCGATCTCGGCCGAGGTCTTGCCGCCGCCCAGAAAAGTCGCGGCGACGCCGTCCTGGCGCAAGAGTTCCAGAAGAATCTTCAACCCCAGGGTATGAACCTCACCGGGGGCGCACACGCCGACCGATCGGAGTGGGGGAATCAGAAGAGGGCGATTGAACCGGCTGCCCAGCTCTCCGACTATCTCTTCGGTGGTATCGACGATGAAATTCTGGTTTTCCGGACTGATGTGGTCGTCAGTACGTTCCTGGCCCATCAGGGCCAGTGCCGGAAGAATGACCTCGCTGAGGGTCGGTTCGAGGCCGTTTTCGTCGCAATAATCAACCACCAGCGCGCGCGCACCGTCCCGATCGATCTCCAGGAGCTTGCGGTAATAGTCGTGATAGTCTTCGAGCTTTCGGTCGGCGCCGAGCAGGACGGTGAGAAAACTCAGTGCGGGAATATAATCGCCGGCGACTTTCAGGCAGGAAGTCAGAGGCGTCGCCAGCAACAGTCCCGGTAATCCCCACAGCCATGCCCAGAACATCGCCGAGACCAGCAAGGCTAAAGGCGAGAGGCCGATTCCACGTCCGATCAGAAAAGGCTCGACGAACTGCGCCGCCACCTGATCGAGAATCACGAACGCCGCAAACACTTCGAAGCACTTGGACCAATTGGGAAAGACGGCGAACGCGACCAGAGTTGGCAATACCGCGGAAGTCAATGCGCCGACATACGGGATGAACCGCAGCAGAAAGGCCAGCGCGCCCCAGAACGCCGGATTCGGCAGCCCCAGCATCCACATCACGATTGCGATTGAAGCGCCGTATCCGAGATTGACCAGGGAGAAGAGCAACAAATATTGAGAAACCGTGCTGCCCGCGGTCGCTATCGCCTCCGCAGCGAGAGTGACTCGAATCCTGGCGGTCAGGCGCACGAGACGATCGCGAACATCTTCGCGCCCGTAAAGCAGAAAAAAGAACAAGACAATCACGAGCAGGATTTTGGCGAAGCCGGATAACAAGGGGAGGACAGGTTTCAGCACTTGCTCGGCGGCGGAAGATCCAGCGGCTGCCTGTACGACGGTTTGCGATCGCTTTCGCACGGGTTCCGCCTGCTGAAGCCGCCGCTCGACGTTGTTCACGCCGAATTCGATACTCGCCAGCCAGTCAGGAGTGGAGCCCTGAAACGCCTTAATCTTCGCCGCGATATTTTCCGAATGGTCGGTTACGTTCACCGCAACATCAGTGAGCTGAATAGCCAGAAAATACGCCAATAAAGCGATCGCGATCACGGCGGTAGCGACGACCATGGCGGAGCTGGCGAGTCGGCCGATGAACCGCTCGAGGCGGCTCGCAATTGGGCTGAAGATCACCGCCAACACGCCGGCCATCGCCAGTGGCATCAGGATATCTTTGGCGAAATAGAGCACCGCCGTTGCGATAATTATGCCGAGCAGAGGCGTTGCCGCGCCCGCCGAAGAGGTCGAGGACGACGATGGCTCTGCCGCATCGCCAGACTGATGCGGAAACGGCGGCGCGACGGTTTCGTCCAATTGGGCCATGCTGGTCAACGAGTATCCTTCATATAGTAGCTCTCGTTCGCGGAAGTTGTCTCAAGAAACTTTGCAGGCGGGTATTGATTTGCCCGAGCCGCGCCAGAACTTACGCGGTCTTCGCCTTGGGTAAACGGGCTCACGCCTTCGGAGGCGATTTTCGGCGCTTGACATTATCCTATCCAGGGGGATAGGTTAGTTCGCATGATTCATGCGACTCATCCCGACATCGTCAATCGGCTCAAGCGCGCCGACGGGCATCTCAGAACGATCATCCAAATGATCGAAGACAAGCGCGAGTGTCTCGACGTTGCCCAGCAGCTTCACGCGGTCGAAAAGGCGCTCGGAATCGCCAAGCGCGTGTATATCCAGGATCACATCGATAATTGCATCGAGGAGGCGGTCGGCGCGATTCCGCGCAACGCGCGGGGCTCTCTGTCGGAGTTCAGAGAGATTACGAAATATCTGTGAGCAAATGACCCAATCGCTTCGGAACAAACCCATGGATCAAGCTGCTGAGCAGGCGCATCACCGGCACGCGGAGCAAGACCACGCTGAAGATGCGCGTCATGCTCATGTTCACGGCGTGGCTGATCCGGCCTATTTGAGCACGATCGACGGGCTTCGGGCGCTTAAGTATTCGCTTGCGGTTCTCGGGATTGCCGCTGGGCTGCAACTCGCGGTCGTGTGGCTCTCGGGCAGCGTGGCGTTGTTGGCGGACACGATTCACAACGCGGCTGACGCGTGCACGGCGATTCCGCTCGGAATCGCGTTCGTGCTGATGCGCCGAAAACCCACCGCGCGGTTCACCTACGGCTATGGCCGCGTCGAAGACCTCGCCGGAGTCGCAATCGTTCTAATCATCCTGCTGAGCGCGCTTGGCGCGGGCTACGAAGCGGTACGGCGACTGATCAATCCGCAACCGATCGCGGCGCTGGGCGCGGTCGCGATAGCCGGCATTATCGGCTTTGTTGCGAACGAGACCGCCGCGGTCATTCGCCTGCGGGCGGGTCGAGCGATCCACAGCGCCGCGCTGGTCGCCGACGGCTATCACGCACGAGCGGACGGGATCGCGAGTCTGGCGGTTACGGCCGGGGCGATTGCGGTGAAGCTGGGCTTTCCGATCGCAGATCCGATCATCGGGCTTGCAATTGCGATCGCGATCCTTGGGATAGTCTGGGAATCCGGCTCGGCGGTTTTCACTCGTCTGCTTGACGGCGTCGAACCGAACCTGGTTGCCGAAATGCGCCACGCCGCCGAGCACGTTGCGGGAATCTCGGAGGTGCGCGGCACTCGAGCGCGCTGGATCGGGCATCGCCTGCACGGCGAAGCCGATATCGCGGTGGACGCGGCGCTATCTGTTGGGCAGGGTCTCGAGATCGCGGAACGTTTCAGGCTCGAGGTGATGAGACATGTGCCCGCCCTGGCCGTGCTGCGCGTCGGTATCGAGGATAACCGTCGGGAACGCCGCGATCGCGATTAATCCGAAGCCAAGGAGGATCTCGTGGTTAAACACCGCCATCTAGCTCTGGTTGCCGCGTTGATTGCGTGGGGCGTCTCGATGACTGCCGTCGCAGTTTATTTCGTCGGCAGAAAATCGCTGTGGTTTGGAGCCGGGACGGCGGCGGCGATCCTGGGAATTCACATTTCCCTGTACCATCTTGCGCTCGCGCTCGGCGGTACGTCGATAATCGGGTACGCTGCGCGATGGTTCCGCGGGCGGCCAGTCGAGGGCGAGACTCCGGCGCCGAGCACGACCGGGTCAGTTATCCACTGGGCCTTTCGCTATGATCTCCTGGTGTGGGCGATCTCGCTGGGCAGAGAGCGGGCGTTTCGGGAAAAGCAGATCGACTTGGCGGATCTTATGCCGGGCGAGTCGGTTCTGGACGTCGGGTGCGGGACCGGAACCCTTGCGATCGCGGCCAAGCGTCGCGTCGGTCCGGCGGGGAAAGTGTATGGGATCGATGCGTCCCCTGAGATGATCGCGCGGGCGGTTAAGAAGGCGCGCCGGGCCGGCCTCGAGATGGACTTCAAAGCTGCCGCTATCGAGAGCCTGCCGTTTCCGGATGCGACCTTCGACGCGGTCCTGAGCACTGTTATGCTGCATCATCTGCCCGACGAAGCGCGCCGGCAGGGAATCCACGAGATACGCAGGGTTTTGAAGCCTGGAGGACGGCTGCTTGCGGTCGATTTTGGAGGGTCCGAAGACAAACGGCATAGCCGGACTGCGCGCCATCGCAACCATGCTCATTTTGATATCCGACGCGTGATGCCGGAGCTGAGCGAGGCCGGTCTGAGCAACCTCGAGAGCGGAAAAGTGGGATTCCGCGACTTGTGGTTCGTCCGCTCCGCGGCGCCTTCCGCGCCGAAGTGACGGCGAAGCCAACTCGCGTTCGAGCAGGCCAATCCCATCGAGAAAGGACCGACGATGGCCGCGACGGCGCCGAACTGGTACGCCATTTCCTGCGAAGAGGCCGCGGCGCGGCTCGAAACGAATCTCACGGCCGGGCTTTCGCCCGGCGAAGCCACCGTTCGGTTGGAACGTATCGGCCCCAACCGGATCAAGGAGGCCGAACGCGCTTCCCCGTTCGGGATCCTTCTGCGCCAGTTCGCGAGCTTCGTCATCTGGTTGCTGATTGCCGCCGCTGCGATATCAATTGCGCTCGGCGAGCGGCTCGACGGCGCTGCGATCGCCGCGATCGTGATTTTGAACGCGGCGCTTGGCTTCCTCCAGGAATATCGGGCTGAGCGTGCCGCCGCCGCACTTGCCAATCTGACCGCGCCACGTGCCCGCGTCGTGCGCTCCGGCGTGCCGGCGGTCGTCGCCGCGAGCGAAGTCGTACCGGGCGATCTCTTGCTCCTGGGTGAGGGCGACCTGGTTGCCGCGGACGCGCGCCTGATGGAAACCGCGATGCTTCGCGCCAACGAAGCGCCGCTCACGGGAGAATCGACGCCGGTGGATAAGCAGGCGGGAGAGCTTGCCACCGGCACGGCCCTCGCCGATCGCCGGAACATGGTTTACCTCGGCACGAGCATCCTGAGCGGCACTGCAAGCGCGCTGGTCGTGGCGACGGGAATGGCGACCGAGGTCGGACGAATCGCGGCGATGCTCGAGACCGCAAGCTCTGGTCCCACGCCCCTTGAACGTCAACTCGACCGGGTCGGCTGGCGCCTGATTTGGGCGAGTCTGGTGATCGTCGCGGTGGTTTTCATACTCGGACTGCTGCGCGGTATCGCGCCATTCGAAATGTTCTTGAGCGCGGTCAGCCTTGCGGTCGCTGCGATTCCCGAAGGCCTGCCCGCAGTGGTGACGATCGCGCTCGCGCTGGGCGTGCAGCGGATGGTCCGGCGCAACGCCCTTGTGCGCAGGCTGTCGGCGGTCGAGACGCTTGGCTGCGTGCAGGTCATCTGCACGGACAAAACCGGCACGCTGACGGTCGGCGAGATGACGGTTCGCAAACTTGTAACGGCGGACAAAATCTTCGAGGTGACCGGGCAGGGCTACGCTGCGGCGGGCGCAATCCTGAGCGGCGGCGAACCCAACACAAACGGCGCCGGCGATCCGGTGCTCGACGAACTCCTGACTGCCGCAGTCGCCTGCAATGATGCGCGGATCGTGCGGCGCGGCAAGAGCTTCGCGATGGTCGGCGATCCGACCGAAGGAGCGTTGCTGATCGCCGCCGCCAAAGCCGGTGTCGCGGTGGAAGATACTGAGGCGCGGATGCCGCGGCTGGGCGCGATACCGTTTACCTCCGATCGCAAGCGCATGAGTGTCGTGCGCCGGCGCGACGGCGCTCCCTGGCTCTTCGCCAAGGGTGCTCCGGAAGAGATTATCGAGCGCTGCACGCGCATCCTGACAATCCACGGCGAGCGATCCATCACCGCCGCGGACCGCGCGCAAATGCTCGAAGCCGCGGCGGTGATGGCCGATGACGCACTCAGAGTTCTGGCGCTCGCCAACAGCCGGCTCGAAACCTATGCGGCGGGCGATACAAATGATGGCGATTTGATCGAGCGTGACCTCACATTGCTCGGGCTTGCCGCGATGCAGGATCCGCCGCGGCCGGAGGCGCGTGAGGCGATCCATCGTTGCCGGCAAGCGGGAATCAGAACGGTAATGATCACCGGCGACCATCCCGCTACCGCCGGCGCCATCGCGCGCGAGCTTGGCATCGTCGAGCACGGCGGCGAAGTGATCTCAGGCCGCGTGCTCGAATCGCTCAGCGACGCCGAGTTTGCTGAACGAGTGGCGGCAGTGGCGGTCTATGCGCGGGTCACCGCCGCCGACAAATTGCGCATCGTGCGCGCCTGGAAGAGCCGCGGCGCGGTCGTCGCAATGACCGGCGACGGCGTCAATGACGCTCCCGCGCTCAAGGAAGCCTCGATCGGTGTTGCGATGGGAAGGACAGGAACCGAGGTAACCAAGCAGACCGCCGACATTATCGTCACCGACGACAACTTCGCCTCGATCGTCGCCGCAGTCGAGGAGGGGCGGGGAATCTACGACAACGTAGTCAAAACGCTCGGTTACCTGATGGGCGGCAACGCGGGCGAGCTAGGCGTGATGCTAGTCGCGGCGATAGCCGGACTTCCGCTGCCGCTGCTGCCGATCCAGTTGCTCTGGATCAATCTGGTGACCGACGGGCTGCCCGCGCTCGCGCTGGCCACCGATCCGCTCGAGCCGGGTCTCCTGACGCGCCCGCCGCGCGATCCCAAGTCCGAGATCATGGATCGTAGTTTCTTTGCAAATCTGGTGCTGATTGGCGGGCTTTCCGCGGCCGTCGCGCTGGTCGCCTTTATCTGGGAATTGTCCACCCACACAGACATCCAAGGCGCCCGCACCGCAACCTTCTCCGTGCTGGTCGTCGAGGAACTGGCCCGCTCGTTCAGCGCCCGCAGCCGCGCGCGCACGCTGTGGGAGGTCGGAATGCTGTCGAATCTGCGCCTGCTCGCGGTGGTCCTGCTGAGTTTGGCTCTGCAGGCCGCAATAATCTTTCTGCCCTCATTGCAGACCCTGTTCGGCACCAGCGCGATCACGTTTGCTCAGAGCGCTCGATGGCTCGTCCTCGGCCTGATCCCGCTGAGCATCCTCGAAGCGCGAAAACTCATCCGTCGCTCGTTCGAGCGCAAGGCCGCGCGCTAGCGCATCAGAATTAGATAACCCGCCAGCGCCAGACCCATCGCGGCAAGAAAAAGTGCGACGGTGAGCCCGGCCGCCGATGGCCGCCCGAGATGCTCCCCGCGATTTAACTGCCCGATGAGCCGCACGTGATGCCCCGCCGCGGCGACGTTGACCGCAACCCCGACCAGGAGCAGTGCGGTTCCGATCCACAGCGACATCCCGGTCGATTCCAGCGGACGCGCATGCGTGGTCATCGCAATCTCGCGCAGGAACAGGCCGAAACGCGCGACCACGAAGCCAAAACCCATCAGCGCAAGGCCGGTCCGAATCCAGGCGAGAAAGGTTCGCTCGGCGGCCAGGTAGTCGTTTGGGGTGGCCTGCGTCTGCGGCATCGATACTCAGTCGCCGCGCGTGGCTTTGAGTTCGGCGATGTCCCCGTCTTCGGCGTGCGACTTCGGCGCGCATCCTTCAAGGAAGATCGCGATAATCGTCTCGACCGCTACTTCGGGGGTGGCAAACTCGCGGCCGTAGCGATTGAGCCCGCGCACCATCCCGAGCATCGATTCTGCCGCCAGCCGCGTATCGATGTCGCCCCGAATAGCGCCGCGCTCGATTCCGTCACGCAGCACGTCGGAGAGCATCCGGGCCAGCCGCTCCCGCTGCTCGCGGTAAGCGCGGGCCTGCGCCGGCGGCAGGGCTTTGGGATCGCGCAGCAGCGCGAAAAATTCGCGCCGATGCCAAAAGAAGTGCAGGGCATGGCGTGCGATCGTCGCGACCTGCTCGCGAGTCGAGACGGTTCCAGCCAGAGCGGCGCGAATCTGTTCCTGGAGTTCATCGAAGCCCGCGATCACGACTGCGGCGTAGAGCTCTTCCTTGCTGCCGAACCGGCGGTAAACGCTGCCCTTGCCGACTCGCGCGCTTTCCGCAACGTCATCGATCAGCACCCGGTCGAACTCGCGCTCGGCGAACAGGATGGTCGCGCTCTCGAGGATTCGCTCGCGCAAAAACGGGGTCGCCGGACGGCCTCGACGCGGATAGCGCGGGCGCGCGGCCGCGGCGGGTGCGGCGGGTGAGGAAATCGTTCGAGTATTCATGCGCGCGGTCCCTGAATCGATCGCTACACGCTTCCCCCGCGCGGCTCCATTCGAGCGAAACGCTTTGCGGATTGGCGCGTCCGTCGCTTCGGGCGCAGCGCCTGCTTGTAGGGGCGGGCTGCTGTGCTTCGGTTCGACAGATTAAATATGGACTTGCAAGTCCGAAATTGCAACAATCGAAGAAACGGCGCCGACGCGACAGGTCGCGTAATCCCGAATCTCCGAGCGCGACCGGCACGCGCGCCGGTTCGGATCACCTGCGTTCGGCTCAGTGCCGGAGGTGCGAGTAGAAAGCGATGGATACCGATACTCCCGCGAGCAAACCGCAGAACCCGGCGCTCGCTCCCGAGCCTGCGATCCGTAATCGCAACGCGCGGGGAGGAGTGAAATGGTGGGTATGGCTGGCGGGCTCTTCGATTCTGGCGGTCGCCGCTTACCTGATGCTTTCGCGGCCCAACGGCGGCGCGTCAGGTCCCGCAGGCACGCCGCCGGGTCATGTCATGCCGCCAGTGCCGGTGACGGCGGTAACCGCGAAGCTCGGCGATCTGAAGCATTATCTGACCGCGATCGGATCGGTTACTGCCTTCAATACCGTGACCGTGATGTCGCGTGTGCCGGGCGAGATCATGAAGGTCGCGTTCACCGAGGGGCAAGTCGTCAAAGCGGGCGAGATGCTGATCGAAATCGATCCGCGGCCGTACCAGATCCAGCTCGAGCAGGCCGAAGGCACGCTCGCCAAGGACCAGGCTTCGCTGACCGACAACAAGATTCTGCTTGCGCGCGACGAAGAGCTGTTCAAGCAGAACGTGATTGCGCGCCAGGATCTCGACAATCAGCGCGCCGCCGAGGCCCAGTTCGAGGGCGCGATTATCAGCGACCAGGCCACGGTCGATAGCGCGAAGCTCGAACTGACCTATAGCCGAATCACGGCGCCGATCGGCGGAAAGATTGGTCTCAGGCTCGTCGATCCGGGCAACGTCGTTACCGTCAATCAGGGGCTGATCGTGATCACGCAAGTGCAGCCGATCTCCGTGCGCTTCAGCATCCCGGAAGACGATCTGCCGCTCGTGATCAACGACATGAAGGCCAATCCGAATCTGCCGGTCGAGGCGTGGGATCGCGACTTCAAGACCAAACTCGCCGAGGGAACGCTACTCACGATCAACAACCAGATCGACCAGACCACGGGTACGATCATACTGAAAGCGGTGTTCCCGAACCTCGACAATATGCTGTTTCCGAACCAATTCGTGAATGCGCGCCTGATGGTCGGAGTCACCACCGACGCGGTGCTGATTCCGGCCGCCGCCGTGCAACGCGGGACTTCCAGCAGCGCGTATGTGTTCGTGGTGCGGCAGGACAAGACCGCGCAGAAGCGCAACGTTACCGTAGGCGCGACTCAGGGCAACACCGTCGCGATTGCGTCGGGGCTCAAGCCGGGCGACGTGGTCGTTACCGACGGAGTTGACAAGCTGCGCACCGGCGCGCGCGTCAACGCGCAGATGGCGTCGAATAACGCTATCGTCAGCGGCGGCCAGCAATGAATCCTTCGCGGCCGTTTATTCTGCGGCCAATCGCGACCTCGCTGCTGATGGCGGGGCTGATGCTGGCCGGGATCCTCGCCTACAAGCAGTTGCCGGTCTCGGCGCTGCCCGAGGTCGATTATCCGACTATCCAGGTGGTGACCTTTTATCCCGGCGCCAGCCCGGACGTGATGGCTTCGTCCGTAACGGCGCCGCTCGAGCGCCAGTTCGGCCAGGTGCCCGGGCTTAACCAAATGACCTCGAACAGCTCATTCGGTAGCTCGATTATCACCCTCCAGTTCGTGCTCGATCTGAATATCGACGTGGCCGAGCAAGAGGTGCAGGCCGCGATCAACGCCGCCTCGACCTATCTGCCCGCCGATCTGCCGAGCCCGCCGATCTACAGCAAGACTAATCCTGCCGACGCGCCGATTTTGACCCTGGCGCTGACCTCGACGCAGCTTGCGCTCGATCAGGTGGAAGATCTCGCCGATACCCGGCTTGCGGAGCGCATCTCGCAACTCTCCGGGGTGGGTTTGGTGAGTATCAGCGGCGGGCAGAAGCCCGCGGTGCGCGTCGATGCGAACCCGACCGCGCTGGCCGCTTATGGGCTCAACCTGGAAAGCCTGCGCAGCGCGATCGTGGCGGCCAATGTGGACGAAGCCAAGGGCAACTTCGACGGCCCGGCGCAGGCGTACACGATCGGCGCCAACGATCAGCTCCTGACCGCCAAAGATTACGGACCCCTCATCGTCGCCTATCAGAATGGTGCGCCGGTTCGCCTTTCGGATGTCGCCCGGGTCAGCGACGGCGCGGAGAACGTCAAGCAGGCCGCGTGGATGAACCTGACGCCGGCGGTGATTATGAACGTTCAGCGCCAGCCCGGCGCCAACATTATCGAGGTCGTCGATCGGATCAAGAAGCTGATGCCGCAACTCCAGGCGGGGCTGCCGGCGTCGGTCAAAGTTGCGATTCTGACCGACCGCACGACCACGATCCGCGCGTCGGTCTCCGACGTTCAGTTCGAGCTGATGCTGACCGTGGCGCTCGTGGTGATGGTCATCTTCCTGTTCCTGCGCAATATCGCGGCGACGGTGATTCCCAGCGTCGCGGTTCCGCTTTCGATTGTCGGCACTTTCGGGGTGATGTACCTGCTTGGCTACAGCCTCAACAACCTGACCCTGATGGCGCTGACGATCTCGACCGGATTCGTGGTCGATGACGCGATCGTCATGATCGAGAATATCTCGCGCTTTATCGAAGAAGGGCAGCCGCCGCTGCAAGCGGCGCTCAACGGATCGGCGCAGATCGGCTTTACGATCGTGTCGCTGACCGTGTCGCTGATCGCGGTGCTGATTCCGCTCCTGTTCATGGGCGATATCGTGGGGCGGTTGTTCCGCGAGTTCGCGATCACGCTGGCGGTGACGATCCTGGTCTCGGCGATCGTCTCGCTGACGCTGACCCCGATGATGTGCGCGCGGCTGTTGCGCCACAAGCCGCGCTCCGAGCAGAACTTCCTGTACCGCAAGTCGGAACAGATCTTTGAGGACACGATCGCTTTCTACGGCAAGACCCTGCGCTGGGTGCTGCGCCACGAACAGGCGACCCTTCTGGTGGCGATCGCGACGCTGGTGCTCACGATCGTATTGTACATCGTCGCACCCAAGGGATTTTTTCCGGTGCAGGATACCGGCGTGATCGAAGGCGTGTCCGAGGCCGCGCAGACCATCTCGTTCCCCGCGATGGCCGAGCGCCAGCAGGATCTCGCCAAAGTCCTTCTGCAAAATCCCTCGGTGCAAAGCCTGTCGTCATTCGTCGGGATCGACGGAACCAATACCACCATCAACAGCGGCCGCTTTCTCATCAACCTCAAGCCGCATGACGAACGCAACGCCACGATCACGCAGGTGATCGCGAGCCTGCGGGAAGCCGCCGCGCAGGTCCAGGGAATCGCCTTGTACCTGCAGCCGGTCCAGGACTTGACCGTCGAGGATCGCATCAGCCGCACCGAATATCAGTACAGCCTCGAGGATCCGAATCCCGCCGAGCTGAGCGAATGGACCAAGCGCCTGATGACGAAGCTCAAAACGATGCCCGCGTTGAGCAATCTGGCGACCGACCAGCAGAACCGCGGCCTCGAGGCGGATCTGGTAATCGATCGCAACACCGCCTCGCGGCTCGGAATCGGGCTGCAATCGATCGACAGCACTCTTTATGACGCGTACGGCCAGCGCCAGGTCTCGACCATCTTCACGCAGCTCAACCAGTATCACGTGGTGCTCGAGGTGGCGCCCGAGTTCCAGCAGAATCCCGCCGCGCTCGGCGATCTCTATTTTCCCTCGATCGGCGGCGGCGAAGTTCCGCTGAGCACCTTTACCCAGGTCACGAATACCACGACTCCGCTGGTCGTCAATCACGAGGGCCAGTTTCCGGCGGTGACGATTTCATTCGACGTCGGTCCGGGCTATTCGCTCGGCGACGCGGTCAATGCGATCAAGCAGGCGGAGACCGACATCGGGATGCCGGCCAGTATCCAGGCCGCCTTCCAGGGGACCGCGAAGGCGTTCCAGGCCTCGCTGGCCAACGAACCGCTCCTGATCCTGGCGGCGCTCGTAACCGTCTATATCGTTCTCGGCGTTTTGTACGAGAGCTACATCCATCCGATCACGATTCTTTCGACGCTGCCGTCGGCCGGCGTCGGCGCGATCCTGGCGCTGCTGATCTGCGGCGAGGATCTGGACGTGATCGCGCTCATCGGAATTATCCTGCTCATCGGTATCGTCAAGAAAAACGCGATCATGATGATCGATTTTGCGCTCGAAGCGCAGCGCAAAGACGGCAAACCTCCGCGCGAGGCGATCTATCAGGCCTGCCTGTTGCGCTTCCGGCCGATCATGATGACCACGATGGCGGCGCTGCTCGCCGGATTGCCTCTGGCGCTCGGCAGCGGCACCGGCTCCGAACTGCGGCGTCCGCTCGGAATCACGATCGTCGGCGGACTGATCCTGAGCCAGCTCCTGACGCTCTACACCACGCCGGTAATATTTCTCGCCTTTGAACGGCTCTCAGAGCGCCTGTCGGGAGCATCGGCGCGGGTCAGGGATGAGGTGCCGGGCTCTGTCGGAGCGCCGGCTTCGTGAGCGAAACTTTCATCCGCAATTCCGTCGGGACCACGCTGCTGACGATCGCGCTGGCGCTTGGCGGGATTATCGCGTTCCGGATGCTGCCTGTGTCGCCGCTGCCGCAGGTCGATTTTCCGACCATCCAGGTGCAATCCGCGCTGCCCGGAGCGAGCCCGGAGACGATGGCTTCGTCGGTGGCGACGCCGCTCGAGCGCCAGTTTGGGCGGATCGCGGGGCTGACCCAGCTCACCTCGACCAGCTCGCTCGGCACCTGCTCGATTGTGCTGCAGTTCGATCTGAGCCGCGATATCGACGCCGCCGCGCGCGACGTGCAAGCGGCGATCAACGCGGCGCGCAGCCAACTGCCGAGCAACCTGCCCGCCAACCCGACCTATCGCAAGGTTAATCCCGCCGACGCGCCGATCCTCATCATTGCGCTGACCTCGAACACGAAGACGCGCGGGCAGATGTACGACGCCGCGTATTCGATCCTTGCGCAGAAGCTCTCGCAGATCGAAGGCGTTGGCCAGGTGGTGGTCGGCGGCAGCGCGTTGCCGGCGGTGCGGGTGGACCTTAATCCCGCCGAACTCGACAACTACGGAATCGGCCTCGAGCAGGTGCGCGCGATGCTGGCGGGCGCGAACGTAAATCGTCCCAAGGGCGAGCTCTCCGACGCCGATACCGCCTACATGATCGCCGACACCGATCAGTTACTGCACGCCGATCAATACAGTCCGCTGATCGTGAGTTACTCCAAGGGCGCGGCGGTGCGGCTCTCCGACCTGGGCACGGTCAGAGATTCAGTCGAGGACGTGCGCAACGCCGGCGTGGTGGATAACCAGCCGTCGGTGCTCTTGATCATCTTCCGCCAGCCCGCCGCCAACATTATCGAGACCAATCAGCGCTTGTACGCGGCGATGCCGTCGTTGCAGGCGTCGATCTCGCCCGCGATCAAGTTGACCGTGGTGCTCGACCGCACCACGACGATCCGCGCTTCGGTCAATGACGTCGAGTTCACGCTTTTGATTTCGATCGCGCTGGTGATCATGGTGGTTTTCGTATTTCTGCGAAACCTGCGCGCGACGATGATTCCCGGCGTCGTGGTGCCGCTGTCGCTCGTCGGCACCTTCGGCGTCATGTACCTGTGCGGCTACAGCCTGGACAATCTTTCGCTGATGGCGTTGACGATCTCGACCGGGTTCGTGGTCGATGACGCGATCGTAGTGGTCGAGAATATCTCGCGTTATCTTGAACAGGGCGTGCCGCCGTATGAGGCCGCCGTGCGCGGCGCCAGCGGAATCGGGTTCACCGTAATCTCGATGAGCGTGTCGCTCATCGCGGTGTTTATCCCAATCCTCGTGATGGGCGGAATCGTGGGCCGCCTGTTCCGCGAGTTCGCGGTTACGCTTTCCTCGGCGATCGTGGTCTCGCTGGTGCTCTCGCTTACCACGACTCCGATGATGTGCGCCAAGCTGCTCAGCGCGCACGGCGGCGAAAGCCACGGCGCCATCTACCGCTTCGCCGAGCTGTGCTTTGACACGATGCTGGCGAAGTACCGGTCGAGCCTGACCTGGGTGCTCGACCATCAGCCGCTCACGCTGGCGATAGCGATCGGCACGCTCGCGATCAACATCTACATGTTTTACGTCATCCCAAAGGGGTTTTTCCCGCTGCAGGACACGGGACGAATGATGGGGATGTTGATGTCGGATCAGGACACTTCGTTCCAGTCGATGGAAAAGAAACTTACTGAATTCGTCAAACTGGTCGGCCAGGACCCGGCCGTCGATCATGTGATCGGCTTCGCGGGCGCCAGCGGATACGGCGCCGCGGTCAACGCGGGCCGCATGTTCGTCACGCTCAAGCCGCTGTCGGAGCGCAAGGTGAGCGTCGCCCAGGTGATCAACCGGGTGCGCGCGCGCGCCGCGCATATTCCCGGCGCGACGCTCTACATGCAGGCCGCGCAGGATTTGACCATCGGCGGCAGATTGGCCAACGCGCTCTACCAGTACACGCTGCAAAGCCAGGATCTCGATGCGCTCGATGACTGGTCGCCGCGCCTGCTGGCCAAGCTGCGCACGATGCGCCAGTTGGCCGACGTCAGCAGCGACCAGCAGAACAGCGGCCTTGCCGCCAACCTGGTGATCGATCGCAAGACCGCCTCGCGCCTCGGAATCTCTCCGCAGCTTATCGACGACACGCTTTACGACGCGTTCGGCCAGCGCCAGGTCTCGACGATGTACACCCAGCTCAACCAGTACCATGTCGTGATGGAAGTCGAACCCGCGTTCTGGCAGAACCCCGACTCGCTTTCCGAAATCTACGTCCGCACCAGCTCGGGACAGGAAGTGCCGCTAAGCACGTTCACGCATTACGAGCCGCGGACCACCGCGCTGCAGGTCAACCATCAGGGGCAGTTCCCATCGGTCACGATTTCATTCAACCTCGCGCCCGGTGTGTCGCTGGGCGAGGCGGTCGATCTGATAACCGGCGCGCAGGCGGAAATCGGGATGCCGGCGAGCATCAGCGGCAGCTTCCAGGGCACGGCGCAGGCCTTTCAGTCTTCGCTCGCGAACGAGCCGATGCTGATCCTTGCAGCGTTGCTGGCGGTGTATATCGTGCTCGGAATTCTCTATGAGAGTTACATCCATCCGATCACGATTCTCTCGACCCTTCCATCGGCCGGAGTCGGCGCGCTGCTTGCCCTCGAGATCACGCATAACGACCTCACCGTTATCGCGCTCGTCGGCATCATCCTGCTCATCGGGATTGTCAAAAAAAATGCGATTATGATGATCGACTTCGCGCTCGAAGCGCAGCGCACCGGCGGCAAGCCCGCGCGCGATGCGATCTATCAGGCCTGCGTCCTGCGCTTTCGGCCAATCATGATGACCACGATGGCGGCGCTGCTCGGCGGATTGCCGCTCGCGATCGGCGGCGGGACCGGCTCGGAGTTGCGCCGCCCGCTCGGGATCGCGATCGTCGGCGGACTGATCGTCAGCCAGATGCTGACGCTGTACACGACGCCGGTGATTTACCTTTATCTCGAGCGCGTTCGGGTTGGATGGGTCGCGGCGTGGAAGCGCGCGACCGGATCGCTCGGTTCCGCGCCGGCGGATACGCGGGCGTAGGCGCGGCGGCCCGCGCTCAGCGGCTCGAGATCCGCGGTGCGATACTGGCGCCGCTTATCAGGATCAATACTTCGGACCGCCGATTCTCAGGATCGACCCGCGCAACGTAGGCGGGAAACTGGTTCCGCCCCAATCCGATATCGGTGCGCGCGTCGCAGCCGCATCGCGCCGCCAGCCCGTCGTTGATCGTCGCGAAGCGGTCCAGATGCAGCGCCGCAATCGGCAGCGAGTCTTCGGCGATGCTCAGGCGCAAGATACCGTCGTCGCCGAGCACCGGACTTTCGACCATCGGCGTCCCCGCCACGGTTGCGGTCTGGACGATCCAATTGCGGAACTTGTCGTCGCTCATCCGGCCCGCGTGGGTGTTCTCGCGCTGCAACGCGCTTATCGCTCCCTTCAGGGCCGACTTCGTCGCGCGCGTCGGATGCGACCGCTTGACGTTCACCAGCTTCCACATCCTGCCGGACCATCGCGCTACTTCCGCGTGGCTGGCGCCGGGCGTTGCTTCATAGTCCTCGGCCGCCGACTCCGCGCCCGCCAAATCTCCACTCTTGAGCGCGCGCTCGACGCGTTCGGCGTCATCCTGCGCCATCGAGGAGTTTATCCGCGCAAGCATTGGCCCGCTGACGCTGCCGGGCTCGGCCGCCGCGTCGGCGCAAGCTTGCTGCTGCTCGCTAAGCGGAAAAGAGGGCGCGCCGATCGTGAAGTCGCTGATGCATAAGTCGTCCTTCACCTCGCGCAATTCGGCGGCGGAAAGCTTTTCCGGATGCGCCGAAAGCGCGAGCAGATCGGGACGCGCCATCGCGTAGTTTCCCGCCTTCATCTGGGCGCGAGCAGAGGTGAGCGCGCTCGGCGCGCATCCTGCGGCCAAAAGCATCGCCGCGCACCCCGCCGTCGCGCTCGCCAGGAACCCGATTCGCGAGAAATCGTTCACGCCTCGATTATGGACCTGAATGGGAGGTTAATGACAATGGTTTTTTTTTGCCCCCGCCAGCGCCTCTCACGCCCTGCGCGCCGCGCGCCGTCAGCAAGGTGCTCCCGCCGAAACGACCGGCACGCTCGGGATCCGAAATGGTCCACGAGTTGCGGCGGCGCACCTGATGTACCACGTGGTGACCCGAACCGCGTCGCGCTCTTTGCGCAGCGGCCCGAGATGAGCGTGGGCGGCCCGTCCTTATCCGCGGCGGTATGCAGTCAGCAACGACAGGCTATTACAGGCAATACTACTCAAACGCAAAATAGTATTCGCATCGAATTGAAACACTATTCAGTGACGCGCCCGAAGTGTTGTACCACTCACGGACAGCGGATGTCTCATTCGCGCGCAATCCATCGTCCACGCTTCAAAAGCACTCGCTGCCGGGCGGGCATTCGCCGTGGCATGACCTCTGCAATTACCCCCTCTCGAAGGCTGTGAAACACGGAGTTTATCTCCAAATCAAAACCGAGCTCAGGCTCGAAGAGGGATGGACAGAGTCATGAACAACTGGATGCGAAAGCTGTATGTGCGAATCAACACCGCCAAGGGCCAGACGATGACCGAGTATGTGCTGATCGTAGCCGCGATTGCGGTCGCCGGATACGTGGCCTACGAGGGCCTCGAAGGCGGCATCAACACCATCATCACCAACGTCACCAACACCCTGAAGGGCGCGTAATGCGTCATGCGGCCGGCGGCGGGCGGACGAGATCTTCCCGCTGCCGGCAAGCGACCTGAACGTGAGAAACGAAACGGTGCCACCAGGGCGGTCTCAGCAGGGACCGCCTCCTGCGACTGCGGAGAGATCGGCAACAACCAGAGCGCCGAAGTTGTGATGCGCGAATAGCCAGGTGCCATAGAGAGGATATTTTTCCAAACCCCGGGCCGCGTGAGCGGGCGGAACGGAGGGGAGAATGACACGACCATTGATCTTCGCGATCCTGGCGGGATTTGCCGCAATCCTTGCCGCAGTGATCGTATTTTCAGCCCTTAAGCGGCGTGAGGCGGAAGTGCAGAAGGCGCTTGCGAGCACGGTCGATATCGTGGTCGCCGCCCATGATCTGCCACTCGGAGAGCGAATCGATTCCAGTGCGGTCAAACTCGCGCGATGGTCGCGCGAGAGTGTTCCGTCGGGCGCCTTCACCGATCCCCAGGCGCTGCTCAATTCATTTGTAAAGATTCAGATCGTAGCTAATGAACCGGTCGTTGCCGCCAAGTTGTTCATGGGCGAAAAGACCGGAGGCGTGATGCCGCTGCTCATCCCGGACGGGATGCGCGCGATGGCGGTGCCGGTTGATGACGTCAGTGATATCGCGGGATTTGTCCAGCCGCGCGCGCACGTCGATGTGCTCGTGTCGGTGTCGGGCTCGGGCCGCGACGAGCCGTCGTTTTCGAAGATGGTCTTGCAGGATATCGAAGTCCTGGCGGTCGCCCAGGAAATCGAAAAGAAAAACGACGAGCCCGAGCTGGTCAAGGTCGTAACGCTGCTGGTGACTCCCGAGCAGTCTGAAAAGCTCGCGCTGGCCAACCACGAGGGTCAGCTGCGCCTGGCGATGCGCAATTTCAGCGACAGCAAGATCGTGATGACCAACGGCGCCGAGATGCACGATCTGCATGGCTTCGAGGCGCCCGCGATCCACGACCAGCTATCAGTGGCGCCGATGCGCGAATCGCGCCGGGCGCCGGTGCGCGCGCTCAGCGTCCAGATCCTGCGCGACGGCAAATCCGACGAGTCGGTCACGTTCGTGAAAACCGCCCTCTCGGCGCATCGCACGAGCCTGATGCGCGCGTTGCGTCCTTCGGTCGCGGCCGAATCCGCGCCGCTGCCGTCCGCTCCTGCCGCTGCCGGGCGGGGACTCTCGTCTTCGAGCGCGCCGCTTTCACCGCGGGCGTCCGCCACGATTATGGCGGCGCCGGTTCTGGCCGGAGCGCTGGGACCAAACGTGGACGCCTCGGCCGCGCCGCCAATCGCGCCGGTATCGGATCCCGCCACGGCGGGGTACGTACCCGCGCCAAAGACGATTGCGATTCCGTGACCGCACGAAAGCAAAGGGGAGCATCAATGCAATCGCAAATTTCAACTCGAAAGACATTCGGACTCTGGACGGTCGCGATCGCAGCCGCATGGGCAATCGCGATCGCCGGAGCCCGTGCCACTTGGGCCGCCGCCGACCAGCCGATCGCGCAAGTCCCGCTCACGATCGCGGCCGGCGAAACCTACGTCATCGATAACCTGGCGCCCGGCGCCGTCCCCGCGGTCGAGGTGATCGATAACCAGCATGCGCTCGTCATTCACGGCGAAATGCCGGGCAAGCTGGTCCTGCTTGGCGCCGAGCGCGGGCGCTGGATCGTTACCGTCGCTCGCGCCGACGGCCAAAAAGCCGCGTACGACGTCGTCGTCAACAGTGTCGCAACGCCCGGTGCTCCGCTCGAACCGGGCAAGAGCCCCAATGCGACCATCGGTGAGGGGCTCACCGGCGCGCGTGCGGCCCAGTCGCCATCGTCGGCACCGTCGATGGGATTGGCCGCCGCGCCGCCGGTCTCAACCGCGCCAAGCGAGATCGTGCCGATCGCAGGTGCGAGCGCCCCGCCGATTCCGGTGGCGAACGCGCAGACTTTCGGCTTCGCCCCGGCGCCAACCACGGCGGCTCAGAAAGCTTCGGGCGAGGAAACGCCGCTCGGCAAATGGCGCAGCAATCCTGCCGTCGCCAGAGCGGGCGGATACACCTCGCCTTCGGCATCGGGCGGGCCGCGCGCGCCCAACTATATGTCCGACGATTCGATCGTCCTGATGCAGGGGACCTCGCAGGTGCTCGATTTCCGCCGCCGGCTGATCCGCGTGTCGATTGCCGACTCCAAGATCGCCGATATCCAGGTGATCAACCCCTCGCAAATTAACCTGGTCGGCCACGTCCCCGGCTTCACCACGTTGGCGGTCTGGGATGACCAGGGCAATTACCAGGAACGTCAGATCCGCATCGATACCGGCGGCAAGCAGCAGGTAATGCTCAACTGCGTAGTCGCGGAGCTGGACGTTTCGAATCTTGAAAACCAGGGCGTCAACCTGTCGCTCGCGCTTTCCAATTACGGCTTTTCGCTGGTCGGATTGCCGGGTGCGGTGGCGACTCCGTATAACTCGGCCTCGCAGTTGGCTTCGTCAACCACGACCAGCACTTCGGCGGGCGGAGTTCTGGGTCCGGCCGGCCAGCTCATCCCGCTGGTCCTGTCGCAGAATCTGACCTACGGGCTTGCGGCGGGAAATTCGAACGTCCAGACCCAGGGCTTCTTTCAGTTTCTCGAGACCCACAACCTGGCGCGGATTCTGGCCGAGCCGCATCTGCTCGCGAACTCGGGCGAACAGGCCAAGTTCCTTTCCGGCGGCGAGATTCCGATCGTAATCGCACAGGCGCTCAACACTTCGATCGTGTTCAAGCAGTTCGGAACCTCGGTTGAATTTCTGCCCACCGTCATCGGCCGCAACACGATCGAGCTGTACGTCAAGCCCGAGGTCTCGCAGCCCGACTACGCGCATGGGGTCTCGATGTTCGGTTTTACCGTGCCGGCGTTCGTCACGCGGCGGGCGCAAACGATGGTGACGCTGCGCGACGGGCAGACCCTCATCCTGGCCGGATTAATCCTGCACAACCCCATCGCGACAATTAACAAGGTGCCCTATCTCGGCGACGTGCCTTACCTCGGCGGACTCTTCCGCACCACCTCGCACACCACCCAGGAGACCGACCTGGTGATGAGCGTAACTCCGCAGATTGTCAGGCCGCTCCCCGAGGGTGCGCGGGTCGATCTGCCGCAGGGCAGCAGGATGGCGCCCGAGGACATCAAGACTCGCGAAATCACTCCACCCGACGCGTCGCGGCCGCGTTTCTAGGCGCCGCACAGGAGGCTATCGTGTCAGTGCTCGGAGCAAACAACGAAACCCGGCGCGGAACGCTGCGCGTGCACCTGGTGGGCGATAACGCCGAGCTGCGCGGCGCCGCGAAAAGCGCGCTGCTGGCGCTGGGCGATCCGCCGCTCGAGATCGAAGAGTCCACGCTCGGCGCGCCGCCCGCCGCCGGCGCACCCGACGTCCTGATGGTGATGCTGGCGGGCAATGAAGAGCAGGGGCTCTTGCGCCTGCAATCCCAGGCCGCGCAAAATTCGCGGCCGGTAATCTTCGCGCTCTCGCAAACCCGTTCGCCGGGCCTGATGAAGCGCGCCCTGCGCGCCGGCGCCGACGAATTGCTGTTCATGCCGCTGGACCCCGGCGATGCGACCCGCGCGCTCCTCAAGATCAGCGAAGCGCGCTGGCGCTCGGACCGCCACGACGGCGGCGTGGTCTGCTCGTTCGCGAGCGTGGTCGGTGGCGTCGGGGTCACGACCCTGGTCGCCAATCTGGGCCTGGCGCTGCGCCAGACCGGAAAACGCGTCGCCTTGATCGACCTCGACCTCCAGACCGGAGGACTCGCGGTGGTGCTGGGGCTCGAGCCCGAGGTCACGATACTGCCGCTCATCCGGCTCGACCGAAAACTCGACTCGCTTCAGCTCGAATCGGCCCTGACCAAGCATCCTTCCGGCCTCTACCTGTTGGCCGCGCCCAAACGAATCGAGGAGGGCGAGCTGGTCAGCGACGTGACGGTGGGCACGGTGATCGACCTGATGCGGCAGCTATTCGACTTCGTGATTATCGATTGCGGCGATCATATCGACGAAAACGCGGTCGCCGCGTGGGAACGCTCCGAGCATCTGTTCTATGTGCTCGAACAATCGATCACGTCGGCGCGATGCGCGTGGCGATTCGTCGATCTGTTCGAGCGCCTGGGGCTTTCGTCATTGCAGCCGCGCTTCGTGCTCAATCGGCATCGCCCGATGCATCCGATCACCGACAAGCAGATCGAAACCACGCTCGGACGCGAACTCTATACGCGAATTCCCGCCGACGACCGTGCGCTGGAGCGCGCCGAGGTCACCGCCAAAGACCTCTGGCAGGTCGCGCCGGCGTCGCCGCTGGCGCGCGCGCTCGAGGATCTGGCGCGGCGTATCGCGCCCAGCGCGGCCGCCTCGGCGGCCGAACCCGATACCGGATTTATCGCGCGGCTTAAGTCCGCGTTTGCCAACCACGCTTGAGGTTTGAACCATGGGACTTGCGCAACGATTGACCAATGCCAACTCAGGCGCGGCTGCCGCCGAGGCCGGGGCCGCCGCCGGTTCCCTGATCGGCGGCACCGTCAGGCGGCGAAAGGACGCACTCGCCGACGGCTCGCGACGGCTCAAAATCAAGGTTCACAATCGCCTGTTCGAGACTATCGACGTTTCCAAGCTCGAGACCCTTGAGCCGGCGGCGATGTCGGGAAAAGTCACCGCGGCGATCGCCGAGATTCTCAATGAAGAGGGGCGCCTTCTGACCGACGCCGACCGCGCCCGCCTGGTCGAGGAAATCAAGAACGAGCTGCTCGGTCTGGGTCCGCTCGAACCGCTTCTGCGCGACGACGATATCACCGATATCCTCGTAAACGGACCCAATCAGGTCTATGTCGAACGTTTCGGCAAACTGCATCCGGCCGACGTCGCGTTTCAGGACGATCAGCATCTGATGCTGATCATCGATCGAATCGTTTCACGGGTCGGACGCCGCGTCGATGAATCCTCGCCGATGGTCGATGCGCGCCTGCCCGACGGCTCGCGCATCAACGCGATCATCCCGCCGCTGGCGCTCGACGGACCGTCGCTGTCGATTCGGCGCTTCGGTCACAAGCGCTACGACATTTCCGGACTGGTCGAAAAGGAATCCATCACCTGGGAAGTGGTCGAGTTTCTGCTTGCGGTGGTGCGCGCGCGGCTCAACGTGATCGTCGCCGGCGGCACCGGGTCGGGCAAGACCACGATGCTCAACTGTCTGTCGGCGTTCGTGCCCGAAGACGAACGTATCGTCACGATCGAGGACTCGGCCGAGCTTTCGCTGCAGCAGCCGCACGTGGTGCGGCTCGAAAGCCGCCCGGCAAATCTCGAGGGCAAGGGCGAGATCACCCAGCGCGACCTGGTGCGCAACTGCCTGCGCATGCGGCCGGACCGGATCGTGGTTGGCGAGGTGCGTGGCGCCGAGGTCCTGGACATGCTGCAAGCGATGTCCACCGGACACGACGGCTCGATCTCGACAATTCACGCCAACTCGACGCGCGAATGCCTGGGACGGCTCGAGATGATGATGCTGCTTTCAGGCATATCGATCCCGCAGCGCGCGATGCGCCAGCAGATCGCGTCGGCGGTCAACCTGATCGTTCATATCAGCCGCATGTCCGACGGCTCGCGCAAGGTGATGAAAATCTCGGAAGTTACCGGAATGGAAGGCGACATGATCATGATGCAGGATCTCTACGAATTCGCACGTGGCGAGCCGCGTTCCGACGGAAAGGTCACCGGACAATTGCGCTCGACCGGCGTGCGCTCGAATTACGCTACGCGGCTCGAAGCCGTCGGTTACAAAACCGACGCGCGTCTGTTCAAGGCGGCGCGGCAGTAGGGCGATGGATCTCGTAATCACTGTCGCCGCCTTCTTGCTGGTGCTGCTGCTGGGCGCTTTTGTTATCGCGCGTCACCAGGGTCGTCCAGGGCTCCATCGCAGCGTGCTGCGCCGGATGGCGCCGCCCGAGGCTCCTTCCGGCGACGACATCTTGCGCACCGGCCGCAGGCGCAATCGGGAAGCCGCCACCCGCATCCTGGCGCGCCTGATGCGCATCGACCTGCTCCAGCGGCTCGAACAGATGATGTGGCAGGCGGGAATCTACGCGCCGGTGGCCGATATTCTGTTGCTGATTGTTTTGCTGGCCGGTGCCGGGATCATCGGTGGCGGAGCGATCTCAGACGAACCGCTGCTCGCGCTGGGGCTGGGTGTCGCGATGGGCGTGCTGCCGCTGCTGTATATCAAGGTCCGTCGCCAGCGGCGCCTGAAGGCGTTCGCCTTGCAACTTCCGTACGCGCTCGATCTGATCAAGTCCTCGATCGAGGCGGGCCATTCTCTGCTCCGTGGCTTTCAGGTCGTCGTCGCCGAGTTCGGCGATCCCATCGGCGGCGAGTTCCGTTCGGTGATCGAGCAGTCACGCCTGGGACTGCCGTTGCCGCGCGCGCTCGAGGAGATGCTCGAGCGCGTTCCGGTCGAGGATTTACGCCTGCTGGTGGTCGCGGTGCGGGTTCAGTCCGAGGTCGGCAGCTCGCTGGCCCAGATCGTGGGCCGGCTGTCGGAAATCGTCCGCACCCGGCAGCGAATCCAGCAGCAGATTCGCGCGCTGACCGCGCAATCGCGGATGAGCGGGATGGTGGTCGGATTTCTGCCGATCGTGATGCTGGCGGCGTTCAGCGTGATCCAACCGGCATACGTGCACACGCTTTTCTACGATCCGTCCGGACGGACGATTCTGAAGATCGCCGCGGGCCTCGACATCATGGCCTTCGTCACAATCCGAAAACTTCTCAAGGTGGAATTCTAATATGTCAGCGCTGTATATCACGCTCGCGTTTGTGCTGTTGATGGGCGCCGCGATGCTGGCGGTCTATGCCGCAATATTCGGCTCCCCGCGCGTGCTCGACGACCGGATTACCGACATGGCGGTCAAGATGCGCGTCAGCTACGCCGACGGCGGATTCGTCAAGGACGGCGATTCTTCGCTGTCGCGCGCGTTGTTCCGCTGGGTTGCCCAGCGTCTGCCAGCGCCGCGGACCGATACTCCGCAGGCCGAAAAGCTTGCACATCTGCTGACGCAGGCGGGCTTTCTGCGCTCAAGCTCGATCCGGACGTTCCAGGTAATCCGGATCGCCGCGACCGCCAGCGGCGCAATCCTTGCCCTGCTGATCGCGATCGCCACGCAGCGATCCGGCGCGATGGTGATTATGGCGCTGGCCGCCGGGGCCGGCGCTGGCGCCTTCGTCCCGAGTTATTATCTCGGCCGCAAGGCGCGCAAACGCCAACGCGCGATCGCCAGCCAGCTCTCTGACGTGCTCGATCTGCTCGTGGTATGCGTCGAGGCCGGCCTTGGCCTGTCCGAAGCGATCAAGGTCGTTGGCTCCGAGGCCGAGCGCCAGGGCCAGGAGATCGGAACCGAACTCGCACTCGTCTCGGGCGAACTCGCCGCCGGCTCGAGCCTCGGCCAGGCGCTGCGGCAGTTTGCGGATCGAACCGCGGTGGCCGATGTAAAACCGCTTGCCGCGACTCTCATCCAGAGCGAGGAGATTGGCGCGCAGATGGGTCCCGCGCTGCGCTCGATCTCGAATTCGATGCGCGACGCGCGCCGGATGCGAGCCGAAGAAGCGGCGCAAAAGACCACCGTGAAGATCCTGTTTCCGCTGGTCCTGTTCGTTCTGCCCGCCATGATGAGCGTGATTGTCGGTCCGGCGATGATTCAAATCATGCAGACCCTGTCCAAGTGACGCTGTGGGACCCGCACGGACCTGGCGCGCGGACTTGACGGGCGGCTGCTATCGGCTTGCAATGGAGCCAGGGCACCGCGATGGACGAAACCGCGCAAAAGACCCGGGCTCTCGAACTCTTTAATGAAGGCGTGCGGCATCATCAGTTGCTCGACCTCGACGGCGCGATCCGGCTCTACACCAAATCGATCGAGGCCTTTCCAACCGCCGAGGCCTATACGTTTCGCGGATGGGCGTATCAGAGGATGGGCCGCCTCGACGATGCGATCGCCGAATGCAAGCGCGCGATCGCCGTCGATCCCGCCTTCGGCAATCCCTACAACGATATCGGCGCCTACCTGATGGCCAAAGGCGAGCTCGATGAGGCGATCGGATGGCTCGAACAGGCCAAGCTCGCGCCGCGCTACGAGCCGCGCCATTTTCCACACATGAATCTTGGCCGCGTGTACGAGGCCAAGGGGATGATCGCTCGCGCGATCGCGGAATTCGAGCAGGCGCTCAAATTCGAGCCGAACGAACCGGTTTGCGCGGCGGCGCTGCAGCGGTTGCGCGTGATGCTCAATTGACTCGCGCGCACTGCCGGGCCGAGGAGAATAGCAATGCTCAAGGTTGGCGATCCGGCGCCGGATTTCACGCTCCCCGCCCACGACGGCCGGGTAATCTCGAGCGCCGATCTGCGCGGACGCAAAGTGCTGCTATGGTTTTATCCCGCCGCGAACACGCCCGGATGCACCACTGAAGGACGCGGCTTCCGCGACCATCAGAGCTACTACGATGAAAACGAGATTCAGATTCTCGGCGTAAGCTTCGACAGTCCCGACGCGAACGCGGCGTTTGCGAACAATAACGGATTCAAATTTCCCCTGTTGAGCGATCTCGCCCGCCAAACCGCGCTCGCCTACGGAGCCTGCGCCGATCCCAAGGCATCTTCGCCAGATCGGATTAGCTTTCTGATCGACGAGCAGGGGCGTGTCGCGCGAATCTACGATCAGGTCGATCCACGCGACCATCCGGCGCGCGTGCTTGCCGAGTTGCTCGACGAATGATTCAAGAATACCCGCTGCACGCCAACGCCATCCGAAAGCCGATTAATCAGTACAGTGATAAGTGTGTCCGACGACTGAGTAATTATGCTTCTTATAAGTAAATACTGTGTAATCAGTAAAACATTCGATTCAAGGATAGCGTAGTGCGTCGTGTTGGGCGGCATCGCGATGGCGGAATGACAAAAATCCGGCGCTGATTATGCTTAGATCTGTCGCACGAGCGAGCAATGCTCACCTGTCACAATTTGAATCATTGTGGCCTGTCACTTGCTACACAACCCAGCATGGCGATCGAGGGCGAGAAAGGCGGTCCCGCGCGCGATCCGGCGGGATCCGGCAATGGAGTAGTGCGGGCGGATGAGATCGACTTGGCCGGTTCGGAATTGGAACAATCCGGACGGGTGCCACTGTCGCGTTTGGCGCACGGTTCAGAGCGGATCGGCGGAATGGTTGTCCGCTCGACGCAAGTGCGCAAAGTCCTGAAAACAATAGCACGGCTTAGCCCGTACAAGGCGACCGTTCTGATCTACGGCGAATCGGGAACCGGCAAAGAGTTGGTAGCCCGCGCGCTCCACACGCTTGGCCCGGTCCCCAATGGGCCATTCGTCACGTTTAATTGCTCGAATCTGGTCGAATCGCTTGCCGAGTCGCAGCTATTCGGGCATGTGAAAGGCGCCTTCACCGACGCGCGCGAGGACTCGCTCGGCTACTTCCGCTCGGCGAACGGGGGCACTTTGTTCCTCGACGAGATCGGCGAGTTGCCGCTCAAGCTTCAGCCCAAGCTCTTGCGCGCGGTCGAGACTTGCGAGATTCAGCCGGTTGGCTCTTCGCGCAACTACAAGGTTGACATCCGGCTCGTTGCGGCGACCAATCGCGATCTGCGTGCGATGGTCAAGGCGGGACAGTTTCGCGACGATCTGTATTATCGCCTCAACACGGCGGCGATTTTCCTGCCGCCGCTCCGCGAGCGGCGCGAGGCGATTTCCGCGTTCGTCGCGCACTTTATCGAGCATTACAACCGGCTCTTCGGCAAGGACGTGATGTTCGTCGATCAGGGTGCGCTCGATAATCTGCTCGCTTACGGATGGCCCGGCAACATTCGCGAGCTCGCCCACGCAATCGAAAGCGCGGTCATCCTGACCGAGGGTGACCGCCTGATGGCCGAAGATCTGCCCGAGCATATTCTCGAGATCGCCGGCGCGAAGGCGGGCGCGGACGATCTCGAATTTCGCTCGGCGCCTCCCGTGGATGCACCGGTCCAGTCGCGAGCGGCAAGTCCCGACAGCGGTCCGGCGCCGCTGCTTTTGGACGAGGTGATCAAGCGCACCCTCATACGTTCGCTCGACGAGACTGACGGAAATCGCCGCCGCGCGGCCGACCTGCTTGGCGTTTCGCGATCGACGCTCTACCGGATGCTGGCACGCTACGGGATCGGCGAAGACGGCCATTCCGCCTCCGTCGACGCTGCCGTCGCGTCCGCCGATAGCAAAGATCCCGGAGCCGGCCGCGATCCGCTCATCTAGCAGGAGCTGCGGCGAGAGTTGGAAATTCCCGAGCGAATCGCGCACAATCGCGGTTCCGATGCTCACGTCACGCGCTTTCGTAAATCTCGCGATTCTTTCGATACTGGCAGTGCTGGTCTGCGCCGCGCCGTCTTCCGCCGGCCCGAACGATCTCAAGCCGCCCTCCGATCTCGTCAACCTCGAGCGCGAAGTCTCGCTCAAAATCGCTCACGTTCGCGACGAGGGACCCACCGATCCGGACAAGCGCCGGCAACTGGGCGAAGCCGAACGGCTCGACGGCAAAGCCGAGCGGGAAATCGGCGCCGGTGATTTTCGCTCGGCGGAGGACGATCTGGTAAAGGCCAACGCGCTCGCGGCCGAGCTTCTGAATTAAGTTCCACGAGCCGCATGGCCGCGATTCAGCTCGACAGCGGGCGCTTCGCGGTTTTTTCGGCGCGCCCGCATTTGATACCGTTGAGATAGAGACGATGATTGGTCCCGACCAAATCTGGGGCGAGGCGGTTCGCACCCTCGAAGGCGGCGCAACCTTTGCGCTCGCAACCGTGATCAACGTGCGCGGTTCCACGCCGCGCGAAATCGGCGCGAAGATGATCGTCCGGATCGACGGCCAGTTCGGCACGATCGGCGGCGGATGCGGCGAAGCCGAGGTCTTCCGCAAGGCGCGGCTGCTGCTCGACGAAGGGCAGGGCGCGCGTCTGACCGAAGTCGATTTGACCGGAGACTTCGATCAGAAGGAAATCGGAACCTGCGGCGGAATCATGGACGTGTTCGTCGATATCTGGAAGCCCGGCTCTGACCTCGAGACAGCCCGCCGCCTCCATGACGCCGCCGCGCACAGCCGTCCCGCCGCGCTCATCACGCTGGTCGATCCGGGAGCCGCGGCCACCGCAAAGGTCGGCGCGCGCACGGTGCTCGATCCCGCCGGCGGCGAAGGCGCTTCTGCCGTGCCGGTCGAGATTGCGCCGCGCGCGATGGCGCAGCTTGAAGTCCGCGCCGCCGACGGAATCGCCGTGCTGCTCGAAGTCAGCGAAAACGGCGGCGCAAATCCAGTCACGCGAATCGAGTCTTCCGGCGCCCCGCGCCTGTTCCTCGATCCGGTGTCGGGCGCGCAGCGCCTGGTGATCGCGGGTGCGGGCCATATCGCTCAGCCGCTGGCGGCGATCGGTTCGATGCTTGGCTTTCACGTCACGGTGATCGACGACCGCGCCTCGTTTGCAAATCGGGAGCGGTTTCCCGCCGCAGACGAGATCATCGTCCGCCCATTCGGCCCCGCGGTTGAAGCGCTCAACCTCGATCGGCATTGCTACCTGGTCTCGGTCACGCGCGGCCATTCGTTCGACGAGGACGTGATTCTGACCGCGCTGCGCAAGAGCCGGGGAGCGTTTATCGGGATGATCGGATCGCGCCGCCGGGTCAAGGCGACGCTCGAGCGAATTGGCGCGATGGGCATTTCCGCCGAGCTGCTCGAGCAGGTCCATGCTCCGCTCGGAATCGATATTGCCGCGGAAACGCCCGAGGAAATCGCCTTGTCGATAATCGCCGAGATCGTTCGCGAGCGCCGCAGCGGCGCGCGTGACGAAGCCAATCTCGGCGTCAAGGTGGGGCGCCTCCAGCCGCGCCGCTGACGTGAGTTCCCTCCGTATCGAAGCCATCGTGCTTGCCGCCGGCGAGTCGCGCCGGATGGGATTTCCCAAACCTCTGCTGCGCGTCGGTGACGAAACATTCATCGCGCGCACGCTGCGGATGATGTTGCCGGCGGTCGCGCGCGCCGTGATCGTGCTCGGCGCGCACGCCGAAAGAATTCGCGCCGCGATTCCGGCCGACCCGCGAATCGCAATCGTCGAAAATCCTGATTACGCCAATGGACAGCTTTCGTCCCTCAAGATTGGGCTCGGCGCGCTCGCCCCCGAGGCGTCGGCCGCGATGGTGCATCTGGCGGATCATCCTATGGTTGCCGCCACGACCTTTCTTGCGGTCGCCGAGGCTTATCGCCGCACTCGAGGACCGATCGTGATTGCGCGCCACGCCGGCCGCCGTGGTCATCCTGCGATCTTCGATCGTTCAATCTTCCCCGAACTGCTCGCCGCTTCTCTCGCTCAGGGTGCGCGCGCCGTCGTAAACGCTATCCCCGCCCGGATCGTCTATAGCGACGTGGATGACCCGGGCGTCGCCCTCGATCTCGATACTCCAGAGGACCTCGCCCGGGCCGGGCTCCCGCCTGCGCCCCGATAGCACCCGCGCTTGCCGGCGGTGCGGCGCAACCGGGAGTGCGTCGAGTGAGGCGAGGGTCGCGTAAGCTAAACGCTCTGTAACCGCTTTGCGGCGCAATCGTATTAGAGGACAGCTATGCTGGGCCTCGCCGCGAGCAGGAAGTTCGGGTGGAGATTGATCTCCAGGCCTGACGAAGAGTTGATTGCCGACGCGCTGAGCGGTCAGCCCGCGGCATTCTCGGAACTGGCAACGCGGCATCGCGCACGCGTCGAGCGGCTGTGCCAGCGGTTTTTCTCCGACCCGGAGATTGCCCGCGATCTTGCCCAGGAATGTTTTATCCGGGCCTACACCGCGCTCTCGAGCTTTCGCAAGGAGATGCCGTTTGGCGGATGGCTGCGCGCGATCGTGACCAACCTGTGCTATGACGAGTTGCGGCGCAGGCGGCGCCGTCCCGAGGAGCTGGTCGGCGACTTCACCGCGCCCGAGGTCCAGTGGATGCGTCTGGTGTGCGAGGCCACGCCCGAGCAGATCGTGTCCGATGCCGAACAACGCCGCGAAGCGCACGATTTGGCGCATCGCCTGCTCGCCACGCTCAAGCCCGAGGACCGGACGGTTCTCATCATGAAGGACAGCGAAGGGATGAACGTCAGCGAGATTGCCGAGACGATGGGCTGGAGCGCGGCCAAGGTTAAGATTCGCGCGTTTCGCGCGCGCCAGGCGTTGCGCCGGCAGGCGGAGCGCCTGCAAGCGGCGGGGCGCAGGTGGACGTCATGAATTGTTTTGCGGCCCGACAGGATTTTCCCGCGTTCTGGCGGCGCGAGCTTTCCGCCGAGCGCCGCGCCGCGCTGGGCGCGCATCTGGGCCAATGCCCTAAATGCGATCAGGCTTTTCGCCTGTTTGCGATATCGGCGCCAGTGCTTCACTCGGAGCAGGGGCCCGATTTGCGCGCCGCGCCAGCGCAGGAGTTCACGCTTGAATCCGTCCTGCGCAGGCCTTCGGCCGATCCGCGCGCGAATTACCGCGAGCCCCGGCGATGGCTCGCGATGTGCGCGTCGGCGCTGATTTTCCTCGCCGCCTCGACGGGCGCGTACCTGGCCGTGACTCCGCCGGCCGATACGTTGAGCGAGGCGTTGACGAATCCATCCGAACCGTCTGCGCAGCAGTTATTCGGACCCGATCTGTCCGAACTGAGCAGCGATCTTTCCGGGTGAATTGCTTGCCGGGCAAGTTCATTTCATGGCCTGTCGTGCTCGCGATTGCGGCGAGCCTGCTGATCGGCTTCACCCTCAGCACGCTTGCCTACCGCTACCGCTATCTGCGAGTGCCGGGGCAGAGCGTGGTCGCGCGGATGAATCGCGACCTGCATCTGACCGCCGCCGAGCGCGAGCAGATTCTCGAGATCATGCAGGATACGCGATTGCGCGTGATGCAGTTGCGCGGCCATTTCGTGCACGCGCGGCGCCGCCTGCTGCTCCAGGCCTATGAGCAGATTCGCGCGACGCTGACTCCCGCGCAGCAGGAACAGTTCGATCGCGAGTTTGCGTTGCCCGCGATGAGCGACGGCGCCGCCGCCGCTCCGCCATCGTCCGCATCGCCATCCGCCGCGCCGAGTGCACAACCCTAGCTTGCGTTCGCGCGCGTCCTCGGGTTCATTCCGAGAGTCTGTGAATTGATCGAGATCCAAGCGGCGAAGAACGCACCGTCGGTCAGCTTTACTCAATCCCTCAAGCCACTTATGTCATTCCCGCGCGCGTGGCTTGGTGGCACCGGCTTCAGCCGGTGTGGGGTCACAGGCTAAAGCCTGTGCCACGAGGAATCCCGAATTCTGGCTGGCTGCCCGATGCGCAGGATAGGGATTCCTCGCGCGCGACAGCCACACGCGCGGGAATGACATAGGAAGGCGGCGCCTCGCGGATAAGAGAATACGGCGCTGCGAGGGCTCACGCCCTTGGCGCGGGAGCAAACTTTGCGCGATACATCTACAGTGCGTTCATGTCGCGCAAGGTTTTTTCGGCCTGCGACGAGACACTCGGATTGCTGGTATCGGCCAGCGCCTGGCGCAGGAACTTTACCGCCTCGTCGTGACTGCCGTTTTGCGCGAGTATCTGGCCGATTCTGAGCGCGGCAAACGTATTCTTGGGATCGACTTCGTACGCCTTGCGATAGTAAACCAGCGCGTCACCCGCCCGCGGCGGGGAAAACGACATGTACGCCTCGCCGATATTCAAATAGGCGCTTGCCTGGTTCGGATTGTACTTGACCAGTTTCTGATAGACCTTCACCACGTTGGCGAAGTCCGAGCGTGAATTATAATAGAGGCCGAGATAGACGTAGGAATCCTCGAGCGTCGGGTCGATGTCGGTTGCCTGCCAGAGCAGCTTTACCGCCTCGTCGCTGTTGGTCATCTTGATGGCGGCATCGACGAGCGATCGCGCCTTGGCTGCATTGGAAGACGAATCCTGCGCGCGCGCGAAAGCGGGTATCGCGATCGCAAGCGCCAAAACTCCAATCGCCAGGAAATGCCGGAAGCAAAAATATGATCGCATGGTCGCCGACGAACGCATCAGGTGCCTGTAATCGATGGTGCCATGAACCGGGCGGGTTGCAAAGCTGCTAGCGGGCGGCCATTGATTATCCAATGCCGGTGGCGCTGCCCGGCGCAAAAACTTATTCGAGGATCGCGATGAAGGAGCGACGTTTCAAAGCCAACGGTCTGGTTCTCAATTGCCTTGACTATGGCGGCGCGGGAAAGCCGCCGATGCTGTTCCTGCACGGCGGCTCCGCCCACGCGCATTGGTGGGATTTCGTGGCGCCCGCCTTTTGCGAGGACTTTCACGTCCTTGCGCTCGACCAGCGCGGCCATGGACATAGCCAATGGCCCGCGGACTGGCAGTATGGCTCGGAGCATTACGTATCCGATCTGGAGCAGGTCATTGATTCGTGGGGCCTCGGCGCGCCGGTGCTGATCGGTCATTCGATGGGCGCGCACAACGTGCTGGTCTATGCCGCCCGCAACAGCCGCAAGCTGCGCGCGATGATCGCAATCGACACGCCGCCGGATTATTCCGAACGCGCCGTCGCCTTTCTGCGCGCCTTCGCCGACAAGCCGCCGCGGCGGTTTGAATCGCTCGATGACGCGATCAGGAACTTCAAAGTATTGCCGCGCGAAACCCTTGCGCGTCCGGAAATCCTGGAACATATCGCCCGCCACTCCTACAAGCAGCTTCCCGACGGCAACTGGACTCACAAGCTCGACCGCCGCACGCTGGTCCGCGAGCCTCTGGCAGTGTGGGAATCGCTCGGGCAAATCCAGTGTCCGGCGCTGATCGTAAAAATAATCGACAGTCCTTTACTGAGCGTCGAGATGGCGCAAAAGATGGTCGCGATGCTGCCGCGGGGGCGGCTCGCGCAAATTTCCGATTCCTACCATCATGTGATGTTCGACAACCCGCGCGCGCTGATCGCCGCAATCAAGAGCTTTGTCGCGGAACTGGCATGAGCCTCGGCGAGCCGCACAGCCATATTTTTGACGCCGCGCCGCGCCTGCATTATCTGGAATGGAATCCCGCCGGATTAGTCACCGTGATTCTGCTCCACGGAAATTCCGCCAACGCATGGTGGTGGGAGCCGGTCGCGCGTCTGATGCCGCCCGAGGTGCGGATGCTTGCGCTCGACCAGCGCGGCCACGGCGACAGCGAATGGGTGCGGCCCGCCGCCTATTCTCCGCTTGATTACGCGCGCGATATCGCGGCGTTCACCGCGCACGCCGCCCGTCCCGGCCGCAAGCCTGTCGTCGTGGGCCACAGCATGGGCGGAATCAGCACGCTCGCGTTTGCGCGGAATCATGGCGAGCTTGCCCGCGCGGTCGCGGCGATTGACGTGGCGATCAAGTCGAGCAAGGGGCGGGATCGCTATATCAGGCGGCTGAAGGCGCTGCCTACCGTGACGTACGCGGACCTCGAGACCGCGCAGGCGCGCTTCCGGCTGATGCCCGATGAAGGCGCAATCGCGCCGGAAATCCTCCTCGAGATTGCGCATAGGAGCCTGGCGCGAACCGACGAAGGCCGCTGGACGCTCAAGTTCGATCGCGAGAGTTTTTTCGGCAGCGACGGAATCGACGTAATCGAAACGATCAGGGCGATCGCGATTCCGACCCTGCTGGTCCGCGCCGAGCACAGCCGTATCATGACCGCCGACTCCGCCGCCGCGGCGCGCGACGCGAATCCCCACGTCCGCCTGGTCGAGATCGCGGCGGCGCATCATCACGTGATCCTCGAAAATCCCGCCGCCGTCGCGAGCACGATAACGGAGTTTATCGCGCAATTGCCGTGACGGCTCCGCGATCGATCAACATTCCGCCGCGGTTTCTCCGCGTCCAATATAACGGCGCGCGTCATCCGGGCGCGCCCAATCTGCGCGGCCTCGCCCACGGCGCGAACTGCCAGCATTTCGCATACGAACTGCTGCGCCACTATGGGCTCGCGGTCCCGGACTTCCGCTCGAGCGACCTGTGGCGCGACAGGCGCTTCACGCGCCGTGTCGTCAGGCTTCGCCCGCTCGACCTGCTCCTGTTCAACCGAACCCGCCGCGCGCGGGGCGCGCACGTCGCGGTCTATCTGGGACAGCGCCGCGCAATCCATCTGAGCAAGCAGGTGGGAACTCCGGCCATCTGGACGCTCGATGAATTCGCCGCGCAGCCGCGCTACCGCGTATTCCTGGGCGCAAAGCGCGTCGCACTGAGCGCGAGAGCCTTTCCCGATCGGGGCCGGAGGAAATCCTGAACCCCACGTCTTACCATTCAGGACGCAAATCCATCGCGCCCGTATTCAACAACTCCCCCTATGTCATTCCCGCGCGTGGCTGCCGCGCGAGGAATCCCTGATGCCGCGACCCTCATCTCACCGATGGTCGTCGTACGCCGGATCAGAATCGTAGCTGCGCGGCCGCAGGCCGCGCTTTCAATGTCCCTCACCTTGCCTCTCCCTTTCAGGGCGAGGGATCAGACGGCGCGTGCGGTGCGGGTGCTTATAACTCGCGGGACATCGCGCGATGCGCGATTCCGGCTTCCTCGAAAACCTCGCCGAAGGGACGAAAGCCCTGGCGCAAATAGAATCCTTCGGCGGTCAGTTGCGCGTGCAGAATTGCGCGTCGGTAGCCGCGCTCGCGCGCGGTGCATATAAGGAATTCCAGGATTGCGCGGCCGACTCCCGTGCCGCGCAGCTCGCGGAGCACCGCCATCCTGCCGATTTTGACCTCGCCCGCGCCGTGCTCGACGTAGCGGCCGCATCCGACGGCGTCGCCGCCGCGAAGTGCGATTGCGTGGAAGGCGCGCGCGTCGTCGGCGTCGAGCTCGATCTCTTCCGGCACGCGCTGCTCTTCGATAAACACGCGGCGGCGAATCGAATAGGCAGCCGCCATCTTCTCGGACGATGTAGCGGCGACAATCCGAAAGGCCTCGTTACCCATGCGATCGTCACTAGCGCGCGCTCGGGCGGATCGTCAATCCGCCGATGCTTCATCGCATCGCGCGGGCTGTGCTACGCTCGGGCGCGTCGGGGGATGACCGAGGAGACAAGATGCCTAATCTTTCCGAGACGATCTATGCGCCGGAACTCGAGGGCGGAACCTGGATTCAGGGCGGCCCGGTATCGATCAAGGCGCTGCGCGACAAGGCCGTCGTGCTGGTGGATTTCTGGGACTATACCTGCGTGAACTGTATCCGCACGCTGCCGTATGTCGAAGGATGGAGCCGGCGCTACGGCAAGGACGGCCTCGTGATCGTCGGCGTGCACGCGCCCGAATTCAGTTTCGCGCGCGAGGGCTCGCACGTCAAAGCGGCAGTCGCCGAGTTCGGACTTGATTACCCAATTGTCCTGGATAACGAGTATGCGATCTGGCGCGCCTATTCGAATCGCTTCTGGCCTGCGAAGTATCTCGTCGATGCCAAGGGCCGCATCCGCTATTACCACTTCGGCGAAGGCGGTTATCAGGAATCCGAAGTAGCTATTCAGAACGCGCTGCGCGAAATGAATCCCGCGCTCAGCCTGCCGCCGCCGATGGATCCCATCCGCGATTCGGATCAGCCCGGAGCGGTATGCTACCGCGTCACGCCCGAGCTTTACCTCGGCCACGCGCGCGGCCAGTTCGGAAATCCCGCCGGAGCCGTTCGCGACAGCGCGCACGATTACTCCGATCCCGGCCGCCACGCCGAAGGACTCTCGTACCTGGGCGGGCGATGGCGCGTCGAGCAGGAGTCCGCGCGCGCCGAGGCTCCAGGAGCGACGATCGCGCTGCGCTACACGTCGAAGGACGTGAACCTGGTGATGGCGCCGCCGGCCGGCGCGGTGGTGCAGGTCGAGATAGCGGCGGGAGCGGACCAGAAGCTCGGCGACGACGTCAAGACCGCGAGCGGGCGCCCGCTGGTGACGATCGATCGTCCACGGATGTATAACCTGATAGCGAATGACTCCGTCATTCCTGGCGCGCTCGAACTGAAAGCGGTTCAGGCCGGAGTCGCCGCATACGCATTCACGTTCGTATCGTGCGTCGTGAATTGAGAATCCGCGTGAAGCCTGCACAAGACAAGAAAGCCAGCGACGCGCTAATCGAAAGCGCGGCGGAAATGATCCTCGAGGCCGAGTACCCGATCGCGCTGACCGGCGCCGGGATGTCGGTGGAAAGCGGCATTCCGCCGTTTCGCGGACCCGGCGGCCTGTGGACCAAATATGGCGAGCCGCCGATGAACGGCTTCCAGCGCTTTCTCGCCGATCCGAAAAAGGCCTGGGAAGAGCGCCTGAGCTCGCGCAACGACGAGCTCTACAAGCCGCTGACGGAAGCCAAGCCGAACCCGGGGCATCTGGCGCTTGCGGAACTCGAGCAGCTTGGCGTGTTGCGCTTTGTGATTACGCAAAATATTGACGACCTGCATCGGCAGGCCGGGCAGCGCGCGATAGCGGAGATTCACGGCAACTGGAAGCTGGTGCGATGCCTTGAATGCGCGCTGCGCTTTCGCCGCGAGCAAATCGACTTCAGCGAGCTGCCGCCCAAGTGTCCGGAATGCGGCGGCCTGATCAAGAGCGACACAGTCTCGTTCGGCGAACCGATTCCGATCGATATGCTGAACCTTTGCGCCGAGCACTCGGCGCGCGCCGATCTGGTAATCGTCGCGGGAACCTCGGCGACGGTCTATCCCGCCGCCGGATTCGCGCTCGAAATCAAGCAGCGCGGCGGCGCGATGGTCGAGGTCAATCTCTACGAATCAGAGTTGACTCCGCTGTGCGATATCAGCCTGCGCGGCGGCTCGGCCGAAATTTTGCCGCGCCTGGCGCAAGCGATCGCGATCCTCCGCAAGCATCGCGCCTCGTAAACGCCCGTCGCGCGCCTTTAGTACTGCTTGACCACGCGGACGCGGCCGGTGTCGTCGTACAGGTAGGTGTCGTCGGGGTTCTCGTCGCGCGTCTTTTTGTGCGTGCCGTCGCAGAACGGCTTGTTCTTCGAGAGTCCGCACGCGCAGATGTACAGCGGAAGCTCGGTGCCTTCGGGAACTTCGTATGGGGAATTCTTGTCGTGCCTGATCATTCGCGCCATCGGATTGATCCTCGTCTTATGCTTTCCGGCGGGGCCGGTGATGCGCCCACTTAAGACCACGCCGACGCGATAGTCAATTGCGAATTCGCGCGCGGCGCCGAAATCGCGCGTCATGCGATCGGCTGATGAATCGCCTCGGCCGCCTGGGCGTCGTCGGAATATGCCGGGGCGTGTTCTCCGGGATGCCGCCGATGCGCGTCGGCGCCCAGCACCAGTGCGAGCACGCCCGAGATCGCGATCATCACACCGATAATCTCGCGCCGGGTCGCACTTTCGCCCAGGAACATCACCGCGAACAGAATCGAGAGCATCGGGATTCCCGGCACCACCAGCGCCGTCGTCCACGCCAGCGACAGGCGGCTGATCGCGCCGTACCAGGTGAGCGAGCTTAGAAAATAGACGAAGAATCCAGCCGCCAGAATGACCGCCACCGCGGTAGGGCTCGAAAGCTGCGCCAGCGTTGCCGGCCGCCCAATCAGCAGTATCGCGGCCAGCGCAAACGCCCCGTATATCATCCGGCCCGCGGTGACCGTGATCGGACTGAGCGGAGGCATGATCTTGAGACCCATCACATGCGAGGCCTGCCACATCAGCGGCGTGCAGAAGACCAGACCCGCCGCCCATAGCGGCGAGAATTCGCCTGCCGCGTCGAACACCGAGCCGATTCCGAGCAGGATTGTCGCCGTCGCCAGGAGTTGGCGCCACGACGGCCGCTCACCAATCAAGATCGTCGCCAGAATGAGCGAGTAAACCGGCTCGGTCTGCAGCAGAATCGTCCCCGCGATCGCGTCGATTCGGGTCAGCCCGAAGGTCAGCGTCAGACTGGTCGCAACGGTTCCAACCATCGACACGGCGAGCAGCCGCATCCTGAACCGCCGGTCGATGAGCAGGCCGAGCTCGCGATGCCGCAGCATCGCGATTGCGCTGCACACTGCAGCGACGACCACCGCGCCCGTGCAGAACAGGAGCGGATCGAGATGCACCGCGCCCCATCGGGTGAGCGCCGGCTGCGACGCGCCAATGATAGTGTTGGTGATCGCGAGCGCGAGGCCGATTCGGAACGCGCGGCCAAGCCGCTCAGAGCGGGTCGCGGCGGCATCCGGCGATACGGTCGGCGCTTGCGGGTTCATCGCACCGCTTCAGGCGCGAGCAATCGCGACCGCGATTACCACCGCCCCAAGCACAACCCGGTACCATGCGAATGGAACGTAGGTGCGGGTCTTGACGAATCGCACCAGAGCGACAATCGCAATCAGCCCGAACACCGCCGCCGCGATAAACCCCCATCCGATTTGCGGCGTCATCCCGGCGTGCAGAATCTTTCGCCCCTCGACCAGCCCGGCGCCCGCGATAATCGGCGTCGCCATCAGGAAGGAAAAGTTAGCCGCGTCCTGACGCTCGATCCCGAGCAGCCGCGCCATCGTGATGGTCGCGCCGGAGCGCGATACGCCGGGAAAAATCGCGAGCGCCTGACTCAGCCCAATTGCGACTGCGTCAAGGAAGGAAAGTTCACCGATTGTTCGCTCGTCCGACCTATATTTATCTATAACCCACAATACGATGCCAAGAGTTCCCAAAGCGATTCCGATCCAGAGCTTGTGTTGGCGAAATAACGTCTCGGCCTGCTTTTCAACGGCAAGGCCGATAATGGCTCCGGGGATCGACGCGATGATCAGCAGGATCAGGAGCCGACGCCGGGGCGTGTCGCCGGTGACGACCGAGGCCGCCATCGCGAGCCAATCGCTCCAGTAATAGACCAGCAGCGCCACCAGAGTCCCCAGATGGAGGGCTACATCAAAGGCAAGCCCGGGATCCTGCCATCCGAAGAACCACGGAATGAGCACTAGATGGGCCGAGCTGGAGACGGGCAGGAACTCGGTGAGTCCCTGAACGGCGCCCAAAATTATCGCTTGCAGCGTGGAAAACATAATAATATTACGTATTTGGCTCCGAATTGCGGGCTTTGCCCAAGAGTATTTCGCCGGTTAGGTCACCTGTGGATAAGTCAAATCGCGGGGCCGAGGCGATACCGTTTACCCTTGACCCGGAGATAGCTTGGTCTAGAATCGAGGTGCCAGTTCGGGTGCGGGTGGGGTCGCGGATTTCGAGGAGGTCTCGATGGCTATGAGTCGCAGCGCACACGGTAAAGTCATCCCGCTCAGGGTCGGCAGTATCGTTCAGGACGAGCCTGGCGTCCCGCAATCTCGACTGTGGGATTCCGTGCATCCGGGCGATCCGCGACCGTTTCCGATGGTCAATACCCTGCCGCGCCTGCCAGTTGCGATTCCCGACGAGATTCTCGACTACTACGGATGGGTCTTCTGCCAGGGCGGATTCCTGAACCTGCAAATGACCTTCGAGCAGTTCCTCGCCGTCGTGGCCGCCGTCAGTCCAGCCGGGCTGTGCCCTGAATACGATCCGTCCGACTTCGCCAGCATCAGCGATTGACCTGATTCCATGGCAGTTTCGAGCGCGCCCGTCGCATGACGAGGCGCGCTTTTCGTTGCGCGGAAACTCCTGCGCGCCGCGCCGGCGATGCTTGCTGACGGATCGGCGGGTGGGGTGCGGTTGAGCTTCAAGGCGCAGGCGAGGTCCCCTTGTGCGCGGGCAGCAGGCCGTCGCGGACCCAGATCGTCTCGACGCCGCTCATATCGCTTGCCGAGTTGAGGCCGTTGTCCTTGGCGATTTGCCGCCAGTTGTCCTCATTGCCGGTCGCGCGCTTTGCCAGTGCATGCAGGTCCTCGCCGGGCAGCACGGCGAAGTTGACTCCGCCTTCGCGCGGGGTCGGCGACGGCGGCGGCAACTGGGCCGCTAGCTGGTCGAACTTGCCGAACAGGTTGAGGCGCTTGGTCGGCAGATAGGCGGGCAAGTCGGCGTCGGCGATATCCTGGGTTTGCAGATTCGCCACGATTCGGCTGGTGCGGGTGCCGGTTGGGACGACCTCGATATCGTAACGATACTGCGGATTCACGCCGACCAGGCTCCCGAATATTCCCGCTCCCTGGTCGGCGGGGCGCCAATTGGTAACCACATGGTCTTCGGGTCGGACCTCGAACAGAATTCCCTCGCCGCGCAGCACGTCCTGCGTCATCACGAAGCTGTCCTGCGCGGGGTAGGGCGTATCGTGCTGTTCACCCTGGGCGGCTTCGCTGCCGCCGCCGGCCGCACTATAGGGAGCATACGCGGCCGCGCATGCGGCGAGCGATATGGCGGCGAGACCGATGATCGCAGGAGGTAGATATCTTGAATACCGCATGGTTCGAGCGCCGCTAATCAGGAAACCATGCACGTTCCTCGTGCGCAAGATGAGATGCGGGGCGATCCGCGCTTTTTGCGGGCGCTTGCGCATCGGAATTATCCGCGCTCCGCTCCGGCGCGGCCGTTTTCGATGCTCCATCGGGCGGCCGCGCGAAGATTGCGCCACCGGCGCGGTCACGCTAATCAGTTACTTCGCTTATGGCGGAAATAAACGAAAATTTCCCGCGACACGTGATGGCTGTGGTTGGCGCGGCGACTGCCGGCTCCGAAATCGCGCGAATCCTCGCCCGGCGCGGCGCGCTCGTCGTTGTGATCGAGCAGAATCCGCGGCCTTACGGAAAAATCGAGGACGGGCTGCCGCGATGGCACGTTAAGCAGCGCAAGGACGAGTACGCGGAGATCAACGATCGCCTCGACCATCCGAATATCGCCTTTATGCCGATGACCGCACTGGGCCGCGATCTCGATTTCGAGGAGCTGCGCACCGCCTGGGGGCTGTCGGGAATCGTGCTCGCCCACGGCGCTTGGCGCGACCGCCCGTTCCCGGTCGAAGGCGCCGATCGGTTCATCGATCGCGGCCTGGTCTATCAGAACAAGCTCATCTACTGGTTTAATCACTACAACGAAAAATCGTACGCCGGTCCTCGTTATGATCTGACGCCGGGCGCGATCGTGGTCGGCGGAGGACTGGCTTCGATCGACGTCGTCAAGGTGCTCCAGATCGAGATGACGCTGCGCGCGCTCGCGGCACGCGGAATTTCCGAGGACATGCTGCGCCTCGAGCGCGAGGGTATCGATCCCGTGCTCGCCGCGCGAAACCTGAAATGGGCCGACCTCGCCGTGGCGCCGTGCAAACTTTATTATCGGCGCAGAATCCTCGACATGCCGCTGTCGGATATCGCACCCGACGCGACGCCCAAGCGGGCCGAAGCGATGCGCGCGGCGCGCGGCAAGATTCTGGACAAGGCGATGCGCAAGTTCCTGTTCGGGTTCCAGGAGTTGCGCGCTCCGACCGGGTTGATCGTCGAGAACGGCGCGATGGCGGGGGTCCAGTTCAGCGCCACTGAAGTCGTGGACGGACAGGTCAGAATCGTCGCCGACGCGGTCGAGTCGCCGCGCGCGAAACTTACCGTCAGCTCGATCGGCAGTATTCCGGAACCGATTCCCGGAATCGCTCAGAAGGGCGAGACCTACGCCTACGTCGATCAAAAGATCGGCCTGCTGATGGACGGGCCGACCGCCGTCTTCGCCGCCGGAAACGTGCTGACCGGCAAGGGCAATATCAAGGACTCCCTGGAAAGCGGCACCGAGGTCGGCATCCGAATCGCCGAGGCCTACCTGGGTCTGTCGGATGAAAGCTTCGCGCTCGCCGAAGGCCCGCGCCACGCGGCCGCGACCGCGGGCGAAGCGATCGCCGACGCGTTGGCGGCCCGGGCAAAGCTCGAGCCCGCGGCGATAGCGGCGATAATCCGCCGCGTCGAAGAGCGCCAGCGCTCGGTCGGTTACACCGGCACCTACCGCGACTGGATCGCGAAAGTAACTCCGCCCGATCTCGAATAATCAGCGCCTCAGATGCGCGCCGATCATTCGATCTTCACCGCCGTTCCCTTCACCGTGGTGCAGGTGAAGCTGAAGATGTTGTAAATCGGAACGAACCCATAAAGGCTGGTCGCGGTCGTTACATTGATCAGCGCGTCTCCTTCGGAGGTCGCCAATGCTCGATCGACGGCGGTTTGAATATCCGAGTTCCCCCAGGGAATCACGGCGAGCACGAAATACCGGCACGCTTGCCCCTCGGCCGGACCCAGATCCTTGACCGTATGGCCTGTCTTCAGAACTGCGACCGGATCCAGCGAACTCTTCGTGATGACGCCCAGCGATCCGACCGAGACACATCCCGCCATCGATAGCATCTCGAGCAGCATCACGAGTCGCATTACAAATCGCTTCATCACTACTTCCTTTCTGTTTTGATAACCTTTGAGATGAATCGTTCGGTACGTTCTCATCAGTTCATGTTCCCGCTCGCTCTGCTTGTCAAGCCGCCTTGGGTCGCGAGCGCATCGCGCCGGGGCTCGGTGCCGATAGGCTGCCGCGTTTTGCCTCGGCGGGCGGCGGGCGCTAGGCTCTTCGGATTGATTGCTTGCGAGGTGCGGTGTGGACGAGCTTAAGCGAACCGATCCTGAAATCTACGATCTCATCCGCAAGGAAGAGCGCTACGAATTCGATTCGGTGCGGCTCATCCCGTCGGAGAACTACGCGTCGGCGGCGGTGCTCGAGGCGACGGGCTCGATCCTGACCAACAAATATTCCGAAGGCTATTCCGGACGCCGCTATTACGAGGGCCAGCGCTATATCGACTCGCTCGAAACGCTCGTGATCGATCGCGCCAAGGCGCTGTTCGGCGCCGAGCACGCCAACGTGCAACCGTACTCGGGATCGCCCGCGAATCTTGCGGTCTATTTCGGCCTGCTCAAGCCGGGCGAGACGATCATGGGGATGGCGCTGCCGATGGGCGGTCATCTGACCCACGGATGGAACGTCAGTATCACGGGGACGTTCTGGCGCGCGGTGCAGTACGACGTCGATCGCGAGACGCATCGGATCGATTACGACGCGGTGCGCGATTTGGCGCGGCGCGAGAAGCCGCGCATCATCGTGTGCGGAGCGACCGCCTATCCGCGCCTAATCGATTTCAAGGCGTTCAGCGAGATCGCGAAAGAAGTCGGCGCGCTGATGCTGGCGGATATCGCGCATATTGCCGGCCTGATCGTCGGCGGAGTGCATCCGAGCCCGCTCCCGTATGCCGACGTCGTAACGACCACGACGCACAAGACGCTGCGCGGTCCGCGCGGCGCGATGATCCTGTGCAAGGCGGCGCACGCCGACGCGATCGACAAGGCGGTATTTCCTGGACTCCAGGGCGGACCGCATAACCATACGACCGCCGCGATTGGCGTCGCGCTTAAGGAAGCGGCGGCGCCCGCGTTCAAGGATTACGCGGCGCAGATCGTCCGCAACGCAAAGGCTCTCGCCGAGGAACTGCTCGCGCGCGGATTTTCGCTCGTCTCCGGCGGCACCGACAATCACTTGATTCTGGTCGATTTGACCAGCAAAAAAGTTATCGGCAAGAAGGGCGCGAAGGCGCTCGACGCGGCGGGTATCGTCTGCAACTACAACACCGTCCCCTACGATCCACGCAAACCCTTCAGCCCCAGCGGCCTGCGCCTCGGCACGCCCGCCGTCACCTCGCGCGGGATGCGCGAGCCCGAGATGAAATTGATCGGCAAGTGGATGGACGAAGCGATCGCGCACGCCGGCGACGAAGCCGCGCTGACCAGAATCGCCGGCGAGGTCGCCGAGATGTGCCATCACTTCCCCGCGCCGGGCCTGTCGATCCGCTGAACGAACGGCGGACGAGGCGTCCATCGCTACTGACGATCGAATGTAGCGGCAGCTTGACTTCGCTGCCGCGGTGACGCCATAACCGCGCCATGGCGAAAATCAAAATCGAACGCGGACTCAATTTTGGCGCGCCGTACACGCCCGATATGCAACAGGCGGGCAAGCGGCCCGAGCCGGCCTGGAACACAATCGGCGCGCAGGTGCGCGAGGCCGAAGCGCTCGGCTACGACGCTCTGATCGCGGTCGAAACGCAACACGACCCGTATCTCGGCCTTGCGATCGCGGCGATGGAACCGGCGAAGATCGAGCTTGGCACCGGAATAGCCCTCGCGTTTACCCGAAGCCCCGTCTCCACTGCGTACACCGCGTGGGACTTGCAACGGATGAGCGGCGGGCGGCTGATGCTGGGTATCGGCTCGCAGGTCAAGGGCCACGTGATGCGGCGCTTCGGGATGCCGTGGTCGAAGCCGGCGCAGCGGATGAAAGATTACGTCGGTGCGATGCGCGCGTGCTGGAAAACGTGGCAGACGGGCGAGCCGCTGAACTTCCGCAGCGAGCATTACAACCTGTCGCTGATGACCCCGAACTTTTCGCCGCCGCCGCAGGCGCATCCGCATATTCCAGTCGCGATTGCGGCGGTGCAGGAACGGATGCTGCAAGTCGCCGGCGAGGTCTGCGACGGCGTGCGCCTGCACGGGATAGTGACGCGAAAATATATCGACCGGATCGCGATGCCCAATCTGAAAAAGGGCTTCGCGAAATCCGGACGCCCGGAGGCCGAGTGGCCCGAGTTTCAAATCTCGGGCGGCGGCTTTCTGGTCGCGGCCAAGGATCGCGATTCATTGGCCAAGGCGGTCGAGTCCACCAAGGCAACCATCGCGTTCTACGGATCGACGCGATCGTACCGCTCGAGTTTCGAGCTCGACGGATGGGGCGGCACCGCCGACGAATTGCACAAGCTCTCGGTCCAGCAAAAGTGGCGCGAGATGGCGAAGCTGGTCAGCGAAGAGATGGTTCACGCCTTTGCGGCGGTCGGAACCTATGACGAAATCGCGACGGTGATAAAAAAACGCTTCGCTGGAATCAATCGCCTTGGCTTCGATATGCCGGTGCATAGCGAGCAGGATCGCGGCGCGCTCCGGGAGATTCTGCAGGAGCTACGGCGCGGCTAGCGTGTCGCCCGGTCGCCGGATAAACTTTGTCGCCTTCCGGGACCTGATGCCGGGGGGTGAGCACGGCGGGCGCGGTTTACGCGTGAGAATTTGGGAGGGGAACTGATGGATAAGCTTGTTTCGTCGATTGTAAGCGCGGCGGTCGTCGCGGCTGCGCTTATTTGCGCTGCCTTGCCGGCGAGCGCGCAGGAATTTCTCTCGAATCGCGGGAGGATCGGTTACACAATCAATCCCGTCTCGCCGCTCAATCTGAGCCATAAGGATCCGAACCTGGTCGGGCTGGGAAGCTACTGGGTGAACGGGATGGCCGGGTGCAATGATTGCCACAGCGCCGCGCCCTACGCGTCGGGCGGCAACCCATTTCTCGGGCAGCCGAAGAAGATCAATCCCGCCACCTACATGAACGGCGGGATGTGCTTCGGGCCGTTCGAGTCGCGCAATATCACTCCGGACGCCAACGGACTGCCGGCGGGCCTGACTCTAAAGCAATTTCTCAACGTGATGCGCACCGGGAATGATCCGGAAGATCCGGGCACGCTGCTGCAAGTGATGCCGTGGCCGGATTTCCAGAACCTGACCAATCGCGATCTGACCGCGATCTACACCTACCTGAGCGCGATTCCGTCGTTGCCGACGCCGAGCGTCACCTGTCCGTGACCGCGGACGCGTCAGGCGCGGGGCGGATTGATGTCCGACCACAGCCGGCGCATGAACTCGATATGCGACTCGACCGCCCATAGCGTTTCGGGCGCGGCGCTTTCGGGAATCGCCGTGAAGATCGAGCCGGCGCTCGTGTCGCCGTGGTCCTTGTCAACTTTGACGTGGACCGAAAAGAACAGCAGGGCGTCGTCGGACAGGCGGTAGTTGCGGCGCAGCCCGTCGATCACGCGCACGTAGGCGTCGGGGTTGAACAGTTCGGAGCCGAGGCTGATTCCGGCCAGCGTCACGTACCACGGCTTCGAGTCGGCCAGCCAGTACATCCAGTGCATCATCGCGGTCGCGTCGGGCGACATCCGCGCCGCAAGCAGGCTCTTGCGCGGGATTCCGATCGCCTCGGCGAATTCAAGATAGAGCTCGGGATGCGACCGTCCGACGCCGGAGACGCGGCCGAGTTCTTCTTCGATCAGGTTCTCGACGATCGCTTTGCGCGCTGGAAAGTCGTCGCACTTGGCATAAATCAAGCCGAGGATGTTGGCGTTGTGCGCCTTGTTGCCGGCGAACAGTTGCGTCGCCCACCAGCGCAACTGGTCCATCGTGAGTTCGCCGCGTTCGATCTTTTCGATCGTTGGATGCGACTTGAGGGTGCGGTTATTTCGTTCCAGCCGCGCGATCAGCGCGTTGAGCTCGGCGATTCCCTTCTGCACGTCCATCGATGGAGTTCTCCTCCGCCGGATTCGGGTCCGCGCGCGCCGCGCCTATCCGGCGGCGAGTTCGGCGGCGATTCGGCGCTCGATCGCGCGTTTCAATTCCGCCTTTTTGATCTTGCCCACGTTGGTCAGCGGCATCGCCTCGATTACCTCGACCCGCTCGGGAAGCTTGAAGCGCGCAAGCCCGCGCGCCGCCAGAAAGTCCGCGAGCCCCTCGAGCGAGAGCGCGGCTCCTGGAGCCAGCGTGACGAAAGCGCACGCCTTCTCGCCCATCCTCGCATCGGGCATCGCGACCACGGCGGCGGCGGTCACGGCGGGATGCGCGATGATGTGCGACTCGATCTCCTCGGCGCTGATCTTCTCGCCGCCGCGGTTTATCTGATCCTTGATGCGTCCCTCGACGATCAGGTTCCCGCTCGGCGTTTGCCGCACCAAATCTCCGGTGCGATAGAAGCCGTCGGACGTGAAGCACACGCGATTTTCCGCGTCCCCGCGATAGTAGCCGCGGACGGTGTACGGTCCGCGGCACCATAGCTCGCCAATCTCGCCCGCCGGCGCGTCGGCGCCGTCGAGTCCCACGACGCGAATTTCATCGGCTGCCGACGCGGGCCGCCCCTGCGTGGTGCACGCCAGATCGTCGCCCTCGTGAAGGCGCGTGTAGCAGAGCAATCCTTCGCTCATGCCGAGCACCTGCTGAACCAGGAGATCGGGAAAGACGCGGCGCAGCTCGCGCGCGGTCGGCTCCTGGAGCCGCTGCCCGCCGACCATAATAACGCGCAGGCTGGACAGTTCGGCGCGCGACTGTTCCGGGAGTCCGAGAATGGAAATCGCTATCGCGGGAACACACGGCAGATGAGTGATCTTCTCGGCGGCGGCAATCCTCGCTATATCGGCAGCGTGCGCCGATTCGGAGAAGACCGTCGTCGCGCCGGCGAGCAGCGCTCCCACCAGCCCGGGCGCTCCGAGTGCGAAGTTGTGCTGGACCGGCAGCACGATCAGAACCCGCGAGTCGGCGGAGACTGCGCACACCGGAAGGGAGGCCTGTGCGCCGCAAAGATAGTCCGCATGAGTTCGTGGAATCAGTTTCGGAAGTCCGGTCGTTCCGCCCGACAGCAACAGCATCGCGACTGCGAACGGATCCTGGCCGCGCGAACCGATTTCGCCGCGCGGCGCGGCGGCGGAGTTTAGATCGATTGCGCCCTCGGCGGGCGCGGTCGTGAAGATGATTTCCAGTTCGGGCCGCTGTGTCCGCAGCTCGCGCGCGAGCGCGGCGTGGTCGAAGCCGCGGTACCGCGGTGCGACTGCGATCGCGACCGGACGCGCGATTTCAATCAGATGCTCGAGCTCGGCGCGCCTGAGCGCGGGCAGCGCCATCACCGGTATTGCGCCACGTTCCGCGCACGCGAGCATCAGGGTGGCGAACTCGACGCAGTTTGGGAGTTGCACGATTATTCGATCGCCGGGTCCGATGCCGCGGCTTTCGAGCAGCGCGGCGATTCGCGCGGCTTCATCAAGCATCG
>Ga0307374_10000729_pt1:35000-61684 | contig 61684 bp, 57 predicted proteins | sample OX3MG_FD_202532 | JGI IMG/M metagenome (GOLD analysis project Ga0307374, IMG submission 202532) | Soil microbial communities from Risofladan, Vaasa, Finland - OX-3 | ecosystem: Environmental > Terrestrial > Soil > Coastal area > Acid sulfate soil | place: Finland: Risofladan, Vaasa... | reverse complement strand
GGGCGTGACCGTGAAGCCGCGCTACCTGGCCAGCGATCTCGACGGACTGGACTTCACCGGCGGCTATCCCGGCTTCGCGCCGTTCCTGCGCGGCCTGCACGCCACCATGTACGCCACCAACCCGTGGACGATCCGCCAGTACGCGGGCTTCTCCACCGCCGAGGACTCCAACGCCTTCTATCGGCGCAATCTGGCCGCCGGTCAGATGGGCCTCTCCATCGCCTTCGACCTCGCCACCCACCGCGGCTACGATTCCGACAACGAGCGGGTGAAGGGCGACGTCGGCATGGCCGGAGTGGCCATCGATTCGATCCTCGACATGCGCACGCTGTTCTCCGGGATTCCTCTGGAGAAGATGAGCGTCTCGATGACCATGAACGGCGCGGTGCTGCCGGTGCTGGCGCTCTACATCGTCGCCGCCGAGGAGCAGGGCGTTTCCCGCGGGCAGCTCTCCGGCACCATCCAGAACGACATCCTGAAGGAATTCCTGGTCCGCAACACCTACATCTACCCGCCCGCACCGTCTCTTCGGATAGTTTCTGACATTATTTCATACACTTCTCGCGAAATGCCGAAGTTCAACTCGATCTCGATTTCCGGCTATCACATGCAGGAGGCCGGCGCCTCGCTCGACCTGGAACTCGGCTACACCCTTGCCGACGGCATCGAATACGTCCGCGCCGGCATCGCCGCCGGCATGAGCGTCGACGCCTTCGCGCCGCGCCTCTCGTTCTTCTGGAACGCCGGCATGAACTATTTCATGGAAGTGGCCAAGCAGCGCGCCGCCCGCCTGCTCTGGGCCAAGCTGCTGCGCGATGAGTTCGCCCCGGCCGACCCGCGCTCGCTGGCGCTTCGCGCCCACACCCAGACCAGCGGCTGGAGCCTGGCGGCGCAGGACGTGTTCAACAACGTCGCGCGCACCACCCTAGAGGCCATGGCCGCGGTCGCCGGTCAGACCCAGAGCCTGCACACCAATTCGCTCGACGAAGCCATCGCCCTGCCGACGGATTTCTCGGCGCGGATCAGCCGCAACACCCAGATCTTCCTGCAAATGGAGGCGGGCGTCACCCGCACCATCGATCCGTGGGGCGGCAGCTGGTGCATCGAGCGGCTGACCCACGATCTGGCCCAGCGCGCACTGGCGCACATCGCCGAGGTGGAGGCGGCGGGCGGCATGGCCAAGGCGATCGGCCAGGGACTGCCGAAGCTGCGCATCGAGGAGACCGCGGCGCGAACCCAGGCGCGCATCGATTCCGGCCGGCAGGTGATCGTCGGCGTCAATCGCTTCGTCCCCGAGAGGCCCGACGCCATCCCGATCCTCAAGGTGGACAACTCCGCCGTGCTCGCCAGCCAGCTGGAGAAGCTGAAGCGCCTGAAATCGGAGCGGGACGCCGGCGAGGTCGAGCGGCGGCTGCAGGCCCTGACCAACGGCGCGCGCCAGGGCGCCAACCTTCTCGATCTCTCGGTCGAGGCGGCCAGGGCCAAGGCGACCGTGGGCGAGATCAGCCTGGCGCTGGAGCACGCCTTCGGCCGGTTCCAGGATCGCCCCGAGATCGTGCGCGGCGTCTATGCCGCGGAGGCCGGGCCGACGCCCTCGATCGGCCGCGCCCGCGCCATGGTCGCCGCCTTCGCCGAAGCCGACGGCCGCGCGCCGGTCATCCTCGTCGCCAAGATGGGCCAGGACGGCCATGACCGCGGCCAGAAGATCGTGGCCAGCGGTCTCGGCGACCTGGGCTTCGCCGTCGATGTCGGACCCCTGTTCGCGACGCCCGCCGAGACCGCCCGCGAAGCGGTGGCCCGGGGCGCGCACGTGGTAGGGGCGAGTTCGCTGGCCGCCGGGCACTTGACGCTCATCCCTGAGCTGAAGGCCGAGCTCGAGAGGCTTGGCCGCGCCGACATCATGATCGTCGTCGGCGGCGTGGTTCCCCCAGGCGACTTCGAGGCCCTGGGGCGCGCCGGCGCCCGGCTGATCTTCCCGCCCGGGACGGTGGTCGCCGACGCCGCCATCGCCATCCTGGAGGCGCTGAACCGGGAACTCGGCTACGCCCAGGGAGAAGCCGCGTGAGCCGGGCCTACGATTATGTCTTCCTGACGCTGCGGCGCGCTGCCGCCGCGCATCGGACGCTGGCCAAGCAGCTGCGCGACGGAGTCGGGCCGGCCCTGGCGGCGGGCGGCGGCGAGATCCTCGGCCAGTTCGCCCCGCAGCTAGGCTGGGCGGCGGACGAGGCGGCGGTGCTGGTGCGCTGGCCGGACGCGGTGCGGCGCGCCGACGCCGGGGCGCCGCTCGCCGACGCGGTGCTCGCCGGGGCTGCGATCGTCTCCCAGGCCCGACCCGAGCCCCTGCGCGCCACCCTGCGGCCGTCGGATCGCGACGTCCTTGGGGCCGGCGGCGTGCACGTGCACCGCTGGTTCGAGATCGGCGCGGCCGACGAGGAGGAATTCATCGCCCTCTCGCGCCAAGGCTGGGCCGATTTCGAAGCGCGCTTCGACGCCGCCATCTTCGGCCTCTTTCGCGCCGAGCCCAGCGAACGCGACCTCGCCCGGGGCGAGGCGCGGCTGCTGCTGGTTACGCGTTACGGCGATCACGGAGTCTGGGAGGCCTCGCGCGATCCCGCCACCGAGGCCATGCGCGTCTTCGCGCGCCGCCAGCAGTTGACCCGGCGGACCTGGGCGGCGAGCACGCGCCTGGTTGCGACGCCCTGACCGGCGTCAGGCTGCGTCGGCGCTGTCGACCAGCCTCAGGCCGCCCGGGGCATCCGACCGAGCGGTCGATCGGGGGGCCGCGACCGGCTCGTAGCCATTGTCGATCAGGTCGCGCGCAACGTGCCACGCGGTCGTCAGGAAGAGCTGCTCGAACTCGCGCGCGATCGCCGCGCGCGCCGCCTCGCTCGCGGCGCGGCCGTGCAGTTCCAGCAGCAAGCGCAGCCTCGGCCGCAACTCCCCGAACTGGGCGACCTCGATCATGAGCCATCCTCCGGCAGGCTGGCCGGCGCAGCTCGCACGATCCCAGAGTGCGGCGTCGGGTTCGGGCGTCTGTCGGCGGTCACGATGCATACTCCACCCAGCCGCGCGCCTCGGAGATGAACTCCGGGACCGAGATCAGGCGCACGAGCCGACCCAGGATGGATCGGGCGACTTCGGCCGCCGCGCCGGGCGCGTCGCCGCCGATGGCGTCCTCGACGACGGTGAGCGACAGGCCGGCGTCGATCGCCGAGAACGCCGTGGCGAGACAGCTATCCGCCACCGAAAAGCCGATCAGGCAGACTTCGCAGTTGCGTGCATCTTCGACTCGGGACGCGAACTCCGGGCTCGAGAACGCCGAGAGTCCGGTGCGCAGGAAGACCGGCTCGCTGATCAGCGGGCGCAATCCTTCGATGGGAGCGCCGAAGAGCGTCTCGCCGCAGAAGAGGCCGCCAAGTCTGCGGCGCTGCGAGTGGACGATGCGCCAGCGCGCCGCCCGGGCGTGGTCGATCACCCGCGCGCAGGCGCCCGCCACCTGGTCCGCCGATGGGTCATAGTGGGGACGCCCCGGGACGACGAACTCGCGTTGCAGGTCCAGGCAGATCAGCCATGGCGCCGTGGAGGAAGAACAGCGCTGCTCATGGTGGACGAGGGACATCGGCATGGCGTCAATGCGGGTTGGTTGCGGGCCTGACGGTGGAGCGGTCGAGAACACCCGCCCAATCCCACGCCCCTTCCGGACGCAACAGCACCAGGGGGTCGGCATCGATGCCAAGAGCGTCGGCCCGCGGCGGCAGGATGCGCTCGACTTCGACGTATTCATGATCGGAGAAGACGAACCGCGGGCGCCCCGGGCGCACGGTCACTCCACCGACGCGGCGCATGAAGGGCGCGAGCCTCGCCTGGATATGGCCGAGCACGCGGCGGTAGCCCTTGCGGGCGGCAAGGTCATAGCCGGCCTGGAACAGCGCCCGCGCCGTATCACCGCCCCTGTGGTCCCTGACGACCGCGAAGCGTTCGATCTTGGCGAACTCGGCGAACCAGCGCAGCCGCATCACGCCCACCGGGCGGCTCTCATAGCGGGCGATCAGATGGGTTGCGCCACTGAAATCGTTACCGTCGAACTCCTCGTCGAAGGGGCACTGCTGCTCGCCCATATAGACGACCGCCCGGATCGCCGCCATCTGCAGCAGGTCGTCGAGGCTACGCGCCACCGTGATCTTCAGGCACGGGTCGAAGCCGATCGGCCGGATCGGCTCGGTGAGGGCGACGCGCGCGTTCACGCCGCCAGCTCCGCGGTCGCCGGAGTGCGAATGAGCCACTCGTCGTCGTCGGGCCGCATCGGCCGGTAGCCGTACCTGCCCGTCGCGGTTCGGCGACCAGCGGCCGTAACTGCGCGCGTGAAAGCCGTGATTGTTGGATACAGCTGCGCAGGTACATCCGCGGCAACGCCCAAGATCGATGTGGCCGCCAACTTCGTCTGCGCCGCGATGCCCCAGGAATATAACAGGGCCGGCGACCCGCCTTCCGTCGTCAACAGGGCAAGATCGGGCGTAATGCCGTCGAACCGGCCCTCCAGAAGGTCGGGAAGCGCGAGGGCGCCCAGAAACAGAGCGCTAATCACGCCGGTGACGACCCCCGCCTCTCTGAAGATCAGCACGGCCGCGGGCTGAATCTCGCGCACATTCACGTAGGTGTCGATCGGCGCAACCGCATGGCCCATCAGCCTCTCGGCCAAGGCGCGCGCCTCCGCGAGCCCCGCGGCATCCGGGGGCGCGCAACCCCTTGCGGCGGCGATTTGCAGGATTCGCTCGCTCACTAGCGGCGGTTGCGATTGCAGCGTGACAGTTTGGGGAGGGACCATGGCATCAAACGCGGCGATGTGTGACCAGCAGCCTCTACGGATAGATGTCTCCGCGGCCGCTGGCTTGGGCGAAGTTGACAGAGCCGTTACCCACCAATGGGCCAACTCGTGGCGGTCCCGGTGCAAGCCAAGGGCCAAGCGATCGCCAAATGGTCGCAGTCGAATGACTTTTGTTGCGGCCGCGCTAAGTTGCGTCGCCTCGGAGCGGATTTTCAGGGCTGAATAAGCGTCATGCAGGGAAATGCCCATCCAGAGGAGAACTCTTGGCGTCGCCTCAATTGGGACGACGTGAGAGTCTTCCTCGCGGTCGCCGACGCCGGCAGCCTGAACGCCGCCGCGCCGCTGCTGGGGATGAGTCAGCCAACCATCAGCCGACGGATCGAGGATCTGGAGATCAGACTCGCGGCCCGCCTCTTCGAGCGATCGCCACGGGGCGTCTCGCTCACCCAGGCCGGTGAAACCATGCGGGAGCTCGCCGCCAGCATGGCGCGGGTCGGCGAGTCCATTGTCAGGGACGTTGCCGGTTCCGACCGCAACGACGTCGGGCGCGTGCGACTGGCGGCGCCGGACGGGATGGCGAGCTTCATCCTCGCCCCCGCGCTGCCGGAATTTCTCAGAGCCAATCCCCAGATTGAGCTGAGTGTCGATTGCGGTCTCTGGCCCGACCATCCGCTGGCCGGCGAGGTTGACCTCTCCATGGATTTCGGCGTCACGGGTGGTTCCGATCTGACCTCCACGCCCGTCGCCGTGCTGCATTACGCGCTCCACGCCTCTCGGGATTACCTGAATACCTACGGCGCCCCACAGACGTTAGCCGAGGTTACCCAGCATCGTCTGGTGCGCCACAGCGCATACGCCGAGCAACGACACACATGGCATCCGAAGGCCCAGGCAGTCGGAGACCTGGCCGGAAGGCACCTCGTCACCAACTCGAGCGCTGTGATGCTGCAGGCGATCACGAACGGCGCAGGAATCGGCTCCTTGCCCACTGCCTGCATCGCCGTGGAGCCAAGCCTGGTCATGCTTGATTTCGAGCCGGCCGCTCACCTCGTGCTCTGGCTCCGCTACCACTCGTCGGCCGCTCGACAGGGCCGGATCAAGCGGGTCATCGAGTGGATCCAGCGTGTGTTCGACCCCACCGAGCAGCCGTGGTTCCGCAAGGAATTCGTGCACCCTCGCGACTTCCCCGCCATGACGCCCCAGGGCGAAAGGCGCTCGGCGCCCGCGCGGCTTGCAGGGACTTCGGAGCAGGCCGCCGCACGCAGACCGTTGTCGCGCGCGCGCTGAGGGCTGGCGGTTTCACGCGCAAGCGTCGCCGCGCCCGGAACGACGCGCCCTCGCCTCGTCCTCCTCAGCTCCTGACGCTCACCGGCGGCGGATCGTCCTCGATGTCGACGTCGAAGGTCTCGAGGAAGCGGCTGACGAGCATGTAGTAGCCGATGGTGATGGTCAGTTCCTGAAGCGCCTTCAGAGAGAGGCGCGCCTTCAGAGGTTCGAAGGTGGCGTCGCCGGCGCGCACGTTGGCGACCACGTCGTCGGTGAAGGCGATCACCAGGGCTTGCGCCTCGTCCAGAGCCGGCGCGCCCGGGCCTTCATGGATGGCCGTGATCAGCGCGTCCGACATGCCGATGCCGCGGGCGATGCGCTCATGCTGGAAGACCTCGTAGCCAGCCCTGGAGAGCACGCCCACCCGGATGATGGCGATCTCGCGCAGCACCGGATCGAGGCTGGAGAAGTTGAGGATCTGGGTTCCGAGCCTGGTGAAGCCGTCGATCAGCTCGCCCGAATGCCCGAGCATGGCGAAGATGTTGAGCCGGGGCAGCCGCTCATAGGCCCTGGCGGCGCGCCCCGTGGCCTGGCTGCGATCGAAATAGGGCGCCCGCGCCATTGCGGCCGGCCTCCTCGTCCCTGGTTGCGCTGCACCCTAGCTTCGCGGCGCGGCGAGGTCACGCGGCGTTGAGGGGCCTTGCCAATCCCGAGCGCAGCGCAAAGGGGCGCCGGCGCGCCTCGGCGACGGCCGCGGGTGTGGGCCGGCCATGGCGCCGGGCGATGTCCTTCTGCAGCGCATTGGCCGCCATCATGTGGCCGCGGAAGAGGAAATCCACCAGCCAGCCTTCCAGGGGCACGATGGAGACCAGGGTGCGGAAGCCGACGTAGAAGCTCATGCGCGCCAGCGTCCACGCCGAGGCCCGGATCCGGACCGCTTCGGCCAGCAGCCAGGCGCCGGCGCCCAGACTGTAGAGCGTGCCCGCGACAGGGACGAAGGCCAGCAGCCCGTCGAGCCCGACGCTGAAGGGCCCGAGCCCCAACAGGCGGTCGGAGACGCGCTTGATCTTCTCCGCGGTGATCCAGGCGCGGTGCGCCTGGCGGGCGGTGATCGGCATGACCTGCTCTCTGGAGGCGCCCCTTCTCGCGAAATGGGCGCGGCGCCGCGCCGTTCAAGCACGGGCGGGGTGAAGCGTTGGTAGCCGCGGCGCGGCTGCGGCGCCTCAGCCGGCTTTCGCGAGCCGTTTCGCCTGCTCGACCCAGGCATCGCGCCCGGCGCGGCCCTTCAGCGCCAGCGCGGCGTTGACCTCGGCCAGATCCGCCTCGGTCCAGGCGGCGATCTGGGCGAACCGCGTCACGCCGCGGGCGGCAAGGGCCTCGGCGAGCTTCGGCCCGATCCCGACCATCCGCGTCAGGTCGTCGGCCGCCGCCCGCGCGGCTAGCGGCAGGTCCGCTGCGGCCGGCTCGAGATCCGCCGCGGCGGGGGCGGGCTCGGGCTCGGAGCGGATCTCCACCCTGACGGGCGCCGCCGCGGCGCCAAGCGCGCCCCACCCCTCGAGGTTCACCGCTTTCCTCCAGCGCGTCAGCCACCAGTAGGCCACGCCAAGGCTCGCTGCGGCGCCGAAGGCGGCCCACAGCGGCGAGGCCGCGCCCAGGGGCAATCGCCAGGCGCGCTCGGCGCCCTCGCGCACCGCCGCCGCGCCCGGAAGCTCCTCGAACAAAGCCATGATCTTCGCTCCTTCACGCCGGCCGGACGATATTGCGCTGCAGCATAGCACGCCGCGCCGGCGCCGCCATGGGCGACGCGCCGCCGCTCGGCCGCAAAGGCTAATTTGCGGCACGCCATTGCGGTTCCGGCGCGCCGTCGGCTCGGACGCGCCCCGAGACTTCCTCAGTCGGTCGGCGCGAAGCGCTGCGCCGCCAGGCGCTGGGAAAAACGGCGCGACGCCAGGGCGCGGGCGCGGCCGGACAGGACCTGCTGCAGGCGAAAGCGCTGATGCTCGGCGTCCGAGGGCATGTCATGGCCGACCTGGCTGGTCAGGTCGCGCGCGGCTTCGGCGGCGCTCTCGTCCACCGCCTCCGGCGCAACCTGGCGCAACAGATGCACGAGGTCGGCGACGAGCAGCTCGAGCGTGGCCACCCGCACCACCAGTTCACGCTGCTTCAGCTTGGCCGGATCCACCCAGGCGTCCATGCCGCCATCAGGCGCGGAGGAACATTGCGGGAGGCTTAATCCGCGCGCTCGACGTCGGCCGCGCCAGGGGCGCTGTCACGCCCGCTCCGGGGCAGGAACGGCGGGCGCGGGCGACGCGTTCAGCGGCCACGGAGACCAGGATGGCGCGCGACGTGGCAGATCTCGGACTCGACGCGGCGACGTCCGCCGGTCTCGTCTATGTCGATCGCCACGACACCGGCCTGCGGCGCGTCGCCGAGCAGGGCATGGTCGGCTATCTCGACCCCGAGGGGCGTCCAGCGCACTGCGCGGCGACGCTGGAGCGCATCCATCGGCTGGCGATCCCGCCCGCCTGGACCGAGGTGTGGATCTGCGCCGACCCGCGCGGCCATGTCCAGGCCGTGGGGCGCGATGCGCGCGGCCGGCTGCAGTATCGCTATCATCCCGATTGGCGCGCCGAGCGCGACCGGCACAAGTTCGAAAGGGTCTGCGCCTTCGGCCGCGCGCTGCCCGCCTTGCGCGCCCGCGTCGAGGCCGACCTCGCCCGCCCGGGCCTGCCGCGCGAGAAGGTGGTGGCGGCGGTGGTGCGGCTCCTGGAGATCACCCTGATCCGCATCGGCAACGACGAGTACGCCAGGGCCAACCGAAGCTTCGGACTGACCACCTTGCGCAAGCGGCACGTCACCTTGTCGGGCGTCGGGGCGATCTTCGAGTTCCGCGGCAAGGCGGGCGTGGCGCGCCGCACCGGCTTTCGCGACCGGCGCCTGGCGCGGGTCTTGAGGCGGTGCCAGGATCTTCCGGGCCAGAGGCTGTTCCAGTACCTCGACGCCGATGGAACGCGGCGGCATGTGGAGAGCGCCGACGTCAACGCCTATCTGCGCGGCGCGGCCGGCGACGACTTCTCGGCCAAGGATTTCCGCACCTGGGCCGGCACCCTCGCCGCCGCCAGGGCGCTGCGGCTGAGCGATCCGGCGGCCAGCCCGGCCCAGGCGAAGAAGACCGTCGCAACCTGCGTCAAGGCCGTCGCCGGGCTGCTCGGCAATACCCCAGCGGTCTGCAGGGCCTGCTACATCCATCCTTGCGTCTTCGACGCCTTCGCGGCCGGCGCCCTGTCGCCGGCGCTGGCCGGCGAGAACCGCGGCGCCGAGACCGCGCTGCTGCGGCTGCTGCACGAATCCGGCGCCTGCTGAGCCGCTTTCGCGCTCCCCAACGTCACCCTGGCGCACCGCAGAGCGGCGGGCTAGGAATTGCGTTCGAACAGATGTTCGGAGGCGACATGCTCGGTCCGCGGCTCAGGTTCGGCGCTTTCATCGCCCCGTTTCATCCCCTGGACGAGAACCCCACCCTGGCGATCCAGCGCGACCTGGAGCTGGTCGAGTGGATGGACGAACTCGGCTACGAGGAAGCCTGGATCGGCGAGCACCACTCCGCCGCCTACGAGCTGATCGCCAGCCCCGAGGTATTCATCGCCGCGGCGGCCGAGCGCACGCGGCACATCCGGCTGGGCACCGGAGTCTCTTCGCTTCCCTACCACCACCCGTTCATGCTGGCCGATCGGATCAACCAGCTCGACCACATGACCCGCGGCCGCGCCATGTTCGGCGTCGGGCCAGGGGCGCTCTCGTCCGACGCCTACATGATGGGCATTCCCATCGCCCGCCAGCGCGACATGATGGACGAGGCGCTGGACGTGCTGGTGCGCCTGCTGCGCGGCGAAGAGGTCACGCACCAGAGCGACTGGTTCAAGCTCGACCGCGCCCGTCTGCAGATGAGCCCCTATTCGCGCCCCAGCGTCGAGATCGCCGTGGCGAGCCAGGTCTCGCCCACCGGGGCCAGAGCCGCCGGCCGGCATGGGCTCGGCCTGCTCTCCATCGGCGCCACCTCGGACGGCGGCTTCAATGCGCTCGCCTCCAACTGGGCCATCGCCGAGGCGCTGGCGCGCGACAACGGCCAGACCATGGACCGATCCGCCTGGCGCCTGGTCGGACCCATGCACATCGCCGAGACCAGGGAAAAAGCCATGGCCGACGTGCGCTTCGGCCTGGAGAAGTGGCTGTTCTATTTCCGCGAGGTCGCCAACCTGCCCATCGTGCCCGAGACCGCCGGCGATCCGGTCGAGGCGTTTCTCAGCATGCCGATGGCGGTGGTGGGAACGCCGGCGGACGCGGAGGCCAAGATCCAGGCGCTGATCGATCAGTCCGGCGGCTTCGGGTGCTTCCTCTTCATGGCCCACAACTGGGCGCCGTGGGCCGACACCCGGCGCTCATATGAGCTGTTCGCCCGCTACGTCGCGCCGAAATTCCAGGGCCTCAACGTCGGGCGCGAGGCTTCGATGGCCTGGGTGAAGGAAAACAAGCAGGATTTCACCATGCAGGCGCGCGCCGCGGTGGGGGCGCGCATCGCCCAGCACGCCCAGGAGAAGGGCGCGCAGGACATCAATCCGATGATCGCCGCGATGATGGGCCTGGATCAGAAGCCGGAAGCGGCGGAGTAGACGGCGATGCGCGCGGTCATCCGCAGGTCGGGCAGGCTCGTGGTCGACGAGATGGCGGTCCCGACGCCAGGTCCCGGCCAGGTGCTGGTCAAGACCCTCGTCTGCGGCATCTGCGGGTCGGACCTGCACGCCCTCGACCATTACGACCACATGATCGACCTGACCGAGCGCTTCGGCGGCATCAGCCAGATGCAGAAGGGCGCCGACACCGTTTTCGGCCATGAATTCTGCTGCGAAGTGCTCGAGGCCCGCGGCGCCTTCAAGGCGGGAGACGCGGTGGTTTCCGTGCCCGGGCTGATGGGCGAGACAGGCTTAGAGTCGATCGGCTACTCCAGCCGCGTGCCCGGCGGGTTCGCCCAGGCGATGCTGCTGAGCGAGGCGCTGATGTTGCCGGTCCCCAACGGCCTCGCGCCTGAGCATGCCGCCCTCACCGAGCCGCTCGCCGTGGGCGAACACGCCGTCGCCATGGGCGAGCCGTCGCAGCACCACATCTGCATGGTGATAGGCTGCGGACCGGTGGGCCTGGCGGTGATCGCCTCGCTGAAGGCGCGCGGCCTCGGGCCCGTGGTGGCGGCCGATTTCTCGCCCGAGCGCCGCGCCGCCGCCGAGCGCATGGGCGCCGACAGGATCATCGATCCGGCCCAGGTCTCGCCGCACGCCTCCTGGGCCGAACTGGGCGCGCCCGCCACGCGCGGCGAGGCGCTGCTGGCCGCGGCCGCCGGCGCGACGGTGAAACGCCCGCTGATCTTCGAGTGCGTCGGCGCCCCCGGCGTCGTCCAGTCCCTCGCCGAGACCGCGCCCGCCGGCGCGCGGATCGTCGTCGCCGGCGTCTGCATGCAGAGCGACCGCATCGAGCCGCTGATCTTCATCACCAAGGAGATCGAACTGCGCTTCGTGCTGGGCTATTCGCGCGAGGAGTTCGCCGGCTCGCTCGCAAATCTCGCCGAGGGCCGCACCGGCTACCCTGAGATCGTCACCGGCGTCGTCGGCCTCGACGCCACCCCCGACGCATTCGTGCGCCTGCAGACCGACAAGAGCCAGATCAAGATCCTGGTCGCACCGGGGCGGTAGGCGCGGCGCGGCTCAGCGGGCCAGATTGGCGAGGTCGACCCCATAGCGGGCGGCGTTGCGCTCCATGTACGACCTGCGCGGCTGAGGCGGCCGGCCGCGCAGCGCATCCTCCAGGATGTCGAGGAAGGTCGCCCAACCCATGGCGTTCTGCGCCTCGAACCGCGCCAGCACCGGCAGGTGCGTCAGCGTGAGGACCACGTCTTCGCCCTCTTCTGCAAGCTCGAGCGTGAGGTACGACTGCGGATAGGGGGACTCTGCTTCGCCAGGGCCGAAGACGTTCCAGCTGTGGGCGAACCTGCGCGGCGGCCGCCACTGGGTGACCACGCCGCGGATATGACCGCCGTCGAGACTGACGGCGCCGCCTTCTCTCGGCTCGATGACGCTGCCTTCGCCGTACCAGCCGGGCAGCCTCGACGGCACGGTGAGGTGCTCGAAGAGGCGCGTCGCCGACCCCGGAACACGCCGGATGAAGCGCACCGCCGGCACGCGCAGCATCTCGCCAGGATCGCTCATTCCCGATTCGCCTTCTCGATCTCTGTTTCCAGCGCGTCGAGCCGCGCTGCCCAATAGCGCCGGATGTCGGCCACCCAGTCGCCGACCGCGTCGATCCCCGCGGGATCGAGTTCGTAGATCCGCCGCTGGGCTTCGCGCCGCACGCTCACCAGGCGGGCCTCGCGCAAGGTCTTGAGGTGCTGCGAGATGGCCGGCGCGGTGACCTGGAACCGGCTGGCGATCTCGCCGGCGGTGAGCGCCCCGCGCGTCAGGCTCTCGACGATGCGCCGGCGAGTCGGATCGGCAAGGGCGGCGAGACTGTCCACGCCCCAATATGAGGCCAGCGCTTAATTAAGTAAACGCTGAAATTCCCGGCGCCTCGGAACGACTGGCCGCGCTGGCCGTCAGGTCTCCAGCGGCGGGCGATAGCGCATCAGGCCTTCCTGAGCGGCGGAGGCGACCAAGCGCCCGTCGCGGGCGTAGATTTCGCCAAGGTTGAACCCGCGCGAGCCCGACGCCGACGGGCTGGTCTGGGCGTAGAGGTGCCAGTCGTTGAAGTTCGAGGCACGGTGGAACCAGATGGCGTGGTCGATGCTCGCCGTCTGCAGGCCCGGCGTCTGCCAGCCCATGGCGTGCGGGCGCATGGCGGTGGAGAGGAAGCTCATGTCGGAGGCGTAGGCGATGGCCGCCTGATTCAGGGCGGCGTCGTCGCCGATCGGCGACGTGGCGCGCATCCAGACGTGCTGGAAGGGCGGCAGCGGCCTTGCGTCCATGAAGCTCTGCGGCTCGACCGGACGCATCTCGATCGGACGCGGTCGCTCGGCCATTTCGCGCATCATCGGCGGCAGCTTGGCGGTGATGATCCTGCGCAGCTCGCGCTCGTCCGCCAGTTCGTCCGGGCCTGGACCCTCGGGCATCGGGTCCTGGTGCTCCAGCCCGCTCTCGGGCGCCTGGAACGAGCCGGCGAGATTGAAGATCTGCTCGCCGTGCTGGATCGCGGTCACCCGGCGCGCGGCGAAGGTGCGCCCATCACGCGCCCGGTCGACCTCATAGAGAATGGGAATGCGCGGATCGCCCGGCCGCAGGAAGTAGCAGTGGATCGAATGGCAGATGCGCGCCTCGACGGTCTTGTAGGCGGCCATCAGCGCCTGGCCGATGACGAGCCCGCCGAAGATGCGCGGCCCCTGGTCCCTGGGAGCGAGCCCGCGGAACAGGTTCACCTCGATCCGCTCCAGCGCCAGGGTATCGACCAGATCCTCCGCCGCGCTCATCGCCATCCCCGAAAAACGAGCGCCCGCCTTTAGCCCCGCGGCGCAGGCGGGACAAGGATCGAACGGGCTCGCTCGACATCAGTCGACCCAGTCCAGGGTCCGCTGCACCGTCTTCTTCCACCGGCGGTATTCGCGCTCCCGCACCACCTCGTCCATTCCTGGCGTCCATTCGGCGTCGGCGGTCCAGTGGGCGCGCAGGGCGTCGAGGTCCGGCCAGAAGCCGACGGCGAGGCCGGCGGCGTAGGCGGCGCCCAGCGAGGTCGTCTCGGCCACCTTGGGACGCACGACGCGGACGCCGAGAACGTCGGCCTGGACCTGCATCAGCAGCGCGTTGGCGGTCATGCCGCCGTCGACCTTCAGCGAAGCAAGCGGCGCGCCGGCGTCGGCCGCCATGGCATCGACCACCTCGCGAGTCTGCCAGGCGACCGCCTCCAGCACGGCGCGGGCGATGTGAGCCTTGGTGACATAGCCGGTGAGACCGGCGAGCACCCCGCGCGCATCTGGGCGCCAGTAGGGCGCGAACAGCCCGGAAAACGCCGGCACGAAATAGCAGCCGCCGTTGTCGTCGACCGTACGCGCCAGGTGCTCGATTTCGGCGGCCGAGCCGATCAGGCCGAGATTGTCGCGCACCCACTGCACCAGCGCGCCGGTCACCGCGATCGAGCCTTCCAGGGCGTAGGCCGCCGGCGCCTCGCCGACGCGATAGGCGAGCGTGGTGACGAGACCGTGCTTCGACGCGACCGGGACCGCGCCGGTGTTGACCAGCAGGAAGCTGCCGGTGCCGTAGGTGCATTTGCCCTCGCCGGGGCGAAAGCAGGCCTGGCCGAAGAGGGCCGCCTGCTGATCGCCGAGGGCGCCCGCCACCGGGGCGCCGCCCAGAACGCCCCCGGCGTGGCCGTAGACTTCGGACGAGGAGCGGATCTGCGGCAACATGGCGCGCGGCGCGCCGATGGCGTCCAGCAGGCCGGCATCCCAGTCCAGCGTCGCCAGGTCCATCAGCATGGTGCGGCTGGCGTTGGTCACGTCGGTGACGTGCCGGCCGGTGAGCTTCCAGATCAGCCAGCTGTCCATGGTGCCGAAGAGAAGCTCGCCGCGCTCCGCCGCGGCGCGCGCGCCGTCGGTGTTGTCCAGGAGCCAGCGCAGCTTCGGGCCTGAGAAATAGGTCGCCAGCGGCAGGCCGGTAGCCGCGCGAAAGCGATCCTGGCCGCCCGCGGCCGCCAGGTCGGCGATCAGGCGGTCGGTGCGCGTATCCTGCCAGACGATGGCGTTGGCGATCGGCCGGCCGCTGCTCTTTTCCCAGACCAGTGTCGTCTCGCGCTGGTTGGTGACGCCGACGGCGGCGATGGCGCCCGGACCGGCGCCCGCCTTCGCCAGGGCCGCGGCGGTCACTTCGCAGACGTTGGCCCAGATCTCCTCGGCGTCGTGCTCCACCCAGCCGGGCCTGGGGTGAATCTGGCGGTGCTCCTTCTGGGCGATCGCGGCGATGCTCCCTTGCGCGTCGAACAGCATGCAACGCGAGGACGTGGTGCCCTGGTCGATGGCGGCGACGTAGCGGGCGCTCATGCGGGCCGGACGCGGTCGTGGAGCTGAGCGTACATCGGCGGACGGGACCACAGGCGCCGACGCCAGGGCAAGGCTCGATTTTGCGCCGCGCCCGGCGCCGTCGGCGCGATTGTTCGCGGGCCGCGTCGGGACTATCGTCGCCTGGCCGCGCGACGAGCCCCGAAAGGATGCAACGCCATGAGCCTTCAGACCGAGGCCACCGACCTCGTCGGACCTTTCCGCAAGCCCCACAACACCGCCGCCCAGCTCAAGGGTTCGATCCACGACGACGCCACCGCCACCCGACTGGGATTCCGGGGCGGCACGGTCGCCGGTTCCTTGCACATGGATCAGTTCGTGCCGCAGATGGTCGAGATTTACGGCGACGACTGGTGGAAGAAGGGCAATCTTTCGCTGTATTTCCGCCAGGCCACCGTGCACGGCGAGGCGGTGCGGGTTTTCGCGCGCCCGGGCGAGCCTCACACCCGCGCCTGGATGGAGAACGAGGCGGGCGCCCTCGTCATGGAGGGCACCGCGAGCTGCGCCGGGGCCGACCCGGACTCCGAGCTCGTGCATCGCCTGAAGGGCCAGGCTACGGCGGCGCCGGAGGGCCTGAGGATCCTGGCGAAGAACCGCGTCGGCGACGAGGCCGGCGCCATCGCGCTGAAGGTCACGCGCGCGGCGCTCGAGCAGCGCCTGCAGACGGTTCCCGAGAGCATGCCTGAATATGCGGGCGAACGGGCCTGTCTGCCGCCCTCGATGCAGGTCGCCCTGTTCCGCGCCGCCCAGGAAAAAATCGTCAAGCTGGCGAGCCCGGCCGTGGGCCTCTTCGGCGCCATCGAACTGCAATCGACGGCCGGCCCCCTGCGCGCCGACACCGACTATGTCGGGCGCTTCCGCATCCTGGCCTTGAGCGAAAGCCCCAAGACCGAGAACATCTGGTACCACGCCTGGGCGGCCGATCCGCAGTCCGGCGAGGAGGTGGCGTGGATGGTGATGTACCTGCGCTTCATGAAGGCCTCGTCGCCGCTGTGGGCCTGAATGCGTGAGCGTCCTGAGCGGCCCGCGACGGCGGGCGTCTCGAAGCTCGCCGGAACTGGTCGCAACGCCTACTTCGGCGCCTTCAGCCGGCGCTTGGAAAGATGGTAGACGGGCGCCCCGCCCTCGACGCCGCCGCGGCCCTGGACGTAGGTGCGCTGCCACTTTTCGCCGACCGCGGCAGGCTCGCGCCCTTCCAGGCGCTTGGCGAAATCGGTGCGGCTGGCCGACCAGGCGTCGTAGGCCGCCTTCAGCGCCGGATCGTCATCCAGGGTCGCGAGCCGCGGCTCGACGGCGTCGATGAGTCCGTGCGGCGCCAGGGTGACGAAGCAGAACGGCTCGCCGGCTTCAAAACGCACCACCCCGGGGCGGGTGAACTTCCAGTTCATGGTGAAGGGGAACGGCAGCCAGTCGGTCTCCACCAGGCCGTCGAGGGCGACGAGGCCATCCTTGACCCAGTTGGGCGCGCCGCGCGCCCAGATCGCCCAGCCAGGCGAGGTGCGCAGCAGCCAGCCGGTGTGGAAGGTGATCACCCCGTGGCCGAAGTGCGAGGCCAGATGATGCTTGACCCGCTGGTCGGACGAGCGGAACTGAATCGCGTCCACCTCCTCGCCGCCGTACCACGCCGCCTCGAAGGCGAACGGCAGGGCGATCTCCCAGCCGCTCGAATTGGCGATCGAGAGCGGGATGCAGCGATAGGCGTAGCGCTCGCGGGTCGCGTCCATCCAGTCGCGCTCCGGCCGCGCCGGCGTCAGCTCCGGCGAGGTCGGCCACAGTCGATAGCAGGTCAGCTCCGGCGCGCCGATCGCCAGCGGCGCGGCGTCGGCCTCGAGCGGCTCTTGCTGGTTCATCGGCGGGCCTCGGCGGGTTATGCGCAGCGCCTTCGCGCCAATAAGCCCGAAGGTCCTGGGGGCGAAGGCTCAGCGAGGATTGGATGAGCCAGACCGGGATTCTACCATCCGGCGGGACCGTGGCGAGGGGTTTCGAGGGCGTACGCTCGGCCTTCCTCGCGGCCCAGGGCGGCGACGCGGGCGGCGCCCAGCTCAGCGTCTACCGCAACGGCGCGCCGATCGTCGATCTCTGGGCCGGATGCGATCGCGAACAACAGCGCCCCTACGGCGAGACGACGATCACCGTGCTGATGTCGTGCACCAAGGGCCTGGTGGCGGGCGCGCTGCACATGCTGGCCGAGCGCGGTCTGATCGACTTCGACCAGCCGGCGTCGCGCTATTGGCCGCAGTTCGGCCAGGCCGGCAAGCAACGCATCACGGTGCGTCAGCTCGTCTCCCACGCCGGCGGCCTCGTCGGCTACGAACCGGAAGCCGGCATGGGCGCGGCGGAGATCTTCGACTGGGAGCGTTCGGTGGCCGCGCTCGAGCGGATGGCGCCGCTCTGGCCGCCGGGCGAGGGCGCGCTCTACCATTTCGTCACCTTCGGAACCTTGGCGGGCGAGCTGATCCGGCGGGTGGACGGGCGCACCGTGGGGCGTTTCGTGGCCGAGGAGATCGCCGCGCCGCTGGGCCTCGACGTCTGGATCGGACTTCCGCAGCAGCACGAACCGCGCCGTGCGCCGCACTTCCACGAGGGGCCGACGCTCGCCGCCGGCGAGTGGCGCGGGATTCTGGCCGGACTGGGGATCGACGTGGAGAGCCGGCTTGCCCGCACCTACCTCTCCACGATCACCGCCGTCGAGGGGGCGCTGGCGCTCCTCAATGTCTCGCGCGCCGCCCGGGCGGCGGAATTGCCCGCCGGCAACGGCATCGGCGATGCGCGGGCGCTGGCAAGGTTCTATGCGGCCCTGATCGGCGAAGTCGACGGCGTGCGGCTCCTTGGTCCGGCCGCCATGGAGCAGGCGCGCGCAGCCCAGCCAGGGACCCGCCGGCCGCCGGCGGAGTTCGCGGCGATGGCCCGCGAAGGCGGCCAGGCCTTCGGGCTCGGCTTCGAACTCGCCTCGCCGATGCGGCCCATGCTCGGACCTGCCTCGTTCGGCCATTCGGGGGCGGGCGGGCGCCTGGGCTTCGCCCATCCGCCGAGCGGCGTCGCCGTAGGCTACGCCTGCAATGCGATGCGAGCCGACCTGGCCGGTCCCGACCAGCGCTGGCTCGGCTGGACCGCGGCGCTGCGAGAGGCCCTGGGACTCTGATGGCGACGGCCGCATTCGAGACTTTCTGGGTTGAGCGCCGGCCGCCGCCCGATACTCTTCGCGCCATCCGCGGAACGAGGAGCCGGCGATGATCGATCTGCACTACTGGCCGACGCCCAACGGCAAGAAGGTGACCATTCTCCTGGAAGAATGCGGCCTGCCCTACCGCATCGTGCCGGTGAATATCGGCGCAGGCGATCAGTTCAAGGATGATTTCCTCCAGATCAGCCCCAACAACCGCATGCCGGCCATGGTCGACGACGATCCCGCGGGCGGGGGCGAACCCGTCGCGGTGTTCGAATCCGGCGCGATCATGATGTACCTCGCCGAGAAGACCGGCCAATTCCTGCCTGCGGACCTGCGCCGCCGCTACCAGGTGATCCAGTGGGTCATGTGGCAGATGGCCAACCAGGGCCCCAAGATCGGCGAGGCCGGCCATTTCCGCCGCCTGGGCGAGGCGCAGGGCGACCAGTCCTACGCCGTCCGCCGCTTCACCGACGAGGTCAACCGGCTCTACGGCGTGCTGAACAACCAGCTCTACAGAAGCCAGTATGTCGCCTCGGACGACTACACCATCGCCGACATGATCTGCTATCCCTGGACCGTGGGCTGGCAGGGCCAGGGCCAGGACATCGAGGAGTTCAGCCATTTCAAGCGTTGGTTCGAGGCGATGGGCGCGCGCCCGGCCGTGCAGCGCGGCATGGCGGTGACCGCGGGGCCCGGCCTCGACTATGCGTCGCTCTCGCAAGAGGAGCGCGACCGCCTCAGGAAACTCCTCTACAACCAGCGCGCCCGGCCGGTCCCGGCCGCCTGAACCGAGGCAGATCGCATGCGCTCACCGGACTTTCTCACGGCGGTCGGGATCGGGGTCTCGGACCTCGAGCGCTCCCAGACCTTCTATCGCGACGTGCTCGGAATGAAGGTGACCCAGACGTTCAGGCTCGACTACATGGACGAGATCGTGCTCGCCCACGAGGGCCGCAACGCCGTCGTGCTGATGCACTACACCGATGGCTCGGTGCGCAACTACCGCGACAATCCGGTGAAGCTGGTCTTCTACGTCGTCGATCCGGCGGCCGTCGCCGAGCGCATCCGCGCCGCGGGCCTGGAGGTGACGCGCGAGGCCACGCCGATCGAGAGCCTCGGCGGCGCCGTCGTCGCCCTCGCCAAGGATCCCGATGGCTACGTCATCGAGCTGATCAAGGCGCCGGCCGCGCAGGCCTCGGCGCCCGAGAGGGCGTCGGCCTCGGCCTGACTTTCGGCCACGAACAGAGCCACGAAATGCGGCCCCGGGGGGCTGCACGGACCGAGCGGCGCCAAGGCCGCGGACCTCAGGCTGGCGCCGCGGGGAGCGAGACCCGCGCCGGGCTCAGCGGGGCGCCCGCGACTTCGGTCCGGGTCCGATAGATCGTTCCCGAGGCCTCGCCGGGTCCGCCGTCCGAACCGGTGACGATGTAGAGGTCGGCAAGATCGTCGCCGCCAAAGCAGAGGCTGGTCGTCATGGGCCGCGGCACGGCCACGTCCATGCGGTGCGTCCCGTCCGGCTCGAAGACGGCGACGCGTCCGCCGCGCGCATCGGCGATCCAGACCGAACCGTCGGCGGCGACCTTCAATCCATCCGCGACACGGCCGGGACCGAGACTGGCGAACTGCCGCCACGGCCCGACAGAACCGTCGGCCTTCACGTCGTAGACCCGCACCAGCCCGGCGCGGGAATCGGAGTGATACAGCCGCGCTCCGTCCGGCGAGAAGCCCAGCCCGTTGGTCAGCATGATCCCGTCCGAGAGCGTGCGCATGCCGCCGTCGAGGTCGATGACGTGCAGGAAACCAGGCTTCGGTTCGTCGGCGAAGACCCGGTAGCAAAGCGAGCCCACGTAGATCCGCCCCGCCGCATCGGTGGCAAGGTCGTTGAAGCCGATCGCGCCGGGGATCGCCTCGGCGGACAGCAGCACCTTGGCCCCTTCGCCCGCCAGTCCCACCCAGGCGACATTGCGCCCGCCGACGATGAGCCCGCCCTCGGCGTGCAGGGCCATGCCGCCGACGCCGCGCCGCTTCGGGACGACCTGGGAGACCAGTCCGGACCGTTCCAGCAGATAGACGCCGCCGGCCAGCACGTCGCTGAAATAGAGCCCTCTGCGCCCATCCCAGACCGGCGCTTCGACGAGGCCATAGCCGCCCGCAACCTCTTCCACGGCGCACCTTTCCGCTCGGCTCGGTCCAGGCGCCGACCATAGCCCCGCCAGGCGCGCCTGTCGAAGCCGGCCGGGCCGCCTGCCGAGGCCGCCCTGGCGGCGTTCCGCGGCCTGCGCTATGCAGACGCCGGTCGAGTCGCGAGGGGCCGATGCGCGAGATCATCGTCTTCGCAGGCTCGTCCCATCCCGAGCTAGCGGCCGAGATTTGCGAACACCTCGGGGTTCCGCTCTCGCCCGCCAGGCTGGATCGTTTCGCCAACGACTGCCTCGAGGCGCAGCTCGACGCCAACTGCCGCGAACGCGACGTCTTCCTGATCCAGACCCTCAGCGCCCCGGTGCAGGAGCACCTGATGGAGCTGCTCCTGATGATCGACGCGGCGCGCGGCGCGTCGGCTGCGCGGATCACGGTGGTGATGCCGTTCTACGCCTATGCGCGCTCCGACAAGAAGGATGCGCCGCGCATCTCCATCGGCGGACGGCTGGTCGCCGACCTGCTCGCCACCGCCGGCGCCAGCCGCGTGCTCACCGTGGCGCTGCATGCGCCGCAGGTGCATGGTTTCTTCAGCGTGCCGGTGGACAATCTGCACGCCCTCGCCGCCCTCGCCGAACACTTCCGCGGCCTGGATCTTTCCAACACCGTGGTGGTGGCCCCCGACCTCGGCTACGCCAAGTCGGCGGCCGGCTTCGCGCGGCGCCTCGGCGTCGGCGTCGCCGTCGGGGCCAAGCAGCGGTTCGCCGGCGACGTGGTGAGGATCAGCGCCATCATCGGCGAGGTCGCCGGGCGCGACATCATCGTGGTGGACGACGAGATCGCCGCCGGCTCGACGGTGATCGAACTCCTGGCGCGTCTGCGCGAGGCGGGCGCCGGCCAGGTGCGCATCGCCTGCACCCACGGCCTCTTCAACCGCCAGTCCATCGAGCGGCTCGCGGACGAGCCGGAGGTGGTCGAGATCGTCGCCACCAACACCGTGCCGATCCCGCCGGAGAAGCGGATTTCGAAGCTTACCGTGCTTTCGGTGGCGCCGGCGCTCGCCGAAGCCATGCGACGCATCCACGATGGGGAATCGGTCAGCCAGCTGTTCCACGATGGCTGACGCCGGTCGGATGGCTGGGGGAGCAGGCTACGATCCTGCATTTCATGGTTCAGAGCCATGCGTCCTACCGGTTAGACGATCCCCCATGGCGAGGCGCGAACCCGGCATATAGGCGATCGGCGCCGGCGCCGCAGGTCCAACGGCGGACGCCGGCGCGGCGCTGCGCCGCATCAGCCAGACGAGGGCGCCGATCACGACGCAGGTGGCCCAGAACATGTTGCCGAGCGCCTGCGGCCAGTGCGGCCGGACGAAGGAGCCACCCACCGTGAAGATCGCCAGCGCCGCGCCGATGAGCCCGGCGGTGATCCGGCGCACGCGCCGCTCCGGATCGAGCGCGGCGCTGTAGACGAGCACGGTGAAGGGAAAAAGCAGCCACACGAAGTAATAGGCGCGCGCCAGCGGCGAGACGACGGTGATGAGCGCGATGACCAGGGCATGTTCGGCGCCGTCCGAGGCCCGGGTGCGCCGGCGCTGCGGCGGCAGCACGGCGACGAAGCCGACGCCGATGGCGCCGGCGATGGCGAGCAGGACGAGATTGGTTTCGTCATAGCTGAGGTCGGCGATGTTCACGAAGATGGGCCTGGCGCTCGGATCCTCGGCCTCGGCGTTCACCGGCCGCAGGTAACGGTGCGTGATCGCGATGAGGGAGTTGTTCTTCCAGCTCCAGTTCTGGCCGGGCCGCTGACCGAACCCGGCCTCGTCGGCCGAGAACACCATGCCGTTCGCCCAGGTCCCCAGTTCGGCGAGGTTGCGTTCGAAGCCGCGGAAAGGCGCCGGCGCCAGCACCAGGAAGACGGCGGTGAAGGTCGCCATGCCGATGGCGGCCCGCCAGCGCCGGCGCCAGATCAGGTAGGGCAACACCGCTACCGGGAACGCCTTCAGCGCCGTCGCCGCGGCGAACATCGCGCCGGCGGACCATTCCCGCTTGCCCTGCAGCAGCGCCAGGCCCGCCAGCATCATCGCCAGCAGCATCAGGTTCGGCTGGCCGAGGTCGAACATGTCCCAGATGAACGGCAGGGAGATCGCCGACGGCAGCGCGACAACCCACCACGGCCTCGGTCCAGGCATCCCCGACAGCCGGTCCGCGAGCCTGATCGCCGCCCACCAGCTGGCGATGTTGACGAGGACGATGGCGAGGCGCGAGCCAACCGGTCCCATCAGGCTGAACGGCGCCAGCAGCAGCGCCGCGACGGGCGGATAGAGGAAGGCGAAGGCCGGATGGCCGCCGTGCGGCGCGTAGAGGTCGTCGCCCTTCAGCACCCGGCGCCCGATCCGGTACCAGAGCGGATAGTCCTTGCCGCCGCCATGGCCGAAGACCACCGGCGCAAATGCCACCGCCGCCAGGATCGCGCAGGCGACGGCGAAGAGCAGTCCCAGCCGGCGCCGTTCCCTGGCCGGTCGGCCGGCATCGCCCGGAGGCGACAGGCTGACCACAGCGTCTTCGCTCGCCGCCATCGCCCCCGCACTCCCCTAAAGGCTCATCGTCCTTGGGTGCGCGAGCGCCGGCCGTGGGTCAAGCCGTCCGGCCGTCCTCGAAACCGGGTCGGGAGCCAGCGTCGGCGGGATTCGCCGCGAGGCGACGGCGCCGCTCGTCGGCTGCTGCGCGGCTCGGCGGCTCGGTCGCTTCGGGGCTTGCCCGAAGCTGGCGTGATCCTTCCTGGTTGCTTCGCTCCCAGAGGCCGAACCATCGAGCCAGGGCGCAGATGTCGACCGCCCGCGCCCGTGCTATAAGGCTGGATCATGGGCGCGGATCCGGTCTTCCTGACGCGCGCGGCCGAAGGGTTGGACCGTCGCGGCTTCACCGTCGAAGAGGTCGAGGCGATGATCAGCGCCGGCGTCATCCACGCCGACGAGAAGTTCGAGCTCATCGAGGGGGAGATCGTCCCTGTGAACCCACAGGCGATGCCGCACCTGACCATGAAGGCGCGGCTGGCCCGCGCCCTGCTCGCAACCTGCCCTGCGCACATCGACATCGCCCAGGACGCGACGGTCATGCTGGGACGCCGGTCGTTTTTCGATGCCGACATCCTCGCGTTTCAGGCCGATCCTACGCGCCGCTACGTCGCGCCGGCGGACGCTCTGCTGGCGGTCGAGATCGCCGACTCCAGTCGGGCGCGCGACCTCTTCACCAAGGCGCCCCGCTACGGCGCGGCCGGCCTGGCCGAGCTTTGGGTCGTCGAGCTCAACGAGCAGCAGACCTATGTCTTCCGCTCCCCCGGCACGGCCGCCTGGAGCGAGCCGGCGCGGGTCGGGTTCGACGAGCCGATTTCACCCCTATTCCTCCCGGACGCCGCCATCCGCCTGGGCCCGATGACGTGAAGCGCCCGCCGGATGGATGATCCGGCGGGCGCTTGGTCTTGGGTGCGGGGATAGGATTTGAACCTATGACCTTCAGGTTATGAGCCTGACGAGCTACCGGGCTGCTCCACCCCGCGGCAAAGGCTGGCAAGTTCGTGAAGAAGGGTCAGGGCGGTAACGGCGCATCCTCTTGGCAGACCTGGCGACGACCTACTCTCCCGCGCCTTGAGACGAAGTACCATCGGCCCTGGAGGGCTTAACGACCGAGTTCGGAATGGGATCGGGTGGGGACCCTCCGGCATAGCCACCAGGTCAACGAAGAGGATGCGAGAAGACATCATTACCCACCGCCGGCAAAACCGTTGGCGCACATGAGTTTTGATGAGAACGATCAAGCCTATCGAGCGATTAGTACCAGTAAGCTGCACGCGTCGCCGCGCTTCCACACCTGGCCTATCAACGTGATGGTCTATCACGGCTCTCGGCGAAGCCTTGTTTCGAGGTGGGTTTCCCGCTTAGATGCTTTCAGCGGTTATCCCGTCCATACTTAGCTACCCTGCTGCGCGGCTGGCGCCACGACAGGTCCACCAGAGGTATGTCCATCCCGGTCCTCTCGTACTAAGGACAGATCCTCTCAAGCTTCGTACACCCACGGCAGATAGGGACCAAACTGTCTCACGACGTTCTGAACCCAGCTCACGTACCACTTTAATCGGCGAACAGCCGAACCCTTGGGACCTGCTCCAGCCCCAGGATGTGATGAGCCGACATCGAGGTGCCAAACTTTGCCGTCGCTATGGACGCTTGGGCAAAATCAGCCTGTTATCCCTAGAGTACCTTTTATTCGTTGAGTGATGGCCCTTCCACGCAGAACCACCAGATCACTATGGCCGACTTTCGTCTCTGATCGACTTGTCAGTCTCTCAGTCAGGCGGGCTTATGCCATTGCACTCGACGAGCGATTTCCGACCGCTCTGAGCCCACCATCGCGCGCCTCCGTTACACTTTGGGAGGCGACCGCCCCAGTCAAACTGCCCGCCACGCCATGTCCCGGACCCGGATGACGGGCCGCGGTTAGACGTCAGCAACAATAAGGGTGGTATTTCAAGGTTGGCTCCGCCGGAACTGGCGCCCCGGTTTCATAGCCTCCCACCTATCCTACACATGTTGCTGCTAACGCCAAGGCGAAGCTGCAGTAAAGGTTCATAGGGTCTTTCCGTCTGACCGCGGGAACCCCGCATCTTCACGGGGAATTCAATTTCGCTGAGCCTATGCTGGAGACAGCGGGGAAGTCGTTACGCCATTCGTGCAGGTCGGAACTTACCCGACAAGGAATTTCGCTACCTTAGGACCGTTATAGTTACGGCCGCCGTTTACCGGGGCTTCAATTCGGAGCTTGCACCCCTCCTTTTAACCTTCCGGCACCGGGCAGGCGTCAGACCCTATACGTCGCCTTGCGGCTTCGCAGAGCCCTGTGTTTTTGATAAACAGTCGCTACCCCCTGGCTTGTGCCACTCACTCCCGGTTGCCCGGGGTGAGTCACGCTTATCCCGAAGTTACGCGTGCAATTTGCCGAGTTCCTTCAGCATAGTTCTCTCAAGCGCCTTGGTATACTCTACCAGTCCACCTGTGTCGGTTTCGGGTACGGTCTCCGTCAGAGTTATTTCCAGGAACCCCTTCACTGCCGGGAGCAATCCAGTCAGCCCCGACAATTTACGGAATTCGTCACTTCTGACTGGCTCAGGAATATTCAGCCTGATTCCCATCGATTACGCCTTTCGGCCTCACCTTAGGGGCCGGCTAACCCTGCGCAGATTAGCTTTACGCAGGAACCCTTGGACTTTCGGCGAGAGTGTCTCTCACACTCTTTGTCGCTACTCATGTCAGCATTCTCACTTCCGATACCTCCAGCCAGGCTCGCGCCTGACCTTCACCGGCTTACGGAACGCTCCGCTACCGCGCACCCGAGACGCATCCCGGGTGCACCCATACCTTCGGCGAACGGCTTGAGCCCCGTTACATTTTCCGCGCAGGATCGCTTGACCAGTGAGCTGTTACGCTTTCTTTAAATGATGGCTGCTTCTAAGCCAACATCCTGGTTGTCAGTGCAATCCCACATCGTTTCCCACTTAGCCGTTACTTGGGGGCCTTAGATGATGGTTAGGGTTGTTTCCCTTTTCACGACGGACGTTAGCACCCGCCGTGTGTCTGCCAGGTAGTTCTTTCGGGTATTCGGAGTTTGGTTGGAATTGGTACCGCTCGCGCGGCCCTCATCCATCCAGTGCTCTACCCCCCGAAGAATTCGCCTGACGCTCTACCTAAATAGATTTCGCGGAGAACCAGCTATGTCCTAGTTTGATTGGCCTTTCACCCCTATCCACAAGTCATCCGAGTATATTTCAACAGACACCGGTTCGGTCCTCCAGCTGGTGTTACCCAGCCTTCAACCTGCTCATGGATAGATCACTAGGTTTCGGGTCGTCATGCGACGTACTTATTCGCCCTATTCAGACTCGCTTTCGCTGCGCCTACACCTATCGGCTTAAGCTTGCACGGCACATGAAGTCGCTGACCCATTATACAAAAGGTACGCCGTCACCCCGCGCGGGGGCTCCGACTGCTTGTAGGCTTCCGATTTCAGGTTCTATTTCACTCCCCTCGTCGGGGTGCTTTTCACCTTTCCCTCACGGTACTTGTTCACTATCGGTCGTTGAGGAGTACTTAGGCTTGGAGGGTGGTCCCCCCATGTTCAGACAGGATTTCACGTGTCCCGCCCTACTCGAGT
>Ga0307374_10000729_pt1:0-30000 | contig 61684 bp, 57 predicted proteins | sample OX3MG_FD_202532 | JGI IMG/M metagenome (GOLD analysis project Ga0307374, IMG submission 202532) | Soil microbial communities from Risofladan, Vaasa, Finland - OX-3 | ecosystem: Environmental > Terrestrial > Soil > Coastal area > Acid sulfate soil | place: Finland: Risofladan, Vaasa... | reverse complement strand
TCTCTCCCTGGGGCGGCTGGAGCAGGCCCTCGGCGGGCGCGCCGGCCGCGTCAAGCAGATCGTCGTCCGGCCGGCCGAAGATGACGCGCTGGACGACGTGACGCTCTTGCTGACGCGCGTCTCGGCCGCGGACACGGCCGACATCGTGCGCAAGCTGAAGGCGGTGGACGGCGTTCTGCAGATCGGCGAGGCCAACGCCTGAGCCGCGCCTGCGCCCGCGGGTGCTCCAGTCAGGCGGCGGGCGCGGCCCCCAGGGGCCTCCAGGCGCTCTCGAGCCAGGCGTCTTCGCGCCGCCAGGCATGAATCTCGCCGCAGCGCTCGCAGCGGAAGCTGTATTCGCCGCGCAACGCCTCGAAGGCGGACGGGCGCAGCCTCATGATGGTGTTCACCGCCGTGCCGGTGGCGGGGCATCTGATCACCACGCGCTGGATGGCGTCGCTCACCGGCGCGGCCTGTAGGGCGCACGCCGTCCCGGCCCGGTCGGCGGCGCGCCCTCGCGATGGCGGAAGATCAGTCGGCCGCGGGTGAGATCATAGGGCGTCATCTCCACCGTGACCCGGTCGCCCACCATGCTGCGGATGCGGTGCTTGCGCATCTTGCCGGCGGTGTAGACCAGGATCATCCGGTCGCCGTCGAGCTTCACGCGGAACTGGCCGCCCGGCAGGATCTCGGCGATGACGCCTTCCAGTTCAAGGGCTTCTTCCTTGGCCATGCGCCTCCTCTGGGCAGCGGAGTCAGAGCCCCGCGAGTGAGAAACGTCGCCAGTCGACCCGCGGAGGGGCGAGAACTCCACCCGGCCCTCGAGGGCCGGGTGGATGGTCTTGCGCGCCTCAGGCCGACTGCAGGTCGACGGCGGACTCGCGCCCGGTCTTGCCGTCGCGCTGCACGTCGTAGCCGACCTTCTGGCCTTCGACCAGACGCCCCAGGGTCGAGCGCTCGACCGCGGAGATGTGCACGAAGACGTCGCGACCGCCTTCATCCGGCTGGATGAAGCCGAAGCCCTTGACGTTGTTGAACCACTTGACGGTTCCGGTATTCATGGAAAATCCTTTCGGGATATGTCAGACGCCGCCGCGCCTTGGCGCAGCGATCAAATTCTCGGAGAGGTCGAAGGCAGGCCCGGGCTCGATCCAGAACCGAGCGTAGGAGAGCAACCGAACCAATGGCGATATTCGATCGCCGCCAGATAGCAGCTCTTCTAGGCAACTACAAGCTCTGCTGAGGCATTGGCCGCCCGCGAAGACGCGTCTCTTCTGTCGTTCGCAGGCGGGACCAGTCAGGCGCGGGCCGCGCTCCAGCCGCCGCGCCCGCCGCCGCTGCGCGAGGCGCCCGACGCGGGCTGGCGCTGCCCCCAGCCGCCTTTGCGGCCGCGGTGCGACTTGGCGGCCGGTTTTGCAGCCGGCGCGGCCTGGGTCAGCGGCCGGGCCCGGTCGAGGCGGTGGTCCTCGGCGGGAATCTCCAGCCGCGTCAGCTTCTCGATGTCGCGCAGCAGGCCGCGTTCGGCGCGGTCGCACAGGGTGATGGCGACGCCTTCGGCGCCGGCCCGCGCGGTGCGCCCGATGCGGTGGACGTAGGCTTCCGGCGTGTTCGGCAGCTCGAAATTGATCACGTGGGTGACCGCCTCGACGTCGATCCCGCGCGCGGCGATGTCGGTGGCCACCAGGGTGCGGACCTGACCGGACTTGAAGGACGCCAGCGCCCGCTCGCGCTGGCCCTGGCTCTTGTCCCCATGGATCGCGGCCGCGTCCAGGCCCGCGGCGGCCAGGTGCTTGGCCACCCGGTCGGCGCCGCGCTTGGTGCGGGTGAAGACGATGGCCCGGCGCACCGCCTGGGTGGAGAGCAGCTGCACCAGAAGCTCGCGCTTGGCCTCGGCCTCGACATGCAGGACCTTCTGGGCGACCCGTTCGACCGTGGTCGCCTGCGGCGCCACGCGCACTTCGCGGGGATTCTTCAGAATCTCCCCTGCGAGCGCGGCGATCGCTGCGGGCATGGTGGCCGAGAAGAAGAGGGTCTGGCGCTCCGCGGGCAGGCGTCGGATGATCTTGCGGATCGGCTCGAGGAAGCCGAGGTCGAGCATCTGGTCGGCCTCGTCGAGCACGAAGACTTCGGTCTCGTCGATGCGCACCGTGCCCTGGCCGAGATGGTCGATCAGTCGGCCCGGCGTGGCGACGAGCACGTCGACGCCGCCCGCCACGGCGCGCAGCTGGCCGCCATATTTGACCCCGCCCACGAACACCGCGACCGTAACGTGCGAGCGGGCGCCATAGGTGCGCACGCTGTCGGCGATCTGCTGGGCCAGCTCGCGGGTCGGCGCGAGCACCAGCACCCGGCAGGCGCGGCGGCCCGGCCGGCGCGGCTCGGCCGCCAGGCGCTGGAGGATGGGCAGTGCGAAGGCGGCGGTCTTGCCGGTGCCGGTCTGGGCCACGCCGAGGATGTCGTGACCGGCGAGGATCGAGGGGATGGCCCGGGCCTGGATCGGCGTCGGGCTCGTGTAGCCTTCGGACTGGAGCGTGGCGAGCAGGCTCTGGGTCAGTCCGAGGTTGGCGAATTCAGTCAATGTATGTGCTTTCTAAGAGGATGTGCGCCTGCGGCGCGTCCGGCCCAGGGGGCGGCGCGCAACGGGGGCGGGATGCGATAAACGCCCCGCGTGATCAGGCGTCTTCAGTTGGATGAGGCTCGGGCGCTCGGCGAAGGGTCTTCTCGAGGAAAACCCCTACGCGGCCGGCAGCCGGACGGCGCCCGGTGATTCGAGCGCGAGGCTCATATGGGCGCTTCGTCCGGCAATGTCCAGCTTCCTGTTGGTCGCGGATGCGCGTCGCGGTCCGGATTCGCGCCAGCTTCGCTGATCGGCGCCTCGGAATTGCGGACTCCGACAGGCTGGTGATGATAGGGTTTGGTGCGATGCAGTCGCGCCAGGTCGCCAGCGCCGGCAGGAGAGATTCATGAACGCGCGGTCCAAGGTCGTTCCCGGTCGGATCGAAAGACTGAACCCGGGCGTCACGTTCAAGGCGCAGATCGACAAGGCCGCGCACGACGGCCTCGACCCCTCGTCGCTGCTGCTGCAGCTGACCCGCAGCGATGTCTCCAGGCTGAAGCGCGACAAGAGCCTTTCGGCCACCGACATCAGCTTCGCCAATGGCGAGATGCGCTACCTCGGCGTCCGGATCTCCGAGGGCGAAGTCGCCGTCAGCGCGCTGGTCGTGCCGCAGGCCTGAAGGGGCCGGCGCAGCGCTGGGGACCGGTCGGTCGACGCCAAGAGGATGCTATGAACGCCCATGTCGGCCGGTTGGCCGCGGCCCTGGCCAGCCTGTGCATCGGCATCGGTGGCGCCCGCGTCCAGGCGCAGCCCCTGCAATGCAGCGGCGCGCCCACCTCGACCAGGTTGATCATCGACGTCGAGGGCGTGCGGAGCGACCGCGGCTTCGTCGTGGGAACCCTCTACGGGCCGGACAAGCGCCGATTCCTGCGCAAGCACGGCTGGCTCCTCGTCTGGCGCACGCCCGCCAGGAGAGGACAGACCGTGCTCTGCACCTATCTTCCGGCGCCCGGATACTACGCGGCGGTGATCTATCAGGACGCCGACGACAACGGCGTCCTGGACCAGGGCCTCTTCGGGTTCCCACTGGAGGGATACGGCTTCTCGAACAACGCGCGTCCGTTCCTTGGCCCACCCTCCCTGCGGTCGGCGAAGTTCTTCGCCAGGCAAGGCGATACGGTCTTGCACGTCCGGCTGCGGTATCCGTAATCACGGCGCGGCCACGGGGGTTCGGCGCAAGCAGATGATCCAGCCGGGCGATCCCATCCTGGTGACCGGCGCCACGGGCTTCGTGGGATCGGCCGTGCTGCGCGCGGTCGTGGAACGCGGCGCCAGGGCGCGGGTGCTGGCCCGCCCAACCAGCGCCCGCGCCAATCTCGCGGGCCTGGATTGTGAGGTCGTCGAGGGCGACATGCGCGACGCCGCCGCCATGGCGAGGGCGTCGGGCGGCATCAGGTATCTCTTCCACGTCGCCGCCGACTATCGGCTATGGAGCCGCGATCCGGGCGACCTGCATCGCGCCAACCTCGAGGGAACGCGCACGGTGATGGAGGCGGCGCTGGCCGCCGGCGTCGCGCGCGTCGTCCATACCTCCAGCGTCGCCACCTTGAGAGCCGCCGGCGCGGACGCCGTGATCGACGAGACGGCGCCGCTGCGAGAACACGAAGCCATCGGCGCCTACAAGCAGAGCAAGGTGGCCGCCGAACGTCTGGTGGAAGCGATGGCCATCGAGCGCGGCCTTCCCGTGGTGATCGTCAATCCCTCCACGCCCATCGGCCCCGGCGACCTGCGCCCGACTCCCACCGGGCGCATGCTGCTCGAGGCCGCGCGGGGCCGCTTGCCCGCCTTCGTCGACACCGGCCTCAACCTCGTGCACGTGGACGACGTGGCCGCCGGTCACCTGGCGGCGCTGGCGAAGGGGCGCCTGGGCGAGCGTTACATCCTCGGCGGCCAGAACGCCTCCTTGCGCGAACTGCTGGCGGCGATCGCCGCTCTCACCGGCCGCCGTGCGCCCAGCCTCGCCCTGCCGCGCGCCCCGCTCTATCCCTTGGCGCTGGCCGCCGAGAGCCTGGCGCGGATCACCGGGCGCGAGCCCCTGGTTACACGCGACGCCCTCAGGATGGCTGCGCATCACATGTTCTTCACCTCGAAGAAGGCGGAAACCGAGCTGGGCTACGAGGCCCGTCCCTACCAGGGCGCCCTCGCCGACGCGCTCGCCTGGTTCGCCAGGGCCGGCTATCTGCCATGAGCGCGGCGCTCGTGCTTGGCGCCGGCGCGCTGGCGGCTTGGATATATCTGCTGACCGGCCGCGGGCGGTTCTGGATGGCGCGCGAGCGCGACGAACGCGATGTTCCGCCAGCGCCGGCGATCTGGCCATCGGTCGTCGCCATAATCCCGGCGCGCGACGAAGCCGACGTGATCGGGCGTGCGGTCGGGAGCCTTCTCGGCCAGGAGTACCCCGGGCGGCTGGACATCGTCGTGGTGGACGACGCCAGCTCCGATGGAACGGCGAGGCAGGCAGCGGCCGCCGGGCCTGGCGCCGGCGAGCGCCTGGCGGTGATCCGCGGCCGGCCGCTTCCAAAGAGCTGGACCGGGAAGCTCTGGGCAGTGAGCCAGGGCGTCGAGGCGGCGACGATCGCCGACCCGCCGGACTATCTGCTGATCACCGACGCCGACATCGCCCATGCGCCGCAGACCTTGGCGCGGCTGGTGCGCCGCGCCGAGTCGAAGCGCCTCGTCCTGGTGTCGCTGATGGCGCGGCTCCAGGTCGAGACTTGGCCGGAGCGGCTGCTGATTCCCGCCTTCGTCTTCTTCTTCGACATGCTCTACCCTTTCGCCTGGGTGAACGATCCCCGGCGGGCGACGGCCGCGGCGGCGGGCGGGTGCATGCTGGTGCGGCGAAAAGCCCTGGAGCGCGCCGGCGGCGTCGCCGCCATCCGCGGCGAGATCATCGACGACTGCGCGCTCGCCGAGCGGCTGAAGGCGCAAGGTCCGATCTGGCTCGGCCTCACCGAGAGCGCCCGATGCCTGAGGCCCTACCGGACGTTCGCGCAGATCGGCGCGATGGTCTCGCGTTCGGCTTACGCCCAGTTGCGCTACTCGCCCGTCCTGCTCGCGGCGACGGTGGCGGGAATGGCGCTGCTCTACATCGCCCCGCCCGGGCTCGCCCTCTTCGCCGCCGGGCGGGCTCGCTGGCTGGGGCTGGCCGCCTGGGGGCTCATGGCCGTCTCCTTTCAACCGATGCTGCGCTTCTATCGCCGCTCGCCGCTGTGGGGGCCGGCCCTGCCCGTGATCGGGCTCGCCTACACGGCCTTCACGGTGTGGTCCGCGCTGCAGGTCTGGCGCGGCCGCGGCGGCATGTGGAAGGGCCGTTCCCAGGCCCTGGCGGCGCCGCGATGAGCATGGCGGCCGAGCTATCCTCGGGCAAGGGCGCGGCGGACGAGAACTTCCCGGTCGCCTCGCACCTCGTCGCCGCCCGCCACCGCCCCCTGATCCTCGCCTTCTACAGGGTGGCGCGGCTGGCCGACGACATCGCCGATCACGCCGGCGCCCCGCCGCAGCAGAAACTGGAGCGGCTCGCCGAGATCGAATCCTCCCTCCTGGGCCAAGGCGCCGCCGTCCCCCAGGCCGTCGCGTTGCGCGCGCTCCTCGATGCGCGCGGGATGAGCCCGCTCCACATGCTCGACCTGCTCGAGGCTTTCCGCCGCGACGTGACCAAGCTTCGCTATGAAGACTGGGACGAGCTGATGGACTATTGCCGCTATTCGGCCGCGCCGGTGGGCCGGTTCGTGCTCGACCTCCACGGGGAGCCTCGCTCGACCTGGCCGCGCTCGGACGCGCTCTGCGCCGCGCTGCAGGTGATCAACCACCTGCAGGATTGCGGCAGCGACTTTCTGGAGCTCGATCGAGTCTATCTGCCGCGCGACGCCCTGGATGGCCACGACGCGCGCGTGGAGATGCTGGGCGCCGCCGTCGCCGACCCGGCGCTCGGCGCTGCGATCCATGGTCTGGCGGAGCGAACGCTCGGCTTGCTCGACGCGGCCGAACCGTTCGCCCGCCAGGTCAAGGATCTCAGGCTGGCGCTCGAGATCGGCGTCATCCATCGGCTGGCGCGAAGTCTCGCCGGGCGCCTCGCCCGTCTGGACCCCCTCGCCGAGAAGGTGCGCCATCGCCGCTGGGAGGCGCTGGGCTTGGCCGTGCTGGGCCTCGGCGGGACGCTGGCGACGCGCATCGGCTCTCGGCAAGCTGGACCAGCGGGGCCATAACGGGCGCATGGATAGGTTCTCCGACGACTCCGGCGCCCAGAAGACCAAGAGCCAGGCTTCCGGAAGCTCCTTCTACGCCGGCATGCGCCTGCTGCCGCCGGCCGAGCGCGCCGCCATGTTCGCCGTCTACGCCTTCTGCCGCGCCGTCGACGACGTCGCCGACGAGCCCGGCCCGACGGCGGCGGAGCGCCACCGCCTGCTCGACGCCTGGCGCGCCGACCTGGGCGCCCTCTTCGCCGGCTCGCCGCCTGACCGCATCGCCTATCTGGTCCAGCCGATGCGTCGCTTCGACCTGGCCATGGACGACTTCCTTGCGGTGGTCGACGGGATGCGCATGGACGTGGACGGACCGATCCGGGCGCCGGACTACGCCACGCTCGACCTCTACTGCGATCGGGTGGCGAGCGCCGTGGGCCGGCTTTCGGTGCGAATCTTCGGCATGCCCGCGGCGCCCGGGCGCACCCTGGCCCATCACCTGGGCCGCGCGCTGCAGCTCACCAACATTCTGCGCGACGTCGACGAGGACGCGGCCATGGGGCGGCTCTACCTGCCGGCCGAGGCGCTCGCCGCGGCGGGCATGGAAACGACCGATCCGGCCGCCGTCATGGCCGACGCCCGGATCGATGCGGCCTGCCGCTGGGTTTCGGCGAAGGCGCGCGAGCACTATCGCCAGGCGGACGCGGTGCTGAGCACGCGGCCGGGCGGGCGCATCCGCTCGCCGCGGCTGATGCGGGCGGTCTACGAGGAGATACTCGGGCGCATGGAGAGCGAGAGCTGGGCCCCGCCGCGGCGGCGGGTGAAGCTGGGAGCGCCGCGCCTCGCCTGGATCATCCTGCGCCATGGCCTCGTCGACTGATGGGCGTCGCGAAGGTCTATGTCGTCGGCGCCGGCCTTTCCGGGCTGGCCGCCGCCGTGCGCCTGGCCGGCCGCGGCGTCGCCGTGGAACTGATCGAGACGGCGGCCAAGGCGGGAGGGCGCTGCCGGTCCTATTTCGACTCCGGTCTCGGCATGACCATCGACAACGGCAACCACCTCGTCCTTACCGGCAACCGCGCTACCTTCGGCTATCTACGCGCCATCGGCGCCGAGCACCGGCTGGCGGGGCCGAAGGAGGCGGTGTTCGACTTCTGCGACGTGCGCGACGGCCGGCGCTGGACGGTGCGGCCCAACCGTGGACCCATCGCCTGGTGGACGCTCTCCAGCCGCCGCCGCGTGCCGGGGACCAAGGCGCGCGACCATCTGGCGCTGCTGGCCCTGCTCGGACCGCAGGGCCGCCGGCGCCTCGGCGAAGCCATCGCGTGCGAAGGTCCGCTCTGGGAGCGCCTGATCGAGCCCTTGATGCTGGCCGCCCTCAACATCGAACCGGCGCGCGGCTCGGCCGCCCTGGCGGCGGCGGTGGTTCGCGAGACCCTGGCGCTCGGCGGGCAGGCTTGCCGTCCCAGAATCGCCACGCCCAGCCTCGAGGCCGCCTTCGTCGCACCGGCGCTGGCGTTTCTCGAGCGTCGCGGCGCGCGGCTGAGGTTCGGCCGAAGGTTGCAGTCGCTTGCCTTCGAAGGACGGCGCGTCGTCGGCTTGCGTCTCGCCGGCCAGGATCTGAGCGTCGGCGCGGACGACGCGGTCGTGCTGGCGCTGCCGCCATGGGTGGTCGGCGACCTGATTCCGCAGCTGCAGGTCCCCGACGCCTTCACCGCGATCGTCAACGCCCACTACCGCATCGCCGCGCCGGCGGGCGCGCCGGCCATGCTCGGGGTCATCGGCGGCCGCGCCCAGTGGATCTTCGCCTTCGAAGACCGCATCTCGGTGACCGCGAGCGGCGCGGACGCGATCGTCGAACTCGCCCGGCCGCAGCTGGCGGCGATGTTCTGGCGCGACGTGGCCAAGGTCCATGGCCTGGCGCCGGAGCTTCCGCCCTGGCAGATCGTCAAGGAAAGGCGCGCCACCTTCGCGGCCACCCCGGCGCAAGCGGCCAGGCGCCCCGGCGCGCGCACCTGCTGGACCAACCTGGCGCTGGCCGGGGACTGGACGGACACCGGGCTGCCGGCCACCATCGAGGGGGCGGTCCGATCAGGCGACAAGGCGGCGCGGCTGGTGCTGGCGTGAGGCGAGAGGCGCAGACGACGGCGAGCCGGGAGGCGTCGCCCGCGATGGACGCCATCGAGCGCGCGGTCGAGAGCGCCGCAGCGGCGCTCATGCGGCTGCAGCGCCCGGACGGTCACTGGGTGTTCGAACTGGAAGCCGACGCCACCATTCCGGCCGAGTACGTCCTCTTCGTCCACTATCTCGGCGAGCCGGCCGATCTGGAGCTCGAGCGCAAGATCGGCGTCTATCTGCGACGCATCCAGGGCGAGCACGGGGGTTGGCCGCTCCACCACGCCGGCGATCTGGACGTCAGCGCCACGGTCAAAGCCTACTTCGCCCTGAAGATGATCGGCGACGATCCCGGCGCGCCGCACATGGTCCGTGCGCGCGAGGCCCTGATCGCGCGCGGCGGCGCCGGGGCCTGCAACGTCTTCACGCGGATTCTCCTGGCCCTCTTCGGCATCCTCGACTGGGGCGCCGTGCCGCGGCTGCCGGTGGAGATCATGCTGCTGCCGCGCTGGTTTCCTATTCACCTGTCGAAGATTTCCTATTGGGCGCGCACGGTGATCGTACCGCTGCTGGTCTTGCGCAGGCTGAAGCCGCGCGCTCGCAATCCGCGCGGCGTGAGCCTCGACGAACTCTTCACCCGCCCGCCGCTCACGATCCGCCGGCTTGCGAGGGGCGCGCATCAGAAGGAGCCCTGGGCGAGCTTCTTCTTCGCCCTGGACCGCGTGCTCGCCGTGGCCGAGCCGCGCTTTCCCAAGCGCCCCCGCGAACGGGCGACGCGCAAGGCCATCGCCTTCGTCGACGAACGGCTGAACGGCGAGGACGGGCTCGGCGGCATCTTCCCGGCCATGGTGAACGCCGTGATGATGTACGACGCCCTGGGCTATCCTCCCGAACACCCGCTGAGGGCCACCGCCCGCCGCGCCGTCGACAAGCTCCTGGTGGTGAAGGCCGACGAAGCCTATTGCCAGCCCTGCTTCTCGCCCGTCTGGGATACGGCGCTGGCGAGCCACGCGCTGCTCGAAGCGGCCGGTCCCGCCGCAGAGGCCGCCGCGAACCGCGGCCTGCAATGGCTGAAACCGCTTCAGGTGCTGGACGTGGCCGGCGACTGGGCGGTCGAGCGGCCACGGGTGCGCCCCGGCGGCTGGGCCTTCCAGTACGCCAATCCCCATTACCCCGACCTCGACGACACCGCTGTCGTGGTCATGGCCATGGACCGAGCCCGCGCCCCGCCCGGATCGGGGCCCGACTATGGCGAGGCGATCGCCCGCGGCCGTGCGTGGATCGAAGGTCTGCAGAGCCGCAACGGCGGCTGGGCCGCCTTCGACGCCGACAATGTGCACCACTACCTGAACAACATTCCGTTCGCCGACCACGGCGCCCTGCTCGATCCGCCCACCGCGGACGTGGCGGCCCGGTGCGTCAGCATGCTGGCCCAGCTCGGCGAGCCCCTCGACGCGCCCCGCATGCGGGCCGCCCTCGCCTACCTGGAACGCGAGCAGCTGGCCGACGGCAGCTGGTTCGGCCGCTGGGGCGTGAACTATATCTACGGGACCTGGTCGGTGCTTTGCGCGCTCGGGGCCGCCGGGCTCGCCCCGGACGCCCCGATGGTGCGCCGCGCCGCCGCCTGGCTGGTCGCGATCCAGAACGAGGATGGCGGGTGGGGCGAAAGCTGCGCCAGCTACGGGCTGGATTACCGCAGCTACCAGCCCTACCCTTCCTGCGCCTCCCAGACCGCCTGGGCGCTGCTTGGGCTGATGGCGGCCGGCGAGATCGACCACCGCGCGATCTCCCGCGGCGTCGCCTGGCTCGAGGCCCATCAGGGTCGCGACGGCTTCTGGCCCGAGGACCACTACACCGGCGGCGGCTTCCCGCGGGTCTTCTACCTGCGCTACCACGGCTATTCGAAGTTCTTCCCGCTCTGGGCGCTCGCCCGCTATCGCAACCTGAAGCGCAGCAACGAGCGGCGCGTCGCCTTCGGCATGTGATGAGCGGGCCGCCGGACGTGGGCGCCATCCTGGCCGTGGTCGGCATGACGCGGGAAGCCAGGATCGTGGCGGCGACGCCGGTGGTCGTCGGCGCCGGCGCTCTGGCGCGCCGCCTGGAAGGCGATCTCTCCGGCGGGCTCGCCGGCGTGGTCAGCTTCGGCCTTTGCGGCGCCCTCGACCCGGCCCTCGAGATCGGCGATGTGCTGGTGGGCGAGGCGGTGTCGGCCGGCGCAGAGGTCATCGCCGCCGACGCCGAGTGGTCGCGGCGCCTGCTCGGCGCCCTGGCGGGTGCGTTGCCGGCCAGGTTCGCCGGCGCAGAGCGACCGATCGCGAGCGTCCCGGAAAAGGCCGAACTGCGGCGGCGGACCGGCGCGGCGGCGGTGGACATGGAGTCTGCGAGCGTCGCCCGGCTGGCGCGCCGCTCGGGGACGCCTTTCGCGGTGCTGAGGGCTGTCTCGGATACGGCCCGCCGGCCGCTGCCGTCGGCGGCCCGGGTGGGTCTGGGTCCGGATGGCCGCCCCGCCATGGGCGCGGTCCTGGCGTCCCTGGCCGCCAGGCCGTGGCAGGTCGGCGCGCTGATCAGAACCGCGCTGGAGGCCGAGGCGGCCTTGCGCGCCCTAGAGCGCGCGCGCCACCTTCTTGGCCCGAGGCTGGGTGGCCCTGATCTCGGCTAGGCGTTGTTCGACGTGACCGGAAAAGACGAATTCCGCCGGCCTCTGGGCGTCGAGTCCGATATCCACCGCCATCGGCCCTTCGGTGCGCACGCCGCGCAGCTTGACGCCGAGCGCCTTCAGCGGATGCTTCACCGTGTCGGCCACGGCGCTGGCCTCGAAGCCTGAATGCACCATGCAGTCGGCGCACTTCTCGTAATTGCCGACGCCATAGGCCTCCCAGTCGGTCTCCTCCATCAGCTCCTTGAAGGTCCGGGCGTAGCCTTCGCCGAGCAGATAGCAGGGACGTTGCCATCCGAAGACGTTGCGCGTGGGGTTGCCCCAGGGCGTGCAATGATAGGCCTGGTTGCCGGCCAGGAAGTCCAGGAACATGGTCGACTGGGTGAAGGACCAGGCCTTGCCGCGCCCCTGGCGGAAGATGTCGCGGAAGAGCTCCTTGGTGCGGGTGCGATTGAGGAAATGATCCTGGTCGGGCGCGCGCTCGTAGGCATAGCCCGGCGAGACGGTGATGCCGTCGACGCCCAGGGCCTTCATCTCGTCGAAGAACGCCGCGACGCGGTCCGCCTTGGCGCCCTGGAACAGGGTGCAGTTGAGGTTCGCCTGGAAACCCTTTGATTTGGCGAGCTTGATCGCCTTGACGGCAATATCGTAGACGCCGTCCTGGCAGACGGAAGCGTCATGCATCATCTGGTCGCCGTCGAGGTGGATCGACCAGGTGAAGAACGGATCGGGCTTGAACTGGTCGATCTTCTTGGTCAGCAGCAGGGCGTTGGTGCACAGGATCACGAACTTGCGCCGGGCCAGGAAGCCTTCCACTATCTTCGGCATCTCCCGGTGCAGCAGCGGTTCGCCGCCGGCGATGGAAACCACCGGCGCGCCGCATTCGTCGATCGCCTCCAGGCATTGGGCGACCGAGAGGCGCTGATTGAGGATCTCGTCGGGGTAGTCGATCTTGCCGCACCCGGCGCAGGCGAGATTGCAGCGGAACAGCGGCTCCAGCATCAGAACGAGCGGATAGCGGCGCACGCCGCTCAGCTGCTTGGAAAGGATGTAGGCGCCGACCCGCGCCGTCACCGCCAGAGGAATGCCCACGCACAAGCTCCTGTCGCATCGGGCCCGCGACTTCCGCGGCGATGCTCGCCGACTTATGCGCGCGGCCGGCGCCGATCAAGGCCCGAGCAGGCTTGGAACGCGGAGCGCGCCCTTCCTGTTGCTCCGGGGTCGACTTCAGGTTTGTCCGGCGCCTGAGTTTGCGGCTAAGACGAGCCGGCATGCGCTGCGTCGGGGCGGAGCCAGCTCGAGGAAAGTGGCGGTTGAGCGATTCGGCGCCGACGGGACGAAACCGCTTCAGGCGTTGGGGGATCATCGCCGCCCTGGCGGGTCTGGCGCTCTCGGCGGGCATCATCGTCACCGTCGGCTTCGACAAGGTGGTCGCAGCCTTTACCGAGATCGGCTGGCGGGGCTTGCTGGCGCTGTGCGCCACCTACATGCCGCCGCTGGCGATCCTGGCCACCGCCTGGTACGTCCTCGATGCGCGGGCGAGACCGAAGACCTGGATCACCTTCGTCTTCGCTCGCATGGTGCGCGACGCCTCCGGCGAACTCCTGCCGTTTTCGTCGCTGGGCGGCTTCGTCTTCGGCGCCAGAGCGGCGATCCTCGGCAAGGTCGAGCCCGTGCTGGCGATTTCGACCACGGCCCTCGACGTCACCGCCGAATTCATCGGCCAGCTCGGCTTCGCGGCCCTCGGTCTGGCGCTGCTTTCCTACAGTCCGACGGCGCCGCCTCAGGATCTGTTCATGTCGTCGATCCTGGGCCTGGTCGCGGGCGCGGTGGCGGCCGGCATCTTCATCCTGCTCCAGCACCGCGCCTCGGGTCCGCTGGAATGGGCGGCGGCGCGCTGGGCGCCCAGCGTGCTTGCCCGCACCAGCGCCGTCACCGCCTCGGTGCACGCGCTCTACCGGAAGCCGGGACGGTTGATCCTCAGCGCCTTCCTGCATCTCGTGGCCTGGGTCCTGGGCGCGGTGGGCGTGTGGGCGGGGCTCTGGATCGCCGGGCAGCACCAGTTGACCATCAGGACCATCGTCGGCGTCGAAAGCCTCGTCTATGTCGTGCGCACCGTCACCTTCGCCGCGCCGATGGGCCTTGGCGTGATCGAAGGCGGCTATGTGATCGTCGGCCATCTGTTCGGATTGCCGGCTGAACTGGCGCTCGCCATCTCGCTCATCAAGCGCCTGCGCGACATCGTCATCGGCGTTCCGGCCCTGGCGCTGTGGCAGGTGCTGGAGGGCCGGCGGCTGCTCATCGCCCCGGCGGCTCTGGCCGGGGCGCCGGCGAACGCCGATCAATGCGGCGGCGAGGCTTTGTCGAAGCCCGACCAGCAGTCGTCGTAGCCGGGCTGCAGCGACGCCGTCTCCAGCGCGAAGGCGGTGGGCCGCAGCACCCATCGGCATTCCAGCATGAACGCCAGCACGTCCGTGAGCTTGTGCGGCGTCAGCTCCGCCTCCTGGGCGCGGCGATAGCTCTCCCGGTCGGGGCCGTGCGCGCTCATCTGGTTGTGCAGCGAGGCGCCGCCGGGCGCAAATCCCTCCGACTTGGCGTCATAGGCGCCCTGGATCAGACCCATGAACTCGCTCATCACGTTGCGGTGGAACCAGGGGGGCCGCAAGGTGTCCTCGGCCACCTGCCAACGCGGCGGAAACACCACCAGATCGCAGTTGGCGAGCCCCGGCGTCTCGCTGGGCGAGGTCAGCACGGTGAAGATCGACGGATCGGGATGATCGAAGCTTATCGATCCGACGGCGTTGAACCGCGCCAGGTCGTATTTGCAGGGCGCGAGGTTGCCGTGCCAGGCGACCACGTCGAACGGCGAGTGGCTCAATCTGGTCGCCCAGAGCCGCCCCTGGAATTTCTGCACCAGTTCGGTGTCGCGATCCTCGTCCTCGAAGGCGGCGCGGGGCGTCAGGAAGTCGCGCGGGTTGGCGAGCCCGTTCGCTCCGATCGGGCCGAGTTCCGGAAGCCGCAGCAAGGCGCCGAAATTCTCGCAGACGTAGCCGGCCGCCCCGGCGCCTGCGAGCTCGACCCGAAACCGCACGCCCCGTGGCACCACCGCGATTTCGCCGGGCCGGGCCTCGAGGATCCCGAACTCGGTCACGAGCCGGAGCGCGCCCTCTTGCGGAATCAGAACGAGTTCGCCGTCGGCGTCGAAGAAGGCGCGCCCCTGCATGGAACGGTTGGCGCGGTAGAGATGGATCGCCGCCCCCGCTCCGATCGCCGGATCGCCGCAGCCGGCGTAGGTCGTCAGTCCATCCAGGAAATCCATCGGCGCCGCGGGCCCGCTCGGCGGATCCCAGCGCAGTCGGTTCGGCGGCGCCGCCGCCTCGTCGAAGGGCGCGCCGCGCAGGCGCCCCTGCGGGTGGGGCGCGAACCGCGGGTGCGCGGCGCTGGGCCGCAGCCGGTAGAGCCAGGCGCGGCGGTTCTCCGCCCTTGGCTGGGTGAAGGCGGTGGCCGAGAGTTGCTCGGCGTAGAGACCGAACGGCGGCCGCTGCGGCGAATTGCGGCCCAGCGGCAGTGCGCCTTCGACAGCCTCGCTGGCGAAGTGGTTGCCGAAGCCGGACATGTACGCTTCGGCGCCGCGCGCGCTCGTCATGGCGTCCTCCCGAAAGATGCAACGCGCGGGAGACTAGTCGCCCGCTGCATCGAAATCGACGAGGTATGAATGCCTGCGTTCGGCATAGGCGCCCGGGTCGAAGCGCCGTCGCTTCAGATTGGCTGAACCGTTCGAACAGCCGCTTCGCGCCCCTTCCACCCCCGCTCGCGGCGAAGGAGTGAGGACGCCCTCCTCCTCACCCGTGAAACGGGGGAGGTGGCGCTCGGCGCGGCAGCGCCGGGCGTCGGAGGGGGCTGCGGGGGATCATTCGCATGCGCGCCCACCGCGCCTTGCCTGGGCGCGGCGAGGGCCCCGGGAGAAGCGCCATCGCTTCAGATTCGTTGTAGCGGCCCGCTAGCGCATTCGTGCGGGGAACGCGCCGCGCTGCATCCCGGCCGGACCGTCCTTGGTCGGCGCCAGCAGCGGCGGCGTGTAGTCGGCGATCCGCGCCAGCGCCGCGACATCGAGCAGCTCGAGCTCGCCGCACTGCAGGCGGATGAGGCCCTCGCGGCGCAGGTGCTGCAGGGTGCGGTTCATGTGGACCACCGAGAGGCCCAGGGCGTCGGCGAGGATTTCCTGGGTGAGCGGCATGGAGAAGCGCGATCCGCGCACGAGGCCGGCGAGTCCCAGGCGCCAGTGCAACTCGAGCAGCAGATGACCGGTGCGCTCGTAAGCCGTCTGCCGGCCGATGCGGACGAGATGATCCAGGAGAAAGATCTCCTCGAGCGCCGCGGACGTCTCGATGGCCGCCATCAGCCCAGCATGCTGCGGCTCTGCCGCCACCGCAGCCAAGGCGCGCGCGTCGGCGGTCGCGACAGAGGTCAGGGCGACCGTGACTGCGAGCGCCAGCGGACGTTGCCGCGGACCTGGCCAGATCAGGTCGCCGGGCAGGATGAATTCGAATATCTGACGCCGGCCATCGGGCAGCTCGCGCTGGCGGCACGCCCAGCCGGAAAGCATCAACCTCGGCATTCGCCGGCCGTCCCCGCAGATCTCGGCGCCGGCAGGTTGCGCCTGCCGCTGGGCCGCCAGCGAAGCGATGAGGAACCGGTCGGCGGCGGTCAGCGTCGCGAGTGCGCTCAGGCGGGCGCCGAGTGCGTCGAAGGCGCCGTTCGGGACGCCACGATGAGCTCTAAGATCAATGGCTTGGCTCACGGCGTCTCCCCCTTTCCTCGACGGGCGCCGCGCGCAAGCTGCGCCGCCCGCCTGCGATGACGAGAATCCCTGAACCGATCTTTAGTTCCCGCGAGGCGCGAAACGGCCCGCCCCGTCGGCCGCCGCTGGCGGCTCCCGACGCGCGGCGGCGCTCGCGCTTCGCTCAACCCGCGAGGAGCATTCCGGCGATGCGCTCGCGGGTGAACGGGAGATCGCGAAGCCGCGCGCCAAGCGCATGGGCGAGGGCGTTGCCGATGGCGGCCATCGCCGGGCCGAGCGAGACTTCGCCGGTGCCGACCGAGCGCTGGTCCTGGGCCATGACGAGTTCGACGTCCACCGGCGGGATCTCGTCGAACCGCAGGATGGGATAGTCGTCCCACGCCGTGGAGGCGACCCCCGCGCGAGCCAGGCGCACCTGTTCTTTCAGCGCCCAGCTCGCGGCCATGAGCATCCCGCCCTCGAGCTGGTTTCTGGCCCCGTCGGGATTGATCACCTGCCCGCAGTCGGCGACGCACCACATGTGCTCGAGGCGGACCTCGGTCTCGACGTTCAGGGCGACGGCGGCGGCGACATAGGCGCCGCGGTCGCGGTAGCGGCAATAGGCGAAGCCGAGGCCCCTGCCCGTCCCCGGCGCGCCGCGCCCGGACCATCCGGCCATCCGCGCGGTCCGCTCGATCACGTGGCGGCCGCGCGGATCGCCCACGTGCGCCAGCCGAAACGCCACCGGATCCTCCCCCGCCAGCTCGGCGAGTTCGTCCATGAAGCACTCGCCCGCATAGGTGTTCACCGGTCCGCCCAGCCCGCGCAAGGACGAGGTGCGCACGGGCGCCTGGACCAGATGCTCGGTGACGCGGCGGGTCGGGATCTCGTACGAAGGGACGGCGTTGAGGATGCCGCCGGAGAAGCGCACCCCGGGCGGCAGGTTCGCCGGCGGCGCCGGCGGCGGAGCGGGCGGCAGGCCGAGCGCGGTCTCGGCCAGGCAGCGGCCGCGACCGCCGGTATGCGAACCGCTCCAGATTTCGCTCTGATAGTCCGCGAGCCGGCCGCCCGCGTCGAGTTCGGCGGCCAGTTCTATGTGCATGGCCGTGCCCAGCGGCTCATGGCCAAACTCGTCTTCGCGTCGCCACTGGACGCGGATCGGCCGGCCGGGCCGGCGCACCGCGATCACCGCCGCGTCGACGGCCGCATCGTCGGAGCCGTTGTGTCCATAGGTCCCGGCGCCCTGGCCGTGGATCACCGTGATCCTGTCCGGCGCGAGATCGCAGACGCGCGCCAGCAGGGCTCGCAGGGGATAGACCCCTTGCGCATGGGTCCAGACGGTGAGGGCGTCATCGCCCATCAGCGCCAGGGCGCAGGACGGCCCCATGGAGCCATGGGCGATGTAGGGGCGGCTGTAGGAGGCCTGGAGGCGGCGCCGGTTCGAGGGCTGCGGCGATGGTTCCGGCGCGGGGAAGGTCTGGCGTGGCAGGTCCTTCAGGGACGCGCTCTGCGACAGGGCCGGCGAAAGCTCAGGGACGCCCTCCCACTCGGCGGTGCGTTCGGCCGCGGCGAGCGCGGCCTCGGCCGCGCCCTCGCTCTCGGACAGGAATGCGACGAACTGGGCCGCGCGCAGAATGTCGATCGCGGCACCCGCGCCGCGTCGGATCGCCGCTTCGTCGAGACCGGCGAGCCGCGCCTGGGGCCCGGGCTGGCGCAGCACGCGGGCGTGCAACAGGCCCGGCGGCGCGAGGTCGTGCAGAAACGCCGCCCCGAACAGCTTCGCCGCCAGGTCGAGCCGCTGCACGCTGCGGCCGACCAGCCGGTGCGCCGCCGGTGGTTTCGGCATCGCCGCCCCGCTGGGCGCCTGGCGAAGATCGACATCGCCCGTCAGCGCCCAGTAGTCGAGCCCGCTGGGCCGACCCTCGACGAGGAAGGCGCCGTCCTCGATGCCGAGGGCGCCCGGTGCGCAGGCGAGCCGGCGCGCCGCCGCGGCGGTGAACAGCGCCCGCACCTCGGCGCAGGCCTGGCGGACCGCAGCGCCGGAGGTCTCGGTGGACATGCTGCCGACGGTCAGGCCTTCGTCGGGCGAGACGCCGGTCTCGGGATTGACCAGATCGAGCCGTGCGAGGTCCACGTCCAGCTCCTCGGCGGCAATCTGGGCGAGGCCGGTGACGGCGCCTTGGCCGTATTCGACCTTGCCGACCGCGATCCGCACTCGACCCTTCGTCTCGAAGCCGACCCAGCGGTCGAGGCGCGGATTGGCGGCGAGGCTCGCCGGAATGCTCATTGGGCGAGATCTCCGCGCATGCGGCGGGCGGCGAGGGCGACGGCGGCGAGGATCCGGTTGTGGGCGGCGCACCGGCACAGGTGCCAGGAGAGCGCCGCCGCGATCTCGGCCCGGCTTGGGCTCGGATTGCGATCGAGGAGCGCCTTGGCGCCCATGAGGATCCCGGCCAGGCAGTAGCCGCACTGGCCGGCCTGGATGTCGAGGAACGCCACCTGCAGCGGGTGCGGCGCCTCCGGCGTTCCGATGCCCTCGAGAGTGGTGATCGCCCTGCCTGCGAGATTGCCCACCTCGAGCTGGCAGGCGGGGCGCTCCTCGCCGTCGACGATGACCGCGCAGGTCCCGCACTGGCCGGCGCCGCAGCCGTACTTCGCCGCCTTGAGGTCGAGGTGGTTGCGCAGCGCCTCCAGCAGCGAGGCGGTCGCCTCGATCGTCAGCGGGCGGGTTGCGCCATTGACGATGAGCTCAATCTCGCGAACCAACGCGCGTTCCTCCCGCGACCTCAGATCTCCGCATAGACCTTGCGTTCGCCGGCCATGCCTGGATGGGTAACCGCGCCGCGGTGCGCCGGGCCGACGGCTTGCGCATACTTCCAGAGCGCGCCTGAGCCATAGTCGGTCTCGCGCGGGCGCCAATGGCGCTTGCGGTTTTCCAGTTCGATCGGGTCGACCTCCAGCTCGAGCGTCCCTGCTTCGGCGTCGATGGCGATGATGTCGCCATCCCTGACGAGGGCGATCGGCCCGCCCTCCTGCGCCTCCGGACCGACGTGGCCGATGCAAAGGCCGTGCGTGCCGCCGGAGAACCGCCCGTCGGTGATCAGCGCCACCTTCTCGCCGCGACCCTGGCCGGTGAGGGCGGCGGTGGTGGAGAGCATCTCGCGCATCCCCGGACCGCCCTTCGGACCTTCATAGCGGATGACGAGCACGTCGCCGTCCTCGTAGCCGCCGGCCTCGACGGCGGCGAAACATGCTTCCTCGCCATCGAAGACCCGCGCCGGCCCGCGATGCGTCCGATGCGACTTCATGCCGGCCACCTTGCAGATCGATCCGTCCGGGGCGAGCGAGCCCCAGAGGCCGACCACGCCGCCGGTGGGAGAGAGCGGGCTCGAGACCGGCCGGATCACGTCCTGGTCGCTGCGCCACTTCACGCCGGCCAGGTTTTCGGCCAAGGTCTTGCCGGTGACGGTCATCACGTCGCCGTGGATATGGCCGCCCTCCAGCAGCGTCTTCAGCAGCACCGGCACGCCGCCCGCTTCGCCCATGTCCCTGGCGACATAGCGCCCGCCGGGCTTCAGGTCGGCGAGATAGGGCGTGCGCCTGGAGATTTCGACCACGTCGCGCAGGGTGAACTCGATGCCGCATTCGTGCGCCATCGCCGGCAGGTGCAGGCCGCCGTTGGTCGAGCCGCCGGTCGCGGCCACCACCACGGCGGCGTTCTCGAACGCCTTGCGGGTGCAGATGTCGCGCGGACGGAGTTGGCGTTCGATCAGCCGCACCACGGCCTCGCCGGAAGCGACGGCATACTGGTCGCGGCTCTCGTAGGGCGCCGGCAGGGCGGCCGAGAGCGGTAGGGCCAGACCGATCGCCTCCGACACGCAGGCCATGGTGTTGGCGGTGAACTGGCCGCCGCAGGCGCCGTCGCCCGGGCAGGCGTGCTGCTCGAGGCTGCACAGATCCTCCAGGCTCATCCGGCCCGCCGAATACATGCCGACGCCCTCGAAGACATCGACCACCGTCACGTCCCGCCCCTGCCAGCGCCCGGGCAGTATGGAGCCGCCGTAAAGGAACACCGACGGCACGTTCAGCCGCAGCATCGCCATCATCATCCCGGGCAGGGACTTGTCGCAGCCGGCGACGCCGACGAGGGCGTCGTAGCTGTGGCCGCGGATGGTGAGCTCGACCGAGTCGGCGATCAGGTCGCGGCTGACCAGCGAGGACTTCATGCCGTCGTGGCCCATGGCGATGCCGTCGGTGACGGTGATGGTGCAGAATTCGCGCGGCGTCGCCCCGGCGCGCTTGACCCCTTGCGACACCGCGTGGGCCTGGCGCATCAGGGCGGTGTTGCAAGGCGCCGCCTCGTTCCAGCATGAGGCCACGCCGACGAACGGCTGGGCGATCTCGCGCGTGCCCAGCCCCATGGCGTAATAGTACGAGCGGTGCGGCGCGCGCGCCGGCCCCTCGGTCACGTGGCGGCTGGGCAGCTTGGACTTGTCCCAGGTTCCGTCCGGCTTTCTGGTCATGGCGCGCTCCCGATCAGGGCGCGCATCCCTAGCCGAGCCCGGCGCGCCGGCAAAGCCTCTCGCCGCCGCCGCTACCGCAGCGTCGGCCGTGGCGGACGGTTGCTGCGCTCGCGGCGCGCTCGTATTCGTGCCGCCTCGCCCGAGGAGCCAGCCATGAATCTCGCCGCCGTGCCCATCGGGGCCAATCCGCCGCATGAGGTGAACGTCGTCATCGAGGTGCCGATCGGGGGCGAGCCGATCAAGTACGAGATGCACAAGCCGTCCGGCGCCCTGATGGTCGACCGGTTTCTCTATACGTCGATGCGCTATCCCGGGAACTACGGCTTCATTCCCCACACCCTCTCAGGCGACGGCGACCCCTGCGACGTGCTGGTGGCCAACACCCGCGCGGTCACCCCAGGCATCATCATGAGCTGCCGCATCGTCGGCGTGATGGTGATGGAGGACGAGGCCGGCGCCGACGAGAAGTTGATCGGCGTGCCCGCGCCGAAGCTGACGCAGCGCTACGACCACGTCCAGACCCTGACCGATCTTCCGGAGATCACCCTCAAGCAGATCGAACACTTCTTCAGTCACTACAAGGATCTCGAGCCGGGCAAGTGGGTGAAGATCGTCCGCTGGGGCGACGCCGGCGCGGCCCGCGCCATGGTGCTGGAGGGGATCGAGCGGGCCAAGGCGGCGGGAAGGGACTGAGCAGGCGCCGCCAGGAACCGTCGGGACCCGCTGGGTTTCCTCGCGGCGGGTCCTCTTCAAGGCGAGCCGGAGCGCGGGCTCGCGGCGACTTGGCTGGAGTCAGGTTGCGGGCGGCTTGTCGGCCAGCGAGAGGAAGCCCGCGGCCATGAAGCGGGCCATCAGCTGCTTCACCGCCTGGAAGTCGTCCGATCTGCATAGTCCGCCCGACAGCCGGTCGATCCGGCCGGTGCGCGCCAGCGTGTTCATCAGCGATCCGGTGACGAAGTGGTAGCCCCAGAAGATGTCGGCCTCGGGCGAGTCCGGCAGCGCGCGCTTCAGGATGCTCACCAGCTTCAGCACCACAGGATCGAAGTGGACATCCATCAGCGCGGCGCCCTCGGGGGTGTTGCTCACCCGCGCGCAGAAGGCCGCATAGTTCATCCAAGGCTCGCCGCCCTCGATGTAGAGATCGAGGTCGGTGTCCAGGAACGCGCGCAGCGCCCCCTCCAGGGTGGGATGGTCTCCGGTCTGCGCCTCGTAGCGGTCCAGCGCCTCCATCCGCCGCCCGCTGGTCACGGCGGCGCGACGGGCGAACACGGCCTCGAAGAGGCTGCGCTTGTCGTCGAAATAGTAGTGCAGCAGCGTCGTGTGGACCCCGACGCGCTCGGCCACGTCGCGCAGGGTGACGCCGTGAAGGCCGTTCCTGGAGAACAGGTACTCGGCCGCGTCGAGGATCTGCTCGAGCGTCTCGGCGCGCTGTTCGGCCTTGCTGCGGCGGACCCGCTTCGCCGCCAGTCCCTCGGACATGATGTCAACCTCCTGGTGCGACTGGGGGTCCGATCGCCGGAAGGGCGTCAAGGCGCGGACTCGCCTCGACAATTTCCAGTTGGCGTAGTCGGTGGGCCGCCCTTGTCAATCTTTCCGCTGACGCTGGGCGTCAAGGCGCCTATCTGCACGCCGCTGTCCGGCAGCCGCCAACGGGCGCCCCTTGCCGTGGCGCGCAGTTCGCCCGGTTCCGTGTCAGGGCGCCGATCACCGCCACCCGTCCGGCGGCCGTCGTTCGCGGCGTCAGAACGTCTTCATCACGCTGACGCCGAATTGCCGCGGCGCGCCCGCCAGACGGATCGGCGGCAACAGGGCGGACACATAGTGGTCGTCCAGCAGGTTGGAGCCGTAGAGCGTGGCGACGATGCTCCCGTGCGTCCAGGCGAGCGATGCGCCGAGAATATTCCGGGCGGCGAGGTAGTCGCCTGCGGCGACGTTGTCGAACAGCGTCCCCCACTGATGCGAAATGTAGCTGAAGCTGAGCGACGGCGTCAGCGTGTCGCCGTCGGAAAGCCTGTAGTTGTAGGATGCCCCGACGTTGAAAGTAAGGTCGGGCGCGTAGGTCTGCGGGTGGCCGCCCAGGTTGATGCACAGCGCCGTGGCGGGGCCTGACTCCTGATTGCAGGCGCCGCCGGTCGCCCCCCGCGGATCTTCCGTGTAGAAGGTTCCAAGCGCGCTGTGCTCGAGCCCCAGTCCGGCATCGAGCGAGAGACCGCCGAACGCCGCTTGCGCCGAGGCCTCGACGCCATACAGCTTGGTCGGGTTCGGATTGTTGAACTCGGTGGACTGGGTCGGGTTGTTCGGAATCGGGACGATGACCTGGAAGTGATCGAAATTGTTGTAATAGAACCCCAGCTGCGTATGCAGGTGATTGTCCAATAGACTCGACTTCCAGCCAATTTCGTAGTCCGTCACGTACTCCTGCTGGAACGGCGGCGGGAATGTCCCACCGCCAAAGTACAGCGCGCCGTTCAGGCCGCCCGGCTTGGCGCCCGTCGCCACGAACGCGTAGAGAAAGTTGTCATAGTTGAGGTTCCAGTCGAGCGCCACCTTGCCGGTAAAGTTCTGACCGGAGTAGGTCTCATTCTGGAAGAAGTGGTAGCCGAACGCGAGGAACTCCGGCACCAGCCAGTTGACGCGATTGTAGGTGCTCCAGCGCGAATACCGGCCGCCGACCTGCAGCTGGAATCCGGCCGGCAACTTGAAGCTGATCTGGCCAAATCCGGCGGCGGTGTAGGTGTGGTTGACGCCGTTGAGTTGTTCGTCGATGCCGCCAGCCGGGACGCCGATGTCGAAGCGTCCCACCGGGAATGCATAGTCGTTGCGGTCGTAATACGCCCCGAGGATCCAGGTGATGGGCTTGTCGCTTGGCGAGATGATGTTGAATTCTTCGGAGAACAACTCTTCATCCACCGACTCGTTGATCGAGTAGTTCGGAGCCGGCAAATCCGTTCCGTCGATGTCGCCCTGCCAGCTGGTCTTGCCTTGCTGGTAGCCGGAGACGGAGCGAAAATCTATTCCGGCCCAGGCGGTGTAGTCGACCTGCAGGATCGACCTCATGAACCTGTCGTCGGCAGATTCATGGCCATTGTTGGAGAAGTTGAAGAGGTCTCTGGTCGGGTTCACCTTCCTGGTCAGCGGGTTTATGATGGCGTCGCCAAAGTAGTTGCCGTTGTACAGATAGTCATAGTCGGTCTTCGACAGCACCTTCAGCGACGGCGTCGGCGTCCAGAGCCAGGAAAGGCGGGCGCTGCCCCATTTCAGGTTCGGATCCCCGGTCCATGGCCCGGTGACGTGATAGAAACTGTTGCGATAATCGGCGTCGAAGGCGACCCGCGCCGCCAGGGTATCGCTGATCGGCAAGTTGATCGCGCCTTGCGCGCCGGCGTCGTCGTAATTGCCGTAATGGGCAAGCAGATAACCGTCGTAGCCGCCGCCGATGACCGGATTGCGGGTGGTGACGATGACGGCGCCGCCGGTGGCGTTCTGGCCGCTGAAGGTGCCTTGCGGGCCTCGCAGCACCTCGACGTTGGCGATGTCGAAGTAGGGCTCTTCCTGAAAATATCCTGGGAAGGTCGCCACGCCGTCGCGGTAGGTGATGACTCCCGTCGAAGTCTGGGTGTTGTGCTCGCCCTTGCCGATGCCGCGGATGTCGAAATCGTTGCCCTGGCCGAAGTTGTCCACGGTCAGCGACGGGGCGACGAACTGAAGCTGGTCGACCGTGAACACCCCGCGCCTGATGAGATCGCTCTGGGTGAGGACGGTCGCGGCGATCGCGGTCTTCTGCAGGTTGGTCGTGCGGCGGTCGGCCGTCACCACCACCTCCGGCACGGACGAGGCGGCGGGCGCCTCCCCGCGCGGCGACGCCGGCTGCGCCCCCGCGACGCCGCCTCCCGCGAAGGCCAGGACGGACGCGCTCAACCACAGTGCATGGATATTCATAGTCCCCCCAAGGCCGGATGGGCCAGCGCCCTCCGGCGCAGGGGCGGAAAGCTGAAGTCAGTTCACTGAGATGTCAACGCTAATTCTCTCGATAGCGAATATCTAAGGCAGCGCTCGGACGGCGGTTCGTTCCCGATGGGCGGCGCTTCGACGCGGAGCCGGCGGCGTCCTCGGACACCCGGGCGGACGGCGAACCTGGCGTCGATGGATGGGATTGGATGGATCGGGCATTTCTCGACGCAACAGGCGGTCTGCGGCCTGGGCGTCGATGGACTGGCGCAGAGGCGCTAAAGCGCCTGCTCCACCGCTTCGGTGATGCTCGCGTCCTGGGGGTCGGTGCGCGGGCCGAAGGCGGCGAGCGCTTCGCCCTGCGCTCCGATCAGGATCTTGTGGAAGTTCCACACCGGCACGGCGGGGGTCCCGAGTCTTTCCTCGGCCCAGGCGTAGAAGGGATGGCGCCCGGCGTCCTTGACGTCGACCTTGGAGGTCATCGGGAAGTCGATGTCGAACCGGCTCTCGCAGAAGCTCTTGATGTCGGCCTCGGCGCCCGGCTCCTGGCCGGCGAACTGGTTGCAAGGCACGCCCAGCACCACCAGGCCCCGGTCCCGATAGTCGCGGTAGAGCTTCTCCAGGCCCTCGTACTGGGGCGTCAGGCCGCATTTCGAGGCGGTGTTCACCACCAGGACGGGTTTGCCCTTGAAGCTCGAGAGCGGCAGCGGCTCACCGTCGATGCTGGTGAACGAGAAATCGTAGGCGCTGGACATCGCGGCGGCTTCCTTTTTCCAGACCGGCCCTCATCTGCCCAAAGCCTGCTCCACCCTGAGCGCCAGGTCCAGAGCCCTTGCGCCGTCCTCGGCATCGGCCAGCGGCCGCGCGCCCGCGCCACGGACGGCCCCGACAAAGGCGGCGAGGCTGGCGCCGAGGCGGTCGCGTCCGGCGGGCGTCGCCGCAAACCCGGCGTCCAGGCAAAAAGGGGTGGTGTTCTCGAAGGCGTGACTGAGGAAGTCCACCCGGATCTCGCCGGAAGGGTAGACGAGCCGCATGGTCCGCTCGCGCCGCCTGGCGACGCGCGAGGCGTGGAAGCGGCAGGCGAATCCATCCTCGAAATGCACCTCGGCGGCGACCTCGTCGACGAGGTCGTTGGCGAGGTTCGAGCCCCGCGCCTCGACCGCCGCTGGCCGTCCCTCACCGAGCGCCAGGGCGAGGTCGAGGTCGTGAATCATCAGGTCGAGCACCACCGAGACGTCGAGATTGCGCGGGCTGGGCGGTCCGAGCCGCGCGGCTTCCAGGCTGAGCGGCCGCTCGGGGATCGCGAAGAGGCCCATGGCCGCAAAGCCGGCGCGTTCGAGAAAGCCGCAGGCGGCGACGAGTCCCCGCTGGCGGGCCTCGGCGAGAATCCGCTCCGCGTCCCCTAGCTCGGTCGCCATGGGCTTTTCCACGTAGACCGAACGGCCGGCGCGCAGCGCCGCGACCGCGCCGAGCGCGTGGGCGGTGGCGGGCGTCGCGATGGAGATCAGGTCGGCCGCCGCGATCAGCGCGCCCTCGTCGGCGAAGGCGCGGGCGCCGTGGCGTGCGGCCAGCGCCTCGGCGTGCTCGCGGTGATGGTCGTAGACGCCGACCAGGGCGACGCCCTCCAGGCGGGCGTACTGCGCCGCGTGATGTCCCCCAAAGACGCCAGCGCCGATGACGCCGGCGCGCAGGACCTCGGCCATGTTCCGCTTTCGCCCGACCTTTGACGGTGCCGCGCCTAGCACGCGCCAGCGCCGGTCCGCCAGCATCGCCGCTTGCCGCTGAGGGCCATCCGGTGTTTGAGGACGCGCGACGCTGCAAGGGAGAACGACATGACCGTCTCGCGCGAGATCCGCCTGAAGAGCCGCCCGGCCGGCCCACCGAGCGCCGCGAACTTCGAGCTGGCCACGGTCGACCTCGCCGATCCGGCGCCCGGTCAGGTGCAGGTGCGCAACAGCTGGATGACCGTCGACCCCTACATGCGCGGGCGGATGAACGACGTGAGGAGCTACACCCCGCCGTTCCAGCTGGGCGAGGCGCTCCAGGGCGGCGCCGTGGGCGAGGTCGTGGCCTCCAGCGACGCGTCGCTGAAGCCCGGCGACCTGGTGCAGAGTTTCTTCGGCTGGCGCGAGGCCTTCAATGCGCCGGCGGCGGCGGTTCAGAAGCTGGAGACCCACGGCCTGCCGCCGCAGGCGTTCCTGGGCGTCGCCGGCATGCCGGGCCTCACCGCCTACGTGGGATTGCTGCGCATCGCCGAGCTTAAGGACGGCGACGTCGTCTTCGTCTCGGGCGCCGCCGGCGCCGTGGGCTCGATCGTCTGTCAGATCGCCAAGCTCAAGGGCCACCAGGTCATCGGCTCGGCCGGCGGACCCCTCAAGGCGGCCTATCTGAAGGAGATCGGCGTCGACCACGTCATCGACTACAAGGCCGAGCGCGATCTCACCGCCGCCCTCATGCGCGCCGCGCCCGACGGCTTCGACGTCTATTTCGAGAACGTCGGCGGCGCGCACATGGAGGCCGCGCTGATGGCCGCCAGGCCCTTCGGGCGCTTCGCTCTCTGCGGCATGATCTCGCAATACAACAACACCGACCTCGGCGAAGGCGTGCGCGGACTGGTGATGGCGGTCGGCAAGAGTCTCACCTTGCGCGGCTTCATCGTCTCCAACCACACCGACATGCAAGGCGCCTTCGTCAAGGACCTCGCCGGCTGGATGGCCGAGGGCAAGGTCAAATACCGCGAGACGGTGAAGCAGGGCATCGAACAGGCGCCGGAGGCCTTCCTCGGCCTCTTCAAAGGCGAGAACGTCGGCAAGATGCTGGTGCAGCTGAGCTGAATCGCATGGATTGGACTTCCGGTTACATCGCCGAGATCGACTATACGCATGGCTACTATCGCGAGCTGGCGCCGGGGCTGATCGACTTCGCCCTGCTGATCGCCGGGTTCGAGCCGCCGAACCGCGCCGGCCTCAGCTATCTGGAGCTCGGCTATGGTCAGGGCCTGTCGGCCAACATCCATGCCGCCGCGACGCCGGGCGAGTTCTGGGGCGCGGACTTCAATCCGGCGCACGCGGCCAACGCCCGCAGCCTGGCGCGCGTGGCCGGCGCGCCAGCGCTCTTCAGCGACGACAGCTTCGCCGAGATGGCCGCGCGGCCGGACCTGCCTGAGTTCGACTACATCGCCCTGCACGGGGTGTGGAGCTGGATCTCGGACGAGAACCGCCGCCACGTCGTCGAAATCATCCGCCGGCGCCTGAAGGTCGGCGGCGCGGTCTACATGAGCTACAACACCCTGCCTGGCTGGGCGGTGGCCATGCCGCTGCGCCACATCATGACGCTGCACGCCGAGACCGCCGGCAGCGATCTGCAAGGCGTGCTCGGGCGCATCGAGGCGTCGATCGGCTTCGGCGCCAAGCTCGCCGACATGGGCGCCCGCTACTTTGCCGCCAACCCCACCGCCCGGGAGCGGCTCGACGCCATGGCCGGCCAGAACCGGCACTATCTGGCGCACGAATACTTCAACCGCGACTGGACGCCGATGTACTTCTCGGATGTCCACGACTGGCTCTCGAGCGCCAAGCTCGGCTACGCCTGCGCCGCCAACACGCTGGAGCAGATCGACGGCTTCAACCTGACCCCGCCCCAGCGCGAGATCGTCGCCCAGATTCCCTACACCGTGCTGCGCGAGACCGTGCGCGACTACCTCCTGAACGCCCAGTTCCGACGCGATCTCTACATGCGAGGCGGCCGGCGGCTGTCGGCGCTGGAGCGGCTCGAGCGGCTGCGGGAATCCAGGATTTGCCTCACTCGGGCCGAGCCCGAGGCCGACTTCGTGGTCGAGGCCGCGCTCGGCAAGGTGTCGCTGAAGAAGGAGATCTATGCGCCGATCCTGGAGGCGCTGGCCGGCGCCGACGGGACGCCCAAGGCGATCGGCGCTCTCGTCGACAATCCAAAGCTCGCCAGCCTGCCGCCGGGGGCGCTGCTGGAGAGCCTCGCGGTGCTCGTCGGCGCCGGTTTCGCGCATCCGGCGCAGAGCGACGAGGAGATCGCCGCGGTCGAGCCGCGCTGCCGGCGCCTCAACGCCCATCTGATCGAGCGGTCGCGGATCGGCGGCGACGTCGCATGGCTGGCGTCGCCGGTGATCGGCGCCGGCGTTCCGGTGGGGCGCTTCGAACAGATGTTCCTGGGCGCCCGGGCCGCCGGCGACAAGACGCCCGCGGACTGGGCCGAGACTGCCTGGAGCACCCTCGCCAAGCAGAACCAGTCGATCATCAAGAATGGCGAGGTGCTGAAGAGCGCGCAGGCCAATCTCGAGGAACTGCGCACTCAGGCCAAGACGCTGGCGGACCGCCGCCTCGCCCTGCTGCGGCGCCTGAAGGTGGTGGCTTAGGCCGACCTCCCGCGCGGACTGGCTGCGTCGCCCAACGGCGCCGATAGGCCGATCTTAACCTGAATCGGACCAGGTAGCCGCACCAGAAGGAAGGCCGCTTGCTCGCGTTGTTCGACCATCGGTTCGACGAATTCGCGGCTTCGGCGCACGAGAACCTGCCGGCGCGCGCCGTCGTCGCGGTTGGCGCGGGCGCTGTCGCCACCCTGATCCTGCCGCGACCGGTCTGCATCGCCTGGATCGCCGCGACGCTTGCGGCCGAAGCGCTCGGCTGGTTCGTCAGCCGCCCGCAACACCTCGGCCTTGGGACGACGCGCCGGATCCAGCTTGGATTTCTGGCGCATCTGCTGTGCCTGATCGCCTGCTGGTTCACCTTGTCGATGTTGTTCTGGCGCACCGGCCAGACCTCCGGCGCCGTCTGCGCCACCATCATCTGGATCAGCGTCATCGGCTTTGCCCAGACGTTCGGCTCCCGCAGCATCCTGGGCTTCGTGACCTGCGGCGTCGCGCCGGCGCTGGGGGCGCTTGGCATTCTCCTGACGGATCCCCGTTTCGATGCCGTCGACCACGTCATGACGGCCGTCACCATGGTGCTGGCCATCGGCTTCGCGCTCGCGGGCGCTCGCCAGACCCTGGCCGAAGGGCGCCGGCTGGAGCGGACCCAGAAGGCGCTTGCCGACAGCGAGGCCCAGTACCGCGTGCTCGCCGACAACACCGGCGACGTGATCGGACGCAGCGGGCTGGACGGACGGCTGCACTACATCTCCCCGTCGATCAGGGCCGCGTCGGGCTACACGCCCGAGGAGTTCCTCGTCGTCGG
>Ga0307374_10000723_pt1 | contig 61860 bp, 51 predicted proteins | sample OX3MG_FD_202532 | JGI IMG/M metagenome (GOLD analysis project Ga0307374, IMG submission 202532) | Soil microbial communities from Risofladan, Vaasa, Finland - OX-3 | ecosystem: Environmental > Terrestrial > Soil > Coastal area > Acid sulfate soil | place: Finland: Risofladan, Vaasa | collected... | reverse complement strand
TGCCGCCGGCTTCCTTCAGATTCCACCTCACGGTGGACACCCTTGCTATTGGCTAACACTCCCTACTGTAAAGCGTGTTCGGGACTTGCACCCTATAGCTTATTTACATGCCTGACACACTAAAAAAAACCCTTCCGAAAAAAGAAGGGTTTAAAAGTTATTTTTGAATTTTAATTATATCCTGAATGTGGCTTCTATCAAATAATTACTGCTTTTAAAAATTCTTCAGGAGTAAAGCAGGGTAGGCTTTTGCTTTGATGTTTGATAAAATCTTTTTTATTAAAAGTAACAAAAGCCGCGCAATAACCCAGCGCCGAATAATATTGAAAGCCATCTTCAATATCGGTGAAAGAAGAGTTGATAGCCGCATCCAGGTTTTCTGACTGAGTTGTTACTACCTGAATAAATGAAAAATAATCTTTAAAAATCTTCTTGCTATTCTTCTCTTTGCGCAAGAAAAAAGCAATAGTGAAAAAAGTAGCAGCAGATGTATAACATTCGATTGCGCCTAACTCAGCAAGATGAAAAATTTCTACTACCTCCCGATAATTATCACGCCGCATTGCATGCTCTAAAATAACATTGGTATCTAAATATATTTTACGCATGATGTTTGCCTCTTATATATAATTCTCTTATTTCTTCGTCTGTATAATGTTTATATTCTTTGATGATACCGATAAGGTTATCAGAAACAAATTTTTTCTTTTTATTTTGAGCAGTTAACTTTTTGAGATAAGTTTCAACGATTTCAGAAACGCTGGTTTGCTGCTTCAAAGCATATTTTTTAGTAGCCTCAATAGTACTTTTGTCAAATCGAAGATTGAGTGTCGCTTTCATAGCGTGCGTATATTTTTTCAAATGTACGCATAAATATTACTGAAAACAAAAAACCCCTCCTGAAACAAAAAGGGTTAATAATTCAGACCAAATATTTATTATATCCTAAAATGGGCAAATGCCTTATTAGCATCAGCCATACGGTGTGTATCTTCTTTCTTTTTATAAGCTGCACCTTCTCCTTTGCTCGCCGCTACAATTTCGTTTGCTAATTTTTCTGACATGCTGCGGCCGTTTCTGTCGCGACTGTATTTAATAAGCCATTTGATGCTTAAAGAAATTTTTCTATCGGCGCGTACTTCCGAAGGAATTTGAAAAGTAGCGCCACCTATCCTGCGGCTTTTTACTTCTACTCCCGGAGTTACGTTTGACAATGCTTTTTTCCAAACTTCATATCCATCTTCGCCGGATATTTTTGTTACTTTATCAATGGCATCGTAAAATATATTGTATGCACCACTTTTTTTACCTTCCCACATTAAATTATTTACAAATCGGGTTACCAGTTTATCCTGAAATTTAGGATCAGGAGCTAATGGAAGTTTTTTTGCTTGTGCTTTACGCATTGTTCTTTATTGATTTATTTGCTGTTAACTTTATTACTTCTTTGCTTTTTCTTTCTTCGTTCCGTATTTGGAACGACTTTGTTTGCGGTCTTTTACACCAGCAGTATCAAGGCTACCACGCACAATATGATAACGAACACCAGGAAGATCTTTTACTCTTCCACCACGAAGCAATACGATAGAGTGTTCCTGCAGATTATGTCCTTCTCCGGGAATATAAGCAATCACCTCAATTTTATTGGTAAGTCTTACTTTGGCCACTTTCCTCAAGGCTGAGTTCGGCTTTTTAGGGGTAGTAGTATATACCCTGGTACATACTCCCCTACGCTGTGGGCAGCTATCAAGCGCTCTTGATTTGCTCTTTGCCCTTATTATTGTTCTTCCTTTTCTTACTAATTGTTGTATTGTAGGCATCGTATTTACCCTGATTTTTTTGGACGGCAAAGGTAAGCGCAGGTTTGTGAAAAACCAAAATTATTTGTAATTGATAAAAATGCAATTTATCCTGAGAAACCTGGAAATAATTCCATCATTCCCAATTTATTACATAATACCGTATAAAGTGTATTTTACAAGCTTACACTTTCACCATCCACCCATATTTATCTTCGGCTTTTCCTTCTTTAATATCACTCATTCTTCTTTTGACCTCAGGAGCCACCTTCCATTTTTCAGTATCAAATGTCATTATGAAATCCTTGTACCTGAGTTCTTTAATCGGTGATATAGTAGCCGCAGTGCCGGTTCCAAAAACTTCAAGGAGATTTCCTTTTTTATATGCTTCCTTTATCTCATCAATACCCAGGCGTCTTTCTTCTACCTTCAAACCTACTTCTTTCAATAATTGGATGACGCTATCTCTCGTAACACCTTCCAGTATAGTTCCTTCGTCTATCCCGGGAGTTATGGCTCTATTTCCTATAATAAAAAACGCATTCATTGTACCACATTCCTGCACATATTTGTGTTCCAAAGCATCCATCCATAATACCTGGTCGTAACCTTTTCTTTTGGCTTCAGCAGTAGCATACATGGAAGATCCATAATTACCGGCAGTTTTCACATAGCCGACACCACCCGGAACAGCGCGTACATATTTTTCTTCCGCATATATCCGCATAGGAGCGCTATAATAGGGCCCGGTAGGGCTAAGGATAATCATGAATTTATATTTCAGGCTTGGTTTTACGCCTATTGCTTCATCGGTGCTGAACATAAAAGGCCTGATGTATAAAGAATAATCATGTTTTTGAGGAATCCAGTTTGCATCCAGTTTTACCAATTGCTTCATCCCTTCTATAAAAATTTCCTCTGGAACTGTGGGCATTTCCATTCTTTCTGCAGAAATATTAAATCGTCTGAAATTATCTTCGGGTCTGAATATGCAAACCTCTCCCGCTTTATTTCTGTAAGCTTTTATTCCTTCAAAAATAGTTTGTCCATAATGGATCGCAGCGCAGGAAGGATCAAAAGTTATTGCCTGATAAGGCCTAATTTCAACTTCACCCCATTCGCCATTTTCATAATTTACTTCCAGCATGTGATCGGTAAAATTTTTCCCAAAAGGTAAATTATCCATATCCATCGAACCCAGCTTACTATTCCTGGTTTTCGTAACTTTAAAACTTTCTGTGCCAACCATATTATTAATTTTGCTACAAAGGAACGAAAAAAAGAGAATCTAAAATAGTTTTATGAGTTTAGACAATATTCAACTTTCTAAAAAAGAACGTCGGTTACTTTTTGCAAAAAACCTGGTAGGAACTATTCAGAACATAGGGTCGCACAAAGTTTCGGAAGAAACTAAAATCGAAAGTTTAGGAGAAAATCAAAAAAATATTCTTTTCCTGGTTACCGATTCACAAAATAAATTTTTACCCGATAACGAAATGGATTTACTTTCCAACCTCATAATCGCCTGCAAACTTTCAATGGCAGATATTGCTTTGGTAAACTATTTTAAAACTAATGTTAATTATCGTCAATTGATCGATCATTTTCAATCCAAAAAGATTTTGATGTTTGGCATCAATACCTCAGATTTAGATTTACCATTTTCCATTCCCTTTTTTCAAATACAACCATTTCAGGAACAATTGTATATGACAGCACCACCTTTGAAGAATTTTTTAGAAAATAAAAACCTGAAAAAAGATCTATGGTTAAGTCTTCAAAAATTATTTTTATTAAAATGAACTCATTCATTTTTGCCACCAATAATAAATATAAAGTAGCAGAAGTAAAAAGTCTTCTTGATAATAAATTCAGTATCCTTTCTCTAAAAGATGCAGGAATAGATATTGATATTCCGGAACCTTACAATACGCTTGAAGAAAATGCCTTTGAAAAGGCCAGCGTAATTCATAAACTCATTAATAAGGATTGCTTTGCTGAAGATACCGGGCTGGAAGTAGCCTCTTTAAACGGAGAACCTGGCGTAAAAAGCGCGCGCTATGCAGGCAACGACCGTTCTTTTGAAAATAACATTGATAAATTATTAGGTAATTTAAAAAATAAAAAAAACCGGAAAGCGCAATTTCGTACTGTCATCTGTTTAATAATCAACGGAAAAGAGAAACTTTTTGAAGGTATTTGCAAAGGCAGTATTATTACCGAACGCAGGGGAAATTCAGGATTTGGTTATGATCCGGTATTTATACCCGATGGTTCTACCAGAACCTATGCAGAAATGTCTTTGGCCGAAAAGAATCTTTTTAGCCATAGAAAAAAAGCAATCGAAAAATTAACGGCTTATTTATTAAAAGAAAAATAACCTATTATTTAATTATTTTGAAAAACATTACAATAGTTTGACTTACTCAAGCAACCAATTAATTTCGGAATCCAACTTAATAAAAGGATGTATAGAAGGAAACCCTCAAATGCAGAGGTTGCTTTATGACAGGTTCTCTTCAATGATGTACGCAGTTTGTCTCCGGTATTGTAATAATCCTGAAGACGCGAATGATTTGATGCAGGAAGGCTTCATTAAAGTTTATAAAAGTTTAAGCAAATTCAGGGCTGAAGGCTCTTTTGAAGGATGGGTAAGAAGAATTTTTATCAATACTTCTATTGAAGATTTTAGAAAAAAAGTGAAATTATATAATGTTTCTGAAGTTCCGGAAAATACAATTGAAGAGGGAGATTTAAGTGCGCTGGATGTTCTCGCTGCCAAAGATATTTTGAATATCATCAACGAACTACCTCCAGGGTATAAAGTAGTTTTTAATATGCATGTAATAGAGGGTTATTCGCACAAAGAAATTGCCAAAATTTTAGGAATTACCGAAGGAACCAGCAAATCGCAACTGGCAAGAGCAAAAGGGTTTTTGAAAAAAATATTAGAAACCAGGTTTAGTAAGACGGGGGAGAAATAAAGAAACAAGAAATAAGAGATTAGTATTTAGTAACAAAAATATATTTACTATATACAGGAACCATGCAGGATTTTAAAAACAAATTATACAATTATGAAACTCCTCCACCGGAAGGAACCTGGGATCATATTGAGGAAGTACTCAATAATCAAAAAGCTATAAAAATACTCGGCTACCACAAAAATAAATTTCTTTTTTATGGCGCTACAGCGGCCGCTTCAATTATTATTATTTTTTTAGGATCTGTTTTTTTTAAAAAGAATACACATTCAGCCATATCAAAAGCATCTGTAGAAAAGGAAAACCAACTGATAGGACAGAAAATAATAGATTCAATCAATTTGAACCGGCGAATTTTAAATTCCATTATTAATAATCCCAATGAAAAAGAGGAAATTATTTCTGATGATTCTATTCTCAGAGATACACCATCAAAATATTTGACTATTACAAATCCGGATGGGCAGCCGGTAAGAATTTCTCCTAAAGTAGCTACGCTTATCATTTCAGCAGACAATGAATATCCTCCTAAACCAGTATGGGGTAAGGAAATTCGAAAATGGCAAAAAATCATGCTGAACACTACCATATCGCCCACTTCGGCAAATTTTGCAGACCTTGTACAACTCGCAGCAAACAAAGAAAACAGGGAATAAAGATTTATAAAATGGCGAGATTAAAAATTAAACTTCCACAAAAACCGCTTTTTTCTATTCTTATTCCAGTGCGTATTACCGATATAAACTACGGTAATCATGTCGGCAACAATTCGATAGTGGAAATTATTCACGAAGCGAGGGTGCAATTTCTAAACCAAAATAATTTTACAGAATTCAATATAGCGGGTACTTCTCTTATTATGAGTGAGCTTTGTGTTGAATTTAAAAATGAATCTTTTTATAAAGACCTGCTTCAGGTAAAAATATTCGCTGGCGAAATATCGCGCGTAAGCTTTGAACTCTTTTATGAAATCTCTGTAAAAAGAAAGGATGTATTTGTTGTTATCGCTCTTGCAAAGACCGGAATGGTTTGCTACAATTATAAGATCAAAAAAGTACAGGCAATTCCTGAAGAATTCAAATTGATACTTACCTGTTAGCCATTCCATATTTCCCAGCTTTCTTCCGCCTGTATAGAAAGCATCTTATCTCCATTTTCAATAAAGGCTCCCTGTTTTTCTGCGAAGGAAAGAAATAAAGTTTTTGCAGGATTATATATCAGATCAAAAAAATAATGATGAGTGGTAATAAACTCATAAGGAATTTTCGGGTATTCATTTACGTTAGGCGAGGTGCCAACAGGAGTAGTATTAATTACTACTTTAAATTCTTCCATCACTTCTTCATTGATTCCATCATAAGAAATTACAGAAGGATCCTGATTTTTTTCCCGGCTTACTTTTAAAAATTCAATATTCAATTTTTTAAGTACAAACCCTACTGCGTTTGAAGCCCCGCCTGTGCCCAATATCAGTGCTTTTTTATGGTAAGGTTTTAAAAAAGGAACAAAAGATTTTTCAAAGCCTATAATATCTGTATTAAAACCTATCCATTTTCCATCTTGTATTTTTATGCAATTAGATGCATTTATTTCGCGGCATTCTTCTGTCAGTTCGTCAAGAAATGGAATGATTTCTGTTTTGTATGGGATGGTAACATTTAGACCTTTTATTTCCGGATTATTTTTTAGTAATGGTAATTCATCGCCAAGATCTTTCAATTCGAAATTCCGGTATTCTGTATCTTTAATTTCATCGCTTCTGAACTTTTCAGAAAAATATCTACCGGAAAAAGAATGATGCAAAGTTTTACCAATCAATCCATAAATTGTCATTGTGCAGTTTCTTTATCAAGATAAAGATGAAAGGTATCGCCACGTAGTCCGATACGCATCGCTTCCAAAGGAATTATTTCTGAAGGTGCAATATTGCCAAGATTGGCATTGCATCCAACCAATTCAAGAAAATAAAGTTGTTGCCCTTTTTGTGGAGCTTCCCAAAGAATTTTCTCGGCCGGTATCTTGGTTAAAATTTCATTTACAAGGCCTTGCCTCACTTCACCACTATCGCGATATAAGCCAACATTTCCAGCCTCTCTCGCTTCCGCAATCACATAAGAAGCTCCTGCCTCTAATTCTGTCTGCATTTGTTCTATCCATTTATACGGTGGCATAATATTGGTAGCATCTTTACTTCCTACTTCACTCAATACAATTCCGTGCTTAGTTAACTTTTCTATATAACCGCATTTCTCCGTGTGTGGAATAGTGATAGACCCATCACTCACTTCCATATACGAAATGTTGTAATCTTTACAAAGTTGAATATAATCGTTGAATTGATTTCTGATTAGAAATGCTTCAAATAAAGTACCTCCAAAATAAACCGGGATTCCGTAGGATTGGTACGCTTCAATTTTTTCACGGAGATTAGGCGTAACATAAGCAGTTCCAAAACCGAGCTTTATAATATCTATGTGAGGATGGGCAGCACTCATTAAATTTTTACTTTCTTCAAGACTGAGGCCTTTGTCCATTATCATGGTTATTCCGCTTTTACGGGGTTTTGCAACTCTTTCAGGAATTTGATCTAACTTAAAATTCATATCTAAATTTTGTGAAGCGCAAATATAGTTTGGCTAAGGTAAAAATGAAATAAAAATATTTTGGATCTTTTGTAAATTTGAATATCTCTTTTATTTTCTCTTTTTGGCCGAATTTTTATAATTAGTGATAATTTCAGCAACAGAAGAATATTGTAACAAAGAAGGATCCAACTCAATAAATTGTCTTAGTAATCCCGGCGCCTTTCTGATTCCTTCCTGCAATTGCAATAAAGCTTCTTTGGATTTCCCCAAAGAAAAAAGTACAGCAGATTTAAAGTAAAAAAACAAAGGTTTATATTCAGTATTTTTTTGTGCATTATAAATTTGTTCCAGCGCCTCTTCATAATATTCTGCCTCGTAGAGGCATTTAATAAGTTCTTTCCATCCTTTTACATTCTTAGGCCTGGCCTTGATAAAACAGGTAAAATTGATAACCGCTTCTTTTATATGTCCCTGTTGAATAAAACACTGAGCGATAGCGAAATGATAATCAGGTTGCGCCTTCTTGATGCTCATAGCATTTTCAAGATTTTTTACCGCGCTATTCCAATAATTTTCCTGCATATAAGAACATGCTATTTTATAATACAACCGGCTTTCTGTTGAATTCAAATGAACTGCTTTCCGATAATTAAATCTTGCCTGAGCAGGATTTTTTAATTTTTCATAACAATACCCTATTGCCTCATAAATTACATCCTCCGGCATTGAAAGTTCTAATACTTTTTGTAGCGCTTCAATAGCATTTCGATATTTTCTTAATCTTAAATAAGCATCTCCCATGTTGCGATAAGCATAATCAAATTTTTCGTCTATAGCTATTGCATACTGATAAGCGTCTATTGATTTCTCATACAATTTTAATCCCTGGTAAGCGGTTCCCAAATTGAACCAAGCCAATTGACAATATGGATAATCATCAATAATCTGCTGATGTATTTTTATACTTTCGGCATTCCTGCCTGTATAATCTGCCCAAAAGCAAATTTTATACAATGCTTCTTCATTAGTAGGTTCTTGTTCTAGAATTAACTGTAAACAATTAAAAACTTTTTCGAAATCTTCGTAATCATCATATACATCAGCCAGTTCAAAAAGCAATTCAATCTTGTCTTCTTCCTCAAAAACCACTATAGCTTCTTCCAGCAAAGCGGCGGCTTTATCCTGAAAATCCAATGCCAGGTAAGCATCCGTTTTTAATATATATAAATTAATATCATTGCTGTCAAGAACTTCTGCTTTTTCAAGAAGGGAAAGCCCTTCATAGTAATTTTGAGTGGCAATCAGAATGTCAGCTTTTTTGATATAAAGAGTAGAAGAATACGGAAATTGATCAATAGCAAAATTGACTGCTTCGAGGGCTGATGGAAGATTATCATTTTCATCAAAATAATCTACGAGACGCTGAAAGGATTCCTCTTCAATGAAATTGAACTTCCTTCCTGATTTAAAATTATTATACTGCCTCAACAATTCCTTCATTTCTTCACCTTCCTGCCTGTATTGATTGTCTTTCATAACTTATCAACTTATGCTACAAAGTAATGATAATTTTAAGATAAAAAATATTTTCTCCAATTTTTGCGTTAATAAGAAAATGATGAATGGTTTCTGTTTTTCCGAAAAATTCACTACTTTTGTTAAAATTAAAAATTAATTAAGTATTCACAAATGAAAAAGTATTCCAAAATAGCATTAGTTATATTACTAGTTTGCGGAGTATTTATTTTTGCTTTTGCAGATAGAGGGACTTTTGTGAAAAAGAATAGAACCCGTCTAAATATTAAAACTACTAGTAATTTAAAAAATTCCATCCCTTTTAATTTAAAATCCGGACTGACTTATAGAGGAAGTTTCTTTTTAAATAAAGAGGTTATAGGAAATAGTATGATAAGTGATGCTTATATTTCTTATCGAAAAGGAAATACTTTTTATATTTTGCCATACAAACAAAAAATATTTATTCCCCAATATAGTCAGAAAGATGGCTATAAATTAATTATCCGGGGAAGGAGATAATAGATTCATTGATTATATAATAAAAAAGGCTGCTTCGTTGCAGGTTTTTTTATTATATCGATTTGTTTTGAATGGCTCTTTTAAAGGTTATTCAAGATCTTCCTGAAAATCATTTGGCCTTTGTTTCTTCATAAGTGAGAACCCTATACCCTGATTTAGGAATTTCAAATGTTGACATTGGTACAGAATTATAAATAATTTTTGAAAGCGTAAATTTCAGTTTCATTTTGCCTGTTTGCATTTCGTATTGAACAGGTAGCCCTGGCAATGTTGTAAATTGAGCATCATAAGATTTGTTATTAAGTTTTACCTCATTGGTATAAAAGACAGTAAAAGTTGTTCCGTTTTTCAATTTTGCAATAGCTTTTTTACAAGTAAATCCCGCTATTTTCGCCGTTTCTCCTGTGTTTTCAAAAATGATTCCTTCGTACTTTTCATTGTTTTCTTTCCAGTTTTGAGAGGTGAGAATTATCATTAATTTTTGACCGCTATAATCTTTTAAAATTACTCCTGTTCCGTTAGATGCATTATAAATAGTGGCTTCCCTCCCAAGACTACTTACCAGTTCAGTTTTACTTTTATCACCATTCAAATAAATAGTAGTTGTCGCACCATCAAGCATATCCGCCATTTTAGGTTGGCCACTTCCTGTTTCTACAGACATATTATAAACCAATGTTCCTTCATTGAGCTTTTTCTGAGCCGAAATGGATGATGAAAGAAGAGAAAACGAAGTAAAAAATATTAAAAAGGAATAGTATCTCATATAAATTTATTAATTAAAGGAAAAAAAGAATTAATCTATAAGATAGGAATTTCATTTCAAAGGTTGCAACGAAGTTCTATTTCTTCTTCTTTAAAGTATCTGCCTTTTCGCGCATCGTTTTGAGTTTGGTGTTAGATTCCTGCATAGCCGTTATTCGCTCCTGCCATTTACTTTGGGTTTTCGGTTTCTTTTTATTTTCCTGCAATTGGGCCATTATTTTATCATGGTCTATTATATATTTTTGAATCACTAACTGAATAAGCAGTGTAATGGTGTTGGAAACTGTGTAATACCAGGTAAGGGCAGCAGGCATCCGGTTAAAGATCCCAATCAAAAATATAGGGAAAATATATGGAAGATATTTCATTACAGGATTACTGTTATCCTGCATATTGCTCATACCATAAATTGAAATCAACATACTTGTGATTGCCGCAGTAATAGTAAATAAACTTACATGATCTCCATAAAAAGGAATATTAAAAGGCAGATGATAGATAGAATCATAAGTTGACAAATCTTTGGCCCACCAGAAACTTTGTTGCCGAAGCGCAATATTGGAATTAAAGAAATCATACAAAGCGAAAAATATGGGTACCTGAAACAACGCTGGAATACAACCTCCTAAAGGATTTACGCCGGCGCTTTTATATAATTTCATTTGTTCCATGCCAAAAGCCTGTTTATCATCTTTGAATTTTGCTTTAAGTGTTTCCAGTTCGGGTTTTAATAATTTCATTTTAGCGCCGCTTAAATAGCTCTGGTAAGTAAGGGGGGAAATAAGTAGCCTGATAATAATCGTCATTAAAGCAATTACCAAACCATAGCTTCTTATTTTGCTGGAAAGAAAATTGAATACCGGCATGATAAAGCCCCTGTTAATATATTTCACAAATGCAAGGATTCCACTACCGAGTGGAACCATGTTGAACATTTGGTTACCATAAGATTTCAGTATTTTATAATTAGTAGGACCATAAAAAAGTTGAAACGGAAGAACCACCTCATTTCCTGCAGGTACATCCAAGCTCATATTAGCGGTAGCCTCCCCGATTATATGCAGACTGGTATCTTTTGGAGAATCCCATTTTATTTCGCCATTTGCAAATTTATTTTTAGCAACAATAGCGGCTGCAAAAAACTGTTGATTTAAAGCCAGCCAATCAACCGGAGCTGAAAATTTTTTATCATCACTCCGTCCTTCTTCAATGTGCTCAAAATCAAATTCGCCATTTTCTACAAAAGAAATATGTGATTGTTGAGTTTCCCAACTCATATCTTTTTCAAGTTTTACGGCCTTTACCTTCCACAGCAGATTTAGTATGTTTTGTGTGATCAACTTATTGGCTCCATTGAGCTTTATATTAAAGCCGATCATATAATCATCAGGCTTTAATATATACTGGTGTTCAATAGATTCACCACTATTAGTTTGTAAATGAAAGCTAATGATTTGTGTACTGTCGGGAGTTGTCTGAATCGCAGAAGGAGTAAAAAGAAGATCAGAAGTTTGTGCTGTTTGATTGGGGCCTATATTTATAGTGTAGGAAATATTATTAAAACTTCCATCCTGTAATATAAGAGGTTTTCCATCAGAGGTTTTAAAATTTTTTATTTCAATTCTTTTGGGTTGGCCGCCTTTATTGGAAAAGGTAATTTTAAGCAATTTGGTTTCTACGGTAATTAATTGTTCTTTACCAGAAGTATCCTGCATTACACCGGCTAAGGAAAAATCCTTTTTTGCAACCAAAGAATCTTTAGCTGCTGCTTCTACTTTCAGGTTAGTATCTATTTTTGGTTTCAACCTGTTGACGGAATCCTGAATATGTTGTTGTTGTTTTTCAGCAGCCAGTTGTCCCTGCCTGGTATAATAGAAATACCCAAAAAATAAAAGAGCTAATAAAACAAATCCCAGAATCGTATTCCTATCCATTCCCATATTTAAAAATTAGTGTGCAAATGTACGCAAACTTTATAGTTTGCCCGATTGAAAAAAGATACTTTATAAACCAAAACGCCCCGATAAAGAGGGCGTTTTATAAAATAATATTTGTTTATTTTTTCGTAGAGGCCGCTTTAGCAGCAGGGGCGCCTTTTGCCGGGGCGGCTTTTGCCGGGGCTCCTGCTTTGGTATCAGCTGTAGGAGCTGCTTTGGTATCCTGGGCTGTTTTTGCATCAGTAGAAACTGTAGCATCCGGAGTGGTTTTCTCTTCCTCCTGTTTTAGCTGACGTGTTAAAGTAACTGATGCAACCGGAATACGGGGGGAGTTCAAAATTTCCATATTCTCTGCTTTCACATCCTGTACACGAATATTTTCATCTAATTTGAGATCGCTGATATCTAATTCAATATGTTCCAATAAATGCCTGGGAAGCGTTTTAACTTTCAGCGATTTTATTTTTACTACTAATTTTCCACCATCTTTTACTCCTGCAGGAATACCGGTAAATTTTAATGGAATGTTTACAGTAACTTTTTTTTCCGGAACAAGTTCCAGAAAATCAACATGGATCAATTGATCACTTACTTTACCAAACTGAAGGTCTTTTAATACACATTTGTAAGAGTTTCCTTCAACTTTAATATCTGCCAGCATAAAATCAGGCGTATAAATAATATTTTTAAATGCTGATGCCGGAGCAGAAAAATTAATCTCTTTTGCACCTCCGTAAATTACAGCAGGCACTTTTTCCTCAGAGCGAAGTTGGCGGGTGGCTGTTTTGCCAAATTCGGTCCTGATTTGTCCTTCGATTGTAATTGATTTCATTATAAAATTTTAATTTTTTGAGGCGCAAAGGTAGCGTATTTTTTTTCAAAATTACCAAGAATTAAAATGAAAGAAGTCTTAATCCAATAATGCAGCATTTAGAAGGCTGGCAACTCGAATAAAGGCCATTTCATCCTCAACCAATCAAATTCTTTTTATGAATTTTACTCCTTATAAACAGACTATTGATACTTTTATTTTCAAAAGCATTACGAATAGCAATTGCGAAAAGATCTGCTACTGAAACTACTTTTATTTTATCAGACTTTTGTTTTATCGGTATAGTATCACATACAACTAACTCTTCTAAAACACTATTTTGAATATTTTCATAGGCATTATTACTTAATACAGGATGTGTACAAAAAGCCCTCACGCTTCTGGCACCTTTTTCTAATAACAAACCCGCACTTTTACAAAGAGTGCCACCGGTATCACAGATATCATCTATTAATACAATATCCCTTTCTGTAACATCTCCTATTACCACCATACTCGCGATTTCATTGGCTCTCTTTCGGTGCTTATCACATATCACCATGTCCACTTCAAAATAGCTGGCTATTTCTCTGATCCTGTTAGCGCTACCCACATCCGGCGCTGCAAAAGTAAGATTCTCGAGATCCAGTTCCTCAATATAAGGAATATAAATAGCAGAAGAATCCAAATGATCTACCGGAATATCAAAATAGCCCTGGATTTGTGGAGCGTGTAAATCCATAGTGATAATTCTGTCGGCACCCGCTGCTACAAGCATGTTGGCTACTAATTTAGAACCAATTGCCACCCGGGGTTTATCTTTCCTATCCTGACGGGCATAACCATAATAAGGAATTACAGCAATTACTTTATAGGCGGACGCCCGTTTTGCAGCGTCTATCATCAGTAATAATTCCATTAAATTATCGGTTGGCGAAAATGTACTTTGAATCAAAAAAACAAATTGTCCCCTAATACTTTCAAGATATTCCACACCGATTTCACCATCGCTGAATTTTTGAATATTGATTTTTCCCAAAGGCTCGCCAAACCGTAAGGCTATTTGTTTTGCAAGATATTGGGAGCCGGTACCTGAAAAGATTTTTACGTTAGGATGCATATAAAAATAATTGTGGTAGCAAATAATTAGTTTGGCGAAATTATAATTAATATTTTTGGGAATAAACCCAAAAGCATGGAAAGTATTAACAAGTCATCCACTTCTATTAAAAACTGGTCCATAGATGACCGCCCCAGGGAAAAACTTTTGAAAAAAGGAAAGGAAAATCTTTGCGATTCAGAACTACTTGCCATCTTAATCAATTCGGGAAGCGGAAAAGACAGTGCAGTTGACTTAGGCAAAAAAAATTTAAGATTGGGAGATGATAATCTGGATGAGTTGGGAAAAGTTACCATAAAAGAAATGATGTCCATCAAAGGAATTGGCGAGGCAAGAGCCATCACTTTGGTTGCCGCTTTAGAATTGGGGAGACGACGTAATGCAAGTGTAATACAAAATAGAAAAAAGTTGCAATCGAGCAAGGAACTTGCCCAATATCTAAAATCAACTTTAAAAGATCATCCTTATGAAGTATTCGCAGTAGTAGTATTTTTAAACAAAGCTAATAAAGTAAAACATTTTGAAATTTTAAGTAAAGGCGGACTCACTCATACCATTGTAGATCCGCGTATCATATTTCAAAAAGCCTTAGAAGTACAGGCTACTTCAATGGTTCTTTGTCATAATCACCCATCCGGCAATTTAAGACCGAGCAGGGCTGATGAAGAACTTACTGCTAAACTAAAAAATGCTGGTAAACTAGTAGAAATACAAGTATTAGATCATCTGATAGTAAGCGATGAAGGGTATTATAGTTTTGCAGATGAGGGAATAATGTAGAGGATTGTATTTAGTTAGTAATTTTTACAATTACCCTTTTCTGAACAAAAAAAATTTGTCAATTTAAATAAAACCCTACTACATTTGTAGGATATATGATTATGGCAAATACAACCACTATATTTTATCACATTTCTATTAGCGCTGTTATGTGTAACGGTTACCGTTGTATGCCGTAAGGCATTATATTTTCCATATCATCCATAATCAGGCATTTTGCCTATCTTACAAACTAAATTTTTTAATTTTCATTTATAAATTTTCATTTATGAGTTCTCAACATTTTGAAACATTACAACAACATGCAGGCCAGGAGCCTGATCCCACAACAGGCGCAAGGGCAGTCCCTATTTATCAGACGACTTCATTCAATTTCAAAAATTCTGAACATGGAGGCAATCTCTTTGCGCTGAAAGAATTTGGGAATATTTACACGCGCATCATGAACCCCACAACGGATGTTTTTGAAAAACGCGTAGCAGCTTTAGAAGGCGGCGTTGCAGCTTTGGCAACATCCTCAGGGTTGGCAGCACAATTCCTTGCACTAAATAATATTTTACAGGCAGGAGATAATTTTGTCACCAGTCCATTTCTTTATGGCGGTTCTCACAATCAATTTAAAGTAGCTTTTAAACGTCTCGGCATTGAAGCAAGGTTTGCAAAAGACGACCATCCAGATAGTATTGAAAGCCTCATTAATGAAAAGACAAAAGCCATCTATACGGAAACAATCGGTAATCCGGATTTCAGTATTCCCGATTTTGATAAATTGGCAGCAGTTGCCCAAAAACATGATCTTCCTTTTATTGTAGATAATACTTTCGCTTGTGCAGGCTACCTTTTCCGTCCATTAGAACATGGCGCCCATGTTACCGTTCAGGCCGCCACCAAATGGATTGGCGGACATGGAAATAGCATTGGAGGCGTTATTGTTGACGGAGGAAATTACAATTGGGGTAATGGAAAATTCCCAGTATTTTCTGAACCATCAGAAGGGTATCACGGCATGGTATTTAATGATGTTTTTGGGAGCAAAGGGCCATTCGGAAATATTCAATTTATTATACGCGCACGCGTTGAAGGATTGAGAGATTTTGGCCCCGCTATTTCTCCGTTCAATTCTTTTTTATTGATACAAGGTTTGGAAACTTTATCATTGCGTGTGGAACGTCATGTTCAAAATACATTGGCATTGGCGCAATGGCTCGAAAAACATCCGCATGTATCAAAAGTAAATTATCCCGGCCTCGAAAGCAGCCCGCATCATGCCAATGCAAAAAAATATCTTTCTAAAGGTGCAGGAGCCGTACTTTCTTTTGAAGTAAAAGGAAGCAAAGAAAATACCAGCAAATTTGTTGATAATTTAAAAATGATCAGCAACCTGGCAAACGTAGGCGACACTAAAACACTCATCATTCAGCCTTCAATCACCACGCATCAGCAGCTAAGCGATGCCGAACAATTATCCGCAGGGGTTACTCCCGGGCTGTTGAGGGTTTCTGTGGGAATTGAACATATTGATGATATCAAAGCAGATATAGAACAGGCTTTCGCAAAAGTATTTGCATAGGTACCAGCTAACTGCTTATTATTTTATATAAATCATAATCGTTTAACCATTAAATATCTTGTGGCAAAACGGTTATGATTTATTTTTGCAAAACTATTCAACGAAAAGAATTTGACTCATAGTATTTTTAATTCTGACAGGGCTATCACTCTTGAATCCGGATATGTTTTACCGAAATATCATTTAGCATATACAACTTACGGAGACATCAACGGCACCAAAGACAATGTGGCATGGATATTCCACGCGCTCACTGCAAATAGCAACCCTGAGGAATGGTGGCCTGGCCTCGTAGGCGAAGGAAAATTATTCGATCCCAATAAATATTTTATCATTTGTGTAAATATGCCCGGAAGTTGCTATGGAAGCATTGGCCCTCTTGATAAAAATCCTTCAACAGGTAAAATTTACTATCACGATTTTCCTTTTTTTACACCACGTGATATGATCCGTTCCTATCAACCTTTAAAAGAGTTTTTAGGAATTAAAAAAATTAAAATTGGGATTGGTGGATCTATGGGTGGGCAACAATTATTGGAATGGGCCATCGAGGAACCGGATTTATTTGAAAATATTTTTCCGATAGGAACCAACGCGCGACACTCAGCATGGGGTATTGCTTTCAACGCTTCTCAAAGAATGTGTATTGAGGCCGACAACACATGGAAAGAAAATAATCCGGAAGCCGGAATGGAAGGAATGAAAGCCGCAAGAAGTATTGCCTTAATTTCGTACCGGCATTATGAAACCTATCATGCAAGCCAGAGCGAACACCATATTGATAAGATTGAAGATTATAAAAGTGAATCTTATCAAAGGTACCAGGGAGAAAAATTAGGAAAAAGATTTAATGCCTTCAGCTATTATTTTTTAAGCAAAGGAATGGATGCGCAGAATGTGGGCCGCGGGCGCGGAGGTATTGAAAATGCTTTGCAAAAAATAAAAGCAAAAACAACAGCGATCGGAATCACCACAGATATTCTCTTCCCAGTGAGTGAACAACAATTTATCGCCGAAAATATATCCAATGCAAAATTTAGAGCCATCAATTCGCTTTATGGCCATGACGGCTTTTTATTGGAGTATGGGCAGATTGAGGATATTATTACAGAGAGTCTCGCTCAAAAGTGATCTTGAGTAAACAAATAAATACCCCGGACTTTAAGTTTTTTTAAGAAGAGTATCAAAAGCTTCGAAAAGATTTCGTGCAAACAAAGCATTTAACTCACTAATGAAATAGGTGTTGAAACGAATTAGATACGATCCTTTAAGAGAGAACCCAAAAGGTTGCGCTTTTTTGGAAAGAAAAAAAGTGCCTATACTGCATAGAATTAAGAGGACTTGGCAAAAGACAAAAACGTCTTTGAAAAAGTTGAAATTTCAATCATTCCTTCTCCATTTTTCAAGCATGAATATGTGTTTACAGGTATGTGAATTGAAAATTTGTGAGAATTGAAAATATTTTTTATTAAATAATAAAATAATCCTTTTGACTTTTTTTTATCCTTAATTTTTTCAATTGGTTCAAGTATAATCTTGCAATATTTAGCTCCCCATTTAGAAATTTCACTATCAGCTTTTGTCTTTTTAATTGTTGTTCTAAATCTAATTTTTGTCCGATTTATTAAATCCTTTTTTATTCTATAAAAGAATCCAGGAATAAATTAAGATATATACTGATGGAACAAATATTGCAAGTTGAATTATTGCTATTTTATAGTCACTAAAATTATGAATGAAAGGTTGTCCTTTCCCCAAAAAGGGTCCAATTGGTAAGAGAATTATAAAAGCCCCAAAAATTTCAAAAAGGATATTTTCCTTTTTTGAAACTCTCTTTTTAGTATTTCAACATCTGGATCGGTTAAAAAAAAGGGGTTCATGATTAAATAGATCCATAGTCTTTTGGGTAAAAAAAAATTAATTAAAATAAGCAATATACGCAAGTTTGCGTTTGGTTAATATTGGAAAATTTAAATATAATATTTCATGCTATTTCTTCAATTCGTCAAGCACAGGAGTTTTAATTCCTTGTATTTCTTTTTGTTCCTGGAAATTTATTTGTTCAAAAACAGTGATTTTATTATTCCTTTTTTTCAGCCAGCAACCCGGTAAATATAAAGTTTGTTGAGGGCCTACATTCCAGTAACGGCCAAGGTTATGCCCATTTACAAAAACAATTCCTTTGCTCCATTTACTCATATCCAAAAAAGTATCGCCGATTTTCGAAAGACTGAAAGTGCCTTCATAAATTACAGGTTGATCTTTTTTATATTTATTGGGATATCCTTTTAAGTCGGGCTGATGATCCATTGGAAATTGATACATATTCCAGTTGCCGGTAATTTCATTACTATCAATCATTACAGGGCTTATAATTCCTTTCAGGTTATGAATAATCTCAGCGCCATAATTGATGCGGCCCATATTTTCTACCAGGATATCAAGCGTTGCATTGAAAGGAATATTAATATTGCAGGAATAATTATTGTAATAACGGTTAAGCTCACCTGCTTTTTCTCCATTCACATAAACAATGGCGTAATCTCTCAATCCATTAATTTCTAATTTACCGTGAATGGGTTGTGTAAAATGCCTGCTATATAAAACATATCCGTATCCCTGGTTAAGATCTTCAAAGGTTTCAGGCGTATCACTTACTACCGGTTTCATTTTTTCTTTCAATGCAAAAAGATCAACTGCTTTATTTAATTTGATAGAAGGAATTCCAATGACAGGAATGGGCGCCGGTATTGGTGGAATTTTATAAGAAACATTTTGTTGAAACAATTTACGGAGTGCCATATATTTTGGGGTAACCCAACCTGCTTCGCTAATTGGCGCATCATAATCATAACTGGTAATATCAGGTTGTATATCATGATTTTTATCATAATTGGCGCCGCTGGTAAAAGCAAAATTGGTACCGCCATGAATCATATAATAATTAAAAGACACACCTGCTTTTAAATATTTTTCAGTTTGTGCTACTACACTTTCGGTGGCTACTTTTTGAAAAGGTTCGGCCCAATGATCTAACCAACCAGGATAAAATTCCGCCACCATGTAAGGGCCTTCCCCATTATGATATTGATTTACCACTTTCTTCAGATTCTCAATATTGTCTTCCCCATTTGCAGCAGGTAATGCGCCAGCAACAGCACCACCATTAAACAACGAACTTCCATCCGAAGTAAATAGAGGAACATCAAATCCGGCATCAATTAATTCCTCTTTGATGGTATTGATGTATTTTTTATGTTCTTCCAAAGGAATATCTTTTCGCTGAGCTACATACGAGCCAAATTCATTTTCTACCTGCACCATTATGATCGGGCCGCCATGTGTGATCTGCAAATCTTTTACCTGGGCGGCAAGATGATTAATATAATTTCTGCATGAATCTAAAAATGGTTGATTATAAGAACGGATTACCAAAGATTTTTCTTTTTGTAACCACCATGGATAGCCGCCGAATTCCCACTCAGCACAGGCATAAGGGCCTGGTCTTAATATTACCATAAGCCCAACCTCCTGGGCGGTTTTTATAAACTCTGCAATGTCCTTGTTACCTGTTTTAAAATCCCAAACTCCGGGTGAGATTTCCTGGTAATTCCAAAAAACATAAGTAGCCACCGTATTCAATCCCATAGCTTTCATCATCTGCAAACGCTGGCGCCAATAAGCTTTGGGAACTCTGGCAAAATGCATTTCACCCGAATGAATCTGTATTGGTTTTCCATCATATAAAAAATTGGCCCCTTTTATTTCAAACGTATGCCTTTTCTGCGCAGAAGTGCTTGTTACCAGGATCAACAAAAACAAAGGAAATAAAATAATTTTTTTCATATTATTAAATCAATTTAAAAGTCAACAATGGTTTTGTTTCAAACTTAAACAAATGAATTTATATTAATACAGGCAAACGATTGCGTAAGTTGTAATCTAAACATTCTCTTTTTTGACTGACTAACGTATGCAGGCAACCAGGCTCTCTTTTCTTATTTAGTTTTTGTGCTATTTGATCAATCGGGTTATCCCTTCTACTGCAATTTGCAGACCCACACAAAAAATCAGGAAAGCCATAATGGTATTTACTATTTTTTCACGATGCGAACCTAAATAATTAATAAGCCTATTGGCGTTTATATAACAAATAAATACCAGTAAACACATTCCAATCACAGCGAGTAAAATAGAACTTGTGTAAATTAAATACTGAGAAATATCTTTGCTATAATTATGTGCACTTAAAGTAAATAATACCGATATAGTGCCAGCTCCTGCGGTAATCGGAAAGGTAATCGGATAAAATAAATTGCTTTCAATAGTGGTTTCGGGATTCAAATCAGTTTTTCCACCTGAAGGATTTGCTGTGTCAACTGCTTTTGGCGGAGAGAGGAAATCCCATCCAATTTTACAAATCATAATTCCACCTGCTAATTGGATTATTGGAACGGATATTCCGAATAATTCTAAAATCCAATGTCCGCTTAGCAATACAAATAAGCAGAGAATAAAGACATAAAATGCAATTTTCTTTGCTGCATTCGCCCTTTCCTTATTGGATAATCCGGAAAAATAGGGACTTACAATAAATGCACTTCCTAATGGATTTACTACAGGAAACAATGCAATAAATCCAATAAAGACAAAATGTAAATAAGAAAAAAAATCAGAAATCATATTTTCAGTCTTTAATCTATTTAGAGATACATCTATTTTTTCTGTGGTTGTTTAATCTTTTGTTCCATCCAAAAATATGCGAATGTTTTCACCTGTTATAAATGTTTCCCCATTTTTATCACTTTATATTCTTATTTTCACTATTCAATTTCTAAAAAAGAAAATTTCATTTTTATAAAATAACTTTCGTCAAAATATTATTTAAAAAAGTTCACGTGAAAAAGAATCTCATATTTATCGCTTTCATTTTTTTGTTCCGAAATGGTTTTTCGCAACCGGACAATACAATAAATCCTGTTCCTACACCATATCAACTTGAATGGCAGAATATGGAATTCTATCTTTTTATGCATTTTGGTCCTAATACTTTTACCAATCTCGAATGGGGAAAAGGTACGGAGAATGCGGATGTGTTCGATCCTACAGATCTGGACTGTAATCAGTGGTGCCGTATGGCAAAAGCTGCAGGAGCCAAAGGAATTATTATCACGGCAAAACATCACGATGGATTTTGTCTTTGGCCAAGTAAATATTCTACACATACGGTAAAAGAAAGCAAATGGAGAAACGGTAAAGGCGATGTGCTGAAAGAATTATCGGAAGCCTGCAAAAAATATGGTTTAAAATTCGGGGTCTATCTTTCTCCATGGGATAGAAACCATCCAGCTTACGGAACTCCTGCTTATAATGATGTTTTTGTAAATATGCTGAAAGAAATTTTTACCAATTATGGCCCTATCTGGGAATTGTGGTGGGATGGTGCTAATGGTGAAGGGCCCAATGGGAAAAAGCAGGTGTATGATTTCGCAAGGTTTACAAGTGTGGTAAGAAGGCTTTCTCCCCAAACAATTATTTTTAGTGATATTGGCCCGGATGCCCGTTGGTGCGGGAATGAAAATGGTTATGCAGGAAAAACCAATTGGGATTTATTGGATACCGCCGGTTTTAAAAGAGGTAAAGGAGCGCCACCATCAGATACATTGAACAGAGGAAATATGTGGGGCAAAAACTGGATACCTGCAGAATGTGATGTCAGCATCAGGCCCGGATGGTTTTTTCATCCAAAAGAAGATTCTTTAGTAAAAACTCCTGAACAACTTTTTGAAATTTATTTGAAAAGTGTTGGATGCGGAGCTAATTTAATTTTGAATGTACCGCCCGATAGAAAAGGATTAATTACTCAATACGATTCTGCTTCATTGATGGATTTTAAAAAATTAAGGGAAGAGAATTTTTCAAATGACTTATCAAAAAAAGGTAGGGAATTCTTTATTTATAATAAGAGACCAATTCCCATTATGAGATTGAATACGGGAAATAATCAATCCTATCAGACGATCACCATGACTCAATCTCAATCAATCGAAATTGCGTTCAATCAACCTGAAAAAATTAATTGCATTGTTTTACAGGAAAATTTAATGAATGGGCAAAATTGTGCAAAATTTACAATTCAATTGTTGAATAAAAATCATGAATTAATAAAGAAAATTGAGGGAACTACTATTGGTCATAAAAGGATTTTAACGTTCCCCGAAACAGAAGCCAATTTTGTCAATCTTTCAATTAATGAACAAAAAGGATTTACAAAGATTTATGGTATAGTACCTTACCTGATTAATGAAAGTCTGGTAGAAAAATAAATACGACAGTAAAAAAATCTTTTATCGGCCAGGAAGGTTTTTATCAAATATTTTTTTGAGTGTTTTACCATTAAGAAATAATGTCAGATTTAGACCTCTTCCTTCACTTTTCTTAACTTCTCAATGGTTCACTCCTTTTACCAATAAGGGAAATTCTTTATCACTCAATTATCATTTTACATGAACGGCAAAATTAATTTGAAGATGGCCAATAATGTAACTTTTTTTATTTTTACCTTGCACCCTAAAAAATATCGACCTTAGGATTTTTAGAATATTTTGAATGACCCTTACCAAATGGAAATGCATTCTGAAATAAATTAAATTCCGGGAAGTTGGTTATTTCTGTTGATTTCAAAAGAGTATAAGATGAACTACCGGAATAAGAAGAAGTTTCTATTAAATAAAAAGATTGTTACCTGGTTATTTTTAATTCTTCCAAATTTAGTTTTTGCACAGTCTGATAAAAACGATTCAACGTTGCAAACTGCTACTTTGCATAATTGCATTGAATATGCTATAAAACATAATCCCAATCTGCAAAATGCAAAAATAAATGAAGACATCACTGAAACCATTATTAGAAGTAAGTTAGCAGCCTGGTATCCGCAGTTAAATTTTTCCTACAACCTGCAACACAATTTTCAGTTACCAACATTGAATTTTAATGGCAACCTTGCTCATTCAGGAACTTATAATACTTCAGGGCTGAATTTAGGTGTAACACAAAATATTTTTAGCAGGGATGTTTTGCTTGCTTCACGTAGTGCCAGTGACGTAAGGCTTTCTGCATCACAAAATACAGAAAATCAAAAAATAAATCTGGCGGTAGCTGTTAGCAAAGCATTCTATAATTTAATACTGGGTGTACAGCAATTGAGAGTAATTGAGCAGGATATTTTGCGAAACGCTCAAAGCTACAAAGATGCCCTTTACCAGTATCAAAGCGGTATTGTAGATAAAACAGATTATGAGCAGGCTATGATTGCATTGAATAACTCCAAAGCTCAAAAAGTATCCACAGAACAATCTCTTAAAGCAGAGTATGCCAGCCTGCAGGAATTGATGGGGTATCCCTTATCACAAAAAATTGAATTGGTGTATGACACCACACAAATGGAAAAGGAAATTTATATTGATACATTACAAACTGTCAATTATGCAAACAGAATAGAAATACAACAATTACAAACACAAAAAAAGCTGCAGGCATATAACCTGCAATATTATAAATGGAGCTTTCTGCCCAATGTATCGGCTTTTGGAAATTACAATTTTAATTATCTGAACGATCAATTTTCAAAATTGTATAATGCTCACTATCCTAGTTCTTATATAGGCATTACTCTCTCGCTGCCTATATTCGAGGGGGGAGCAAGATTACAACAAATAAAAGAAGCACAATTTGAAATAACACAGGCAGATAACAATATCAAGAGTCAGCAAAATTCTATTAATACCCAATACCAAACTGCAATGGGTGCTTATAAAAGTAACCTTTATAATTTTTCTACATTGAAAGAAAATCTTTCATTGACAAGTGATGTGTATAATATAATCCAGTTGCAATATCGCGCAGGCGTGAAAGCCTTTTTGGACGTTATTAATGCTGAATCCGATTTACGTACTGCACAAATTAATTATTACAATGCGCTGTACCAGGTACTATCAAGTAAAATAGACGTGGAACAGGCGTTAGGAAATATAAAATATTAAATTAGAATTATGAAAGTAAACCAATATATTTTCTTTGTTTACGCCCTGGGTTTTATTTTTTCATCCTGCGGAAATAAAGCAGCGCAAAATCAGCAAGGGCCTCCTCCGGCTGTTCCTGTAACTGTAGCTGAAGTAACTTCAACTAATGCTGTATATTATGATCAATATCCGGGAACCGTTAATGCATTAGACCAAATAAATCTTACTTCACAGGTTACAGGATATATCACCGGCATTTATTTTAAAGATGGACAACACGTAACAAAAGGACAACTTCTTTATACAATTGATGCACAGATTTACAAAGCCAATTACAATCAGGCGATTGCCGATCTTCAGGTACAGGAAGCTAATCTGATAAAAGCACAACAAGATTCAGTCAGATATAATGAACTGGCAAAGCATGATGCGATTGCAAAACAGCAGGTGGACTATGCCAATGCCGCTTTGGATGTTGCCGAAAAACAAGTAGCGGCTTCAAAAGCAAACGTTGCAAGCCTGCATTCAAACGTTCAATTTTCCAATATTCATTCACCTTTTACAGGAACCATTGGTATTTCGCAGGTAAAAAAAGGAACTTCGGTTGTTGCTGGTCAAACGGTTTTAAATACCGTTTCTACGAATAATCCTATTGCAGTAGATTTCACAGTAGATCAAAAAAATATTTATCGTTTTATGCAATTGCAGCAAAAGGAGAACTCTAAAAATGATTCTACTTTTACAATTGCTTTTGGTACAGATGTATATCCTTCCCCGGGACATATCAGTTTAATAGACAGAGCAGTAGATCCCCAAACAGGAACCATAAAAGTAAGATTAGTTTTTCCCAATGATAAAGATATGCTGAAGCCAGGGATGAACACTACCGTGAGGGTTAAAAATACAGCAACAAAAAACGCAACAATGATTCCTTATAAGGCTGTTACTGAAATGCTGGGAGAATTTTTTGTTTATGTGATAGGCGATAGTTCTAAAGTTTCGCAGCGGCAGTTATTGTTAGGCCGGCAGATTGGAGAAAATATAATTGTAAACAAAGGATTAAAGCCTGGTGAAAAAATAGTGGTTGAAGGAGTTCAGAATTTGCATGAAGGGTCCGTGATAACTACGGGAAATAAAAATTGAAAATGAGGAATGAAGAATTAAAATTGAAAAGCAATTACCAGATCTAAGCGCCTAAAAATTATGAATTAAGAATGATCGCAGAAACTTTTATAAAACGCCCCGTTACAGCAATTGTAATTGCAATTGTAATTGTGCTGGTAGGAATCATATCTATGTTTAACCTGCCTGTTGCAAAGTATCCCAATATATCTCCACCAACTGTTTCAGTATCAGCCAACTTTATTGGTGCAGATGCTAAAACTGTGGAGCAAACGGTTACTACCCCCATGGAGACGCAAATAAATGGCTCACCTGGAATGACGTATATAAAAAGTGGGAGCAGTTCAAGTGGCGCCAGCAGTATTGATGTAATTTATGATGTGGGTACTAATATAGACATTGCCACCGTAGATGTTCAGAATAGAGTAAATGTAGCATTACCTACATTACCTATTCAGGTAACGCAGCTCGGTGTTACCGTACTAAAACGAAATCCCAGCGCACTGGCTATTTTTGCTTTTTATTCACCTCATGGAACTCATAGTTCCAGTTTTATTGGCAACTATGTAAATATTCATGTACAGGTTGCTTTGGCCCGTGTAAAAGGTGTAGGGGAAATAGACTCGCATGGTGATGATTTTAGTATGCGGATATGGTTGAATCCTGAAAAATTGGCGTCACTTGGACTAACTCCGGCAGATGTAAATAATGCTATAAGGAATCAGAATTTAGAAATTGCACCAGGTTCAATTGGTGGCCTTCCCCAGCGTGGTGAGCAAAATTTTGAATATAATGTACTCACTAACAGCCGACTTAGTACCGTAGATCAGTTTAAAAATATTATCATTCGCAACGACCCTGCTACAGGTAATATTGTGTATATGAAAGATATTGCAAGGGTTGAATTAGGTAAATTCAATTATGCCCATAATTCCACTGTAAATGGCATGCCGGCGACTTATCTTATCCTATATCAAACTCCTGATGCCAATACCCTGGCAACCTATCAAGGAATTCTCAATACGCTTAAAGATTTAAAAAAAACATTTCCAAGCGATATGGATTATCTGATACCGAGCGAAAGCGTATCCGTAGTTCAGGCATCCATCAAAGAAGTAATATATACATTACTTGAAGCGCTCACTTTAGTGGTATTGGTTGTGTTCTTGTTTTTACAGGATTGGCGTGCTACTCTAATTCCGGTACTTGCCATTCCTGTATCATTGATAGGAACTTTTACTTTCTTTCTCATTTTCAATTTTACCATCAATACTTTAACTTTATTTGCATTTGTACTGGCGATAGGAATTGTGGTAGACGACGCAATTATAGTAGTGGAGGCTACGCAGCATTACATAGATACCTATGGTTTATCGGCAAAAGAAGCAACGCGAAAAGCCATGCAGGACATTTCTGGTCCGGTAGTGGCTATCGCCTTAATATTAGCTTCAGTGTTTGTACCTGTTGGTTTTATACCAGGAATCGTAGGCAAATTATATCAGCAATTTGCAATCACTATTGCTGTATCCGTAATCATTTCAGCTTTTGTAGCACTTTCTCTTACACCCGCATTATGTTCTCTTTTACTTAGGCATTCAAAAGGCGAAAAAGATAAGAAGAATTTTATAGAGAAATTCTTTGCTGCGTTTAACAGCCGCTTTCGAAAAATAACCAATTCTTACACAAGAGGTGTGGCTTTATGGATTAGAAAAACTCCTTATGTCCTGATTCTTCTTATAGGAATATTTATAGCATTATTCATACTTTTTGAAAAAAAACCAACGGGCTTTATTCCCCAGGAAGATGAAGGTAGTTTGATGGCAACTTATGAAATGCCGGAAGCAACTTCAACAGAAAGAAGTTTTGCTATGCTCAAAACAATTGTTGCAAGAATTCAATCTATTCCGGAAGTATCAGTAGTAGGTGGTCTTGCCGGATTCAACTTCCTCGAGGGATCTAACAAACCAAATGTCGGCAGTATGTGGATCATGTTGAAACCATGGGATGAAAGAAAAGGCAAAGGGCAGGATGAAATAGGCGTCATAAAAAAAATTCAGCAAAAGACTGCTGATCTTAAGGAAGCAAGGGTGTTAGTGATAGCACCTCCTCCTGTTCCCGGGTTGGGTCGAACAGCAGGATTTACTTTTGAGTTGGAACAGACAACGAGCACGGATAATATTCAAAAATTCAGCCAGATAGCAAATAATTTCATCGCACAATTAAATAAGCGCCCCGAAATCGGCCATGCTTTTACTTTCTTTACCGCAAATACGCCAAGCTACCAGGTGGATGTAGATCGTGATAAGGCAACGCAACTAGGTGTAGATGTTGCAGATGTCTATAATACCTTAGCCACTTTATTGGGCAGCACTTACGTTAATCAATTTACTATTTACGGAAGGAATTTTAAAGTAGTTACTATGGCAGATAGTACTTATCGCTCATCACTTAGTGAAATAGGAAAATATTATGTTAGAAACAACGTGGGCAATATGATTCCTTTAAGTTCTTTAATTACCTCAAAGGTGATAGAAGCCCCGGCCTTAATTTCGCATTACAATGTAAACCGGTCAATAGAAATAAACGGAAGCGCGAAAGCAGGATTTAGCAGTGGCCAGGCTATTACAGCATTGAAGGAAACTGCGGCAAAGTATTTGCCGGCTGGTTACAGTTACGAATTTTCAGGTATGTCACTTGAAGAAATAAAAGCCGGGAATAAAACAGTGCTCATCTTTGCATTGTCCCTTGTATTTGTATTCCTCTTTCTCGCTGCCTTATATGAAAGTTGGTCTGTTCCTTTCTCCGTTTTATTGGCAGTACCAATCGGGGCATTAGGATCTATAATTACATTGAGTTTATTACCCAATATTTCCAATAACATTTATGCTCAGATTGGGCTGATAACATTGATTGGGCTGGCGGCAAAAAATGCAATTTTAATTGTGGAGTTTGCCAAGGAGCGTGTGGATTCAGGAATGGATTTAATCAAAGCTACGATTGCGGCTGTAAGATTGCGTTTACGCCCTATCCTTATGACATCACTGGCATTTATCTTTGGCGTATTGCCTTTGGCATTTGCAACAGGTGCGGCAGCAGAATCACGTAAAACAATTGGATGGACAGTATTTGGTGGTATGTTAGCTGCTACCTCTCTGGCCATATTTATAGTACCGGTCTTATATGTATTTATAACAAGGTTTGCTTATGGAAAGAAAAAGCTGGATGAATTAAAGGCAAATTACAAACCAGAAGAACATGAAGGATTTGAAGAAGATCAATAGCCCGAAAGTGTAAGGTTGAAAGGAAATTAATTGAATTCCAATTTATAGCTTTCTGATTTTTACCTTTCACTTTACTTTTTGCAAGTCAGTAATTTACCTTGTATTTTTTAAAGTAACCTAATCACTAAGCCTGTGCTGTAGGCCCACCAAAATTTAATGGCAATTCAACTGCCTCTATATCCTGAATAGTGCCATTTGCGGATTCAAATTTTTTCACATTATCTATCATGGCTTTCATAAATCGCTTGGCATGAGTAGGAGTAAGAATGATCCTGCTTTTTACTTTACTCTTCGGGGTTCCCGGCATTACATTTACAAAATCTATTACAAACTCTGCATGACTATGCGTAATGATAGCAAGATTGGCATAAGAGCCTTCAGATACTTCTTCAGAAATTTCTATGTTAAGCTGGTTAGGCGGTACGGTCGGCTGATCGGGCATGATATTATTTTATTTTCAAAAGTAGAACAAAGAGAGAAGGATAAAAAATAAAAGAAAATAAAAAATACATTTATCCAAAGTCTTTAAATGAATAATCGGTATTTTGAATGGATAAATTAATCTTTAACCTTTTAAATTCAAACTTTGAATTATCTATTACAACTGAATTCACAATCCTGTTGCTATCGTTTTACTTCCTCTTTCTTTGACCAAATTTTCCCTTACTTTTTCATTGCGATAAACTGCCAAAGGATTCAAAGCACCGCCGGCACGCAACCTCGCCTCAGCTATTATCGGGCGAACATCTGTCCTGTAAGCTTGTTGTAAAATTTCCTGCCCGGTAACCACATCATTTTTATTTTGTGACTCCACTAATTTTTCCCGGTCAATAATTAATGATTGCACGTAGGCAATCATAATAGCTTCTACTGATTGCAACAAATCTTCTAAAGGATCTTTTACATTGTGAGAAGCGTCAATCATCCATGCCAAATCATGGGCGTGATTCATTTTTTTCGCATCCATGCCTTCTACCAGTTCATTAAAAATTAAAAACAACTGATAAGGTTTAATGCTTCCTACAGTGAGATCATCATCGCCATATTTCGAATCATTAAAGTGAAATCCACCCAACTTCCCTTCCATCAACAGTAAAGAAACAATTTGTTCAATATTTGCATTTGCCAAATGATGGCCGAGATCAACTAATGTATAAGCTTTCTTTCCAAGCTTGGAAGTGTAGAGTAAGGATTGTCCCCAATCACCGACTGCCATTGAATAAAAATTAGGTTCAAATGCTTTGTATTCTACAAACATTTTCCAGTCTAAAGGTAATTTCGAATAAACTTCCTGCAAACTTTCCAATGTATTTTGAAATGCTTTTCTGAAATTTAACTGACCGGGAAAACAAGAACCATCGCTCAACCAAACGGTAAGTGATTTGGATCCTAAATTCTTTCCATATTTTATAACTTCAATATTGTGATCTACTGCCTGCTTGCGAACGGATTTATCAACATGCTGCATGGAGCCAAATTTATAACTCAATTTCTGACCGGGTTGATCCTGGAATGTATTTGAATTCATGGCGTCGAAGCGTAGTCCGTTTTGAGCCGCTAACTTTTTTATGGCTTCGGCATCTTTTGGAATATCCCAGGGAATGTGAAGTGATATAGCACCACTTGATTTATTAAGTGCATGCAGCAAACCAATATCTTCAATTTTTTCTTCCAGGTTTCGTGGTTCGCCACCACCGGGAAAACGACCAAAACGGGTACCGCCGGTGCCTAAGGCCCAACTTGGAATGGCGACCTGGAAGTTGATTAATTTTTTGATTACTTTATCAGGATCGATTATTTGATCTGAAATAAATGCATAGCTCTTCTTATGCTTTGGTAAATTCTCTTTATTACTTCGTTCGATCTGAGCTTTTTGTAATATCATTTTAAATATTTTTTGTGATTGAATTTATGGTAAATAAAAAACTTCTTTCAGAGGAAAGCATACTGGCGAATTATCTTCATTCGTTTCCATAATATCTTTCATATAAGCCCACCATTTTTTCATAATTTCTTTGCCCGGCAGTTCGTTTAATTCTTTCTCATCTTCTACTGTAAAATATGCAAACAAATCATTGGTTTCTTTATCTAAAAAAATGGAATAATCTATAATCCCTGTTTCTTTTAAAAGCATTTTTAATTCAGGCCATATTTCATCATGGCGCCTTTGATACTCGTCCTCAAAGCCTTTCAGCAATTTCATTTTAGAAGAAATACGCATAAACGTTCTTTAATAAAAATCAAAAGGCCGACGGATTCAAAAACCATCAACGATTTGATTAATTGATTATGAGAAAAAATTTATCTTACAAACGCGGCGGCAATACCACCATCCACATTCAATATATTTCCTGTTGATTTATTCAGTAAACCGCCCACGAAAGCAAAACAGGCATTGGCGATATCTTCCGGTAAAATGGTTTCATTGAGTAAAGTTCTTTTGGCATAAAAAGCCGGTAATTCTTCTACTTCTATTCCATAGGCTTTGGCCCGGCCTTCAGCCCAGCCTCCTGCCCAAATGTTGGAGTGGGAAATAACGGCATCGGGATTTACAATATTTACCCGGATTTTATCACTTCCCAATTCTGCGGCCATTAACCTTGAAAGATGTGCCTGCGCAGCTTTTGCAGAGCCATAAGCCACATTATTAGGCCCTGCCATTATGGAGTTTTTGGAAACAATATTAATAATGTCGCCACCAAATCCTTGTTTGCGCATTACGGCTATGCATGACTGTGATACCAGGAATTGCCCTTTTACTAAAATGTCATACAGCTTATTCCAATCTTCTATAGTATGTTCTTCTATCGGTTTTGAGATGCTGATACCCGCGTTGTTTACAATTATGTCCACACCTCCGAATGCGAGAGCAGCCCTTTTTACCGCTTCATCAATCGTTTGCTTATCGGTTACATCTAATTGTACTGATGCAACATTATCTTTTCCAAAGAGTTTTTGAAATTCCTCAGTAGCGCCTGACAATCTTTCTATATTGACATCATTGATAATAGCGCAAGCTCCTTCCTCTACAAATTTTTTGGCGATTGCCTTACCTATACCACCGGCGCTTCCTGTAACCAACGCTACGCGGCCACTTAAAGATTTTGGTTTTGGCATCCGTTGCAGTTTAGCTTCTTCAAGCAACCAATATTCGATATCGAAAGCTTCCTGCCGTAGAAGGGACGTATATGCTGAAATTGCTTCAGCGCCTTTCATTACATTGATAGCGTTAATATAAAATTCAGCCGCTACACGCGCCGTCTGCTTGTTTTTTGCAAACGTAAACATACCCACGCCCGGATATAAAATCACTACCGGATTGGCATCACGCATCGCAGGGCTATTTGGATGTTTGCACGTGTTGTAATAATCTGCATACATTTTTCGGTATGCTTCAAATGCAGGATTTAATTTCTCTTTTATTGTAGCGAAATTGTTCAAATCTTCATCTGCACGTAATTCCAATACCAATGGAGAAATTTTTGTACGTAAGAAGTGGTCCGGGCAACTTGTTCCCATCGGGGCCAGTCTTTCTAAATCATTTGAGTTAATATATTGTATGACTCTTTCATCATCAGTAAAGTGTCCAATCATCTTCGTTTCGGAAGAACAAAAACCTCTTAGCACCGGCGCCAGTAAAGCCGCTTGTTGTAATCTTTCTTCTTTTGGTAATGATTTAATTTTTTCGCCTCCGAATATTTTACCTTTCTTTCCATAATTATCTTCCAGGTATTGTGCACAAATTTCAATCACCTCTAAAGTATTGACGTAACTTTCATAAGCGGTATCACCCCACGTAAATAAACCATGAGAACCAAGCATGATACCGCGAATACTTGGATTTTCATCAAGACACTCCTTTAACATCAGGCCCAACTCAAATCCAGGCCTTTGCCATTTTACCCAACCAATTGTTCCATTAAATAATTCTTTGGTAATCCTTTCTCCGTCTTTGGCCGCAGCGATTGCTATAGCTGCATCAGGATGTAAATGATCAATATGTTTGAAAGGAAGAAAGGCGTGCAAAGGCGTATCTATGGAAGGCGCTTTTGAATTCATCCCGATACCTATCGGGACATAAATACAATGATTAAATAATTCCACCATTTCATCTTCATGCTCTATTCCACGATACACATTCTTTAATCCTCTTAGACGATCTACATATAAAGCCGCCAAGCCGCTTCTCTTCATGGTTCCAAGATCTCCACCACTTCCTTTTACCCACATTACTTCTGTTTCTTTACCGTTCAAGGGATCTTTCTCTATCGTCTTGCAGGAGGTATTTCCTCCACCATAATTGGTTAATCTTAAATCTTCGCCCAGCAAATTAGAGCGGTAGATCAGCAAGGCCACTTGGTCTCCATTTAAAGAAGCTGCCTTTTCATCATCCCACAAATAACTTACATGTTTAAATTCTTTGACTTTTGAAAGCGTATTGCTGGTTTTTAATTTTGTGTCCATAATTTTATTAAAAGATTTATTAATTTAAATTTTCAATTTTAAGGTTGCATATCTTCGTTTGCCAAAAAATTATTTCTTACCACTCAACACACCATTTTCAATTTTCCACTTTCAATTTTCCATTTTCAATTCTCACTGGTGCAAAGCATTTCCATATCCCACCAATATTACAGATGCAATAATGGTAATGATTCCCAGAATTATTGTCGTCCTTGTTTTCGTACTAACGCCTTTCCATTCTTTCAGCGCAAAGCCCCAAAGATTAGCCACTAAGATGATAAACGACATGTGCAATATCCATGAGCTTGCCCCATTGCCCAGTTTGCTTTCTCCCATTCCATAAAAGAAAAATTGCAGGAACCAAAGTGTACCTGCCAATGCACAAAAAAGATAATTGCGCAAAAGAGGCGTTTTTTTATTTGCATAATCACCAAAAGTTTTATTCCGGATATTTAAAAACATAGTCCAGATAAAATTGGTGGTAAGGCCGCCCCAAAGTAGTACGATATAGATTACATTATTCCGGTACAAAAAGTTACCGGTTTCTGAAGGGTTAGCGGCCTTCCATGCATCATTGGCTACTTCAGCCATTTTGGATCCGGCATCTATTCCATAATTGAAACAGGCGCTTAAGATACCGGCTACGATACACACGATTAATCCTTTTGTCAGGTTAAATTCTTTTATACTTTCTTTCTTTTTTTCCTCGGGCAGTTCATGTTCTTTCAAAACACCGGCTCTCCCGCAAATAAAAATTCCAACCAGGCACAGAATAACTCCAACCAAAACAATTTGGCCCCAATGATTGGTAAGTAAATCTGTAAATGTAACCTTACCTTCCTGCGGGTGAAAATTGTAATAAACAGAAGGAGCTAATGACCCAAATGCAGCAGTAAACCCGAGCAACACTGAATTGCCAAGCGACATACCAAGATACCTCATTCCTAAACCATACATCAATCCACCAATACCCCAAAGTACGCCCCAAAAGAAAGTCCAGCCAAAGGTGGAAGCGGGGGTATTCGAGATAATTTCAGCAAAATGCGGTACAGTTAGCCACGCTGCAATGGGCGGAACAATCAACCAGGAAAAAAGGCCGCCCACAATCCAGAAACTTTCCCAATGCCAGCCCTTTACTTTATTATAGGGTACATAAAAACTTCCGGAAGCTGCGCCCCCAATAAAGTGGTAAAAGATGCCGTAGATTATTTGCATGTGTTAGTTTATTCGATTCTTATAACAATGGGATTAAGCAATAAAAATAAAAAAGAGTAATCTATAAATCATCATGCACTGTCATGGTTCAAAACATAAAGTGATACCTGTAAATAATATAGTAGCAATATACTACTGTTAATCAAACATTATCTAATTTATTAATTATTTAGAATCGTCAATTTGTAGCTCATCCAAAATAGGATGATCGATTGCTACCAGTGTATCCATTTCGGGTTTTAATAATTCCAAAACTTCGACGCTATTTTTTCCTGGTTTTAGCCACTCTGCAGGTACATAAATTGTTTGTTGCGGCCCTACATACCAATAACGACCAAGGTTATGGCCATTTATCCAAACAACACCTTTACCCCATTTTCGCATATCTAAATAGGTGTCAGAAACTTTTGTAAGATTGAATGAACCTTTACGAAGTATGGGTTCATCTTTTCTGATATTATTACCTTCTATACTTATAGAAGAAATATCATCAAACGGCAAATCATACATTTCCCATCCTTTCAATTCTTTTCCATTAAACCATACGCTTTTGGTAATGCCCTTGTTGTTTTGTAGGAGTTTGGGACCAAAATTGATCCTACCTAAATTCTCTACTAAAATATCTAATGTATCATTCCCTTTTGGAAGTGTAAGCTCCATGCTATTTTGCCTAAAACGTCTATCAAGAACTCCTGCCTTTTGACCATTTATAATTACGATTGCATAATCTCTTAAACTGTCCAAACGCAAAATACCTTTTTCTCCTCCTTGTAAAATAGTACGATAAAGTACAAAACCATAAGCCTGGTTCAATGCTTCGAAAGTTAATGGTGATGCGTTTTTAACTGGTTTTGGCAATATATTGGTAACAGAAGTTGCTGCAGTAAATTTTATATCAGTTATTTCCATTGTTGGTTTAGGTAATGGTACGGGTGGAAGCACTTCTCCTTTGGGCAAATATTTTTCTATTACAGAACGAAACACTTTGAACTTATCGGTTACATTGCCAGCTTCATCTAAAGGTGCATCATAATCGTAACTGCTTACTTGCGGTTGAAAAGGGGTGGCGTCCCTATCATTAGCGCCGTTCATAAAGCTTCTTGTAGTTCCGCCATGAAACATATACATGTTGATTGAAATGCCTGCCTTTAAAATATTGTTCAGTTGTTTGGCATAGGCATTCGCAGGTACGGTATGATGTTTGGCTCCCCACCAATCAAACCAGGCGGGGTACCATTCTGCTACCATAAAAGGGCCTTTGCCATTATGATGTTTCCTGATAATTTCTTTTATAGCTGTTGTATCCGACAATCCATTTATTGCGGGCAATAATCCTGGCAAATATCCATTGTTTAAGGCTTGCGGAGGATCACAGGTATATAGCAAACCATCAAATCCGGCATCGCGAAACATCTTTTCATTCATTTGTAAGTACGACTTATCGTCACCATAAGAACCATATTCATTCTCTATTTGCACCATCAGGATATTGCCTCCGTGATTGATTTGCAAAGGCGCTAATTGTTTGCCAACTTCGTCTATATATTTTCTATATTCTTCAATGTATTGCTTTTCCTTGCTGCGAACTACCAGGCTTTTAATATTTTGTAACCAATAAGGATATCCACCGAATTCCCATTCGGCACATACATAAGGGCTAGGTCTGAGTATAACCCATAGTCCTTCTTTTTGTGCGTCTTTTACAAATTGCGCTACATCATTATTACCGGTAAAATCAAACTTTCCTTTTTGTGGTTCCTGTAAATTCCAAAATACATAAGTACTGATAGTGTTCAACCCCATTGCTTTTGCCATTTTCATCCGGTCCATCCAGGCTTCACGCGGAATACGCGGGTAATGCATTTCGCCGGAAATGATTTGAAAGGGTTTATTGTCTAAAAGAAAGACAGAATCGCCTAATGCGAAAGTATGTGCCACTTCTTTTTTCTGCTGACCAGAAGTAAATAAACACAAAAACATGAGGCAACAAAAAAGGAAAGATGTCACTGAAGTTTTTCTTTTCATTATTTTAAAATTATTTATTCTGATTTGATTTTTTTTCTAATACTTTATAATAGGATTGAAGAATATAAAAGGCTTCTTTTTTATTTCCGTTATTGTCAAATAATCCCTTTCGATTCCAGCCATTCTGGTAAATTGGATTGTTTCTTTTTGGTGAACGAAAATCTGCCAATACCCACGGAGATAGGCCTACCCAATTTTCCGGCATACGTTTGAACATAGCTATTTGTTCCCTGTAATACCAGGCCTGGTATTCCTCGCTAAAACGGGTAAGAGAATCTGCATGAAATCCGTACTTTGCTCCCGCCCCTGTTTCACTTATAAATAAAGGCTTATCGTAAGGTGTACCCCAATTTGCGGTGCGACAAGCACTGGGCAATCCTCCATACCATCCCAGGTATTCATTAAAAGCTACAAGATCAACGTATTGGCCTAACGGATCATTGATAACATGTTCTTTCTTATCAGAATTATAATTTACTTCCAAAGCTGCTGACACCATACGGGTGCTATCGAGTGCTCTTGCTGAAAGAATCAGATTGTGCATAAATTCCGTACGAACAGAGCTTACCGGCGTTTCATTACCCACCGACCAGATAATAATGCTGGCCCGGTTTTTATCCCGTGTAATCATCTCCGTTAGTTGCTTCTTTGCATTCTCATATACCTCATGGTTTCCGAAATCTATCGTCCAGTAAACAGGTATTTCTGACCAAACCAAAAATCCCAGGGAATCCGCCATACGGGTCATGCTTTCATCATAAGGATAATGTGCCAGCCGGACCATATTACAACCTAATTGCTTCGCCCAACCAAATAATTGGGCAGCGTCTTTTTTACTATAAGCACGGCGCATTTGCTGCGGTATTTCTTCGTGCATCGCAACGCCTCGCATAAAAATGGGTTTACCATTTAGCAAAACTTTCTTTCCAAAAGCTTCGATGGTGCGGAAACCAATCTTGTCTGCAACTTTATCATCCCCATTACTAATGACGACCTTATAAAGTTTTGGTTTTTCAGGCGACCATAATTGTATCTGCGGCAGTTGAAAAGTAAAATTGGTTATTGAGTCAGTAACCGGAAAGGTTTTCTTCAATTTCAATTCCGGAATATCAATCACCACATTACCTGAACCATGGCCATTTAATTTAACCCAGCCATCAACTTCTGCATTTTTTGCCGGAGGCGCTTCGCCTGCTTCAGGCTTTTTGAGATGAATTGAAAAATCCTGGATAAAAGTTTTGGGAACTTCTACGAGATCTACGGAACGTGTGATGCCGCCATAATTCCACCAGTCAGTATTTAATGTTGGCACTTCTTCTTTGCCTCTTTTGTTATCAGCTTTCACTACAAGAAAATTACCTTTAGTTTTTAAGATAGAATCAGGAATCTCAAAATTGAAAGGAGTAAACCCCCCAATATGCATTCCCAGTTTTTTACCATTGAGGTAAACATCTGCCCTGTAATTAACTGCTCCAAAATAAATAAACAACCTGTCAGATGGGTTACGTTTTTTGAAATCAAATGTTTTTTTATACCATACTGTTCCTTCGTAGTAGAGGAATTTCGGATCTTGCGAATTCCAGTCTCCCGGCACTCTCAAAGTATATTTATCACTGTAACCATACTCCTTGAGATCGGTTTTATTTTTTGGCTTATCATTGTTCCAATAGGCTGATGGATCATTTTCGTTCATTTCTTTATACCGATAATCATAGAAGCCCGTTTCATACGGATCAACGATATATTGCCATTTACCATCCAGGCTTATCGTATTTCGATTAGGGATATCCGTTATTAAATTTAACTGGGCCTTTGTTGATTGAAACATAAGGCACATTAGAATTACAGGAAATATTTTGTTGATTTTTTCGAATTGAAATATCATGATATAGTTATTTTGTTTTTTGATACACCCTTACATAATCTATTTCAAATTTTTTAGGAAAAGAAGTTTGCGAAGGATCTCCTCCATTTGCTCCGCCAATAGCCAGGTTTAAAAGCATATAATGTGGCTGTTTAAAAGGATTAAATCCACTTTCATCTTTATTCACCAGGGAATCTAATAGAACTTTATTGAGCAAATGGTCATCTACATACAAAGCAATAAAATTTTGATTCCAGTCCATTCGCCAAATGTGAAATTTTGAAGCCCATTTCTTACCGCCCAACGAATCTATGCTAAACCGGTTGCTAAACCATTCAGCGTTATGATTTTTTCCAAAGCAGGCAATGTTCGCTAACAGTTTGTTCCTGTAATATTCCATAATATCAATTTCTCCATTGGCAGGCCATCTTTCATGCACACCAAGTGTCCACCACGCTGGCCATAAGCCGTTACTAATATCAATTCTGGCTCTCATAATGAAACGGCCATATTTCCAAAAATGATGTCCTTTTGATAATAAACATGCAGATGTATAATGAATACTATCTCTGTTCTTTCTCCAATCCATACTTCCTGCAACATACCATGGATTTAGTTTTTCTTCTTTTTTCGCTTCAATGATTAGTATCCCATTTTCACATCGTGCATTTCGCGGTTGGTACCACTGGAATTCATGGTTGCGAACAAAGCCGTTCTCATACGTCCAGTTGGAAGAATCGGGGGCGCCATTTGTATTGAATTCGTCAGACCACACCAACTTGTAACCAGAAGTACTTTGAGCTCCTGCAAAAGAAAAATGTAAGATGATGCATAGCATCAGGAATAAAAATTTTAAATGCATAATTTTTCAAACAGTTTTACTGTAACAGGGAAACTTTTTTTTATGCTGAACAAAATTTAGAATAAAAATAGAAATTACGAATATTACTTTGTTTGCTTTATAAAATCCTTTTGTAAAACTTATTAGTTGTCAAAAACATGTAAATCCCATTCATCCTTCCATTCTATAAATGTCTTCCCATTTTTAAACTGAACAGGCAACCAGATATAGCGGCTGTCCTTAAGATCCCTGGGGTCCCATTTGTCTGCCATATAAATAAAAGCATTTTTTTTGCCAGCAACCGGAAAGATGCAAGCCGATTGAGCATAGAAAGTAATATTTGCATTTTTACCGACCATTGGATTTCCTATATCCTGCCACTTCCCAAACAGGGATTTACTAACATATAAATTGGCCTCATTGGGAGCCCAACCTGTACTCGCACTTGTGATTAAATAATATTTTTGATTGTACTTAAAAATTGCGGGAGCTTCCCTGTGATCACTTGCTATCAAAGAATCTTTTGTTGTAGGTGAAAGATAATCAGGAGTCAGTTCAACAATCCGCATATCATAATTGTCTCTTGATGAGTAAATCTCATAGGCATTCCCGTTGCCATCTTTATATAAGGTCATATCCCTTGACATATTACCATTTGGCCGGAAACTTTTTATGAATTTATAAGGGCCTACGGGTGACTTACTAACCGCAACTCCTGCCCGTGCCGCACTGTATCCTTTTCCTTTCAATTCAAGATGAAACCACATTACAAATTGCTTTGTTTTTTCATTATAAATCACCTTAGGTCTTTCGATTATAGAACCTATTGTTATATCGCTTGAAGAATCGGTTTCGTGTTTCAGAGCCAATCCTTTATTTTCCCAATTATATAAGTCCTTTGATGAATATACACTCACTCCCTCGGAGGCTGATTTTCCTCTTGTTTCTCCAAACCAGTAATAGGTATTATTGTAGTATAGCATACCCCCTCCATGAGCATTGATAATTTTTTCGTTCTTGTCATACCATTCTTCACCAGGTTTAAATGAGCTGTAATGTTTTGGGTAAATCATTTGAAGACTCTGGTCAGCTTTATTTTGAAACATACTGGTATTGTTTTTTTGAACAATAAACCCAAATGACAGAACTGAAAACACAAACAATAACGATAATAAAACTGGCATCCTTCTGCCCTTAATAACAAGGTGTGACCCTGAGGAACCCGGAGTCTTATTATCTTTTAAAGATTTATTCTTCATAATTGCACTTTATTTTAAATCATTTATTTTAGTTTATGTTCGGAATTTAAGCGCATATTTCCTGCAAAATTCACATTGGCACTATTCTTCCAAATGCAAGCAATCATTTGAAAACAGTCTCTAACGCAAAGACCTAACTTATGTTTTAACTTGCCATTTTTTATTTTGTAAAAGTAAAAGGCCGGTAAGAAAACTTCCCGGCCCTGCATTACTACTTGATTATGAGAAAAAAATTAATAGCCGGTATTTTGAGAAAGAACCGCATCCTTATTCAATTCAATTTCTGACTGCGGGATGGGTAGATATTTGGCTTTATCATTTGTTAGCTCCTGAATAGGATAAGGCAGCAAGCCTGCCGAAGCTTCTTCAGATGGAGCTATATGGTTTTCCACTCTTTCATAAAGCAACCCCATTCTCATCAATGTTTCGCGCCTGTTTTCTTCTGCTACCAATTCTCTTGCCCGTTCATCCAGGATAAAGTCAAGACCCTGATTACCACTTGATTGGATATCTGCGGCTGTGATCATTCCCTGGGCAGGATAATTCGCAAAAGCACGTTGCCGCAATACATTAATGCTGGTTGCTGCATCAGCGTAATTACCCAAATCCACCTGCGCCTCTGCCTGTAGCAAATAGGTTTCTCCTAAACGCATGACGATAATATCCTTGATGGTTGCATAACCAAACAGATCGTTTGGATCAAATGCGAACCATTTTGTTGTTTCACCGCAAATTTTAAATAAGGTATCGTTCTTCACTGACCCACCATCTCCGGGCATTATTAATTGACCATATTTGGCATAAGTAGGATTATTGTAATAATAATTTCTTTTGATGTTGTACTGAGAATTACGGATATCTCCATTTTGATAAAGGCCATATAATACCCAATCATTCAGGCGCATCCGACCAATTCCTCTTCCTCCCAAAGAATCACAGATGATCATGCCAGGCATCTGGTAATAGGCGGCTCCCCACACTCGACGCATCTGGGCATCATCAGATATACCTCCATTAACTGTACTGGGATTCTCCTGCTCCAGTACCCATATCGCCTCAGAATTTCCCTGGCTTCTTCTTTCATTACCATAAATGAACATATCATGATAATAATCGCCAGGCTGACTGAGGTCAACACCATAACGTTTGTCAATGAGACTGAAGTCGCCACTGCCAATGATTGCCTGGGTTTGCACCAAGGCGTCGGTAGGATCACCTGTCCTCAGATAAGCTACAGCAAGTTCCTGTTGAGCTGCTGCTTTATTGACGCGTTCGTACATTTTACCGGCGGAATTACTTTTGACATTATTGACATCCGGGAGGTATTGGGCAGCAAAGGAAAGGTCGCTGATAATCTGGCTATTAACGCTATCAAGCGAGGTCCTGGTAAAGTCTGTTTCTGGTCCCGAAACTGGCGTGGTAATAAGTGGCACGGCTCCAAAAAAGGTTGCCAGCTTTTCATAGGCAAGCCCTCTGAAAAAACGGGCCTCTGCTTCATCTTCATTACGGCCTGCCTCACTTATAGCCTTTTCCGTAGCACTACTATGAAGCGTTTGAACAATGGTATTGGCATCACTGATAAGCCTATATGCCCATTGCCATGCATGCTGGGCGGCTCCGTCCGTAGAGATCAATAATGAGTAATTAGTGTATGGAATCTCCCAGCCTACAGGCTGTACAGGATAAGCAATATCGGTGCCGCCCTGCCAGACACAAAGCCATCCCTGTTCGCCGGAATAAGTGTACCATTGGCTAAAATTATAGTACAATCCTGATAGAGAGGATTCCACCCCCAGCGAATCGCTCAAGGTTTCCGGAGCGTATGACGAATACAAATTCTCTTTTAGAAAACTTTTTTGGCAGGAAGCAAATGTTATGACAACAGATGCAAGAATTAAGGTATATATGAAATATTTTTTCATCGAAATTAAATTTTAGTGATTATTTTAACGAAGGGTTATATTAACTCCTAATACAATAGATCTTTCCTGTGGAAAATTGGTTGATGCCCCGGTTGATCCTCTTGGCAAATAAGTTGCTTCCGGGTCCCATCCAAACCAGGGTGTCCATGTATATAAATTTGTACCACTCAGATAAACGCTCAACTCAGACAATCCGGTTTTACTTAACATGCTTGCCGGTAACGAATAAGTTAAGGTAACATCTTTCAGCCTGGTAAAGCTGGCATTCTGCGGGAATCCATAACCAAAAGTATTTGTATAGCTTAATGCAGGCGAGCTGTTATTTTTATTTTCCGGAGTCCAGTAAGTGAGTCCTGCCGGTATATTTCGACGTCCGGCCAGGTCAATCCAGTTCAATTGGTTGTTGCTTTGTAAAACACCCTGTACAGTTTGAACGAAAATCCGCAGGTTGAAATTCTTGTAATAGAAAATGTTAGTCAGACCTCCGGTCCACTTTGGATCAGGGGATCCAAGAATTGACATGTCAGAGGCGTTGATCACTCCATCCGGCTTTCCGTTGGGACCACTGAGATCAGCGAACTTAATGTCGCCAGGTTTCGCATTAAATGTAGCCGATTGTGCTGAATCGCTTGTCTGCCAGATGCCGGTCTTTTTATAATCATAAATTACATTGATCGGATGGCCGATAAACCAACGGTTACCGAGGTCGCTTTGTTTATTACCATATAAATCTACGATCCGGTTCCGGTTAGTAGCAAATACTACACCACTTTCCCAGCGAAAATTACGGGTCTTTATATTCATTGAATTCAGAGAGATTTCTATTCCTTGATTAGTGGTTTCACCTAAGTTTGCCCACACGTTGGAATACCCGGTAATTGTCGGTAGCTGCCTTTTTAACAGTAATCCTTTAGTATCGTTATGATAAAAATCGATGGTTCCACTGAGCCGCCTGTCAAGAAGACTAAAATCTGTTCCTATATCCAAAGTGGTACTTGTTTCCCAATGAAGGTTGGTATTTCCCAACACACTGGGTACTGTTCCAATTGTGCTTAATCCGTTGAAGGGATAAAGAACCGTAGCATCAGTTGTGGTGGTTTGATTGGGCAAAATAGCCTGGTTACCGGTCTTTCCGTAAGAAGCCCTTAATTTAAAATTGTTTATGGCCTTTAAATTTTCCATAAATTTTTCATTAGCGATGTTCCACCCTACGCCAATACTTGGGAATAATCCATACTTGCTGGTACTATCGCCAAAAGCAGAATAGCCGTCGCGCCGAGCGGTTAAGGTTAATAAATAAGTATTTTTATAAGAATAATTGATCCTTGCCATTTGTGATAATAAGGTATAGCTGGTAGCATTAGATGAGGCAGATTGGGTAGCTCCTGCCGCCAAATTATTATACGACAATAAATCGTTGATGAAGCCGTTGGCAGCGCCTCTAAAAGTAAATGTATTAAATTTCTGCGCGCTATAAAGCCCGGTAAAATCAATATGATTGACACCAAAATCTCTTTGGTAGGAAAGAATATTTTCTATCAGCCAATTCGCATCTGTTTCATCATCAAGGTTGGCATTGCCATTCTGAGTGCTACCTGCAGCCCTTCCCTGGTAAGTGTAGTTTTGAGAAGGGTCGTAAGAGTAAGAAGCATTCAGGCGGTATTCTAACCCCTTTAAAAAATCCAGCCCACCAGCTATATTGGAGGGAGTAAGGATAGCATAACCTAGTCCATCAAGCCTCTTGTAACGGCTGATCCGGTCTAAGTACAATGGCAAAAGTGGATTGGTATATAAAAGCTCCGGATTATCGGGGTATTCAGCGTACGTACCATCGCCGTTATATAATGTTCCGTAAGGGCTCATTTCTTCCGCCATCAACAGATCGGCTTGCCCCCCGTCATAATTTTGGGCATCATAAGATAAATCGGTACCCACCTTTAAATATTCCGTTAATTTGGCGTCGATGTTGGCACGGATATTATTCCTGCCAAAATTATATCCCTTAACAATTCCGCGCTGTTTTAAAAATTCACCGGAGATATAATAACTCACATTATCGGAAGCGCCTGATATGCTTAAATTATTGTCTGTGATATAAGCCGGTTGGGATACTTCCTTTAACCAGTTGACTGTCTTTCCTGCCTCATAATTCAAATACTCATTTCCACCCGGTGCATTCGGAACGGGGCTTAATTGGTTCTGGGGAACATTCGTTTCCAATTGATACCACTTGTATTTTTGCAAATATTGTTGTGGGCTGGACGGCTTTAGCTCATGTGAATAGGTACCCGTTCCTGCATAGCCGTTATATGAAATACTGGCTTTTCCTCTTTTTCCTTTTTTAGTAGTAACCAAAATAACACCATTGGATCCTCTTGTACCGTAAATAGCTGTGGCAGAAGGGCCCTTCAGAACACTGATAACAGCGATATCATTGGGATTAATATTATTAACATCTCCACTGTAAGGTACCCCATCCAGAACAACCAGTGGGCTAGTATTCGCACTAATAGAGTTTTGTCCCCGAATCAGAATAGAAGGTGATACGCCCGGGATGGCATTACTCTGCGTAATATTAAGACCTGCTACTTTGCCTTCGAGAGCCTGGGCCACATCCGTAGAAGGTATGGATTTGAATTCATCGGGTGAAATAGTAGTAATAGCTCCGGTAACGTCGGCCTTTTTTTGCGTTCCATATCCAACTACCACCACATCACTTAAGCCTGTAACTTCCAATTCCAAAATAATATTGATATCCGTTTGTCCTCCAACGTTAACGTTCTTTGTTCGATAACCTACGCTTGATATTTCCAACACAATATTTTTATTGTTTGATACTGTCAATGTAAAACGACCATCCTTATCGGTTGTAGTTCCTGTTTTTGTACCTGATATCAGGACGGACACATTCTGCAAAGGGACCCCATTCTGGTTTACCACTCTTCCATGAATTTCAACAGGAGGTGGAGTCAAGGCCATTGTACTAATTGTAGTACTCGCATTATACTCAGTTTTTTCTTCAGTACGCACCACCACCGTCTTACCAATAATTACGTAAATGAGGGGCTTCCCTTTAAAACATTCTTCAAGGGCTTTTTGAAGGGACACATTTCGTACTTTTACTGTAATGTTTCCCGCTTCCTGCAGAGTCTCATAAGTAGATACGAAATCATAGCCACTTTGCTGCTGTATTTCCTGAAATACTTTTTGCAATGGGACATTAGTTTCGGAAAGTGTGATCTGTGAGTATCCCCGTGCGCTCACCTGTAGGCATGCTGCAAATAAGATGATAGCGATAAGCTTCATAAACTTCAGCGTTTGTTTTGATACTTTCGGCAAAAAATGCAGGCAGTAATAATAATGAACTTTTAAATCCATAGCTTTGTTGTGTTTAGGTTAATGAAATAGTAGTCTTCAGCGATTTTATTATTAAGGTTAACCTGAACTTTTTACCGGGGTAGTGGCTCAAACACTTCCCGGTTTTTTGTTCCGTTAACTTAAAAAACATTTAGGGAAAGGCAGGTAACACAATTATCTTATTTCCCTCTACTTTAAATTTTACACCACCCGTTGCCTCCAGTATTTTCAGTACCTGCGATACATTCACATCCTTTGAGATAGACCCCCAGAAACGCTGGTTGATTTTTCCCTGGTATTCTATGTCCACATTATACCAACGGGATATCTGACGCATGATAGTGTATATATCTGTATTCTTATCAAACATAAATTTACCATTCTTCCAGGCCATCACTTCATCCATATTCACATCATTCAATACTTTGATATCACCATTTTCATTATTAAAGCGGGCTTGCTGCCCTGGCTTTAATAATTGGGAAAGTGCATTCTTGCTAATACGAACCGAACCTTCAAGCAACGTAATTCGTTCTGCAGGTTCATCTGAGTAAGTATTCACATTAAAATGAGTTCCTAAATCCCTTACCGTTACATCACCATTCTGTACAATAAAGGGCATTTTTTCATTATGAATTACTTCAAAATAGGCCTCACCAGTGAGTTTTACCCTTCTTTCATTACCTATAAAAGAAGTGGGATAAGTCAGGCTCGACCCAACATTGATCCATACCTTGCTACCATCTGACAACATGAGGCACATTGGTTTGCTACCCCTTGGGACACTTAGCGTATTATAACTAACCTTTCCGGCAGCTGTTCCTGCATAACTGATTTCTCCGGTAGATTGTTTGATGATCTTTACATTCCCCTGTACTGCAACGGTTCCATTTCCACTACTGTCTATTTCTATCTTTGTTCCATCAGCAAGTGTCAGTACTGCTTTATTATCCGAAGGTGGAGCTATGTCGTTTTGTTTTGGTTGTTCGATTGCAATTGTTTTCTGCTGACGAGAAGTAAAGTAGAGATAAGTTCCTGCTGCCAATGCAATCCCTATCACCGCTGCTGCAGTTAGTCTAGTCCATCTCATTTTTCTCACTTTTGGTTCCATAGAAACAACCGGTGGCTGCATTATGCATGAATATATTCCATCCCAATCTACATAAGAAAGATCCTCTGAAGGTTTATGTTGATTCCAGATATCAAGCACATAACTTTTTAGTTCAGAATCTTTTCCCGCTTCAAGGACCCAGACCATGAGTTCACTTTCCTCGGCGGCATTTGCCTGTTTTGAAATATAAGCCTCTAATAAATAATGAATCCTCTCTTTAGGTAATGACATGCAGATTTAATTTCAATCGTATATAACAGACAGATACACGAAAGAAATATTTGTACTACCTGATAAAAAATTATTTTTTGAAAAACCAAAATATAATCAGGAATCCAAAGGTTGAATTGCGTAAAATAACGCGGATAAATTTAATTGCATCTGCCAGATGATTCTTAACTGTATTGGGCGATATATGTAATTGATGTGCAATTTTCTCTCTGCTAAGACCTTCCTGCTTACTTAGTTTGAACACTAATTGTTGTTGGGGTGGAAGCTTCGCTATGGCCTGTGAGATCAAGTTTTCGCTTTCATGAGCCAGTACTATCTCATCAGTAGTATTTACAGCTTCATTTACGGATGGCGCTATCTGTAATAATTTTTTTTCAAGGGCTATCTTCCGGTAATGATGATATACTTTTCTGTAAACTGCGGTAAAAAAATAAGAGGAGGGATTTTCAATATCCACCAGACTTTCGCGCTTACCCCAGATATTCATAAAGATATCCTGAACAATATCCTGTGCCACTTCATCAGAGTTCGTCATCTTCAATACTACTGCATAAAACCGTTCTTTGTAGAGATCGAATAACTTTCTGAATGCGCGCTCATCACCTGTAGCAATCTCCGCGAGCAAAACTTTTTCATCATATCGTGAGCAATCAACCAATTAGAAAAATTTATTAAAATAAAGAAAAATTATTTTTTGGAACCTCCCTGCTCTTTACCATATTGGAGACTTTGGCCATGAGAAATTCTTTTTCAAATGGTTTTGTGATGTATTCATCTGCTCCTTATTCTATGTTTTTTAATTTCCCTTCCTTTGAGGATGATCCTGTTAACAATACTATAGGTACGGAGTTAATGATGGAATGCAGTTTATTTTCTTAAAAAGTTAGATTCCATTAACGCGTAAAATTGAATGTGAGTTTAGTTTTGTTTCAATCTCTTTTAATTACAAAACATCAATTCTTTTATATAAGCACCGGACTGCATTTCATTATTGCCCGTGATGATTAATTTTAAAATTAACTTTGTTTCTACCTTTCCATTTCTAATTTTTCTATAGCCCCAAGGTCACTAGGATTGAAACAGCATTAGCAATAAAATTAATTAACGTCAAATGTACACTTATTTTTCATTCGTCGTTTATAAAATTTTATCTTCTCTCATACTGGAAAACCTAATTTTGAAGAAAGAAATAAATAAATAAATAAATAAATAATCAATAAAAAAAGTTTATTTACTGCATTCCCTGGAAAATATTTTTCATAAACATCTGCAGGTTAACATAAGTCTAAACATCTTCTTTTTGCAAGGTACCACGAATGGTAATACGCCGTAAAATATCAATAGGTAAAACCTAAAAACAGTATCATCCTATAATTTTTGAATAGATTGCATTTATTCCTCGAAAACTATTTTGCCATTTTCAATTTGTAAAATGAATTCAGAAAATATTTACCGGTTTCTAAAAATAGATGAAGAATCAATCACTCCAAAATATTTACAAATAGCTAATTCAGTACTTCATGCAGTAGAGATTAATGCCATCACAAAAGATTACTTACTGCCATCGATTAATGATTTAAGCTATGAACTTGAGATATCAAGAGATACGGCAGAAAAGGCCCTTCGCTATCTCAAATCATTAGGTGTAATTGGTTCTGTTCCCGGAAAAGGATATTTTATTGCCAACACTGATTTTAAACAAACGATAAAAGTCTTTTTACTTTTCAATAAATTGAGTGCACATAAAAAAATAATTTACGATTCTTTCGCCGCCAGGCTTGGCGACCAGGCTGCCATTGATTTTTTTATTTACAATAATAATTTTTCTCTCTTTAAAAAATTATTGCAAAATAAGAAAGGAGATTATACACATTATGTAATTATTCCGCATTTTTTGGAAGGAGGAGAAAAGGCTAAAGATGTTATAAATGAGATAGAAACAGGCCAATTAATTTTATTGGATAAATCAATTTCGGGTATCAACAGGGAATATGGTGCTGTGTATGAAAATTTTGAAAATGATATTTTAAGCGCTTTGAAAGAAGCGCTTCCACAATTAAGCAAATACCAAACTCTTAAAATCGTTTTTCCTGAATACACCTACTATCCCGAAGAAATTTTAAAGGGATTTCACTCTTTCTGTATTGAATACGCTTTTAATCATTCAGTGGTCTATAATCTGGCCGATGAAACCGTTAACACCGGAGAAGTTTTTATCAATGTTATGGAAGATGATCTTGTTGTTTTGTTGGAAAAAATCCGGGGTACCCAATTACAAGTAGGAATAGATGTTGGCATTATTTCTTATAATGAAACACCCTGGAAACGATTTATGCTGAATGGCATTACCACTATATCCACTGATTTTAAAAAAATGGGCGAGATGGTGGCTGATTTAGTTTTAAAAAACAGTAAGGAACATATTGAGGTTCCTTTTTCATTGACTTTGAGGAATTCACTTTGAACTAAACTTCACAGCAATAATAAAATCAATGGGCTCCATAGTAATTTAAAACGGCGATGGGCTGATGCACGTCCAGCCACCGTCAATAATTAATGTTTGTCCAGTGATATGCTTCGCCTTTTCTGAAACGAGAAATAATGCAGCACTCGCTATATCGGCTACTGAAGCAGGCCTTCCTAAAGGTGTAATATTTGACCACGTTCTCTCATAGCCTACATCATCTAAAGTGCGCTCTGTTGCGGTAGCGCCGGGAGCAATAGTATTTACATTAATCCTATAAGGCGAAAGTTCGATTACTAAATTTTTGGCAAGCATTTCAAGTGCAGCTTTGCTCATGCCGTAAGCTGCGAGTTGCTTATGCGCCTGATGCCCAGTAACAGAAGAAGTAAATAATAAGGAACCACCCGTCTTCTGTTTTATCATTTGATTTGCCGCAGCCTGCGCTAAAAAAAAAGTGCCTGCTAGATTCACCTGCATTACTCTCGAAAAAGATTCTGGCGTATAGGTAAGGAAATCCCCGAACAAAGTGATGCCGGAATTTGCAATTACAATATCGATTTTCCCAAATTGTGCGACGGTTGAATCTACCATTTGATAAATAAATGTTACGTTGCCAGAGTCTCCTGCCATTGCCGTGCAGCTTCCACCAGTATTTTGTTTAATACTTTCAACTGCTTTATTTGCCAATTCGGGATCAATGTCATTTAAGATGACATGAGCGCCTTCTTTCATGAGGTTGAGACAGATCTCAAATCCAATACCCTGGCCGGCTCCTGTTACAATGGCTACTTTATTTTTGAATTCCATTTCAAAGTTTTGTTTCCTCATTGTAAAACTCCTTAATTATTTTTTATAACATGAAAGTTTTATTTTTCCGACCTGATTACTACAACTGACCGAATTATTTGGTAATACTTGTCCTATCACCAAATAGGTAATTTGCGGATAACCAAACGCAAATGATTTCTTTAATTGAAATAGAAATGAGAGTAAAAAAACAATTTGAATTATTTTGATTTTCATACTCATGATTTCACTATTAAAAAGTATTTTTAAAATTTATTGGTCTCTATATCTTCTTTTATTGATTTATTTTCATTTGGCTTATAAAGAATAAAAACACAGATTTCTGTTTTCAATTCTCATACTTTTTATTTCTGCGCTACAAAATGATAAAATCACTGAACCAAACACCATGTTTGTTACGATTTAATAATTAGTATGATTTTTTTAAACTATTAGGACATGCCTTATGTATGCAGAATCTTATTAATTAGCTCGCCTTCTTATTCTGCAATCCGAACTCCATCATAAATTTCTAAGAGGGTAACGATTTCATCAATAGCTTTAATAATAACTGTTTCCGTAAGAGAATTATATTCTTCCAGTTCCCAATGCCCCTTCTCATTCATCCTGAATGTTTCAATATGAATGCTTTCAGAATCTACAAGTATATATTCTTTAAGTGTTGTTATATCACGATATAATTTGAATTTTTCTCCACGATCATAATTTTTAGTTGACTTGGAAAGCACTTCAATAATTACGGTTGGGTTCAACACATTATAATCATCGTTATTGAGTGTAATTATTTCTCCGCAAATGATGGAGATATCGGGGTAGGTAAATAAGGTGTTCGATGATATATGTATTCGCTGGTCGCTGTTAAATGGTTTACAGTTCTTCCCTTTAAGCTTATTAACTAACGTTCCCAAAAGATTTGTTGCAATAATATTATGCGGCACTTTAGCCCCGGACATCGCAAAGATTTCACCCCGGTAATATTCATGCTTTTCATCAGCGATATTTTCCATTTCAAGATACTCATCAATGGACATTCTTTCTTTGCTGTATGCTATTGCTGGTTCTTTTACTTCCATGAAATAAAAGTACTAAATTTAATGCAATATTGGCTGAAGTGCATTTCAAAATTTCAAATCCGAAAGGTTCTCTATTGAGAATCAAATAATTTTTTATTTTTTTTACTTTGTATAATTATTAACTACAAAATGATAAATCCCCGAACCCAACTCCATCACAACATAACCATCTTCTGTGTCTTTTACTTTTATATCATTAACCTGGGATAATACTTTGCTACTTTCTTTTATTGCATCTGCATTTACTGCAGGTACAAATACTGTGGCTGTTGTATTAGCTGGTATTTCCACATCCATTAATAAATTTCCGTTTTCAATTTTCCACGAATTGGAAACTTTGCCATAATAAGTATCAAGACTTGCAGAAGCAAAAGTAAAATCTCCCCCAATGTGTGGTTTAATTTTTATGTGTTTGTAGCCAACGCCATCTTCATAAGTATCTATGCCCACCATCTTTCGATACATCCAATCGCCTATTGCTCCGTAAGCATAATGATTGAAAGAATTCATACCCGGGTTTTCAAAAGTACTATCGGGTTTTTCTCCATCCCATCTTTCCCAAATTGTGGTTGCGCCCATTGTTACAGGATATAACCATGATGGATACGTTTTTTGCAATAATAATTTGTAAGCCACATCATCATATCCAAAACGGGTAAGTACGTCGCACAAGTAAGGTGTTCCGAGGAAACCGGTAGTCAAATGATTATCATAACTTTTTATATTTTCAACTAAACGTTCAGCAGCCTGTTTTCTCAAATCTTCCGGCAGCATATCAAAATGTAATGCCAACACATATGCTGTCTGTGTACCGGAAACAAGTCGTCCATTTGGAGTAACATACTCATTTAGAAATGCTTCTTTTATTTTTTTCAATAAAGCAGAATAAGTTGCTACATCTTCTGTTTTGTCCAGCACCTTTGCAGTATTGATGAGTAATTGAGTAGAATGAGCATAGAAACATTGAGCAATTAAATATTTATTGGTGATAGCCGCCGTACCTGAGTTAGGATCTGGAGGACTATAAAACAGCCAGTCTCCAAAATCAAATCCTGTATTCCAAAGATTATCATGACTTTGATGATGCATATATTCTACCCAGGCTTTCATGCTTGCATATTGATTTTCCAGTATTTTTTTATCTCCATAATCGAGGTACATATTCCACGGAATAATGGTTGCCACATCTGACCAGCCGGTTGAACCACCTCCCTGCCCCAAAACATTTGGGATTACATGTGGCACGCTGCCATCAGCAAACTGATCGGCAGCTACATCTTTCATCCACTTATCAAAGAAATTATTTACGTTCATATTAAATGAAGCGGTTCTGGAGAAAACCTGTGCATCACCCGTCCAGCCCAACCTTTCATCGCGTTGCGGACAATCAGTAGGTACATCCAGAAAATTTCCTTTTTGTCCCCATTGAATATTGTGTTGTAATTGATTGATCAAAGGATCGGAAGTAGTGAAAGTGCCTGTAGGTTTCATATTGGCATAAATGGCAACAGCCGTAAAATCATCAGGATTCAAATCTCCTTTGATTCCTTCTACTTCTATATAACGGAAACCATAGTACGTAAAATGCGGTTCAAAAAATTCTTCATCCTTTCCATTTAAAATATAGGTGGAGGTTGCTTTTGCCGCACGAAGGTTAGCCGTATAAAAATTCCCCTCTTTATCCAACACTTCTGCATGTTTTATAATAAGGGTATCCCCGGCATTTCCCTTGACTTTCAACATTACCCAACCAACCAGGTTTTGTCCAAAATCTATCACTTTTTCACCTTTGGGGGTAGTTAAAATTTTTACAGGTTTAAACGTTTCGTGTTTTGTTGCCGGCTCATTGATAGTAGCAATAAGATTATCATTTGAAAAATTTTCAACATTTACTCCACTCCATTTGGAATCATCATAACCTGGCAATGTCCACCCGGTTTTTCTAATGCGTGCATCTATAGTTTCACCATCATAAATACTTGAGCTAATAATACTCCCTGTTGTGGATTTCCAATTTCCATCTGATACAATTGTTTTTTTTGAACCATCATCATAGGTTATCTCTAATTGAAGTAAAAGTGAAATATCTTTTCCATAAATATTTTTATTACTGCCCCATGCCAGATGGCCGCGGTACCAGCCGCTGCCAAGCGTTACCCCAATGGCATTGTTTCCTTTTTTTACCAGGCCGGTTACGTCATATTCCTGGTATTGAAGTCTTTTGTTATAGCTTGTCCAACCCGGGGTAAAATAATCATCCCCCACGCGGCTTCCATTTATCTGCGCTTCATATAAACCATGAGCTGTAATAAACAAAGCAGCTGATTTTATTTTTTTATCCGTTGAAAATTGTTTTCTGAACATAGGACTTGGTTGACCCACGGTATCTGTGAAACCTGGTTCAATCCACTTTGCTTTCCATTCGTCCGTATTCAAAAGCCCCATTTGAAAAAAAACCGGTGTGCTCCAACTGGATGTTTTGCCATAATTATCCCAAACTCTTACCTGCCAAAAATATTTTTTTGCTGATTTCAAAGAACTTCCTTTATAATCAACCTGCACTGATTCATCAGAAAGAATTTTGCCGCTATTCCATTCTAAACTTTTTCCTTTTTTTAAATCAGATAAATCGCTGCCAACCCGTATTTCATAAGCAGTTTGCATTACATCCCTTTTATCTGATGTCATTTGCCAGCTAAATTGTGGTTCTGCAGTTCCGATGCCTATTGGGTTAGATAGATTGTTACATAATAACTGACTTACATTAATTTGAGAAAACCCAACAAGAAAAATAAGTTGGAGAGAGAGCAGGCTGGTAAATTTTTTCATATCACTTTATAAATTTTTGGGTTATTCCAATATTGGTTACGAATATACAAAACCTACAATAGAAAGCTATCCTGTACTGACCTGTTATAAATCAATATACAATCAATATTTTTTAATAATGATTTTCTAATTGTCCAATAAGACATTTCTAAACGGAGGTAAAGAAGATCAGGGCAATCTACAAAAGGAAAAACATACTGAAATTCATTCGAAATAGAATTTCTATTTCAAACCAATTTTCGAATTAAAGTTTCAGTTTAGTATCGGGGAGCGGACTTTTATTGAACCAAATTACCCAGGATTTATTGGCAATTGCAGACCTGCCGGAAGGACCGGCATTACTACAGGATACAGATAATAACTCGTAAATCTTGCGTCTTGAAGTGTTAAATAATCAATATATAATCGTTCATTTTTATGCGTTTTAGATAGTAACTCATGACAATCTTTGGCGGATTTCAATAGCCTTTAATAAAAGTTTAATTTGTTTCTGTAAACTAATTCAAAACTAGACCCAATTGCAAATTTATCACTTAGGATTTAAACGGTATTTAACATCCCAAAAATATCAAACAGGTTTCTGTACTTCTATTATCATTAAGGTTTAAAAGCTATAAAATAATTAGCAGGGGTCCTATCATGAAACCCATAGGCGGGTAAATGCCTTACGTCAATATTCGGCTCAATGATGTAATGATAACAACAATAGTAATTTATCAAAATCAGTGCTCATGGTCTTTTGTAATTCTTTTACCAATCCTTCAATCTGGGTATTTGTTGTTTTGGGATTGTTAGAGTTTTTCGCTACTAAGTCAAGTGAAAATTTCTCTCCAAAGATTTCTTTGGCAGCAATTTTTCTGGAATACAAATAATTGACTAAATCGAATACTACATTAATGTTTCCTCCTATTCCGTTTTCAATGCGCGATAACAATACCTGCGAAGTATTGATTTTTTCTGCCAGTTGTGACTGGTTCATTTCCAGGATATTCTCCCTCACCGCCTGAACCCTTTTTCCAAATTCAACCATATCTAACATATTGAAGCTTTTATGTTTTTGAAAATACTTTAAGTTTTTAAAATTAGGATTTCTTCAAGTCAAAACAACTATACTCTTCTTTTTGATAATTAAATTCCTTTTCAAATTTAATCTCCAACTTTGATTGCTCAATTAATTTGTATTAAAAATATTGAGATTAAAGTTATTACTTCCTCCTAAATGTAAATAAACTTCTATAGCTTTAAAAGCTTTCATTTTAAAGATCCGATCGGATTTTTCGGCTCTATAAGAGATTTTTCTCAAAAGCCCAGGCTCTCATTTTCCACACTTTTCTTTCTTTACTCTTCTTATAATAAGCACTTGTTTTATTATTTTTAAAATCAAAATAATAGATATCAAAGAGATCATGATTGTCTCAAAATAGATCAGCATCACTAAATGATTTAAAAATTTCTTTTCAGGCAACACGCTTGCAGTGGTTCTTCACCTTCATTTTGGAGGCTTGTCATTACTTTTTTAGATTCATCAACCTCCTTTGCTTTAGCGATGATGATACTGTCGATTTCTAAAAGCCTTTCTTTTTTAGAATTTAATTCTTCTTTGTATGGAAACATCCAATTCAGTTGTTTGGAATATTCCATTAAATCCTGCTTTTCCTTTTCAATGTTTCGGGATAATCTTTCCCTATTTTTGGGCATATCAAGAATGGCTTGCTTTATTTGTAATCCTGCTGCCATTTCTCCTGCAGGCAATTCTCTTGTTTCTCCTATTTTATCGTTTAATGGCGACAACAATTCACGGCTTACCTGTTTTCTATTTTCCAAAAAGCTATGCTCCACTTTTCCCAGAACTTTAAAAGCCCAAAGTTCTCCCAATACAAAAACGTTTCCGGTGGGTTGATACTTTTTAGCATGTTCGGCTTCAGATATCATTGCGGTTCCAAATTCGCTTACTTTATTAAATGACTGACCAGCAACTTTTGCTGAAAAAATAAATTCACCCTTTTCGTCCTTGGGAATGGTTGATAATAGCGGAATAGTTTTCTTCAGAATCTCAATCTTTTTTTAAACGCTTTTATTCTTGTTTCGGAATGCCGGATATTATTTTCAAAATCATATTTCTTTGATTTAAAAGATTTTTCCAGTTGGGTTAATTCAGTAATTCTTTTTTGAAGATTTGCTTTTTCTTTAAAAACTGGATCACCCGATAATTCAGCGGCCATGCTGCCCATATCCACATCTTCTTCAATATCCTTAACGGTTCTGACATCAGCGTTAGCTGTAGTTTTCAACTGAGCAATGAATTTCGCTTTTTGTGAAACGGTATTATACATGCTGGCATCGAGCGTGCGTTCGATGGCATAATAAAAAGCATTTACTTTATTATTGCAATATATTTTTGCGGCTTCATTTCCTTGTCTTTCAAACCTGCCGTTTCTTTGTTCTATATCCGATGGCCTCCATGAGATGTCCAGGTGATGTCCTGCAACCGCTCTGTTCTGAACATTTACTCCAGTGCCCAGTTTTTTTGTGGAACCTACTACGATTCTGATGTCGCCTTTATTGACAGCTTCAAATAAATCTTCTTTTTGTTTTCGGGTATTGTAGTCATGAATAAATACAATCTCCTTTTCTGGAATTACTTGCTCAACTAAAAGCCTTTTCATTTCCGAATAGACATTAAAATTTTCCGATGCATTGGCTTCTGCCACAAGATCATGAACTTCGTTATTAGTAAGTTTTAAAACCTCGGTAATCTTTGCCTCAATGTCTTCCAGCCTGGGCCTGGATTTCTTTTCATAATAATCTTCGCCGAATATTTCCATTAAATCACTTTGCGGTATATCGCCCGACAGGTGTTCAAAGAGGTTATCTATTTTATTGTTGCTTTTGGGTGTACCGATATCACTAAAGATTAATTGTGTGCCATTAAATGAATTGGTTTCAAAATAAATTTTTTCAATGTTTTTTGAGGCTTCCATTAATTTGGTTCCAGGCGAATAAGACGAGTCAATCAATCTCGGGTCGAGGCTTAATTTTTTTGCAAAATTGATGGCGAGAAGAGCGAAGGAATGGTTGATTCCTTTTTGATCATCATAGCCCGCAGTCAATCCTAATTCTTCAGCAAAATCATTTCCTTTTGAGTTAATAAAATCCTGTAATTTTTCAATGAGTTTTAATTGCGTTTGGGATGGCTGTATTTTAATAAGCGTATGTTCTGCTTTGGGCTTGTCCAGGGTAAGGTTGTTGTTATTACGAACATCTGCAATTTCCCGGTACATGGTTAGGAGTTCCGGGAGGTTAGCAAATTCACGAAACCGGTGAACTTCTTTAAACCTCCCCATATAATATTCAAGGTCAGAATAGTCATTGGCAAAATTGGCTGCCCACCTGTCAAAGCTGGTAATGCCGGTTTCTTTCATTTTATGAGATAGCTCATAGATTTGATTTCTTGATCTTATCGCCTTCCTTCAAGGCCTAACTAATCGAAAGTGTTTGTTCAAAAACAAGACTAAGAATTAATGAAAAGCCTTTTTTCAATAGCCCGACAAATTACTTAAATATTATTATGTTTACTTTTAGTGGAAAAATAAAATTAACTGAATGAAAATAATTTCATATCCTCAAGAAAGAACCTCTATAGGTAACTTTATAGAAGTTGAATTAATTAATAATGAAGTGAAATATTTTATCGGGGATAAAGAACTTTACTCACATACAATGTCTGATTTAGTATCTTTTAAATGTTTTATTTGCAGGTTATATCTCATTGGTATAGCTGAGCAAAAATATTTTTATCGTACATTCAATATAAGAGATATTACCTTTAAAAGGTGGGTTAAAAAATATGTCGAAAACACAAAAACAATTTTTACAGGTGAAAAAAGACATGGCCATAATTCCAAATTAACTTCCCAAGTCCTGCAAAGAATTCAGGTACAAATTGATAAAGGAGTATCAAATAATCAAATAGCAAAAAAGGAAAAAATTAGTGAAAGTAGTATTAGATACAGCATAATAAAAGGAAAACTGATAAAGAAACAATTCATTATTTTGACTGCTACCAATTCTCAAAGTAAATCAAATATTAAGGATAAGGGAATTGAAAATAACGCCGCGATATTTGAGAAGGATTGTAAAAAAAAGATTTATCTGCAATAGGTCATTTCTTTTAATCAGTATCAGTGATCAATACTTTTTTGTTCAGATTTTAAAAAATCAAGAAAATTAATTCCCCTATATTTACAAGTTTGTTCTATACTGAGAAGCACCAAATGATCATTTAAGAATTTCTCCTGAATAAATCCTTTTGCCGTTGCACGGTATTTTGCAAAAGGTTTAATTGCATTTTCTACATTGTTGTTGTTCCAGGGTATATTATCATATTTCAAAAAAGTAAATAATGTCTTCCTGTTTTTATTGAATCTCTTTTGCCATTTTATTGCTAGTTCAGTTTGAAATCCTTTATTAATCAAATCACTAAAAAAAGCGTCCACAAATACTTCGTGTTTTTTCAGATATCGTTTTTTTAATCCATATTTGTCTATAGTATCAATAATTGCTCTGAGTAGTTTTCCAAAATCGGTGACAATTTTCTTGTATTCATCATTGAATTGATTGTTTAACAGGTCATTGTTCAAGTCACGTATTAAATGGACTAAGCATTTTTGTTGAGAGCACGGTAAAGCTTCATATCCGGCATAAAAATCAGATATTAATACACCTTGAAAATCCTTTAGAAACTCTTTCAAAAACTTCGTTTCTCTATTTTGTCTATATAAATAGTAAACATTTTCCATGTTGGCAAAAACCCAGACGTATCCATCATCATTTCCCTTTATAGTTGTCTTCGTTTCATCAATTTGTATTAAATGGCTTTGAATTAATTTTTTCCTTATCTCATCATATGTATTTTGATATTCTTTTGCAAGTCTGGGTTTTAACTCAGTTAAAATATGCTCAGGTATCCATAAATGGAAATATTCTAAAATCATATTTTTGATCTTAGACATACTTGTCAGATATTTAATATTTTGATTAATGGCCCAAATAGTTAAATTTCTCCCATATTTGTTGAATGCAAAATGTTCTTTACAATTGCAGCATTGATAAACATTTCCGGTCATTTGTGTAACCCATTTTTTAATTCCGGACTCGGTGAATTTTAGATCTATAATTACTTTTTTAGTATCATTTAGCCTATTGAATTCATTATAGTTACAATTAGGGCATCTAACAGGTAAATAGCTTTCAATAAATTTATTAACCTTGTTTATTTTTGGCGATAGGGGAACTGTTTTTTTTATTGCCTTATTAATATTCTTATCTGTTTTTAAAAAAACCTTATTTCTTTGATAATTAAAATATGAAGCCTTATTTATTTTTTCAAAATCACTCAATTGAAAGTTAGGATCCCCCCATTTTTGATAGTGTATTTTAGGTATTTCGCTTACATTTTTAAATAATTTATTATTATTGCCGAATACATTTTCTATTTGTAATATCCAGGAGTATAAGACAGAAAGCGCTTCGCAATCACATCTATTGTATTCAATCAGCCATTTTTTATGGGTTTCAGCTCTATTCGATTCCCAATTCTTTCTGTGAATTACGCTTTGTAAACCTGAGGCATTTTCCTGTGTCCATGAATATCCTATGTGGTTAGCAATATCTTTAAGACCATTAGTATATGTCGGAAAATATAACTTATTAGAAATTGTTGAATGTAAATTGATTGATTTCAGTTCGATTTTTTGAAATTCTTTCTGATAATATGCATTAACACGTTTTGCAATTTTCCCCAATGACCTAATATCATAATTACCATAATAAAAAATTTGAAGATCGGGGAACGACAAAATTGTATTAATAAATTCAATAAATATTTTCTCTTCTTCCTCAGCGGAATTTGCCCAAAATGAATAGTAACTTCTACCATGGTAGTCTTTAATAAATAACCCTATTAAATAAATATATCCTTCATCAATAACACCTTCAATATCCAGAAAAATATTTACCTGCGATTTGCTAAATTTTGGAATTTCTTTTATGTAAACACACTTTTCTCTAATAGATAAAGCCTTTAATGAATGATCTAACCGGACTATTTTAGAATACTTCTTTTGTTTGCGAGGTTTAAAAGTAAAAGAATATTGAAATATTGAAAAAATTCCATTTTTATTAAGCCTTTGAATTTCTTTTCTCCTTAGCCCTCCTAATAAACTTAAGTCATCACTTTCCCTAAGTTTTTCAAAACAATTTTTCTGAAATTCACATACCTGGCAGTGAGGATTTCTAAAGAAGGTTGGTGCATTTAAATTCGATAAAACTTTATCAAGGTCATTTAATAATTTATTTACTGTTTTAACAGTTGAGAATAATTTGAATTTTGTTTGTTTGAAATTTTTACCGGATACAATTTTACAGCTTTCGATATTAATATTGAATTGACTTTGGATAAATGATGCTTGCATTGAAACAAACAGCTTGTCAGTTTCTGTAACCTTTTCGAATGGCGTTAATAAAATTGGGATAGCTTTGTTTTCATCTTTGAATTCAATGCCATCAAGAATTATTTCGATACTAGGATTGGTAAATTTTGGATTAAAAATTGTTCCAAAATTATGAGTGGAATTATTTTCTTCGGAATGAGATCCAATTTGGGTCCTTGCAATTGACAGTGTTTCCATAAACAAAAATTTTTGAGAATGCTTTAATTCGGAGAAGAATTTTTCAAAGTCGGATATTTCTCCGAATTCGGATTGACATTTTCTATACGCTTTATAGGGGCAATGAATAAAACTGAGAATTATTTCATTTGATATTTGCATTTGAATTAAATCAGTGTGTTGAAAGTAGTTTAGAAAATTTAAAGCTCCAAAATAAGCCGCCGGTTTTAATATTGAAAGGCAATCTGTTTGAAATACCGGTTGCAAATCTCCGTAGCTTACATGTCTTATTAAGGAATTTTCGATTTTAGTTGCATAATAATAGACTACCGGAAACAGCTAAAATCGGCCCTCTCCGATGGAGAGGGGATATGGAACAGCGTACCAAATGGGGGGGTTATTAAACGAAAAATAGTTTTAACCGGACAAAAAGTTTCTTATTATGATAATCTAATTTATAACGGCAACGCATACTTGAAATTTATCTTTTCATTTTTGCAGATCTGCTTTCTTTTCTATCCGGGCTAATATTGGCATGAACCTCCGTCTTTTGTTTGCCGGCATCCTGGCTTTTATTAAATGCAATGTCATTATGAAACATTACAGATCCATCGAGGTTGTAAACGTTGAGGTTCTTGAATTGCGGATTGGCAGAAATAAACTTTGGACTTTCTTCACCGTTTTGCAAAAAGGTTACTGCTTGTGAATTTCCTTTTTTTAAAGAGTTCATTAATCTGTCGGCTGGTTCAGGCGATTCCATTTCTTTGACAGGATATTTTGACAATGTTTTTTCCAGATCGAAGCCGTAATTTTCACCAAAGATTTGAAAATCTCTGTTTCCTTTTTCGTTGTTAGCTTCAGAAGGTTTTAGTTTTATCCACGCATTATAGGTTATGCCCTCTTTGTTAGTAAGGTCTT
>Ga0307374_10000722_pt1 | contig 61952 bp, 62 predicted proteins | sample OX3MG_FD_202532 | JGI IMG/M metagenome (GOLD analysis project Ga0307374, IMG submission 202532) | Soil microbial communities from Risofladan, Vaasa, Finland - OX-3 | ecosystem: Environmental > Terrestrial > Soil > Coastal area > Acid sulfate soil | place: Finland: Risofladan, Vaasa | collected... | reverse complement strand
TCGACAACGGGGGAAGCGGCTCCGTTTCTTCGATTAGTGATCCCACAGGTTCCACGGTGCTGCTTCCATCAGGAACGGCGTTGTCCTATCCCGGCTACGTCTTCTCGGGTTGGAACACTGCGGCGAACGGAAGCGGCACCTCGTACGCAGTGGGCGCGTCCAGTGTTCTGAACGCGAATGAGACTTTCTACGCCCAATGGGCACCCCTGCAGTTCCTGGTCGCTTTTAATCCTGACGGCGGTTCGGTCAACCCGACGTCGATCAATTACGTGTCCGGTGACACGCCGGTCTCTTTGCCAACGCCCGCCTACGCGAATGAGAGTTTCGACGGGTGGTACAGCGCACCGACTGGCGGATCAATCATCGGCCTCGCGGGCGCAAGCTACTCGCCGACTCAATCGCTGACGCTCTACGCACAGTGGAGTCAAGCCCCAGCGGCTCAGATTGCCCTTTCGCTGAACGGAGGCAGCGGCTCAGTCTCGACGTTGAGTGGCCTCGTCGGGTCAATCGTGAAGCTACCTGGCACGTCGAGTTTGTTGCGATCGGGTTATACGTTGACCTCGTGGAACACGGCCGCGAATGGTTCGGGTACATCGTACGCACTTGGTCAAAGCGTGACGTTGTCGACGTCGATGACGCTCTACGCACAGTGGAAGAAGACAACGACGTCACGGCTCTACGGCGCTGTCGGAGATTTCTCTGCCAGGTCGGCGGCACTGAGCCCGGGCCTCAAATCGCAAGTACGCCACCTAGCCGCCACCATTAGGTCGAAGAAGTACGCGAGAGTGACGCTCTATGGTTACACCGCCGCGACCGGCGTAGCGTCACTCAACCGATCGCTCAGTCGGGCGAGAGCCACGAGCGTCGCTCACTTCCTAAGAAGCGAACTCAGCGTCATGAAGGTGAGGGGTGTCGCGATCTCCGCCGCCGGCGAAGGTGCCGTCGCGGGCAGGACTGAACCTAAGTACTCGCGGGTCGAAGTGTTCGTGTCCTAAGCATCACAGAAAGTGGGTGAAAGACTTCCGTCGCGAATGGAGCGAATGGAACAGAGCGAATGGAGCCGGTGGAGGGATTCGAACCCACGACCTGACGATTACAAATCGCCTGCGCTACCAGACTGCGCCACACCGGCTAGGAACTACTCAGGTTAGTAAATTGTGTCTATTCGCTCTAGTGTGGGTTGAATGAGCGACCCCACTTCATCATCGCGCGACGGCCACGCGTCCGGGTCGCACTACCAGCCTTCACTCAGCGTCGTCTTAATCATCGTGGTGTTGTTCGTCGGCGCGACGTTCCTCATGGTTCGTGCCGTGTCACCGTCAAGTGCGTCACCGACGACGACGACCACTGCCCCCTCGTCGACCAGTACCACGAGACCCCCTGCTGGACGAGTCATCAAGTCAAAAGTTCGTGTGCAGGTGGCGAACGGCACCACGATTAGTTCGCTCGCCGCGCGTTACACGCAGAAACTCCAGACCCAGAATTGGGACACGTTGCCACCCGTCAATGGCCCCCACGTTGCCGCGACCATCATCTACTACAACCCCACGGAACGAGCGGCGGCGCTTGAAGTCGCGACGGTCGTCGGAGTGAGCGCGTCCGTCGTGCATCCCTTGGGCGGGCTACTTCCCGTCTCGGGGGCGTCGGGTGACGGCGTCATCGTCATTCTCGGACCTAACTCGGGTGGATAGTTCCGACGTGTCCGTCGGCACGTCGACCTTGTAACGCTCGAGTGCCGCGCGCAGTACTTCGACCGCCATTGGTCGCAAGTCTTCGAGTGGACGGTTTCGGTGCCGACGAATGCCGAGGTCCACTTGGGCGAGTGCGTGCACGCCGAAGAGTTGCGCCAGGTCGATCAGCATCGCGATCTCCACGCCGTAGTCCGGCTCGAGCGTGATCGCTTCGAGCGCACCGCGTCGGACGGCTGTTTCGCCCGCGAGCGGTTGGCGAATCTCGCCGAGACCCGGGTACAACAAGGAGAGTACGGGCCGCGCGGTCAGTTCGTTGACTCGTCCGCCCCCGGTCGGCATGTTGTGGAGCGGTCGCTCGTAGAAGCCCTTGACGAGCTGCGTAGCCGGTCGTTCCAACAGGGGCTGGATGAGTCGCGCGACGTAGTCGGCCGTCGTGTTCATCACGTCGGCGTCGAGGAAGACGAGGATCGCCGAGGTCGTCGAGGCGACGCCGGCACTCATCGCCGCGCCCTTGCCGGAGCGCCCTTCGAGTCGTACCACCCGCGCGCCGTGGTGGTCCGCGACCGTCGCCGTGTCATCGCTGGAGTGATCGTTTACCACGACCAACTCGTCCACGAGGTGGTCGTGGATCAGCACCGTGTCGAGCACCGCGCCGATAGTGGCGGCTTCGTTCCTCGCCGGGATGACGACCGCGACGCTGTTCTCGCCCTTGAGCGTGGCCACGCGCTCGAGCGTGAAGGACTCCCTCGCGAGAGACCAGGGCACGGGTGAGTTCGCCATTTCGTCGAGGTTAGGTTGAGTTCGCTCGCACTTGACAGGGAGTTTTCTTTGAGTAAGAATTGACTCATCATCCAGAGCGACTGAGGGACGGCCCCGCAGACGTCGCGACAACCAGTGTGAGAACCGGGATTTTCCCTTCACGCCAGGTGCCAAAGGCCGATCGATGAAGAGAGAGCTATGAGTTTCGCTACCGGTCTTAGATGTCGAGAGTGTGGTACCACCTACCCCGACGAGGCGCGTTACGCCTGTGACAACTGCTTTGGTCCACTCGAGGTCGGTTACGACCTCGAGGCCGCCCGCGGCGCCGTCACTCGCCAGTCCATCCAGGAGGGTCCACTATCCATTTGGCGATACCGCGCCTTGTTGCCCGATCCGGGCGTGGCGCCGGTCGATCTCGGGGCCGGGTGGACACCGCTACGTCGGGCCACCCGACTCGCCGAGGTCCTCGGTCTGCGAGAGCTCTGGCTGAAGGACGACACGCGCAACCCGACGGGATCGTTCAAGGACCGCGTGGTCTCGGTGGCGCTCTCGAGTGCCCGTCGTCTCGGTTTCACGACCGCCGCCTGTGCGTCGACGGGCAATCTCGCCACGTCGGTCGCGGCCCACGCGGCGTTCATTGGCTGGCCGAGCGTCACCATCATTCCGGCCGACCTCGAGAAATCCAAGATCGCCATGACCGCCATCTTCGGCGGCACGGTGCTCGGCGTCGAGGGTAGTTACGACGACGTCAATCGACTCTGCGTGGAGCTCGTGGACGAACACCCCGACTGGGCGTTCGCCAACATCAATCTTCGCCCCTACTACGCCGAAGGCTCGAAGACGCTGGCCTTCGAGATCAGCGAGCAGCTGGGCTGGCGGACGCCGGACCAGGTCGTGGTGCCGGTCGCGTCCGGCAGCCAACTCACGAAGGTGGCCAAGGGCTTCAAGGAGTTCATCGACCTCGGCCTCGTCGAGGGCCGGGCGCCCATCCTCTTCGGCGCGCAGGCGACCGGCTGTTCGCCGATTGCCACGGCCTTTTCCAACGGCGCCGACTTCATCACGCCCCAGCGTCCGAAGACGATCGCGCGTTCGTTGGCCATTGGCAATCCCGCCGACGCCCCCTACGTGCTCGATGAGCTTCGCGCCCACGGCGGCGACTGCGGGTCGGTGCCCGACGACGAGATCCTCGAGTGCATTGAACTCCTCGCCAGGACCGAAGGCGTCTTCGCCGAGACGGCCGGCGGGGTCACGATCGCCTCACTTCGCCAGATGATCACTCGTGGATCGATCGACCGCAACAAGTCCGTTGTCGCCATCATCTCGGGCCATGGTCTAAAGACCCTCGACGCCATCGTCGACACCGCGACGGTCAGCTCGACGATCAGACCGTCGCTCGAGGCGGCCGAAGAGGCGCTTCGCTTCCACCAGTTGGTGGCGGCCTCGTGAGCGTCGTGGTACGACTGCCGGGTCAGCTGCGTTCGCTGGTGGGCGGCGTGGGCGAGGTACCCGTCGAAGCGACGACCGTCCGTGAGGCCATCGCGGCCGTCGACGTCGCGTTCCCGGGCCTCGCCACGCGGATCCTCGACGACGACGGCGGGATTCGACGTTTCGTGAACGTCTTCGTCGCCGACGAGGACGTGCGATTCCTCGACGGACTCGACACCGTGCTCGAGCCTGGTCAGACGGTCTCCCTGGTGCCGGCGGTGGCGGGGGGCTAGGAGCCCCGTTAGCACTCTCGGTGAGAGACTGCTAATATTGCTTTGCACCAAAAAGGTGCCTGCACTAGGAGGAATCACCGTGGCGAAACTGATCGCATTCGACGAAGAGGCGCGTCGCGCCCTCGAGCGCGGAATGAACAAGTTGGCGGACGCCGTGCGCGTCACTCTCGGGCCCAAGGGCCGCAACGTGGTGCTCGACAAGAAGTGGGGAGCACCCACCATTACGAACGACGGCGTCTCGATCGCCAAGGACATCGACCTCGAGGACCCCTTCGAGAAGATCGGGGCCGAACTGGTCAAGGAAGTCGCCAAGAAGACCGACGACGTGGCCGGTGACGGCACCACGACCGCGACCGTGCTCGCATGGGCCATGGTGCGCGAAGGATTGAAGAACGTGGCCGCCGGCGCGAACCCGATGTCGCTGAAGAAGGGCATCGAAGCGGCCGTTGAGGCGGCCGTCGCGTCGCTGCACGACCTCGCGAAGCCCGCCGACACCAAGGAGCAGATCGCCCAGGTGGCGTCCATCTCCGCGGCGGACCCCGAGATCGGCCAGATGATCGCCGACGCGATCGACAAGGTCGGTAAGGACGGCGTCATCACCGTCGAGGAGAGTCAGTCCTTCGGCATGGACATGGACCTCGTCGAAGGCATGCGTTTCGACAAGGGCTACATCGCTCCGTACTTCGCTACCGACGTGGAGCGTCAAGAAGCCGTCCTCGAGAACGCCTACGTGCTGCTCGTCTCGGGCAAGATCTCCTCGGTGCGCGACGTACTGCCCGTCCTCGAAAAGGTCATGCAGTCCGGACGACCACTACTGATCATCGCCGAAGACGTCGAGGGCGAGGCCCTGGCGACCTTGGTCGTGAACAAGATCCGTGGCACCTTCAAGTCGGTCGCCGTGAAGGCGCCCGGTTTCGGTGAGCGTCGCAAGGCCATGCTCCAGGACATCGCCATCCTCACCGGCGCGACGGTCATCTCGGAAGAGATCGGCCTCAAGCTCGACACCGCGACGCTGGAGTTGCTCGGCACCGCTCGCAAGGTCGTCGTGACGAAGGACGAGACGACCATCGTCGAGGGCGCCGGTTCCGACGAGGACATCAAGGGTCGCATCAGCCAGATCAAGGCGGAGATCGACAACACCGAGTCGGACTACGACCGCGAGAAGCTCCAGGAGCGCTTGGCGAAGCTGTCCGGCGGCGTCGCGGTCATCAAGGTGGGCGCCGCGACCGAAGTGGAGCTGAAGGAGAAGAAGCACCGCATCGAAGACGCGGTCTCGACGACGAAGGCCGCGATCGAAGAGGGTGTCGTTCCCGGTGGTGGCGTGGCGTTGCTGCGCAGCCAGAGCCGCATCCTCGAAGCGGCCGAGAAGTTAGTCGGCGACGAGCAGACCGGCGCGCGCATGGTCGCCAAGGCCGTCGAGGCGCCGCTCAATCAGATTGCCGTGAACGCCGGACTCGAAGGCGGCGTCATCGTCGACAAGGTTCGTCACTTGAAGAACCCCACGGAGGGTCTGAACGCGGCGACGGGCGAGTACGAAGACTTGCTGAAGGCCGGCGTCATCGACGCGGCCAAGGTGACGCGCTCGGCGCTGCAGAACGCGGCCTCGATCGCGGCTCTGTTCCTAACGACCGAGTGCGTGATCGTCGACAAGCCCGAAGAGAAGTCCTCGGCCATGTCCGGTGGCGGCGGAATGGACGACTACTAAGCCGTCCACCACGCTTTCAACGCACGAACCGCGGGGCTTGTCCCCGCGGTTCGTGCGTTGAAAGCCACGTGATTGTTCAATTTTTTGCCCGTAGCATGGGACCATGTCGACACCTTCGCCCCTCTCTCCCGCACGTGGCCTCAACGTCGTGCACCTCTTCTGTCACCCCGAGCGCGAGGTTGACGCCGGCGCCCTGCGCAAAGCCGTCGACGAGGCGGTCCAGGCCGGACTCCAGGTGGTGACGGCGGCGATGCTCGGGGCCAAGGCCGATATCTGTTTCATGGTGCTTGGAGAGAACCTCTGGGACGTACGGCGTTTTCAGTCCAAGGTGCAGGGCGCGGGTCTGCACGTGGGCGAGAGTTACGTCTCGGTCACCGAGGTGAGCGAGTACGCGGCTGGCATGCCCGAGAAGATGCTCAACGACCGTCTGTACCCGACGTTGCCGCCCGAGGGAATGAAGGCCTTCTGCTTCTACCCGATGTCCAAGCGTCGTGGCGAGACGCACAACTGGTACGGACTCGACTACGAAGAGCGAGAGCGTCTCATGCGCGGGCACGGCGCGATCGGACGAACGTTCAAGGGCCGGATTCTGCAGGTCATCACCGGTTCGTCGGGCCTCGACGATTGGGAGTGGGGCGTCACCCTCTTTGGCGTGCACGTCGATGACCTGAAGGAGTGCGTGTACACGATGCGATTTGACGAGGCGTCGTCCCTGTACGCGGACTTTGGCGCTTTCTACACGGGACTCGTGGGAACGCTCGACGAAGTGCTCGACGCCGCCGTGTCCTGAGCGTCGTTGGTAGCGTCAGGGCGTGAGCAACTCGGTTCCCGAAAAGACGCTGCGTCGCTGGGCGGAGTCCCTCGCGGGCGTCGCGAAGACGGGACTGGGCTTTACCGAGAGTCAGTACGAACGCGAACGCTTCGAAGAGATTCTCAAGATCGCCGGTGACATCAAGGTCGCCGCCGACGAGGGGCTCGCGGGCGTCGACGACGCCGACGGCTACGTCGCGGAGTGGATGAAGGAAGTGGGCCACGGCGTAGCGGGCTATCAAACGCCGAAGGTCGCCGTCGGTGCCGCGGTCACGAACGACGAGGGCAAGCTCCTCCTGATCGAACGCGCCGACTCGGGGGTGTGGCTCTATCCAACCGGGTGGTGCGACGTGGGCTACTCGGCGCCGGAAGTCGTCGTGAAGGAGGTCCTCGAAGAGACGGGCATCGACGTCGAGCCCGTGCGACTCATCGGCGTCCTCGACGGCATGCGCCTCGGTCAGTCGCGCATCCCGCTCTACTCGCTGCTCTTCTTCTGTCGCGCCGTGGGTGGCGAGTTGAAACTTCACCCGCTGGAAGTCACCAACGCCGGCTGGTTCGCCCGCGACGAACTTCCCACCCCGACGATCGGCGCCGAACGCTGGGTCGGGCCGATCTTCGCCGCCATCGACGGTGAACGCCGCGACGTCTTCTACGACGACCTTCGTCGTCCCGTCTGGCGCGGTGACGAATGAGCGTCTCGGTGGAGAAGGCGACCGCGGCCACGCCAGCGCTTCTTGCGGGTCTCAATCGACTTCTCCCGCAACTGTCGTCGAACGCGACGTTGCTCTCGATGGCTGACGTCGAAACGATGGTGAACTCGGACGCCGCGACGCTCTTCATCGCGATCGACAACGGGGCTGTCGTGGGGACGTTGACACTGGTCGTCTTTTCCATTCCAACGGGCGTTCGGGCGTGGATCGAAGACGTCGTTGTCGACGAGAAAGCCCGAGGATTGGGCATCGGCGAGGCGTTGACCTCGGCGGCCGTGCACGAGGCTCGCGCTCGGGGCGTTCGCTCCATCGATCTCACGAGTCGCCCCTCGAGAGAAGTGGCCAACGCCCTGTATCGCAAACTTGGATTCGAACGTCGCGAGACGAATGTCTATCGTTTTTTCCTAGAAAACTGATGCGCAGGAAGTTTCGTTTGGTACTCACTCTGGGAATATGACTCTGACCGCCGCGGCTTAGTATTTTGCAGTGAACGAAATTGTATTCTCTGACAACTCTTCCGAGTTGCCTCGTTCGGAGTTTGCGTTTCCTGGTCCACTTCGAGATCGTCTTATAGGAGCCATCCTCGACGGTCGCAAAGTGACGGCTACGTCACTCGCTTTGGAGTACGAAATCGAGCATGAGGCGTTGCCATGCGTAGGTCAGCGCTCAATAGTGGTTGACTCCAATAATCAACCGGTATGCGTGATTGAGACCGTGGAAGTATTCATCGTTCCACTTGGCGAAGTGGACTATCAACATGTAGTGGACGAGGGGGAGGGGCACGCGACGGTGTCCGATTGGCGGAGGGGCCACGAAAGCTTCTGTCGCAGTAAGGAAATGATCGATTCTCTTGGACACGCAACTTTTATCCTGGACGACGCGACCCCGGTAGTCCTAGAGCGCTTTCAGGTAGTTGAACTGTTGCGCTCGACCACTCATTAGTTCTCCAATCCATCCGACCGTTGTGGTGAGTGAAGGTCCGTGAGATCATTAGAGAACTTGAGCGCGATGGCTGGGTACAGGTACGGCACAGGGGGAGTCATCGGCATTATCACCATCCGACGAAGCCTGGCACCGTGACGGTGCCGGGTGCAATGGGGGACGATCTGCACCGAGAACTCCTCGGTAGCATTATGAGACAGGCTGGATTAGAACGGAGAAAGCGATGATTGAGTACGCAGTCGTTATTGAGCGCTCTCCCAATAATTATGGTGCGTGGGTTCCTGATCTCGATGGATGTGTCTCGACGGGCACGACGTTTGAGGAAGTCAAAGCAAATATTGCTGAGGCCATTGAAATGCACATCGAGGTCATGCGCGAACACGGCGAAGTCGTCCCACCCCCGACTGCGCAGGTGGCAGTCGTGCAGGTTCAGCGTCACTGAAGGCAGAACTCTCTAGACGAATGTCTATCGTTTTTTGGTAGAACCCTGAAGATCTCCAACCGTTGTGGGAGATGAGAATCTTTGTGTATGACAAATCGTGATACAATAAGCCTATGACGATCGCTATTTCAGTTCGACTCGATGACGAAGCGCGAAGGGCACTCGCACAACTGGAGGCGTCGGGCCTGTCACGCTCCGAGGCCATCAGAACCGCTCTGGTGAAGAGCGCTCAACAGGTGCGACGGCGCGACGCACTTCGTCAAGAAATGGCCGCACTGGAAGCGGACGAAGGCGACCGACAAGAAATGTTGGAAGTCGCGGAGTTCATGGAGTTGTTGCGTGCGGAGGGGTGACGTCGTAGAACTTCGACTCCCGAAGGGCGTCGGGAGCGAGCAGCGCGGACGCCGATTCGGCGTCATCGTTCAGTCGGATGCGTTATTACCTCGATCAGTGGTGTTGATCGCGCCCACATCGACCGCAGCGCGAGACGCCACCGTGCGGCCCGTAATTGAGATCCTGGGTGATCGAACGAAGGTATTGGTGGAGCAACTTGCCGCACTCGACGTCAGTCGCCTCGGCGAGACCGTGATGACTGTCCACGGTGACACGATGTGGTCAATTGATGATGCTTTGGAATTGGTACTTGGTCTCAACTAGGACGTGCTAGCGGATTACGAATGTCTATCGTTTTTTCATAGAAAATCAGACTGATGAGTCACCTACTTGAATACCCGCACCAGTGTTCCATCGCTCGTCTTTAACTCGGTTACCGAATTCGTGTTCAGAACCCACAACGTAGAGCCGCTGACCACGATTGCCGTCGGTCCGTAAATCCTGTCAGCCTTGGCACTGATTACGCGCACCAAAGAGCCGTTGCTCGCGTTGAGTTGCGTGATTGAGTTCGTATTCGTGCCGTTCTCGTAGCCATTTCCGTTCGTCACCCACACGTTCGATGAATTCGCCGTGATACCGAGAAGTCCATTGAACCGGTCAGCCTTGGCACTGATCACGCGCACCAAGGAACCGTTGCTCGCGTTGAGTTCCGTGATTGAGTTCTTGCCCTGACGGATGTTTGCAATCCAGACGTGCTGGCCCCCGGCGGCAATGCCATCGGGGGCGATCAGCCCGTCAGCCTTTGCGTTAATGATGCGAACGAGAGATCCGTTTCTCGCGTTTAGTTCGGTTATCGAATTGAAGCAGGTGACCCACACGTGCGAATCGCTCGTGGAGATACCCAGTGGCCCGTTGAGCCCGTCCGTCGTGGCCTTGAACACGCGCACTAAAGAGCCGTTTGACGCGTTGAGTTCAATCAACGCATTCATCGCTCCACCGGAGTTGGCATTCACTACCCACACGTGTGCTCCACCAATGGCGATGGGGCCGGGCTGAAGTAATTTGTCAGCCTTGGCACTGATCACGCGTACCAGGGAACCGTTGCTCGCGTTGAGTTCCGTGACCGAGCTGTACTTGGCCAGTGGATAGCCCGTAGTGCCCATGCCGAGTTCTTCGTTGCTATTGGTGACCCACACGTGCGAGCCACTGACCGCGATGCCCGTGGGTCGATGGAACTCGTCGGCCTTGGCGTTGATGACGCGCACGAGTGCGCCGTCGCTCACGTTGAATTCCGTTACGGAATTCCCGAGCAAATTCGCAACCCATGCGTGCGAGCCACTTACAGCGATGGCGTCGGGAGACCTGAAGTACGGGGTACTGGTCGTAGTTGCCGATGCATTCGGTGAGATGAACGATAGAGTCGCGACGATCAATCCGGCGGCACTTACTATCCTCACGAGATCAGTTCTGTACCTTGCGGATATCATGGAATATCGTTTCGCTGACTGCGGACTGAACAGATGCCCCGTTGTCAAGAGCGTACCTGTGCCGCCGGTAGTGATTCAGGGCAGAGTGCCATCGCATCGTCGCAAATAACGTCCAGAAATCATGACAAATTCGCGAGAATGGGTGATTAGGGCTACTGCCGCAATCCTGAACACGAACGTCTATCGGTTTTTCCTAGAACACTGAGGAGTCGAACATGGCGAGTTCACGTGGCCGCTTCAACACTGTGGCGCACGTTGCCTCGCGGACGGCGCACGTGCGGTTCCCCGATTCACGCGTAGTCGATCCTTCTTCCGATGACATACTTGGGGTATGAAGACCAACGCGAAGTACCCGATAGTTGCGGGAGCACTGCTTTTGTGGGTAGTCGTCACCCCCTTCATGTGGCGAGACCTTCGCCGACGTCCTCGCGATGGCGTTCGTGGCCCCAAATGGCTCTGGTGGATTGCCAGCACGAATTTGACCGGTTCGATTGCCTACTGGTCGTTTGGCCGGAAAGTGTCCCCCTGATTGGACGTCAGTCGTCGGGTCTGCCGGAGCCGCTTCACGGCTTCTGCCACCTCGGCAGAAGTTCATCACGCGAATGTCTGGTGTTTCTTCATGGAAAATCAGACTGTTGAGTCTCCTACTTGATGACGCGCACGCTGGGAATTGACTCTTGCGTCCGGGGCTTAGGATTTCGCAGTGAACGAAAGAATTTTTGCCGACAACTTTCCCGAGTTGCCTCTTTCGGAGTTTGCGTTTCCTGGCCCACTTCGAGATCGTCTGATACGTGCGATCCTCGATGGTCGAAAAGTGACTACCACGTCACTTGCTATGGAGTACGAAATCGAGCGTGAGCCCTTACCGCGCCGAGGTCAGCGCTCCGTGGTGGTCGACTCCAACAATCAACCGGTGTGCGTGATCGAGACGGTGGATGTGCTCCTTGTTCCACTTGGTGAAGTGGGCTACGAACACGTGGTGGATGAAGGCGAGGGGCACGCAACGGTGTCTGAGTGGCGGGCGGCCCATGAAAACTTCTGGCACCGTAAGGAAATGACCGACTCTCTCGGAGAAGCGACTTTTGTGCTCGACGACGCGACGCTCGTCGTCCTAGAGCGCTTTCGGCTAATAGAACGGCTGCGCTCGACCGCTGATTGATTTACAAAACCTCAGGACCGTGGTGGTGAGTGAAGGCGCCGGGAGCCTGTCGATATTTGGATCGGTCTGGAGTCTCGCCATCGGGGTGGGATCGGACTCCCCATCGCCGTGAAGGGCCGCCCGACTGTCGCCGACGGGACCCGCACGGAGTGGGAGCGATCAAAAACCCTGGAGTAGCGTCGTTCGTGTTGTGATCTCCGGCGCGAATATTTCCTTGCTCATCGGCGCCGGAGTTGTCGCTGGACTCGTGGGATCGGCCGGCGGCATCACCTCACTCATCTCCTACCCGGCGCTCCTCGCCGTCGGCATTGCCCCGTTGCCGGCGAACGTGACGAACGCCGTGGCGCTGATCGGATCTTTTCCCGGCTCGGGCTTAGGTTCACGTCCAGAGTTGAAGGGTCAAGGTCAGTGGCTTCGTCGTTGGGTCCCGATCGCCGTCGTGGGAGCCGTCGTGGGCGTCGTGCTTCTGCTCTCAACGCCCACACACGTCTTCAACCGAATCGTGCCCTACCTTTTGGCGTCGGCCGCCCTCGTGTTACTGGCCCAGCCTCGGATTTCGAAGTGGCACGAGAGCCGGTTCGGCCGAGAGAATCGCTACGTTCTGCCCGTTGGCCTTTTCGTGGTCGGTATCTACAGTGGCTACTTCGGCGCGGGCTCGGGCATCATGATTCTCGCGCTACTGCTACTCAGGGTCGACCGGGAGTTCCCTCGGTCGAACGCGCTGAAGAATATGCTCCTCGGCGTCGCCGACGTGGTGACCGCGGTCGCCTTCTTACTCTTTGGTCCCGTTCACCTGCAGGCGGCGCTGGCCCTCGCGGCGGGCCTGTTCGTCGGAAGTTTCCTCGGACCCTCGGTGGCGAGAAGGGTACCGGCCAACACGCTGCGTGTACTGGCAGCTCTCCTCGGCTTTGGACTGGCGATCTGGCTTTGGGTGGCGCCAGGGTGACCCGTCGCGCCGTCGCGCCCTCGCACTGTGGCCAACGATCGGTTGGTGACGAAGCTCACTGCGTGAGTCGTTCGACCAGCGCGGTGGGCGAACACTGGTTCTTCATCTCCTCTCCGACCGCGGCGGCGGCCTCACGGTACGAAGCGTTGTCGAGGATCTCGAGGACCGCGTCACGCACTTCGGTCATCCGCGCTTTCATCTGGTCGACGTTGGCGTCGGCTGAGTAGTTTCCCTCCGCCACCACAAGGCCGGCGCCAACGCTTCGAACCACGTTGGCGTTGGTGGACTGATCGGCGAACATTGGCAGCAGCACCAGCGGAACCCCACACGAGAGCGCGCCGAACGTTGTTCCGGATCCCCCGTGGCAAAGGACTAACGATGCGTGCTCGAAGACGTCTGCCTGGTCGACCCACGATTCGACGTGAACGTTCTCTGGTGTGTCCCCGAATTCCTGGGGCAGCATCTTCACTCCGGTGGTGACGAGAATACGCACGTCGAGCCCGCGAAGTGACGAGACGGCTGAGCGAAGAAGCTCCGTGGGGCGTTCTTCTCCCGTGGCGACCGTGCCGAAGGTGCAGTAGACGAGGGGAGATGCAGCGCCGTCCCACCAGTCGGGGAGAGGTTTCGGCGTCTTCGTCGAAAGAGTGCGGTAGCGCAAGGTCGTAGGGTACGGCGACGGGTCGAGTGAGGCGGGGAACGTCGTCAGGTACGGGGCTTCGTGGATTCGAGCGCTGAGGCCCGGGCTAGAACGCTCTAAGTCCGGCGTCACGAGTTGATGGAGCACCGATGACTCCGCCGCGGCGGTGGAGATTCCAACTTGAGCGTGCGCGACACCCAGTTGGTCGGCGACGACGGCGCCGGCGTACTCACAACTCTCACGAACGACGAGGTCGGGACCCCATTCGCTGACCGCACTTTTGACCGCGGGTAACAGAGCGCGCAGGCAAAGCTGTGCGAACCACTCCCGTTCGACCAACGCAGAGGCCGCCGATCGAGGGAGTGTCGGAAAGAGAGACCAGAGACGTTCTGACTCCTCCTCGGGTGGATCGAGGCCGAGTCGGTGATTGACTTCTCTCTCGACGAGGGTCGGGCCGAGGCTTCTTGGAGCCACCGTCAGCACTTCGTGCCCCACTGCTTCGAACGCGTCGATGAGGGGAAGGAGTGGTTGGAGGTGGCCCCGTCCAGCGGTAGAGGTGAAGAGGACTCGCACCACGTCAAGTTAACGCCCTTGGGATTACCGCGGCGGAAGTCGCGGGCGGGGATCGTGGTCAAAGATGCCCTTCCTTAGCGGCGGATCAATTCCTTTAGAGTGAGTGCGAGAAGTCTTCGACTTTTCCGTCGACTCGCGTGGTCCTAGTAGAAACGAAGAGTTATGCGTTACCCCGATATGGACGTGGCCGAGAGCCCGTTGGACCTCATTGGCCACACGCCGATGGTTCGCCTGAGCGCGGTCGGTTCCAATCTCAAGTGCGACTTCATCGCGAAGTTGGAGACGACGAACCCCGGCGGCAGTTCCAAGGACCGGCCGGCGCTGACCATGGTCCTGGCCGCCGAACAAGAAGGTCTCCTCGGCCCGGGGTCGACGATCATCGAGCCCACCAGTGGCAACACGGGCGTCGGACTCGCGATCGTCGCCGCGCACCGTGGCTACAAGTGCATCTTCGTGATGAGCGACAAGATGGCGCCGGAGAAGATCGACGTCCTTCGCGCGTACGGCGCCGACGTCGTGGTCTGTCCGACGGCCGTCGCGCCCGAGCACCCCGACTCGTACTACTCAACGGCCGAACGCTTGACGCGCGAGACGCCCAACGCGTTTCGACCCGACCAGTACTCGAATCCGAACAACCCGCGCGCCCACTACGAGACCACCGGTCCGGAGATCTGGGAACAGACGAAGGGTCGCGTGACGCACTTCGTCGCGGGTGCCGGCACCGGAGGGACGATCAGCGGTGTTGGCAAGTACCTCAAGGAACGCAATCCCAACATCAAGGTCATCGCCGCCGACCCGCAGGGCTCGGTCTTCTCGGGTGGCTCGGGGCGTCCGTACCTCACCGAAGGGGTCGGCGAGGACTTCTGGCCCGAGAACTACGACCCGACGCTCGTCGACGACGTCGTCGCCGTCAGTGACGCCGACGCGTTCGCCATGGCTCGAGAGGTCACGAGGCGTGAGGGCATCCTGATCGGCGGCTCGGGGGGCACCGCCGTCGCGGCCGCGCTGCGCGTCGCTGGCACGTTGCCCGAGGAGGCCGTCGTCGTCGTCTTGATACCCGACTCGGGGCGAGGGTACCTCTCGAAGATCTTCAACGACACGTGGATGACCGACTTTGGCTTCCTGCGCCCGCGCGACGAGATGGACGCGGGCGACGTGTTGGCGGCGAAGATCTCGCGTCAAGCCAACACCCTGGCCGACCTCGTGCTCGTCACCGAAGACGTCTTGGTGCGCGACGCCATCTCGTTGATGCGAGAGAAGGACGTCTCGCAACTCCTGGTGACGGTGACGTCGGAGATGCCCCTGGCGGCGAAGGAGGTCTCGGGTTCGCTGAGTGAGTTGGGCCTCTTGGAGGCCACGACCCGTGACGCGTCGGTGTTGGATCTCCGAGTGAAGGAGGTGGCGGATCCGTCGATGCCGATGGTGGGTGTTGGCATGACCGTGACCGAACTCACGAGACACCTCAGCACGACGGCGGCGGTACTGGTGCTCGACGGGGGACATCCCGTCGGGGTCCTCACGCGCAGCGACTTGTTGGGATTCCTGGAGCAGAGGAGTGAGGCGTGAGCGGATTCAATACCCGAGCCATCCACGTCGGCTCGGAGCCCGACAACGTGATCGGAGCCGTCAATCCACCGGTCTACTTCACCTCCACCTACGCCCAAGACGCCGTCGGTGCGCCTCGGTTCTCTGATTACTCGAGGGGCAACAATCCAACGAGAGCCGCCCTCGAGTCGTGCCTCGCCAACTTAGAAGGCGCTCGCCACGGGGTGGCCTTCGCTTCGGGACTCGCGGGCGAGGACGCGCTGCTTCGAACACTTGCGCCGGGCGATCACGTGATCTTGGGCAATGACGCCTACGGCGGCACGTTTCGACTCCTCACACGGATCTTCGGCGACTGGGGGGTGAGGGTCTCGACCGTCGACCTCAGTGACGTCGACGCCGTTGGTTCAGCCTTCGGTGAGGCGACGAGGATGCTCTGGGTCGAGACGCCGAGTAATCCACTCTTGAACGTCGTCGACATCGCGGCCCTGAGCGCCGCGTCGCACGAACACGGCGCGCTCTTGGTCGTCGACAACACCTTCGCGACGCCCTATCTGCAGCGTCCTCTCGCTCTCGGTGCTGACGTCGTCGTGCACTCGACGACCAAGTACGTCGGCGGTCACTCGGACGTCATTGGTGGCTTCGTGGCGACGAACAACGACGAGCTCGCTGTCCACTTGCGCTTCCACCAGTACGCGATCGGCGCGGTGCCAGGTCCGATGGACTGTTACCTGCTGCTACGAGGGCTGAAGACGCTCGGCGTTCGCATGGACCGACACTGCTCGAACGCTCGGGCCGTGGCGGCGTATCTCGTCGATCACCACGCCGTCGACAGGGTCTTCTACCCGGGGCTCGTCGATCACCCTGGCCACGACGTCGCCGTCGCGCAAATGTCCGACTTCGGTGGGATGGTGAGCTTCACGCTCAAGGCCGGCGTCGACGTCGCGAGGAAAGTCTGTGAGGCCACGACGGTCTTTATCCTCGCCGAGTCCCTCGGTGGGGTGGAGAGCCTGATCGAGCTGCCTTCGGAGATGACGCACGTGTCGACGGCCGGATCGATGCTCGAACCGCCCGCCAACCTCGTGCGGCTGAGCGTCGGTATCGAAGACGTCGAAGACCTCGTGGCCGATCTCGAGCAAGCGCTCTCGAGGTAGTCGGCGCTGACGGGCTGGGTGACGCGTTCGCCATCTGATCGAGAAGGTCAGATCGGTGGAAGTAGACGGGCCCACGGAGGGATCGAGGTCAAACGGGCCCGCGAGTAGATTTCTCCGGTGTCCGATTCTCAGCTCTTGATCCTCACCGGTCCTCCGGGATCGGGCAAGACGACCGTCGGACGAATGGTGGCGGGCGCGTTCACTCCCTCGGTCGTCGTCGACGCGGACTTCTTCTGGGCTTCGGTCGTGAACGGACTGATCGCGCCGTGGGAGTCGCGCGCGGACACCCAGAATCAGGTGATGGTGCGCGCCTCGCTGTCAACGGCCGCACGCTACGTTCGTGCCGGCTACGTGACGGTGCTCGAAGGCCACGTGGGCCCCTGGTACGCGGACCTGATCGGAGAAGAGCTCGCGCACGTGAAGGCGCCGGTGTCCTACGTGGTGCTACGCCCCACGCTCGAGGACTGCCTCTTTCGATCGGTGGACCGATTGAAGGAGCCACGACACGCCGGCGCGTTGACCCTAGAGGACCCGATTCGAGCGACGTACGCCCAGTACGAACGACTGGGCGTCTATGAAAAACACGTTCTCGACAACTCTGGTCTGAGCGCTGCCGAGACGGCCCGTTCGATCGTCGAACGACTCGCTACGTCGCGTGATCTTGTCGTGACGCCGTAGTCGTCGTCGCGGCGCGCTCACCGCGATGACGCGATCGTGTCGCGAAGGACCTCGAGCCACGGCGTGGGTTCGATCCCTAGTTTCATTCTCGTCGCCGAGTCGTCGATGACGAAGGGCTCGTTGAACTGGTACAGCGTCGTCGGAAGTTCTCTTGCCACGGGATTGACGAGTCCCACGAGACGAAGGACCGAGGTCGGTATCGTCGACATCGCGACGTGATCGACGCCCGCGACGTCGGCCAAGTCGTCAATGACCTGGCGCTGCGTCCGAGGTGGGTTGGTGGCCGCGTGCCAGGCCTGACCCCACGCCTCAGGATTGTGGGCGCACGCGACGAGTGTCCGGGCGACGTCCTTGGTGTAGCTCCAGCTGTGGAGTTGGTCGCTCGCCCCGAGCACCCAGCAGCGCTTGCCCGCCAAGACCCGTGAGACGACCGGAGCGCCCAAGGCACTCTGGGCGTCGGGTCCGATGAAGTCGGAGGCTCGCACCTCCGTGGCGCGAAGGCGCCCGTCGTCGTGCGCCGAGAGGGCGTCGTGCCACATCGTGGCGCGCACCTGCGCCTTCTCGTAGTCGGCGAGGAAGGGGGAGTCGGGTGACATCGGACCCGTCGGTCGTCCGTAGGCGTAGAGATTGGAGAGTGTCGTGAGCACCGCGGAGGAGCGCGCCGCCGCGACGAGGAGCGAAGTCGCGATGGGCGGCCAATCGGTGGGCCAACGGTGGTAGCGGGGGTTGGCGCAATTGAAGATCGCGGCACAGCCACTCGCGAGTTCGCTCAACTCCTCCGATCGTGTCGCGTCGAGGGCGATTCTCGTGATGAGGGGATGGTCGGGACCAGATCCGCCTCGCGTCACGAGGCGCACGCCGTGGCCGTGGTGGGCGAGCAGCTGCGCCACCGCGCTCCCTACTGGTCCGGCTCCGACGATGAGATACTGCGCCACAACGGCTCCTTCGATTGAGAGAGCACTGCTCTCCCAACCAGTATGGCACGAGTCGGGAGAAATTGCAAGAGCAGTGCTCTCGTTGTGGGATACTGGACGCGTGAGCAGAGCGACGAACGTGAGGGCCAGCGCGCGACGGGCCCAGATCGAAGTGATCAAGGACGTGGCGAGGCGGTTGATCGCCGAGAAGAGTGTGTCGGGTCTGTCCCTGCGTGAGATCTCACGGGAGATGGGTGTCGTCTCGTCCGCGCTCTATCGCTACTTCGCGACCCGTGACGATCTGCTCACGGCTCTCATTCTCGACGCGTACAACGATCTCGGCCAGAGCGTGGAACGCGCGGACGCCAAGGTAGCGCGCGAGGACGCGTACGCGAGGTGGAGGGCCTCGGCGCGCGCGATTCGACGTTGGGCCACGAACAACCCCCACGAGTACGCGCTCATCTACGGAACACCGATCCCGGGCTACACGGCACCGACGGCGACGATCGATGCCGCCTCGAGAGTGGCGCGCGTCCTGGGAGCAATTCTGAGCGAAAGCCGACGGGTCGACACGTCGGTCGCGCTGGCGCGCCCGGCGGCGGGTGGTGAACGTCGTTTCCTCGACGTCGACGGTCTGGCCGCGATCATGCCCGGCGTGGCGTCCGAAGAGTACGTGAGGGCGCTCTTGGCCTGGACGGCGATCTTCGGCTTTCTCACCTTCGAGCTCTTTGGACAGTACGTGGGCACGGTGAAGAACGCGAACATGATGTTCGACCGGGTGGTCGACGAACTCGCGGTCTCGCTGCGCCTGAGGGCTGCCTGAGCTAGCGAAGCGCCCGGCCATCGAGTGCGAGCGTCGCCCGCGCGCGAGGTGGGTCCCCGAGGCTCTCGGTATGCTTTCGCGGTGTCGAACCCACGCGAACCACGGGGCAGCGCAACGGATCGTATCGTCGTCCAGGGCGCGTCGGGAAGCGGGAAAACGACGTTCGCGAGAGAACTCGCCCGAATCCTCGACGCGCCGTACCTCGAGCTGGACTCGCTCTACCACCAAGAGGATTGGACGGCGCTCGACGCCGACGAGTTTCGCGAGCGCGTGGACGGCTTCGCCCAGCAGCCGCGGTGGGTGAGCGACGGGAACTACCGCGCGGTTCGCGACCTGCTCTGGCGCCGAGCGGACGTGATCCTCTTCATCGATCTCCCGAGACGACAGGTCATCGTCCGTCTTCTCAGGCGGACGATTCGTCGAGGATTTGCGGGTGAGGAACTCTGGAACGGCAATCGTGAGTCGCTCCGCCACCTGTTCTCGTTGAATCCCGAGCGCAACGTCGTGTTGTGGTCGTGGAAGACCCACGCGCGCTACCACGAGAGCGTCCCCAACGAAGCGCGAACGCAGGCGCCCCACGCCCACGTCCTCGTCCTTCGAAGTTCGACGGCGGTCTCTTCGTACCTCGAACGTCGACGAGCGACGTGAGCCAGTTTCAATGGCGACGGGCCGAACGATAACCTACGGTCGTCAAAGACGGAGGAGGACGCCGTGTCAAGACTCGAAGTCAACGCGCTGTCGATCTCTCTGGACGGCTACGGGGCCGGTCCCTTCCAGGACGAGGGCAATCCTCTCGGCGTCGGGGGCACCCGACTCCACGAGTGGATCTTCGCCACGAAGTCGGGCCGCGAGATGATCGGTGAACCAGGCGGCAGTGAGGGGGTCGACAACGACGTCTTTCGGCGCGGTTTCGTGGACGTCGGTGCGACGATCATGGGTCGCAACATGTTCGGCCCCGTTCGCGGGCCCTGGCGCGACAGCGAGTGGCGTGGCTGGTGGGGGGATCATCCCCCTTTTCACCACGCGGTCTTCGTCCTCACGCACTTCGAGCGTCCGTCGATCGCCGTCGACGACACGACGTTCCACTTCGTTACCGAAGGTCTCGACGCCGCCCTGGCCCGCGCCCGCGAGGTGGCGGGAGATGACGTCGTCGGCCTGGGTGGCGGGGTGCGGACCGTTCGAGCGTTCCTCGACGCTCGACTGGTGGACGAACTTCACTTGGCCGTCGTACCCATCAGGCTCGAGTCAGGCGAGCGACTCTTAGAGGTGGGCGAGTGGCCCAGTGGCTACGAGTGCTCATCGGTCACGGAGGGTGAAGGCGCGACGCACTACGTGTTGGTCCGTACGTGACGTGAGGCCCGGACCGGGCGCCAGTGCGGCGCCGACCTCCCTCGCGCCCCTCACGACGTAGCCTCGGGTCGTGGGCTCTAACGCGACCGTCTTTCGCGCCAGCGCGATGAACATCTCCGACCTCGCGGCCCTTCGCTTCCAGTGGCGTAGTGAAGAAGCGGGTGAAAAGGGACTTAGCCGAGAGGGATTCGAGCTGAAGTTCTTTGAGTGGTACGAGCACCATCGCGAGTCGCATCGCGCGTACCTCGCCACGATCGATGGGAAGTCGGTCGGTTGCGCGTGGCTCTTCGTCGTCGAGCGCGTTCCCGGGCCCGGAAAGTTCGTTCGCCGCGCCGGCATCGTCCAGAGCGTCTACGTGCAACCCGTTCACCGTAACGGCGGCGTCGGAACCAAGCTCGTCGAATCGCTCATCAGCGACGCGCGGACGATGGAGTTGGACTACTTGACGACGCATCCGACGCTGGCGGCGTTTCCCTTCTATCGGCGCTTGGGTTTTGACGACGCGCTCCGGGCTCTCGAACTTCGTTTCCCGACGCCGTGAACGAGAAGGACGTCAACGGATCGTTCTCGTTCGGGTACTAGAAGCCCTTGTCCTCGATCTCCCACGCGTGATCAACCACGTGCCAGGCGCAGCGGCGAATCGCGTAGGCGACCGGCCACTTCTCGTTCCGCGTGGCGGCGCGAAGTGTCGTCACCACGACGTCTCGCTGTTCGTCCCAGGGCGTTCGTGGAGCGACGCGGAAGCCAACCTTCGAGCAGTAGGCACGCTCGGCCTCTCGAACGTGATTGACGACGCCGTCGCGATCGCGTCCTCCGCCTCGTGGTCCCTTTTTCAACTCGGCGGGCGCGTTCGCGACCACCGCGTCGAAGTAGTTCCAACAGTCCTGGAGCACGGCCAGCTGGCGAGCCAACTCACGAGGCGTGAGGTCGTCCTCATCCCACGGACCGCGAGCGTCCGGTGCGCCAAAGTCCGTCGTCGCGTTGCCCCTCGTGGTGCCGATGATCTCGAAAGGTCCGGGTCGAAACGCCGAGGTGACGATTTTGGCGTAGCGCTCTCGGTACGCGTCGAGGGCTTGGATCGCGAGATCTGGCGTCTTGGCTCGTCGGCACCAGCCGGGCCAGTCGCAGGAGATGGCGAAGACCGAACTCTTACCCTCTTCTAAGTAAACGCGCGACCTCGCCACGAAACACTCCTTTACACGAACTTACCCTTTGGCTCGCGTGCTTCGGCCCGGACCCGTCGCGCACGTCGCCATCAAGTAGGCCCGGAGGCACTCGTGCGTCACGTGAGCCGACGGGCCCTACGGACTCGGCGCGGGGGCGCGGCGGGACCTAACGTTTCCTCGCCACTTGAGTGGCGTTCTTGAGCGCAAGCTCGCCAACGCGCCGGTAGGTCGGGCGACCTTCGATACCGAGCGACACCATGAAGACGCCGAACAACAACGCCCAGCCGATCGTTCGTCGCAGCGTCGCCTCATCGATGAACCCGTACTCGCCAAAGAAGTCGTCGAGCGCGTCAAAAGGAAGCGACAGCAAGCCACCCGCGAGATCGGTGGCGGGATCGCCGGCGCACAGGTCGCCGAAGTCGATGACGCCGACGAGTTCACCGTCGCGATAGAGGGTGTTGGCCGGGTGGAAGTCACCGTGGAGCCAGCGTGACGCCGACGACCACGGCGGAGCCCCGACGCAGTCCACCCAAAGCTCTTGCAGCGCCTTCTCGTCGACGTGGTCGCGAAGTCGCGTGAGACGTGCCTGGAAGGTGGTCGATCGCGAACTGAGGGCGACACCACGAACGGGACTGCGCGGCGCGTCGGCGGGTGCCTCGACGTGCAACTCGCGTAGGAACGACGCCAGCGCTCGCGCCGACGAACCGTTCGCTTGGAGGTCGATCTGGTCGCCCGGGACGCCGTCGATCCACGACGTGATCAACCACGGCCACGGATAGAGGTCACTGGGGGCGCCAGCCAGCAGGGGCAGCGGCGTTCTCAAGGTAACGCCTCGAGCGACCTCGTGCAGCCAGCGCCGTTCATTCTCGCTCAACGCGACCGCGGCCTCTCGTCGAGGGAGCCTGACGACGAGATCGTCGCCGAGGCGCCACAGCGAGTTGTCGAATCCTTCGGCGACGAGGAGACAGTCGAGCTCGCCAAAGATGGGGAACTGCGCGCGAACGAGAGCGCCGACGAGCGACGTGTCAATGTTCACCTCCGCCGGGGGCCAGCTCACGTCTCGAGGCTACCGAGGGTACGTCACGTTGCTCGTCGAGCTACTCAGCGACGAGCGCGTCGGTGAGGCCGTTGATCGAGGCGACGTTGCCGGTGAGTTGGTCGCTGAGATGATGGCGGGCCGCCAGGGCGAGGGGCGCGACGTACGAGACCTTGGTTTGCGCGCCGTCGGCCCATATCAGCAGCTTGAGCGGCAAATCGAGGGCCGCGAGTGGCGAGGCGACCATGACCGGCGTGCCGGCGAGGGGACTTCCAAAGATCACCAACGTCGTCTCGCGCAATTCGAGTCCGACGCGAAGCGCCTCCGCGCTTTGGTCGATGACGGCGAATAGCTTTACGCCCGTAGAGTTCAGCATCTGTGTGAGACGCGTTACCGTGTCGCTGACCGATCGGGGACTGGGTTTGGTGATGACGTCAGGTTCGCCTTCGGCTCGATCGACGCTCGTCATGCTGGCCCTCCTTTCGTTTGAGGCGCCGTGACCGCTCACCCGCCAGCACACGTTGCCTAGGAACTGACAGCGGTCTTCGCGAGATTGAACCACGGGGCAAAAGGTGAGGCTTGACGGATCGTGGAGCAAAGTTCACCGCGCCGGGTTGCCACGTGCGACGATCCGCGAGCGTACGATCCAACGCGACGTAGACACTAGTCGCGAGAACGTCGCGCGGGAGCTCCGAGGGACCAAGCGTTCCTCTCGTGGCGTCGCGCACGGTCCCCGGAGTCGGAACTAGCCCGGCTTCGTACTGTTGAGATTCGCACTCAGCGTGGTCGTTGTTGTTGAGACCTGTTCGACGAGTGCTTCAACAGCTCGTGCCATCGTGTTGTGCGCCCGTTGCTTCGGATGAAACGACTGGGCGGCCACGATGCGTTGCAGGAACAGGGCCGCTTCATACGAGGGACACGAAACGAAGGACCGCTGCGAAAGAAGGTGAGCTAAGTCGAGATGACAGTTCTCGAGGATTGTCGTCAGCGGCGAGCCTACAGAAAAGCGAAGAGTATTCATGTCAGATCGCCCGTTTGTCGCGACGTTACAGGGAATCGCCGAGGCCTTCGTCAAGCTGTTGACGTCAACGAGTCGAATGTCGGCTCCCAGTGCGCTGACGGCGCTGACGGCGCCCGCGATTGCGGCGTTCAGTTGACTTTGCACGCGGTTGAATTCCGTGACGTGGCCCCTTGAATAGCCAACTTCTAATTGAGCGGAACGCACCTTAAGGAGGTGGGAGAGACTGATGCCACCGGCGACGGGACAGAACGCAGGGGGACGTACGGTGAAGAGTTGCGGGTAGTTCAAGACCGCCAACTCCGCGTTGGGCGCGTGAACAAATACCTGCTCGTAGAGGTGTTCAAGGGCGGCCTCCTCCGTGGACGTCCCGTTCGAAGCGTTGAAGAGAGCGTTCGCGCTGGCGAGGTACTGGTCACACGTTTTGCTCTCACGTACGATGCCCGATTGGGTGAAGCTCCTCGTCGCGCGAAGGACGTTGACGCTCGCACGAACGTCCAAGCACGCGACCAGGACATTTGAGAAATGAAGATCGTCGCCTCCGGCGGTCAGCGTGACCCAACGCGTTGCCGGTGAGAGTGCACGCAGTTGGGGTGGCTCGCCGTTCTCGCCCTTCAAGAGATCCTTCGTCGTGGCACCGGAGCACGCTACAAAACCGCCGGAACCGTAGCTTTCGAATTGACCAAGATTTAGGTTCAGGCTCGTCGCCACCAACACGGGATACGCCGTCACGCTTCGATGACATCCGTCATTGTTCGACGGCGAGAGGTACGTCGCCGCACTGGACTGCAGACCTTCTCCAGAGGCGTAGGAGTCTCCGAGTGCCACGTACACCGACGACGCTGGACTGACCTTTGGCAATCGGGCAGCCGACACGGTAGCGAGGTTCATCGCGATCGTCGCAACGAAGATGGCGCCAACCACGACGATGAGCAACTTCCGAACAGAACCAGTTGTCTGGTGCATTGCTTGCCCACTCCCGATGGCTCACTAAACGTCTACCACAGGCGTTACGAGAAGTGAATGGCAGCTTACGGATTAGACACCGGTGTCACGAACACCGGTGAGCACGTCAACCTATGACGAGTCGTCCAGAGTGTCCTCACGAACTGTGAAGCGTGGGTTCGCCGCGGACGTGTCAGACATAGCGAACAGAACGCTCACGGGCGTCGCGAAGAGTGAGCGGCGCACGCGTCGTGACGACTCGAGCGCGAAGAGGAGAGTTCCGACGAGCGATACCTGGCTCAGCCGCTGGGGATTCGAGTCCGTCACCCCTGCGCCTGAGCACCGAGATCGTCGTCTCGCCCCTCTCTACTGTTGACCCTTCCGTCGTGGCGCCAACCGGTAACGGATGACTTCGAAAATCATGAAGCCGCCGATTGCCACGAGAACGAAACCCCTGGTCTGTCCCAGCACGGCGAGCGTGAGACCGAGGACGACCATGGCGATCGAGAGCGCGTAGCGTTGCCAAGGCTTCGCGTAGAGCATCGTTTGTCGAAGGACTCTTCCCACACCGTGCACGTGCGCCCCTCCACCTTCATTGTCGTTCGCGCGTCGACGTCACTCGCGCGCACGTTGATCAGTGGCGTCTTCGGGCGGTGACGCGACGGTGTGCTCACGCGTCTCGACGAACGAGTAGGACCCCTCCGACGATCAGGAACGCTGCCGCGTAGCCGCCGAGGAGTGAAACCCACCCGGGGATTGAAGGCGCCGCTGCCTCGGTGATGTGCGGAGGCCATCACCGTGCCGATATCGGCGGGGAGAAACCTTCCGATGTCGTTGGCGTACGAGGACGGCAACACCGAGGCGATGATGGGCAAGATGAGAAGCATCCCCACGAAGGCGTCCAAGGCGCTGACCGCATGGCGGAAGATCGTCGCAAGGCCGAAGGCGGTCAGTCCGAGAGCGAAGAGGTACGGACCCCCGCCGACGACACCGCCCGCCACGGGTCTCACCTCGACGCCGCTCCCGCGTGGCACGATCGGGTTCGCCCGGGTTACGACGAGAGCCGTCTCATTGTCGGGCGCTTCGATCACGGCGAGTCCCTTTACGATGCCTCGGCTTCCATCGCTCACTCGAACGAGTTGGCTACACACGGCGCGGCGACCAGCGAAAGCGACGCAGCGAGACGAGCGTCGCGCCAACTCCCCAGAGAGCGACGACGAGCAGATCGTGCCAGGCCCACGGTGAGACACCCTTGGGTATCTGGAACGACCGATCCATCGCGATGATGAGATGTCGAACGGGCAGATAGTTCGAAAACTTCGCGAGTCCTGAACCAGGCGGAAGAGGGAACCATAGTCCCGCGAGGAAGAGCAGGACGAAGAAGACGATGCTCGTCACCGGTCCCGCGGCCTCTTGATTCGGGACGACCGCACTGATGGCGACGCCCATAGCTGAAAAACTCACGATGCCCACGAGAATGGCGATCAGCATTGCCAACCACGAAGAGGGGAAGTTGACGTGGTAGCCAAACCGGCCGATGACCAAGAGCAGGATGGTCTGGACGAGCGCCACGATCGTAGTGCTGATAAAGATCGACGCGATCAGCACCCAGGAGGGCAGCGGGCTGAGGCGCAGTCGCTTCAAGAGTCCGGTCTCTCGGCGCACCACGAGGGTAATGGCGAGGGTGGTGAACCCTGCGGCCATGACCCCGTACGCGACGAACCCGGGCACGTAGTACTGGACGAGCCGGATGCCTCCGAGACTGGCGACTCTCTGGTTACCGGAGCCGGCGCCGAGCATCACGAGAAAGACCACCGAGAAGCCCACGGTGAAGATGGCGCCAACTCGGTTGAGCCAGAAGAAGAGCTGCTCGTACTTGACTTGGTGGATGACGAGACGCACGTCGTGCAACCAGAGCTTTCGCGTCATTACGTCATTGTCGGTCGAACTCACGACGACCTCCCTTCAGATTCATCGCGGTCGCGCCGCGTCAGGGCGAGGTAGATGTCCTCGAGCGTCTCGCGCGTCACGCTGAGACCCGCGAGCGCGACGTCGTGATCGATAGCCCAACCAGTCAGCGTGTGCAGGGCCGCTACCTCGTCGCGCGACTTCACTTCCACCACGCCGCCTTCGACGCGCGACGGCGTGATCGGTAGGTCGGCCATCTCGACGCCCGGGGGAGGCAAGAATCGGATCGTGACTTCACCTTCGTTACGTCCGCCGAGGGACGCGGTGGGACCCTGCGCCGCGATGTGTCCACGTGACAGCACGGCGACGCGGTGGGCCAAGGCCTCCACCTCGTCCATGTAGTGGCTCGACATCAACACCGTTGTTCCCTCCGAGGAGAGCAGGCGGATGAGATCCCAGGTCGTGCGCCGTGCGGCGGGGTCGAGGCCGGTGGTTGGTTCGTCGAGAAACAGTAGTTCCGGGTTGCCGACGATGCCGAGCCCAATGTCGAGTCGGCGCTGCTGGCCCCCAGAGAGCCTCTTCACCTTGGCGTCGCCCTTGTCGCTGAGGCCCACCAGTTCGATGACTTGGTCGATGGGTCGGGGATTGGGATAGAAGCCGGCGTTGCGCTCGAGTACCTGGCGAACAGTGAAGAACGACTCGACCGCAAGTTCTTGGAGCACGACGCCGATGCGGTCGCGCAGCCATCGAAGATGCCGTCGATCACCGGGATCCACGCCGAGCACCTCGACGCCGCCGCCATCGCGCTTCAAGAAGCCCTCGAGGACTTCGATCGACGTGGTCTTGCCGGCGCCGTTGGGGCCGAGAAGAGCGAAGATCTCACCGCGCTCGACGTCGAAGCTGATGTCGTCAACGGCCTTGAGGGCGCCGTAGGACTTACGCAGACCATCGACACGCAGGGCCTGCGTCATGCGACGAGGACTTTGCTCATTAGACGAGTGAGCTGGTCTCGTCGTTCATGCGCCTGAGTATAGGTGTGAAGCGCGACCAAATCGGTGGCCCGTTCAACGACCTTGCGACGGCAACAGTCCGAAATCGACGTCGCCGCGACTACGCGGAACCGCCGGGGCCTCGACCCAGTGGCTTTGAGTCAGAGGACGTTTCCGGGTGGTTGCCACGTGTCGGACTCCGCGTGCTCGTCGCTTCACTGAGAAGAATCACGTCGTCCTTTGCTGTGCTCGTCGTGTGGTGATGGAATACCTTGTGGCCGCAGTGGCACTTCTTACGAAGTTCGTCGTCGACCCTCCCGCACAGGTCTCCATTCGATCGTTCGACGTTCGAGGTCAATTCGGGTCTCCGACACTTGGTCTTGCGTCGAGAGACTCCGTTTCATCGACGAATAACTCCTCGAGTTGACTTGACGCAGGAGTTCGAGACTAACGATTGCCGACCGAGACGGTCACGCGCTCGGTTCCTTTGCGCGGTGATGAGACGGCAAACGTGACGGACGTCGGCTTCACGACAATGATGCCGCCGACGAAGCCAGTGAATTTCGGTCCACATACCGGTAGTCGAACCTGAGACCTCGACGCCGCGATCAACCCCCGCCCGTGGGAACCGTTAGCGAGCGAGCCGACATGGCTGGCGGATCCGTAATAGAGTTTGGCGCTTTGCGGGCTGACGACGGACACCGTCGCGTACGGCGCCGTTGCCGCAGAGACCGCGAGAAATGCCTTGTAGACGAAAAAACGCTGACCGTCGGCACTTCGTAGGGGTCGCAACAACGCGGGGTTGCCGGATCCGGGAAGGACCAGTCCCTCAACGCCGCCAATAACCGTCTCCCCACCGCGCCCTTGCTGACCGACCGAATCCGAACAACGAAGTCTCATCAAGCTGGCCGGAGTGGAAGACCCGAGAAGATTGACTAAGAGCAGAGCACCCGAGGCACTTACAACAAGAGTGGCGATCGAAATGGCAACTCGCTTCACATCCGATGAGATTATTCGTTTCCCCTCAAGAAGTCGTCTTGTCAAACCTTGTCGATTGGACGCGTCACTTTCGATTGCAGCGAGATCCGAGTGGTGAAGCGCCGACGCTGGGCGGCGGAGCCGTCACGTCGGGTCTCCGACGCCGAATTCACCTTGCCAACGCACGAATCCTCGTGAGATGATTGCCCGGTGCGACGCGTCCTGATTGATCACGACTTCGACGCTTCCGGGATCTGGTTGATCACCTCCCCTGGACCAGACGTGCGTTCGCCGTATGGAGCGGACGGCAGTAGATGGTCCGGGAGCAAAATTGGCGGCTTTAAGGGCGTACGACCTTGGAGCAATCTGTTGTCTAGTTCGCTTTTGGACGAGTTGAAGTGTTGGAATGAACAGGGCTGCGTCTTGGCTAGGTCTCCGTCAGACAATTGGCCGACCGGCTCCGGCTGGGACTCCTTCTACCAAGCAGCGAGAGACCTCGCCTCACGTACTCAACTCGAGCTCGGCGCGCAGAGCCAAGTGCTCTGGGCGGAAGGTGGTGCCTGGAACTACGTTCGCTCGCCCTGGTAAACCACCCGTTCTGACGAAAGGTTGCTCGCCATGGCGCGATCTCGTGATGAGCCGTGTCACCCGTGTATAGATTCGCCTGAAGTGGTGGCTCGCTCGGTCAGTCGCGAGCGTCTTCCGGCGCTCTCACGTCTGACCTCCGACACGAATGAGTATCTCTGTGCGAGAGTCGTTCGGTGGAGTTTGACCCGCGGGCATTTCAGGGGACGGCTGAGTATTACTCGATAGGGCGTGCGCCCTACTCCGAACTGTTGGCCCAAACGCTGAGACAGGAACTATCGCTGGACGGGACCGGTCGGCCCTCGACGTGGGCTGTGGACCCGGCGTTCTCGAATTGGAACTCGCCAGTATGTTCCGCCAAACGGTGGCGCTTGATCCCGAACCTGGAATGTTGCGCGAGGGCCGGCGGCGCTGCCACCAGGCGGGGATTGACACTGTTGACTGGGATCTTGGAGCGGCGGAGGAAATCCCTTCGTTGGCCGTGGGATCATTTCACCTGGTTGTATTCGGGCAGTCATTCCACGGGGTTCGACAGACGGAGATCACCGACATCATCTTCGACCTCCTCGAGCCTGGAGGTTCATGGGCGCTCATCTCGAACGCAGTAGACCGACGACCGCAGCCAAATCGCCACGACTATCCGAGCATTCCTCACGCAGCGATAAAGGAACTCATCGTTGCTTACCTGGGCGAGGGCACGCGCCACTATCTCGCCAACTGGAAGGTCGGACTGCCAGCGCGATTTGAGGTCACGCTCGCCGATTCTCCCTTTGGTGGCTATCGCACCGTTTACGCACCCGGTCGACCCGACTTGCTTCGAGATGTCGATACGGTGGTGGCAAACACCTTTTCGATGTCCTATTCTGCCCCGCGGCTCTATGGAGACCGCCGAGACGACTTCGAAGCCGAGCTGCGTCAACTCCTGCTCGGGCAGTCACCCGCTGGACTCTCTTGGGATTGGCCTGGAGACACCGAAGTCGTCATTGCGACGAAGCCCTAAGCCATGTTGCGTCCACCATTCATTTTGGTGCGACGTCGCCACGTGCTTGACCGCTCCTCAAGCGATTGACGTACCTCAGAAGTGGGAAAGCGCGACTCTCCTCAGCGAGAGGATTCGAGGGCGATCGTGACCTTACCGGATCCGTCGATCTGGACGTTGGCCGCCACGACGCAAGTCGATGACGACGCCGCGAATTTGACGTGCACCACCGCCGGAAACTTCACCGTCTTCTTGTAACGCTTGGAGGGAATGACCTTGTTGCCCTTGTTGCAACCCACGGTCCACTGCACGAGGCCGCTCAGTTCGGGCTTGGACGACACGACTTCTTCGATCTTGGATGGCTTCAGGACCTGTCCGCTCGTCTCGGCGACGGCGTACTGACCCGTGGCGCGGCTCGTCGCGACGACGTGCAGCGACGATGCTCCCGCAGCAACAACGAACAGACCGCCGGTGGCGAGCGACAGGGATCCCACGAAAACTGAAATTCGCTTCATGACGCTCAGTGGAGCTCCCTTTTTAGAAGATCAGACGGAGTCAACACGCAACGCGACAGTGCGTACAGTCCTGGACGCCACTTCGCCGGATTGCATCGTTCCGGATGACCGTCGGGGTCCGAAACGACCAGTCCTCCGTTCGTCAGACATTTCACCGGGGTCCCGACGGCGCCCGAGACCCGATTTCGACAGCGTGGGATAGTCTCGGACCAGAGGCGTCATCCAACGAGATCTCTCGGAATGACTTCATATTGGAAAGCTCAGATGCCAAAAGACGTTGACCGGTCGAACGACGAAGTCCAGATCACCGGGCCGATAACGGCGTCGGTAGGCTTCCCGGCGATTCGACACGCGATGCACTTCGTCGTCGGTGAACCGGGCGTGATCAGAGGGTCGCGCGCGCTGCTCAAGATGAATCAGGCCAAGGGTTTCGACTGTCCCAGCTGCGCGTGGCCCGATCCGTCGCCAGGCCAGAGGAGCTTCGCCGAGTTCTGTGAGAACGGGGCCAAGGCCGCCGCGTGGGAGACGACGAAGCGTCGCGTCGGGCGTGAGTTTTTCGCCGCCCACTCCGTGGCCGAGCTGCGCGGTCAGGATCACCACTCCCTCGAGGAGCACGGGCGTCTCACCGAACCGATGTACCTCGCTCCCGGGGCCGAGCACTACACCCCGATCTCGTGGGACGACGCGTTGGGAAAGATCGCTGACCGCCTTAGGAACCTCTCCAGTCCCAACCGCGCGGCCTTCTACACCAGCGGACGCGCCAGCAACGAGGCGGCGTTCGTCTACCAACTACTGGCTCGACGACTGGGTACCAACAACCTGCCGGACTGTTCGAACATGTGCCACGAGTCGAGCGGCGCCGCGTTGAACGAAACGATCGGCGTGGGCAAGGGGGTCGTGAGCCTCGATGACATCACCGATCACGCCGAGTTGATCGTGATCGTTGGCCAGAATCCCGGTACCAACCATCCCCGAATGCTCACCGCGCTCGAAAAGGCGAAAGTCCGAGGCGCCCGCATCGTCACGGCCAACCCGCTGCCCGAAGCCGGTCTCGTTCACTTTAAGAATCCCCAGAGTGTGCGTGGACTGGTTCGCGGGGGCACTAAGTTGACCGACCGTTACTTAGCCGTTCGCGTCAACGGTGATTTGGCGATGTTCGCCGGCCTGTGTAAGGCCCTGCTGGCGCGCGAGGACGCCGCGCCCACGACGATTCTCGACCGCTCGTTCATCGAGACCTACTGCGACGGATTCGAGGAGGCGTGTCGGGCGTGGCGCGACCTCGACTGGACGGTGATCGAGTCGCAAAGCGGTCTGAGGCGCGACGAGATCGAGGACTTCGCGTCGGACGTCGTGGCGGCCAACAGCGTGGTCGTCACGTGGGCCATGGGTCTCACGCAACACCGCAACGCCGTGGCCACCATCCGCGAGATCGTGAACTTTCTGCTGTTGCGCGGCAACATCGGCAAGCCGGGCGCGGGGCCATCGCCAATCCGCGGTCACAGCAACGTCCAGGGCGACCGCACGATGGGCATCTGGGAACGGATGCCCGATTCGTTCCTCGACAAACTTCGTGACGAGTTCGGCTTCGAGACGCCCCGTGCGCACGGCCTCGACACCGTCGGCACGATCCGCGCAATGCGCGACGGCGAGATCGACGTCTTCTTCGCGCTGGGCGGCAACTTCGTCGCGGCCACGCCCGACACGTCGCTCAGCGAGGCGGCGATGAAGAACTGCGCGCTGACGGTGCACGTCGCCACGAAATTGAATCGATCGCACCTTTGTCACGGCACCGAGGCGCTCCTGCTGCCGTGTCTCAGCCGCAGTGAACGCGATGTCCAAAGCGGAGTCGAACAGTTCGTAACCGTGGAGGACTCGATGAGCATGGTCCACGCCAGTCACGGGAACCTCGACCCGGGGTCGCCACACCTGCGCAGTGAAGTGGCGATCGTGACCGGGTTGGGAAGGGCGTTGTTCGGCGAGGACATCGGCTGGGGAGCCATGGCCACCAGTTACGGGCTGATCCGCCACCACATTTCTCGAGTCATCGACGGCTTCGACGACTTCGAAGAACGCGTACGGGCACCCGGTGGCTTCATGCTGCCACGGGGTCCGCACGACTCACGTACGTTCGCCACCGCGACCGGCAAGGCGCGTTTCACCGTGAATCGTCCCGACGCGCTCGAGGTCCCCGAGGGGCACCTGGTGCTCCAAACGGTGCGTTCGCACGATCAGTTCAACACGACCGTGTACGGCTACGACGATCGATACCGCGGCGTGAAAGGCGGTCGCCGGGTCGTCTTCGTGAACGCTGAGGACTTGGCGGAGCGAGGACTGAACGATGGCGACATGGTCGATCTCGTGAGCGTGTGGTCCGACGGTGAACGACACGCCAGGGGATACCGCGCGGTGGCGTACGCGACACCCAGGGGCTGCGCGGCGGCGTACTTTCCCGAGGCCAACGTGCTGGTGCCACTGGATTCGACGGCCATCACCAGCAACACCCCAACGTCGAAGTCGATCATCATCCGCATCGAACCGGCGGCGTAACGCGAGCGAGCGACGTCGGTCAACGGTGTCGCGTACCAGCGACACGTCGTTCAGTGCGGGTCGAGTCGCGCGATGTCCTCGTCGTCGTCCTCTCGTACCCGATTGAATCCCGCGTAGACGACCATCGACGGGTCGCGCAGGAATCCGACGAGGGTCATGTTCGACTCCTCCGCGAGGTCGACCGCGAGGGACGAGGGCGCCGACACCGCGCACAACATCGAGACGCCCGCCATCACCGCCTTTTGCACCAGCTCGAAGGACGCACGTCCCGAGACCAACAAGATGGTTCCGCGCAACGGCAATCGTCCCTCGCGAAGCGCCCAACCTACGACCTTATCCACGGCGTTATGGCGACCGACGTCCTCGCGCAATACGAGCAACTCGCCCGTCTCGCCATCGAAGAGACCCGCGGCGTGCAGACCACCCGTCTTGTCGAAGACTCTTTGGGCTTCGCGCAGTCGCGCGGGCAGCGACGCCAAGAACGTCGTGGAGACGCTCAGCCGATCGTCGCGGACCTCGAAGGCCGAGCGCGTTCGCACCGCGTCGATGGAGGCCTTGCCGCAAAGTCCGCACGAACTCGTGGTGAAGAACGCTCGCGCCACGCTCTCGTCGGGGGGCGCCACGCCGTCCGCCAGCATGAGGTCCAGCACGTTGAAGCTGTTGACCCCGCTCTCATCCTTTCCCGCGCAGTAGCGCATCGTCACGAGTTCTTCGGTGCGCGTGATGACGCCTTCACTCACGAGGAACCCGGCCGCCAGGTCGAAATCGGCCCCGGGCGTTCTCATGGTGACGGCGAGCGACGCACCGCCGACTCGAAGCTCGAGTGGCTCCTCACCGGCGAGCGTGTCGCGCAGGTTCTTCGGTGGCTCTCCTACGGTCATGCGAATGACGGAGCGCTCGGGTGTTATGCGACTCACTTCGTACCTCTTCCACTTTCCGGCGCCAGCTCGCGATCCCGTCGGGCGAGCGGCCCGGTGACTCTCCGGTGAGCCTAACGAGGGGTGACGCCCGCGGGTCTCGCTCGCTACGAGCCGCGGTTCGTTCGCCGATCGCCGCACCATGGCTTTCCACCCACTCGGTAGGATCGCTTCCATGACGACGTCGGCGACCGAGTGGCTCACCTCCTTTGCGGCGGCGTTGGGAATCGCCCCGCCGAGTGACGCTGAACGCGAGGACATCCTTTCGTTGGCGGGGACCGCCGCGCACGCCTCGGAGAGAACGGCGGCGCCGGTGGCGTGCTGGCTCGCGGCCAAGGCGGGACTCGCACCAGCGGAGGCTCGAGATCTGGCAGCTCGCCTAGAACAGCGCGACTGGAAGGCCAATCCCGATCAGGCCTGATCAGACGTTGCTCATCGAGCGTGCAATCATCGCGACGCCACCGGCTCAGGAGCTCAGTCCCAAGCGGTGAAGGTCGGCCGGGCTGTCGACGTCGGAGAACTGTTCTTCGGTCGCGACGCCTCGCCACATCGATTCATCGAGGAGGGTGACGTCGGGTCGCGCAGTGACGTGGCGCAGAGAACGAACGCCCTCACCGACCAACTTTCCCGCGTGCTCGAGGTCGTCGCGACACCACTTCGCGCACAGGGGCTGGGCTCGGCCGCGAACCACCGGCACGACGGATCCGGGTGCCTCCCATTCAACGAGGAAGCGTAGAAACCGCTCCGAGAGAAGCGGGAGATCGCACGCGACGACCAAAGCACTGCCGGTCCGTCCAAGTTCGTGCAGCGCGCGCCATCCCTCCGCGACAGCGACGAGCGGACCTTCTCCCGAGGGCTCCTCCCTCCTCGACGCCAGTCCCGAGACGCCGGGGCCGACTTCAAGTGCCGTTTCGACGACGAGTTGAAGCAGCGAGGCGGTGCGAACCGCCAGCGTTGATCCGTCGACGATCAGTTGTGACTTGTCGTAACCCATCCGTCGACTCTGTCCGCCGGTGAGCAGAATCGCCGAAACGAGGGGTGAAGGCCCGTACACGGGTCCATCGTACAAACGGGCGCCGAGACGTTCCGTCGTACTCCGTGGTTCGTCGTTCGACCGCACGCTCGCCTGACGCGCCGTCACACCTCGGGCTGCAAGCTGTAGCCCACGCCCGGCGTCGTCTGGATCAGCGTGCCGGATTCGTCGTTGAGTTTTTGACGCAGTCGGTGCACGTACGCGTGGACGTACGCGGCTTCGTCGCCGTAACCAGAACCCCAGACGGCGTGAAGGATCATCTGATGCGTGCAGGTGCGCCCCGCGTAGCGAGCGAGGTAGGCGAGCACGCTGAACTCCTTGGCCGTGAGATTGACCTTGAGGCCCTTCAGTCGAACCTCGTGATGCACCAAGTCGAGGTCGAGCGTGCCGAGCGACAGTTCGGGTGACGACTGCTCGTCGGGTTCGCTCGGCCGATTGCGCAGGACGGCGCGGATGCGGGCTTCCAACTCTCCCATACTGAAGGGTTTGGTCACGTAGTCATCGGCACCCGCGTTGAGGGCATCAATCTTTCTATCTTCGGCACCGGTGGCCGAGAGGACGATGATCGGTACGTCGCTCCATTGGCGTATTCGCTGACAGACCACGAGCCCATCCATGTCGGGCAGTCCCATGTCCAAGACGACGACGTCGGGCGACTTCAACGCGGTCTGCGCTATCCCGCGTTCGCCGTTCACGGCGGTGATGACCTCGTGGCCACCCGACTTCAGACCCAATCGGAGGGCGCGCAGCAGTGACGGATCGTCGTCGATGACGAGAACGGTGGCCACGATCGTTACCGTTTCGCGTCGACGTGGCGCGTCAGTGAGATAACGAATCGGGCACCACCGCCGGGAACCTCTTCGTACCAGACCTGTTCGCCGTGTGCTTCGACGAAGGTCTTGGCGATGGTCAGTCCCAGACCGGCCCTTCCGGCGGTACTCAACTGGGTGAAGCGGTCGAAGATCGTCTCGCGCTCGCCTTCGGGGACGCCGGGACCCTGGTCTGCCACCGAGAGGAGGACTCGGTCACCCCGTTCGTCACCCTTCACGGTGATCACGCTATGGGGCGGCGCGTGGCGAACGGCGTTGTCGAGGAGGTTCACGAGCGCCTGACCCATGAGAACGGGGTCGACGGCGACGTCGGGGAGGGAGTCAGAAACGATCACCTCGAGACGTTGTTCGCCGAGCGCCGCTCCCATGGCCGTGAGGGCGTCCTCCACGACCGCAACGACGGACGTCGTCACTCGGTGCAGCGTGAGGACGCCGGCCTCGATGCGTGTCATGTCGAGCAGGTTCGTGACGAGACGAGTGAGACGGTCAGCTTCGACCTCGATGAGTTGGTGAAGTTCGCTCGTGTCTTCTTTGGAGAGAAGATCCGCGCCACGAGAGAGCGTTGAGGACGCCACCTTGATCGTGGCCAGGGGCGTGCGCAGATCGTGCGAGACGGCACCGAGTAGTCCCCGGCGGAATCGATCGGACTCTTCGAGAAGTTTCGAGCGAAGGGCCTGTTCTCGCAGCTGCGCTCTCTCCAAGGCGAGCGCCGCGTCGTTGGCGAAGGTGTTGAGGATCGCACGATCGGTCTCCTCGATGGGCACGCCACGCATGGCGAGGATGCCCACGGCGCGTCCGGACGACGTCAGCGCGACGGTACGGAGTTCGTCGCTCGTTCCCGGCGTCGTGCCGACGCGTATCGGCAGTCCTGAGTGGGGCTCGAGCTGGTGAAGTTCCTCTCGGCGAAGCGGCTCACCCGCACTGGCGACGACGACGAGACGCCCTTCTTCGAGCTCGAGCAACGACACGCCCGGCACGTTGAAGACCTTTTGGGCGGTCGCGACAATGGTCTTCAAGAGTTCGTCGACGGGCTGGTCGCCGACGAGGAGCTCTGAAACCTCGGAGACTCGACGCATCACCTCGTGGCCACGAACGGTCTCGGTTCGCGCCGCATCGAGCACCCCGACGATCCTTGCCACCAACAGCATCACCACGACGTAGACGACGAGCGCCGTCCAGTTCTGCGTCGTGCCGACGCTCAACGTTTTGTACGGCGGCACGAATACCCAGTCGTAGACCAAGAATCCGGCGACGACACTCGCCGCGCCCGCGGTGAACCCCCCCATGACCGCGCCCACCACGACGGGAATGACGAGGACGAGCGCCACGGTCGAGACACTGACGTCTGATCGAAAGGGGAGGAGGGCCGAGCCGAACGCCACGGCCGACACGACGCCGACGCACGATCCAAGAAGACGCCGCTGCACGTACTCAGTATCGTCCGAAACGCTCGGTGGCGAAGCGGTGGCGAGGAATGAAGAAAAAATGAAGAGAGCCCGCGCGTTATTAAGGGGCCCTTAAGAGCCGAGTGCGAAGACTGGACTCATGGCAGATTTCTACTCACTACTAGGCATCCTGGGGTTTACCGTGGCGATGTTGGGTCTCATCTGGGCGCTAGACCGCGTATGACGCTCGCCCAAATCCTCCTACTGGTCGTCTCCGTGGTGATGTTCTTCTACGTCGGATACGCCATGTTCAAGCCCGAGAAGTTCTAAATGGGTTTCTTCTTCACCCTCCTCACGTTGGTCGTGCTCTTGGGCGTGACGTGGCGCTACCTGGGCTCGTACATGGAAGCTGTCTTCGACGGCCGCGTGCACTTTCTGGGCTTCGTGGAGAAGCCGATCTACAAACTACTCGGAACCTCGCCGTCGCAAGAACAGACCTGGAAGCGCTACGCGGGCGCGTTGATCGTGTTCTCGGCCGTGTCGATCGCGTTCACCTACGTCATCCTTCGTATCCAGGGTTCGCTGCCCCTTAATCCCCAGCACCTGCCGTCGGTGGGTTCAGCCCTTAGCTTCAACACCGCGGTGTCGTTCCCGACGAACACCAACTGGCAGAACTACGGCGGCGAGACGACCATGTCGTACTTCTCGCAGATTGGCGCCCTCACCGTCCAGCAGTTCGTTTCGCCCGCGGTGGGCATCGCCGTCGCCATCGCGATGGTGCGCGGTTTCTCGCGCCGCAAGTCGGCGACAATTGGAAACTTCTGGGTCGACATCACGCGCTGCATGTTCTACATCCTCTTGCCGGTCGCGTTCGCCTTCGGCATCATCTTCGTGGCGCAAGGTGCCGTTGAGACGTTGGCCGGTACGGCGACGTTCCACGACGTCTTGAACGGCGTGACTCAGACGATCGCCCGTGGGCCTATTGGCTTCATGGAGTCCATCAAGCAACTCGGCACCAACGGTGGTGGGTTCAACAACGCGAACTCCGCCACGCCCTTCGAAAATCCGACGGGATTGACGAACTTCCTCTCGATCTACTTGCTCCTCGCGATTCCCTTCGCCCTCACCTACACCTTCGGCAAGATGGTCGGCAGTATTCGCCACGGTACGGCGCTGCTCGCCGCCATGGTGATCCTCTTCGGTGTGTGGGTCGGCTTCACCTCGTACGGCGAACACCAGAACAACCCCGTCGTCGCGGCGGCGGGCGTCCACTCGACGGTGGGCAACACCGAAGGTAAGGAGGTGCGCTTCGGCGACACTTCGTCGGCCCTCTTTGGGGTCGCGTCGACCATGACGTCGACGGGATCGGCCGACGCGTCCTACGACTCCTTCACGCCCCTCGGCGGTCTCGCACTGCTCACCGGCATGATGTTGGGTGAGATTTCGCCGGGCGGCACGGGCAGTGGGCTCTACACCATGCTGATCTACGCCCTCATCGCGGTCTTCATCGGAGGGCTCATGATTGGGCGAACGCCCGAGTATCTCGGAAAGAAGATCCAAGCGAGAGAGGTCAAACTCGCGGGTCTCGGGGCCCTCGTGATGCCCATCGCGGTGTTGATCATGACGGGTGTCGCGGTCTCGCTGGTGGTCGGAAGGGCGGGTCCGCTCAACGCCGGTCCTCACGGTTTCAGCGAAATCCTGTACGCGTTGACGTCGCAAGGCAACAACAACGGCTCGGCCTTCGGGGGCCTCACTGGCAACACCCCCTTCTACAACGTGATCGGAGCGATCCTTATGCTGGTCGGACGCTTCGCCATCATCATCCCGGCGCTCGCGCTCGGCGGATCACTCGCCGAGAAGGACGTGGTGCCCGAATCGCTCGGGACCTTTCGCACCGACAATCCGATGTTCGTGGGCCTCACCATTGGCGTGATCTTGATCATCGGTGGTCTCACGTTCTTCCCCGCGGTATCCCTCGGCCCCATCGTCGAGCAACTCAGTAAGGGATTCTTCTAATGACGACCGTTCTCAATCAACCAACGAGCCCACCGAGCGCCCACGGCGTCGCGGAGTCGAGAGGACTCTTCGACGGCCCGATCCTGCGTCAGGCGTTGAAGGACTCAATCCGCAAGCTGGATCCCCGCGTCCAGGTGAAGAACCCCGTGATGTTCGTGGTGCTCGTGGGAACCATCATCAGCTTCATCGAGGCGATTACGCACCCGAGCACCTTCACGTGGTCGATCACGGTGTGGCTCTTGTTGACCGTCATCTTCGCCAACTTCGCTGAGGCCATGGCCGAAGGCCGCGGCAAGGCGCAGGCCGACACCCTTAGAAAGATGCGCTCGGAGACCGAGGCCCGTCGACTTCGCGCGGACGGTTCCGAGGAGTTGGTCCCCGCGGCGGAACTCGCCAAGGGCGACCTGGTGGTCTGCGAAGCGGGCGACGTCATCCCCTCCGACGGCGAGATCATCGAGGGCATCGCCTCGGTCGACGAGTCCGCTATCACCGGTGAGTCGGCCCCGGTCATTCGAGAGTCCGGTGGCGACCGTTCGGCCGTGACCGGGGGCACCAAGGTGCTCTCGGACCGCATCGTCGTGCGCATCACCGCCGAACGCGGACACACCTTCATCGATCGGATGATCACGTTGGTGGAGGGCGCCAATCGTCAAAAGACGCCGAACGAGATCGCTCTCACGATTCTCCTCGCCGTACTCACGATCGTCTTCATCCCGGTCGTCGTGACCCTCGTGCCCTTCGCCAACTTCGCGGGTGCCTCGGTTTCCGTGGTGGTGCTGGTGGCGCTCCTCGTGTGTCTCATTCCCACGACTATCGGGGCGCTGCTCTCGGCGATCGGCATCGCCGGCATGGACCGGCTCGTGCAGCGAAACGTACTCGCCATGAGTGGTCGCGCCGTCGAGGCCGCCGGTGACGTCCAGACCCTCTTGCTCGACAAGACCGGCACCATCACCCTCGGCAACCGCATGGCCGCCAACTTCTTTCCCGTCGAGGGTCACACCGAACAAGAGGTGGCCGACGTCGCCCAACTCGCCTCGCTCGCCGACGAGACCCCGGAGGGCCGCTCGATCGTCGTGCTCGCGAAACAGCGCTTCGACATCCGCGAACGTCAACTCGAAGGGGATCACGCCTTCATTCCCTTCACCGCGACCACGCGCATGTCGGGACTCGACGTCGGAGAACGACAAATCCGTAAGGGTGCGGGCGACTCGGTGAAGCGTTGGGCGAGTGAGTTAGGTGGCACGACGCCGAGCGACCTCGACGCCATCGTCGAACGCGTGGCGCGCGCCGGATCGACACCGTTGGTCGTGGCGGACGGCGCCGACATCGTGGGCGTCATCGAGCTGAAAGACGTGGTGAAGCAGGGCATTCGCGAGAAGTTCGACGAGATGCGCCGCATGGGCATCCGCACGGTGATGATCACCGGCGACAATCCTCTGACCGCCGCCGCGATCGCCCAAGAAGCGGGCGTCGACGACTTTCTCGCCGAAGCGACTCCCGAGGCCAAGATGGCGCTCATCAAAGAGCAGCAGGAGGGCGGCAAGTTGGTCGCGATGACCGGTGACGGCACCAACGACGCGCCGGCGCTCGCGCAGGCCGACGTCGGCGTCGCCATGAACACCGGCACCACGGCCGCCAAGGAAGCGGGCAATATGGTGGACCTCGACTCCAACCCGACCAAGTTGATCGACATCGTCGAGATCGGTAAGCAGTTGCTCATTACCCGAGGATCGCTCACCACGTTCTCCATTGCGAACGACGTGGCGAAGTACTTCGCGATCATCCCGGCCCTGTTCGTCGCGACGTACCCTCAACTGAAGTCCCTCAACATCATGCGCCTGCACAGTCCCCAGAGTGCCGTGCTGTCGGCGGTGATCTTCAACGCCCTCGTCATCGTGGCCCTGATTCCCTTAGCGCTACGAGGCGTCAAGTTCCGCGCTTCGGGTTCGGCCGCGATCCTTCGGCGCAACGTCTGGATCTACGGCGTGGGCGGGATCATCGTTCCCTTCGTGTTCATAAAACTCATCGATCTCATCCTCGTCGCGCTGCACGCCTACTAAAGAAAGTCTGCTCATGCTCATTCATCTACGTCGGTCACTCATCATGGCGGTCATCTGTCTGATCTTCTTCGGCTTCGTCTACTCCTTCGCCGGCACGGGCGTCGCCCAAGTGCTCTTCAAGAATCAGGCCAACGGTTCGCTGACAGCCAACGGTTCGACCCTCATTGGTCAGAACTGGACGGGTCCGACGTGGTTTCACGGTCGCCCCGACGACACCGGGCCCTACGCCGACACCAACCCCAAGAACCCGAGTCCCGTGGGACACGGGGGCGACAACCCCCTCGTCGCCAACGGCGCGGCCGGTGGGTCCGGGGCGACGAACTTCGGACCACGCTCCAAGAGGTTCTTGGCGGACACGAGGGAACTGGTCACGTACTGGCACAAGCTCGGCGTGAACCCGACGCCCGATCTCGTGACGACCTCGGGGAGTGGCTACGACCCCGATATCACGCCGCAAGACGCCATCGTGCAGATTCCGATGGTCTCCAAGGCGACGGGAATCTCCGCGTCGAACCTTCGTGCGCTCATCAAGAGCCAGACCCACGGCGCGCCGTTCGGCTTCCTGGGCAGTAGCTACGTCGTCGTCCTGCAGTTGAACGAAGCGCTCGCTCGACTGGGATAGACGTGGCGACGCGCGAGAGCCGACCAAAGAAAGGGGCCGTGATGAAAGAGATGCTCGTAGGGTACCGACCACGCGTCGCGCTGCTCCTCGCCCTCGTCGCGCCGCTCGGCGTCGCGGCCGTCCTCGTGCCGTTTCGCGGGAACTTCACGAACACCGCGGCCGCGCTCGTGCTCGTCGCCTGCGTGGTGGCGGTCGCGGTCGTCGGCAGTCGCGCCAGCGGCGTGGTAGCGAGCATGTCGGCGGCGCTCTGGTTCGACTTCTTCCTCACGAGGCCCTACGAGCGCTTCACCATCAGCCATCGCCCCGACCTCGAGACGACGATTGCCCTCTTCGTGGTCGGCGTCATCGTCACCGAGCTGGCCGCGAGGAGTCGCCACCATTCGCGCGTCTCCCACGAGGAGTCCACGTACGTGTCGATGATCCGCGACCTCACGGACCTGGCCGCCCGGTCGGCCAGTAGCGACCAGGTCATCGAGCGCGTCGAGCATCTGCTCGTGGCGCTGCTCGATCTGCGGGCCTGTCGATTTGACGCCGCTCTCGCCGACCCACCGCTGGCGCGGATCATCTCGGGCGGCGCCGTCATTCACGTGGGCCTCGACTGGCCGGTGAGCGACATCGGCATCCCGGGGCCGGTGGCGGAGATCATCGCGGAGTGGCGCGGACGCGCCCTCGGACGATTCGTTCTCACACCCTCATCGGGTCAACCCGTGTCACTCGAACGCCGGGTGGTGGCGGTGCTGTTGGTGAACGTGGTCGGCGCCTCGCTCGCCACCGAGACGCGGGTGGCTTAGGTGCGTTCGAACCGCGGGCGCCGTTCGAACGCTCAGCCGGGATCACGAGTGCCGGTGACCCCGATCGCCACGGGCAAGGATTAACGCCATGGCTCGGGGTCAACTTCGCGTGTACCTAGGCTCGGCCCCGGGCGTCGGCAAGACCTTTCGGATGCTGGACGAGGGTTGGCGGCGGCGCGAACGCGGCACCGACGTCGTCATTGGCTACGTCGAGACGCACCACCGGCCCTCCACCGACGCGCAGGTCCGTGACCTCGAGATCGTTGCGCGCGTGGCGCGCGAGTACCGCGGAGCCAAGCTCGAAGAGATGGACCTCGCGGCCGTCTTGGCGCGCGACCCCGAAGTGGCGCTGATCGACGAGCTCGCGCACACCAACGTGCCCGGGAGTTTGAACGAGAAGCGCTGGCAGGACGTCGAGGCGCTCCTCGACGCGGGCATCGACGTGATCACGACGGTGAACATCCAACACCTCGAATCCGTCAACGACGTCGTCGAGAAGATCACGGGCGTCACCCAACAAGAGACCGTCCCCGACGCCGTCGTTCGACGGGCCGAGCAGATCGAGCTGGTGGACGTGACGCCCGAGGCCCTGCGCCGACGCATGGCCCACGGGAACATCTACACCGCCGACAAGATCGACGCCTCGCTGTCGAACTACTTCCGGGTAGGCAACCTCAGCGCGCTTCGGGAGCTCGCGCTGCTGTGGCTCGCCGATCGGGTGGAAGACGCCCTCCAGCGATATCAGGACGATCACGGGATCAACGAGACGTGGGAGACGCGCGAGCGTCTCATCGTCGCGGTGGCCGGTAACGCCGTCGACGAGGTCCTCCTTCGTCGCGCGGCGCGGATCGCGTCACGAACGGGCGCGGAGATCGTCGCGGTGCACGTCGTGAGCGCGGACGGAATCCGTCGCGCGGATGAGGCGACGTCGTTGACCCGAGCGTTGGTGTCCGAGTTCGAAGGCACGTACCAAGAGATCGTCGATGACGACGTCGCGACCGCCCTCGTTGCCTTCGCTCGTTCGGAGCGTGGCACGCAAATCGTCCTCGGAGCGAGCCGACCGCGCTCGGCGCTACGACCACTCGGCGGCGTCGTGGAGAAAGTCCTACGCCAGACGCCCGACCTCGACGTGCACGTCATCGCGATCAGCGACGAACGGTCGCCGAGGGTTCGTCAACGTCGACGAACGCGGCAGTTCTCGTGGCGCCGAAAGGCGCTGGCGTTGGTGCTTGGTGGCGTTGCCTTGCCCGTCGTCACCGTGATTCTCGCGGACGTTCGATCGAGCCTGTCACCCTCGACGGAATTCCTCGTCTATCTCGTCGTTGTGCTGGCGCTCACCGCGTGGGGTGGGGCCGTCGTGAGCGTCGTCGCGGCGCTCGCGGCCTTTGGTTTGGAGAACTACTACTTCGTGAAGCCGCTTCACACCCTCGCCGTCTCGAGACCCGATGATCTCGTGTCCCTCCTCGCCTTCCTGGTCTTCGCCGTGGGCGCCAGCATCGTGGTCAGCCGATACTCGCGTCGTTCCTACGAGGCCGATCGATCCCGAGCGGAGGCCGAGGTCTTGGTGAAGGTCGTGGCGACGGTGGGGACCTCCCCCGAGGATCTGCTCCCACTGCTCGATTCCCTACGAGCGGTGTTTGACGCGTCGAGCGCGGCGATTCTCACTCAAGGAACCAACGGATGGGAACCGATCGTCGTCAGTGGCAACGACCTGCAAGGTTCGGCGTCGGAGACGTACTTTGCCGTGGACGACGACCACTCACTGGTGCTCGACGGTGTTTCGCTGGACAACGAGGACCGCCAACTCGTGAGCGCGTTCGCGGGACGCATCGCCGCCGGCTTTCGAACGGTCGTGGCGGTCGCGGACGAGGCCCAGCGACGAGTGCTTGCCGAAGCACAGAACAGGCGGTCGGGGCTGCTGCGCGCCGTCTCCTACGACTTAGGTGAACCGCTGTCCACGATTCAGTACAAGGTGACGTCGCTACTCGACGGCATCGACACGGCGCCGACGAGGGTGCAGCGCGAACGACTCACCGAGATCGACGCCCAGGTGCAACGACTTCATCGATTAGCGGTCAACCTGGTTGACGCTGGTCGTCTCGAAGCGGGGAGCGTGGCGCCGCGGTTGGAGGAGGTTTCGATCTCCGTGCTCGTCGAGCGCGCGTTAGCGACGCTCGACACGAGCACGCGTACGCTCGACGTCGACGTCGCTTCAGATCTCCCCGAGTTCACCACCGATCCCACGATGGCCGAACGAGCCATTGCCATCGTCGTGGGGAATGCCTGTCGGTTCAGTCCGGGCGATCGTCCCGTGAGGATCACGGCGGGCGTGACGGGCGACACCATTGAACTTCTCGTCATCGATCGTGGCGCGGGTGTCACGAGGGCCCAGCGCGCGTCGATCCTAGAGTCCCGCCAGCGATTCACGACGGACGAAAATGGCGTTAATCTCGGCCTCAGTGTGGCTTCGGGATTCGTCTTGTTGCTCGGTGGACACCTTCGCTTCGAGGACACGCCCGGTGGAGGGTTGACGGTCGTCTTGGAGTTTGCCCTGCGAGGGGGTAGCGGCACGGCCTGATTGGATGCTCGCGGATAGCGATGTTCCTTGAAAGGGGCTCTGGCCAAGAGTTTCCGGACACTCACTCGTGAGGTACTGAGAAAGCCCGGAGCGCCGGGCGGCGAGTGCACTATGGTCCTCAGCATTCCTTCCAACTCTGACCAGTCGCCTTCGACCGACGACGTCGCGTGACCACGATTTTGGTCGTCGACGACGACCACTCGCTGTGTCGAGCGCTCGCCAAGGGCCTCGGTGCTCACGGGTACGACGTGGTAACGGCGTTGACGGGCCACGAGGCCATCTCCCTCGCGGCCAAGACCTACCCGCATCTCTTGATGGTGGACCTTGGTTTGCCCCAGTTCTCGGGCGTCGAAGTCGTGACCGCGGTTCGTGGATGGAGTAGCGCGCCCATCATCGTCGTGTCAACGCGACCCCAAGAGGCGGCAAAGGGAGCGGCACTCGTGGCGGGGGCGGACGACTACCTCATGAAGCCCTTCGGGATCAACGAGTTGCTCTCGCGAATTCGTGGAGCGCTGCGCCGAGTTGCCGCCGTCAGCGAGGAGAGCGGCATCGTCGCTGGCGGGCTCTCAATCGATCTCGGGTCACGCACCGTGCAGCGTCACGGCGAAACCCTTCACCTCTCGCCAAAGGAGTGGGCGACGCTCGCCGCGCTCGTCATCCATCGAGGAAGCGTGGTGAGCGAGCAAGAACTGCTCAAACAACTCTGGGGCCCCGGCTACCAAGGGGAGTCGGCGTATTTGAACACCGTCATCGACGGGCTTCGCGAGATCATCGAAGACGACCCTTCGGCGCCGAGGCACCTCATGACCGAGTCGGGCGTCGGGCACCGGTTCGACGTCGCTTGACTTCACGCTCGCTCGTTCTTCACCTGATGGGCGGCGACCTCGAGGAGTAGAAAGCGGCGCTCGACCCTGGCAGAATGCGACCATGGCCGACGAGAGAGCTACGCGCGGCGCGCAACTGATCGTGACGGACTCACGCGCGACCCAGGTGGGCGAGTTCGACGTGCGACGCGCGTTACCCACGAGGGGGCGGCGCACGGTGGGTCCGTGGTGCTTCATCGACCACCTGGGGCCGGCCACCTTCAGCCCCACCAAGGGTTTCGACATCGCGCCGCACCCGCATCTCGGACTGCAGACCGTGACGTGGCTCTTCGACGGAGCGATCCTGCATCGCGACAGTCTCGGTTCGGAGCAGTTGATTCGCCCGGGACAGATGAACCTCATGACGTCGGGCGAAGGGATCGCCCACTCCGAAGAGAATCCCGGCGTGACGACGGGTCAGTTGCACGGGATCCAACTCTGGGTGGCCCTGCCGTCGTCGACGCGCCACGGCCCGTCGGCGTTCGAACATCACGAGGAGTTGCCGCGTTTCGAGATGCCTGACGCCGAGGCCACCGTGCTCGTCGGCTCCGTGGGTAGCGCCACGTCCAGCGCCCGACGCGACAGTGAGGCGATGGGCGTCGAGCTGAGACTCGAGCGGGGACGGCACCTCGTTCCGCTCGTGCAGGAGTTCGAGTACGCGATGGTCGTGACGAGTGGCGAGGTCGTCGTCGATGGCACCATGATCACGCCGGGCCACCTCGCGTATCTCGGCCGCGGGCGCGATGAAGTTGGCCTCACGACGAACGCGCCAGCGGTGGCGATGTTGCTCGGTGGCGTCCCTTTCGAAGAAACGATCATGATGTGGTGGAACTTCGTGGCGAGAACCCAAGAGGAGATCACCGCCGCCTACGAGAGCTGGATGAAAGACGACGATCGATTCGGGCGCGTCGCGTCGTCGTTGGCTCGAATCGAGGTCGGGCCGCCGCCCTGGTTCCGCTCGACTCGTTAGCGCGTGGTCTCGTAAAGGACGAAGAACAATCCGTCTCGCGCTGCCGTGGGATTCCAGCGCGGACGGTGCGTGCCTTAACGTGAGACCATGCACGACGTGGCCCAGACGATCAGCGCCACGTGGTCGCCGTTCGTTCTGGTGGCCGGACTGTTACTCATCGGTCACGTGGCGTCAGGGGAGGGCCTGTTTCGACTCGTCGGGGCCGGGTGCGCGCGTGTGCCCGGTGGAGGGGTGCCACTCTTTCTCGTGACGATGGTCGCGGTCGCTTCGGTGACCGCCGTGCTCAACCTCGACACGTCGGTGGTCTTCATGACGCCCGTGGCCCTGTTCGCGGCGCGAGCGAAGGGCACCGACGAGAGGGCCTTTCTCTACGGGACCATCTTCATGTCGAATTCGGCGTCACTGTTGCTCTTGGGATCGAATCTCACCAATCTTCTCGTGTTTTCGAAGAGCCCCACGCTAGGAGCCTCCTTCGCTCGCCACATGCTGTTGCCCTGGATCGTCGCTGTGATCGTGACGATCGTCGTGGTGCTCGTGTGGCGATGGCGGCCGCTGCGCGAAGGCGTCAACACCCCCGCGAGAGAGAAGACGTCGTTCACCTTGGGTCCGGGCGTGCTCGCCGTTGGCTTTGCCGTGCTCGCGATGCTGTTCTTATCGCGTCCGGCGCTCTGGGTCTTCCTCGTGGGCGTTGCGGCCGAGCTCTACGATGTCGCCGTGACGAAGCGTACCGACCTGCGCGACGCGCTCTCGGTGACGAATCCTTGGACGCTGGCCCTCCTCTTCGCGGTCGCGGTCGCGGTGGGTTGGTTCGCCCGTTTCTCGACGATCACGGTGAATCTCGTTGACCACGCGAGCGTCGCCGCCACGATCGCGACGTCGGCGCTCGCGTCACTCGTCGTCAACAATCTGCCCGCCGCGTCGCTCTTCGCCGCGCACCGGATCGCTCACCCGCACGCGTTGCTGCTCGGCCTCGACGTTGGACCGAACATTCTGGTGACCGGGGCGCTTTCGTCGCTGTTGTGGATTCGCATCGCGCGTCGTAACGACGTGCGACCTTCGTTGCTGACGTTCTCCGTCGTCGGCACGGTGGTCGCGGTTGTGGCCATCGCGTGCGCCGCGCCACTCGTGTAGTGCGACGATCACGCGGCGAGTCTCCGAGCGAGTACGTCGTCGAGCACCGTCGAGGTGCTCGTTAGTGCAGGTCGTGCGCGTCGAGTTCCCAGACGCTGCAGTTACCCACGGCGTACCACGAGAGACCCTCGAGTGGCGCCCCGGTGGCGTAGGCCCGCAGCGCGCGAAGCGTGCCGCCGTGCGTGACAACGAGCAGGCGGCTTGACGACGACGCTCGACGTTCACGTTCGATGAAGAGACCGGCACGAGCGACCACGTCGCGAAACGACTCCCCGCCCGGCGGACGCGCGTCGGGATCGATGAGGACGCTGTCGACGATGCCGGTGACGTCACCGGTGAGACCCTCAATAGAACCGCCTTCGAAGGATCCGAAGCTTCGTTCGCGCAGGAGGGGCTCGATCTCCGGCACGAGACCGAGAGACGCACCAATGATCGAAGCGGTCTCCGTGGCTCGATCGAGATCGCTGCTGAAGAGCCGGTCGAAGTTTGGCTCCAAGGAATCGGCGACCGACTTTGCCTGGTCGCGGCCCTGCTTCGTGAGCCTTGCGGCGTCGTGGTGCCCCTGCACTCGACGCGACGCGTTCCAATTGGTTTCGCCGTGGCGCACCAATGTCATTGAGACTTCACTTCGTGGGGGCCGAGTCACGCAGTCCAGCGTACCGACCGCGCCTAAGGGCGACGACCACGATTATGTTCGTGCATCGCACGATCGCTCGCCGTCACGTAAACGTGCCGTCGCGACACGCCGTCGCGACTCGACGACGCTCGCAACGTCGCAACTTGACAACGCGCACGGTTCCGTTTGTCTTTCGCACTGCTCACGACGTCGTCGCGAGCTGATACGTCACGACTTCTAGAGTGACGACGGAGTGGGCGTGATACATGACGTTCACGTGACACTTTCATCGAATCACAGGATTTTCCAAGTTAGTCGCCTCGTCGGAGGTGGTTTAAGGCAAGGAAACACACCGCCCGCCGCGTCTCGTCCTTGCGCGGGTCTGGGAAAACTTTGAAGGACACCACTACTATTGAAACGTGCCCCTCCAACTTCCCCCAAGAGCTTCGAAGCCACGATTTGCTGGACGAACGATGATCATTGACAAGGGTGTGCCACTCGGTCAGTTCGTTGACATCATAGAAAGCCAGGGTGAACACGTTGACTTCGTGAAGTTCGGTTGGGGGACGTCAGTAGTGACGAAGAACTTCCGAGTGAAGCTCGACGTCCTCAAGGACGCCAATATTGATTTCTACCTTGGTGGCACGCTCTTCGAAAAGTACGTTCAGCAAGATCGATTCGAGGAGTTTCGTAGCCTCTGTCTGGGCTACGGCAGTCGTTACGTCGAAGTGTCCAACGGGACCATTGACATCACGAACGACGACAAGGCCGAATACGTCAAGCTTCTCACCGACGACTTCATCGTCATCTCCGAGGTCGGCTCCAAGAATCAGGCCGCGTCCGACGTGATGGCGCCAGCGAAGTGGATCAGCTACATACGGGCTGATCTTGACGCCGGAGCGACGCTGGTCACCCTCGAGACCCGCGAGGGCGGCAAGGGCGGTGTCTGCCGTTCGAATGGAGAGCTTCGTTACGGTCTGATCGAAGAGATCCTCTCGGCGAAGATCGACTACAACACTCTGCTCTTCGAGGCCCCTTCGACGGAACTCCAGACGTACTTCGTCCAACGTGTTGGGCCCGACGTCAACCTGGGTAATATCTCGGTCACGGACATTATTCCTCTCGAGACCATTCGTATGGGCCTGCGCAGCGAGACTCTTCTCGCGTTCGAGCCCGCATTTTCCCACGTTGATTGACGCACGATGAGGGATAGTCGCGACGTCTTTCACTTGGCCATTCCGTCATACGACCTCGACGAGACGCTGGCGTTCTACGTGGCCAAGTTGGGGTGCAAGTTGGCTCGTCGCTACGACGACCGGATCACCTTGGATTTCTTCGGCGACCAGTTGGTCTGTCATCTCACGTCGGCACCGGCGCAGAAGACGCCCCTGAGCGAACTACCAATGTACCCGCGTCACTTCGGCGTGACGTTTCGCGAGCAAAGCGATTTCGACGCTCTCTATCAGTTGTGCAAAGTGCGTGACGTCCCTCTCTACAGCGACGTGGCACTTCGATTCGAGGGAAAGGTTGAGGTTCATCAGACGTTCGTGGCCTGTGATCCTTCGTCGAACCTGATCGAGTTCAAACACTACGTCGACCACCGAATGATGTACTAGGCGATCGCTTAATGGAGTCTTCACCGCCCGGTGCGGATTTCAACCCCCTCGAAGTTTTGCTCGAAGCGCAAGCGTCGTCGCGGGCGTCGGCGCCGTATCTACTCGAGGCCCGGAGCGCTCGCACGTTGTCGTACGCGGAGTTGCTCGACGACGTCGTCCTTTATCGGGATCGGCTTCGTGGTTGGGGTGTTCGTCGCGGCGATCGCGTGGGGTTGCTGTTCACCGATCCGATGACGTTTTCCGCGTGGTTCTTCACGAGCATGGCGATGGGCGTGTGGGTGGCGCCGCTCGACTCCTCGCTCAGCGGTTCGAATCTCGCGAACGTCGACGCGCGATCGCGCGACCTTGGCTTGATCATGATTCTGAGTGACCGTGACGCGCCCGAGAGCCCGGTCGTGGCTTGGCGAAACGTCCTCGACCCGTACACTGACGTTTCTCGAGCGAATGTTCTCGATGGCGCCGACGAGAGTACGAGCAACGGTGGCGTACTGCTCGCGTCGTCGGGCACGACGGGTACGCCCAAGGTCGTCGCGCTGCCCACCGCGCTGTTGCTCGCGGCCGCGGAGCTCATCGCTCGGCACAACGAACTCGACGTCGACGATCGAGGATTGAGTCCTCTGCCTCTGTGGCACGTGAACGCCGAAGTCGTAGGACTCCTCTCGACGCTGCACGCGGGCGCGTCGTTGGTCCTCGATGATCGATTCCACCGGACGGGCTTTTGGGCGGTCGTCGACGAGTACGAGGTCACGTGGATCAACGCCGTGCCCGCGATCATCTCGCGGCTCGCGAAACTGCTTGAGAATGAGGTACCGGCGAGGCGGGTTCGATTCATTCGCTCGGCCTCGGCGCCGCTCGCGCCGGCCCTCTTCGAGGAGTTCGAGGCGTCGACGGGCATCCCTATCATGCAGTCGTACGGGATGACCGAAGCGGCAAGTCAGATCTGCGCGAATCCGCTTGCGGGGGTGCGCAAGTCGGGCTCGGTCGGTCCGCCGGTGGGAGTGGAAGTGCGCGTCGTCGTCCTCGAGGCCGACGCCCCCGCCTCTGGAGCGGACGGCGTGGGGCACATTGAGATTAAAGGTCCCACGGTCATCAAGCGTTACGAGAGTGCGGCGTACGACGACCGCTTTGACGCCGACGGCTGGCTTCGCACGGGCGATCTGGGTTACTTCGACGATGACGGTTATCTCTTCATCGTCGGAAGAAGTGATGACGTCATCAACCGCGGGGGCGAGAAGATCTACCCCCTCGAGATCGAGAACGTGCTTCTGTCGGTCGAAGGCGTCGCGCAGGTCGCGGTCATCGGCGAACCCGACGAGGTCTTCGGCCACGTGCCCGTGGCCTACGTGCAGCCCAACGACGTCGCGGTGCTCAGTTCTTCCAGCGAAATGACGAAATTGATTCAACGCGTGCGCGTCAGCGCGAATGAAGCCTTCTCCAAGGCACACCGACCGGCCGCCGTAAAGTTAGTAGACCACTTTCCCTCGAACGCAACGGGCAAGATCCGCAAGGGCCTAGTGCGCGAGGGTGGATTGGACGTCACCTACGAAGAGCCCCTGTAGCACTGCCACCGAGTACGAAGGTCGACGTTCGTATCGAAGTTAGCCAAGGAAGGTCATGAGTACAGTCCCCGAGGTCGCACCGAGCGGTACGCGACAACGACTTGATCACGTGGACGCGATGCGTCCGATCAAGCAGACGGCGGTTATCTCGACGCACGCCCTCCTCTTCTTCTCCCCGCTGTCGACGAGTCTCCTGGCCTCGGGACTGCTGACGTTGACGCACTTCTCGCGTAACGCCTTCCTCTTCGTCTCGGCGTGCATGTTGGCCTACAGCTATCGCGACAAAGAGACCGTCGTCATGGGCTACTACTGGAAACGGCGCTTTATGGCGGTGGGTCTCGTGTACCTGGCGTGGACCGTCATCTACGTCCCGGTGGCGGCCATGAAGGCCTCGTCGACATTTCCCTACTTCCGGATTCCGCTGTCCTCGGTGTTCAGCGCCACGGGTGCGCACCACTTTTTCACGTACCTCGTCACGGGGTACTACCACCTCTACTTCTTGTTGGTCCTCTTGGAGTTCTACGTACTCTTTCCCTACATCTTTAAACTGCTTCGCCGTTTCCCCAGGTCGCACCTCTACGTGATCCTGGGTGCCGTCGTCTGGCAGTTTGTGTTTCCCTACGTGGTGCGACGCGGATGGTTCGGTTTCGTGATCTCGTCGAGACTCGAGACGCGTCTCGTCTTTTCCTACTCGCTCTACTTGCTCGGCGGCGTCGTGACGGCGTTCTATCTCGAAGCGTTCCACGCGTGGGTCGTGCGCCACCAGCGAGCGATCCTCGCCTGGACGGTGGTCGCGGCGGCCGTGCCGATACTGCTCGACTACCTCTTCACTCACGGCGTCACGCTGCCCAAGATCATCGTGCCCGGCGGTGATCCCTTCGCGGCAGTCGTCATCCCCTACGACGTTGGTGCCATCGTCGCGGTCTACATCCTCGGGGTGTACCTCGTTGCCCCTGGGCGCAGCGCGCGCACCAGGGCCATCACGAAGTCGGGGTCCGACGCGGCGTACGGCATCTACGTTTCGCAGTTGGTATGGATCTTGTTGATGCATCGCTGGGCCGTGCACTTCAACCTCTTTCGCCACGTCCCCTGGTTGGTCCTGACGTTCGGCGCCGTGACGGTGGCGTACTTCGTTGGTTGGCTCTTCAGCGCCCTCGTCGCGCGCACCCCGCTGGCGCGCCCACTCGTTGGACGCAGCCAACAGCCGTGGAACACCTTGCTACCGAAACGCCACCGTTTCGCCGAGACAGAACACGTTGACGTCGGTGAGGGTCCGTTGAATCTCACCGACCAGTAACGACACCGCCTTCCCAACGCCACATGTTCTAGTGACATTGTCGTGATCGTCGAGCCCGACCTCCTCGGGTGGCGCACGACTACGATGGCAGTTCGCTAGCCAAGGTGAACAAGCGTGTCAAAGTCGAGTGGCGAGAGTGAACGCCAGCGTGTACCGCCGCCCTTCATCAAGCGGCGTGTCCCCTCCGGGCGCGGCGCGATGGAACAGCCCAACGTCACGCACGACGGGGAGGCGCGCCTGACGCCGAGGTTCTGGCTCGCCGTCGTTCTCACCGGCGTCGCGACGGGTCTCTTTGGCGACCTGTTGATGTGGATCTTGCGACTCGCCGAGCACACGGCCTTTGACTATCACTCGGGCAGCTTCCAAAATGGCACCGCACGAGCGGGAGACGTTCGTCGCGTGACGTCGCTCCTCATCGCGGGGGTGGTCGGCGCGGTCTCGTGGTATCTGATTCGTCGGTACCTGAAGAACGAACGTTCCGAAATCGACGAGGCCGTCTGGAACGGCGACGGCGACCTCTCGCCCCGGCGAAGCCTGCTCACCTCCCTCGTGTCCGAAGTCGTCATCGGCATGGGCGCGTCCATTGGACGAGAAGCGGCACCGAAGTTGATGGGCGGCGCCTCGGGATCGGTCATCGCGCGCTGGTTCAACCTGACGCCCGCGCAGAAACGCCTGCTGGTGGCCTGCGGCGGGGGTGCCGGTCTGGCCGCGGTCTACAACGTGCCCTTCGGGGGCGCCCTCTTCACCGCCGAGGTGCTCTATGGAAGCTTTGCGTTGCCGGTGGTCTTTCCCGCGCTCGCGACGTCGCTCATCGCGACGTCGGTCGCGTGGCTCTACTTGCCGATCAGCGCCACGTACACCGACGTTCCGAACTACCGCTTCAGTGCCTCACTGATGGTGTGGTCGCTCCTCGCGGGCGTGCTCGTCGGGCTCCTCGCCGTTCTCTACGTCCGGCTCATTGGCTGGGTCTCGTTTCATCGCGTCAAGGGCGCGCACATCCTGTGGGTCATGCCGCTCGCCTTCGTGGTCGTTGGGGTGATTGGCCTGCGGTACCCGCAGCTCTTCGGCAACGGCAAGGGCATGGCCCACAGCGCGTTCTTAGGTCTCGGTGGCGCGGCCCTGCTCTTCGCCCTCTTCGCCCTGAAGCCCCTGGTCACCGCCCTCACGCTCGGCAGTGGCGCGGCCGGCGGCCTCTTCACCCCCTTTCTCGCGACGGGCGCCGTGATGGGTGGCTTCTTGGGGGCGCTCTGGATTCACCTGTGGCCGGGCTCGCCGCTGGGCGCGTTCGCACTGGTGGGCGCCGCGGCGATGATCGGCGCCGTCATGCAGGCGCCGCTCGTCGGCCTCGTGTTGGTGATGGAAATGACCCACGGGGGATTCAACATCACGATCCCCATGATGGCCGCCACCGTCATCGCCACACTCATCGTGCGCCAGATTGACGGGTACTCCATCTACTCCGCTCGTCTCCCACGTCGCGAGATGGACGCGACGCCCTAAGCACGAGGCGTTTCGTTGAGCGGGGTACCCGTGAAACAATGGAAACGTGCGACGAGAACGAACCAACCCGACGAGATCTCAATGAGCGAGACGCCGCTGACACGAAGCGCTCGATCGCACGACTGGCTGGCCCTGAAGACGATTCGTCTCGAAGCACTTCGTGACACGCCCGACGCCTACGGATCGTCGCTCGAAGCGGCGCTTCGGTTCCCCGACGATCACTGGCGCGCGATGACCGCCCAGCAGCCCTACTTCTTGGTCGAGCGTGCGGGCCAGGTCGTAGGCATGACCGCGGGGGGCTTCAACGACGCTCACGCGGGCGAGCACTGGCTCTTCGCGATGTACGTCACGCCCTCGGCGCGCGGTGGTCTCGTGGCGATGGCCCTGGTCGACGAGGTCGTCGCGTGGGCGAGGGCTGACGGGGCGAGTGCGTTGTACCTCGACGTCACGACGACACTGGTGCGCGCTCGCGCCTTCTACCAGAAGGCGGGCTTTGTCCCGACGGGCGAGCGACGCGTCATGGATCGTGACCGCTCGATCGAGCTGTTGAGGTTGAGGAGGGATCTTGTCGGCGTCTGAGCTACGAATCGAGCGCGTGGAGGCACCCGTGCTCTACGAGTTGCGCCTGCGGGTCTTGCGGGGCAACGACCCGACGAAGAGTGCCGCCGATGCTCGCGACGACGAGGCGACGTCGCTGCACTTCGCGGGCTTCGTGGACGATCGCCTCGTCGTGAGCGCCTCGTTCTATCGCACGAGCGCGCCCGTGCACGAAGAGCTCGTCTCGTATCAGCTTCGCTTCATGGCGACCGACTTCGACGTACAAGGAAGAGGGTACGGCGCGAGAGTCTTGGAGTTCGCCCTCGAGGCGCTGCGCGCGGAGGGGGCGCAGCAGGTGTGGGCGTACGCGAGAGACACCGCGCTTGGCTTCTACGTGGCGACCGGCTGGCGCGTCGTTGCTGGCTCCGAGCACCTCAGTGCCGAGACGCACCTACCCCACACGACCATCGTGAAATCACTTCGTGAGGGTTCGTAGCCGCCTCCAAGCGCCTCGAGGTCTTTACTAGGTTTGACGGGTGCGCAAATTTCTCATTCTCCTCGCCGTGCTCGTCGTGATCGGTGCGGGGGTCGTGGCCTACCCTCACCTCAAGTCCAAGGCGCCGGGGACGACCACCACGACGACGAAGCCCGCGCCGAAGTACCAGATCGCCCCGTTGACGGGCGTCATCGACCCCTCGGGGTCGGCCCTCAGGCGTCCCGCGCTGACCGTGAAGATCGAGAACACGCCCGAAGCCCTGCCCCAGTGGGGCGTCGATCAGGCCGACGTCGTCTACGAGGAGATCGTGAACGGTGGCATCACTCGCCTCGCGGCGGTCTTCAACTCGCAAGCACCCGCCAAAGTGGGACCCGTTCGCTCGGTACGACCGACCGACACCCAAGTCGTCTGGCCCCTCGGCGGGATCTTCGCCTACTCCGGCGGGGCGGCCTACGCCATCGCCAGCATCTCGACGGCGCCCGTCAAGCAGGTCGACGAGAGTTCGGCTGGCGCGGCGATGTACCGCGATCCCAACCTGTACGCGCCGCACAACCTCTTCGCCGTCGCGCCGTTGCTCTTCGCCTTCAAGGGCACCCCGACGCCGCCGCCCGCACTCTTCAGCTACCGCCCGAGTGGTCAAAAGCCCGTGGGCGCGCCGGTGGCCAGTTTCGTCGTGCCCTTCCCGAGTTTCTACCCCGTCACCTGGACGTGGAACGCGGCGACGACGTCCTGGGACCGCACCCTCTTCGGCAAGGCGGACCTCACGGGCACCGGCGTTCGTGAGTCGCCCAAGAACGTCGTCGTGATGTTCGTCGACTACGTGAACGGCATCGGAACCGAGAGCTCCTACGCCAACCTCCAAGGCTCGGGCCCCGTCGAGATCTTCAGCGCCGGACGAGAGGTCCGAGGGACGTGGTCGAGGGGACCCTCGAAGGCCGACGTCATCCAGTACCAGAACGCGGCTGGCGCCACGCTCACGCTCACGCCCGGTCAGACCTGGGTGGAGTTACTGAACACCGGCACCACCGTCACCGTGACGAAGTAGCGCGACGCCGCGATCGTTCAGCGGACCACGCGCGAGCGTCGTCGAAGCGCCGATCGATTGGCGAAGCGTAGGGTGGGAACGTCTTTCGATTGGAGGTCCATGGCGTTTCGTGAACAGCTCATCCACGGCCCCGAGGGTCGCGTTTTGGAGGTCGCGACGATGGGCGACCCCGGGGGTCACACGGTCTTCTTTCATCACGGTACGCCCGGCTCGACCAAGACGATGCTGGCCTTCGAGTCCTTGGCCGAGGACGCACGGCTCTTCTTCGTCACGGCGTCGCGCGCGGGTTACGGCGCCTCGAGTCGCCGAGAGGGAAGGAACGTCGCGTCCGTCGTCGGCGACACCCGCTTCGCCCTCGACACGCTCGGACGCGCAACGTACGTCAGTTTCGGCTGGTCCGGCGGGGGACCTCACGCGCTGGCCTGCGCCGCCCTCGACGCGCCGCGATGCGTGAAGGCCGTCACCCTGGCGAGCGTCGCGCCGAGCGACGTCGACTTCGACTGGAGCGAAGGAATGGGTCCAGAGAACCTCGAAGAGTTCGCGCTCGCGAAAGAGGGCGGCCTCGCCTACGAGACCTACATGGAAGCTTCGTGCAATATCATGGCCGAGATCGATGAGGACAACGTCATCGAGTTGATGACGGGGCTCTTAGCGGAAGCGGACCGCGAGGTCCTAGGAGACGACCAGGCGAGAGAGATCTTCGCGACGGGCATCAGCTACGGGTTCGCTCACGACTGGCGCGGCTACTTCGACGACAACGTCGCGTTCCTCGAGCCCTGGGGCTTCGACCCCTCGACCATCGACGTGCCCGTGGCGCTCTACTTCGGCGACGCCGACCTCATGGTGCCGCCGGCGCACGGTCTGTGGTTCGCCGACCATCTCTCGACCGCGTCGCCGCACCGTCACGCGCCCGACGGTCACCTGTCGATCTACGCTCGCCACCTCGACGAGGTGGCGTCGGACCTCGCCTCGGCGTTCGAGGCGCAGTGCTAATCGTTCCTCGAAGGGACTGACGTGACGCGCATCGGCAATCTCTACGGCCCCGACGCCACCTTCCTCGGCGTGCCGGGCGCCGACCCCGACGACGAGTCCCAGTGGTCGACGGCGGCGGCGGTCATCCTAGGCGCACCCTTCGACGGGGGAACGTCGCACCGGCCGGGGTGTCGCTTCGGACCCCAAGCCATGCGCACGACGGACTACCTGCCCCACGACGGTCGACGCCCCTCGCTCGCGCTCGGCGTCGATCCGTTGGTGGACTTGGGCGTCGTCGACCTCGGCGACGTGGCGATGCCCTCGGGCGACACGGAACGCTCGCTGGCGCTGCTCGAAGAACGCGTGGCGATCGTCGCCGGCGCGGGCGTCATTCCGATCATCCTCGGCGGCGATCACACGATCGCGCTACCCGACGTGACGGGGGTGGCACGTCACGTCGGCTGGGGACGGGTGTCGGTGATCCACTTCGACGCGCACGCGGACACCGGCCAGAGTCAGATGGGGTCGCTCTACGGCCACGGGACCCCCATGCGTCGGCTCATCGAGTCGGGGGCTTGTCGAGGGGATCGCTTCTTGCAGATCGGCCTTCGGGGCTACTGGCCCGAACCCGAGACGCTCGACTGGATGGCCGCGCAGGGCATGCGCAGCTACGAGATGGGCGAGATCGTGGCGCGCGGTCTCGACGACGTGCTCGACGAGGCCCTCGACCTCGCCATGACCGACTGTGACGCCGTCTTCCTGTCCGTCGACGTCGACGTGGTCGACCCCGGTTCGGCACCGGGCACGGGAACGCCGGAACCCGGTGGTCTCACCAGTCGCCAACTCCTCGACGCGGTTCGCCGGGTCGCGATGAGCGTGCCCGTCGCCGGCGTTGACGTCGTGGAGGTCGCGCCGCCCTACGACCACGCGGAGATCACCGCCTACCTCGGCAACCGGATCGTGCTCGAAGCCCTGGGTGGCGTCGCGTGGCGCCGTCGCGACGAGCGCGGCGACACGAACCGCCGCCCGAGCGACCCGCTCTTGCGGCGCTAGTCGCGCAGCGAGTCGAGGATCTCGCGCACCATCTCTTCGGTGGTGTTCGGATGCAAGAACGCGATGCGCCCGACGGTCTCGCCCTCCCACTTGGTGGGCGTAACGAAGGCGATCTGGCTTCGCAGGAGTTCGTGGCTCCACTCGTTGTAGCGCTCGGCGCTCCAGCCCCGTCGGCGAAAGAGCACGATGGACAGACTCGAGGGGCGAACCATCTCGAGGTGGTCGCTCTCGTCGATGAGTTCTTGGGTGCGTTGGGCGAGGTCGATGGCGCGCTGGACGGCCGTCTCGTAGGCGGAAGAGCCGTTGGTGACGAGCGAGAACCAAAAGGGCAGGCCACGCGCGCGTCGCGAGAGGTGGATGCCGAAGTCCGAAGGGTTCCACTCGTACTCGTCGTCGCTGCCTTCGTGCAGGACGTCGAGGTAGCTCGCCTGCTGGGCGAGGACCTTTCTCGCCACCGACGGGCTGCGATAGATCAGCGCGCAGCAGTCGAGCGGCGCGAAGAGCCACTTGTGCGGGTCCACGATGAAACTGTCGGCGTGGCGAAGGCCCGTGAAGAGGTGGCGATGCGTGGAGGAGAAGATCGCCGCCCCCCCGTACGCGCCGTCGACGTGGAACCAGAGGTCGTTCTCGTGCGCCAACGAACCGAGCCCTTCGAGGTCGTCGACGATGCCCGCGTTCGTGGTGCCCGCCGTGGCGACGACGCCGATCACCGTCTCGGGGTGGGGATCGGACGCGAGCGCCGACTCCAGGGCGGCGCGCGTGAAGCGATGATCGTCGGTGGCGACCGTGAGCGTCGCTACGTCCAGGACGTGCAGGGCCTTGCCGATGCTCGAGTGCGCGTCTTCGGAGATCGCGAAGCGCACCTCGCGCGGATGGAGCGCGGGACGCTTCGCTCGTCCCACGTCACGCGCCACCGTCAGGCTGGAGAGGTTGCCGATCGAGCCGCCGGAGACGAAGGCCCCACCGGAGTCCGCGGGCATACCGGCGGCGTCGGCGATGAAGGAGAGGGCCTGGTTCTCGGCGATGACGACACCGCTCGATTCGAGCCAACTGGTGCCGTTCAGTCCGGAGCAGGCGACGACCATGTCGAAGAGCAGTGAGTTCTTGGTGGGGGCGTTCGGGATGAAGGCCAAGAAGCCCGGCGAGTCGATGGAGACAACGGCCGGGGCCAGCGTGGTCTCGAAGAACTTGAGCACCTCCTCGGCGTTTCGACCCTCGGGTCGGATGAGTCCCGCCATCAGTTCGGGCGCGACGGCGTGCAGACTCCCGTAGTCGAGGGGGACCGGGTCCATGGAGAGGCGTTCGCGACAGTACGCAAAGACGGCGTCACCGAGCGCGGCGTCGAACTCAAACATTTCGTGCCCCATTGCACTCCTCTCGCTTTTGGTCCCTAGCCATCGTACGGCCTCAAACGATGTCCCTCGGGCGTCGTCGCCAAGGACGGTCGGGGTCACGAAGTAACATCCCGGCATGGAAAGCCCCCGCGTCGGTTACCTCGGACCCGAAGGATCGTTCTCGCACGAGGCCGTCACCACGCTCGAAGGCGCCGAGCCCGTGGCCTACTCGTCGCTCGAGGACCTGCTCGGCGCCGTGGCGGACGGCGCGATCGATCAAGGGCTCGTGCCGTTGGAGAACGCACTCGAGGGCACGGTGTCAGCGACCATCGATGGGCTGGTGTTCAATCACGATCTCATCATTCTTCAAGAGATCGTGCTGCCCATTCACCTGCACCTCTTGGCTCGCCCGGGCGTGGGGTTGGCCGAGGTCACGAGCGTGCGCAGCTACGTGCACGCGCTGGCCCAAGTACGCGACTTTCTCCACTCGAAGGGCCTCACGAGCGCCGAGACGACCTCCACCTCACAGGCGGCGCGCGACGTCGCCGCGTCCGATGAACCGTGGGCCGCGGTGGGATCAGCGCTGGCTGGCGAGTTGTTCGGACTCGACGTCGTCGCGGCCGACATCGAGGATCACCTCGACAACGCGACGCGCTTCGTGTTGGTCGGACGAGAGAACGTCGCCGCGCCCACGGGCCACGACCGAACGACGATCGTCTGCTTTCAAGACGCCGACCGTCCGGGCACGTTGTACGCGATTCTCGGTCGCTTCGCCGCGCGTGACATCAACTTGACGAAATTGGAGAGTCGCCCCACGAAACGGGGCCTGGGCGACTACTGCTTCGTCATCGAGTTCGAGGGCCACGTCGCCGATGACGTCGTCGCGGACTGTCTCGCCGATCTCCAAGCGCATCTCGCGCGCGTGAAGTTCCTCGGTTCCTATCCCGTCACCGGTGAGGGCGCGAGCAGTCGACGCGAAGAAGTTGGCGAGGCTCGTCGATCGGCCGCCAAGTGGATCGACGCCATCCGCGCCCGCGTACGCCCTACGTAGGACCCCGGAGCGCTCAACGTCGGCGCGACGGCGAGCCTCGCGTTGACGGTCTCGGCGCGCGTAGAATTGCGAACGGCGTGCGACGTCGCGTGCGGCGTGGCCACGGGTGAGCAGCGGAGGTGGTGCGTGACCTACGACTTTGAAGTTTCCGACGAGATAACGGCGTCACCCGATGACATCTTCGCGGCGTGGATGTCGAGCGAGGGCGACTCCGCAATGACGGGAAGCGAAGCACGTATCGGTCCGGCGGTCGGTGACGAGTTCGACGCCTGGGACGGCTACATCCACGGAAGGACCCTCGAACTTGAGCCGTCGCGTCGCATCGTTCAGTCGTGGCGCACGACGCAGTTCACCGACGACCACGAAGACTCGAAGATCGAAGTCTTGCTCGACGGCCGTGGCGACGCGACGCTCGTGACGGTGCGTCACAGCAACGTGCCCGTCGATCAACGCGGGTACGAAGTCGGCGGCTGGCAGAAGAGTTACTTCACCCCAATGAAGGCGTACTTCGAACAACCGCGAGCGACGACATAGTTCGCTGAGTTACCTGACGCCCAATGAGTTTGAAGACCTACACTTAACCCAAAACCAGACCCAACTCTCATAAGCGTGGTTTAGCCAATGGTGTCAAGCACATTTGG
>Ga0307374_10000720_pt1 | contig 62083 bp, 56 predicted proteins | sample OX3MG_FD_202532 | JGI IMG/M metagenome (GOLD analysis project Ga0307374, IMG submission 202532) | Soil microbial communities from Risofladan, Vaasa, Finland - OX-3 | ecosystem: Environmental > Terrestrial > Soil > Coastal area > Acid sulfate soil | place: Finland: Risofladan, Vaasa | collected... | reverse complement strand
GGTCACCCCGCCCGCCGGGTTGCGCCTGCATCCTCTGGCGCTCGGCGATGACCACGATCTCGTCGTCGGCGAACCGGTGGCGGCGATCGGCAGCCCCTTCGGCGAGCAGCAGTCGCTCTCGGTCGGGATCGTCTCGGCCACCGACCGCTCGGTCAAATCGCTGACCCAGTTCCAGATCGAGGGAGCGATCCAGACCGACGCCTCGATCAACCCGGGCAACTCCGGCGGCCCGCTGCTCAACGGCAACGCCCAGGTGATTGGCATCAACCAGCAGATCGAGACCAATTCTGGCGCCAACGACGGGGTCGGCTTCGCGGTCCCGATCTCGGCGGTCAAACGCTCGGTGGCCCAGCTTCAGGCCAAGGGCATGGTCGAATACGCCTACCTCGGGGTGTCCAGCCAGGCGCTGTACCCACAGCTCGCCGCCAAGCTCCACCTGGACACCAAGTTCGGCGGGCTGATCGCCGACGTCGTTCCCGGCGGCCCTGCCGCCCAGGCCGGCCTGCGGGGGGGCGGCGGCAAGATCCAGTTTCAGGCGGGCGAGTACAAGACCGGCGGCGACGTGATCCTGGCCTTCAACGGCCGCCCGGTGATCACCCCCGAAGACCTAGCCCGCGATACGGCCTCCTACGCGCCGGGGCAGAGGGTGAAGCTGACGATCCTCCGCGGCAACCAGCGCAAGCAGCTCGAGGTGACGCTCGGCAAGCGTCCCGAAAGCGTCACCAGCGGCTGAGACGCAACACCCGCCCGCTGGTCGCCGCCGAGATAGGTAGAACTCCGCGAATGCTTCAGGAAGTTGCCCTCGGCCAGAAGTCGCTCGCCGACTACACCCACATCGCAGGCAAGGAGCTGGCCGAGCGGATCCGCGCCTTGGCCGAGCCGCTGCAGGGCCACCGGGTCCTGCACGTCAGCGCGACCGCCTTCGGCGGCGGCGTCTCGGAGATCCTATACACCCTGGTGCCGCTGATGCGCGACGCCGGGCTGGACGCTCACTGGCAGGTGATCTTCGGCAAGGAGGAGTTCTTCAACGCAACCAAGCTCCTGCACAACTCCCTCCAGGGGGCGGAGGAGACGCTGAGCGAGGAGCAGTGGGGGCTGTTCGATGAGATCAACCTGCTCAACGCCGAGGGCCTGCAGGGCGAATGGGACACGATCATCGTCCACGACCCGCAGCCGATCGGCCTGCGGCGCGGCGCGGCCGACAAGAGCCGCAACTGGGTATGGCGCTGCCACATCGACCTCTCCGAGCCAAACCCGGCGCCGATCGCCCGCCTGCTGCCCTTGATCGAGGAGTACGGGGCGACCGTCTGGCACCTGCCCGCCTACGTGCCGGCCGGGATCGATCGCGGCCGTGACGGGGTCAACATCATCCCCCCCGCCATCGACCCGCTCTCGCCCAAGAACATGGCCTTCTCCCCCGACGACGCCGCCTTTGTTTGCCGCCAGTTTGGGATCGACGTCGACCGCCCGCTGCTCACCCAGGTCTCCCGCTTCGATCCCTGGAAGGACCCCATGGGGGTGATCGATGCCTACCGCGACGTGACCAAGGAGATCCCGGAGGTGCAACTCGCCCTGGTCGGCTCGATGGCCACCGACGACCCCGAGGGCTGGAACTTCTTCCAGCAGACCTTCGAGTACGCCGACGGCGACCCCGACATCAAGATCCTCAACAACCTCAACAACGTGGGGGCGATAGAGGTCAACGCCTTCCAGTCGCAGTCCGACGTCTGCCTGCAGAAGTCGATCCGGGAGGGGTTCGGCCTGACCGTCACCGAGGCTCTGTGGAAGGGGCGGCCAACGGTTGCCGGCAATGTCGGCGGCATCCCGCTGCAGATCACCGACGGAGAGAGCGGCTTCCTCGTCAACTCGCCGGCCGAGTGCGCGCGGCGCTGCGTCGAGATCCTCGCCGACCCCGAGCTGGGCAAGCGGCTGGGGCGGGCGGGCAAGGAGCACGCTCGGCGTGAGTTCCTCTCCCCCCGTTTGCTGCGCGACTGGCTCGAGCTGTTAACGGGTCTGGAGAATTCACCGTAACCTTCACGGCGTGGACCGCTCATGGACCCTAGCCCGGCGGTGCATACGCTGGAGTTGGGGGCCATCCAAACCTGACTCTCGGGGCCACCTGGGAGCGAGGCAACGGTCGGCTGATGTCCTCTGATCCGCTGATCATCGTCTCCAATCGGGGGCCCGCCCAGTTCGAGCGCGACGAGAACGGGGAGCGGACCGTGCGCCGCGGGGGCGGGGGGCTGGTCACCGCGCTTTCGGGGCTGGTCTCCCACCGCGATGCGCTCTGGATCGCATCCGCGATTACCGACGAGGACGTCGTCGTCTCCGAGGAACGCGACGGGCCGGTCGAGCTCTCGATCGACGGAATCGATTACCGGATGCTGTTCGTCGACAGCGACGCGGAGGCCTTCGACCGCTTCTACAACGTGATCGCCAACCCGATCCTCTGGTTCATCCAGCACTACCTCTGGGACCTCTCCAACGCCCCCGACATCCGTCAGCAGGAGCTCGACGCCTGGGACTACGGCTACCAAACGGTAAACCGCGACATCGCCCGGGCGGTGCTGACCCAGATCGAGGGGCGGGAGCGGCCGCTGGTGATGCTCCACGACTACCACCTCTACACGGCCCCGGGAATGATCCGCGCCGAGCGGCCCGACGCCTTCCTGCACCACTTCGTCCACATCCCCTGGTCCCAGCCCGATAGCTGGCGGATCCTGCCGGGGCGGATCCGCGAGGCGATCTTCCAGGGCATGCTGGCCAACGACATAATCGGCTTCCACACCCACGCCTACTGCATCAACTTCCTGCGCTGCTGCGATGAGTTGCTGGAGGCACGCGTCGACTACGAGAGCGGCCGTGTGCGCCACGGCGGCGGCGAGACGCTCGCTCGCGCCTACCCTCTCTCGATCGACGCCGAGCGCCTGGCACGGGCGGCGGAGTCACCCGAGGTGGCGGCGGCCGAGCGGGAGGTATTGGAGCGTCGGCGCAAGCACCTGATCATCCGCGTCGACCGGGCCGACCTCTCCAAGAACGTGCTGCGCGGCTTCACCGCCTTCGACACCTTCCTCACCCAGCACCCCGAGTTCCGCGAAGAGGTCACCTTCATCGCCCACCTGCAGCCCTCGCGCCAGGACGTGCCCGAGTACGCCGAGTACCTGGAGCGAATCGAGGCGCTGGTCGCGGTCGTCAACCACCGCCACGGGACCACCGACTGGATGCCGATCGACCTGAAGATCTACGAGAACTTCCACGATGCGGTCGCCCGCTACAAGCACTTCGACCTGCTGATGGTCAACTCGCTCTTTGACGGGATGAACCTGGTCGCCAAGGAGGCGCCGGCTGTGAACACCAGGAACGGGGTGCTGATGCTCTCAGAGAACACCGGATCGCACGAGGAGCTGGCCGACTGCGCGCTCTCGGTCAACCCGTTCGACATTCAGGAGCAGGCCGACGCGATCTACCGGGCACTGACGATGGGCGCCGAGGAGCGCCGGGTCAGGGCCCAGCGGCTGAAGGAGATCATCTTCTCCCGCAATCCGGGGGATTGGGTGGACGAGCAGCTGGCGGATATCGCCCGGTTGCGCGAGGCCGTGGCCTAGAGGGGGCGGCCGCGGGCGCATTCGGGGCACGGCCCTCCCGCTGAGCGCGCCCGGGGGAAACGCGTGACCTCCGCCCGTCTTCGCCGCCACGGCCTGGCGCCGAAACCCAGCCGCCGCCCGACCCCGACCCGGGCTCCCGCCGACGGTGGGGAGATGGAGCGCGCCGCACCGCTGCCCACCGCCCAGAACCCCACCGCTATAGTCCCTCGCCGTTTTGGTCGCCCCGCGCGAATATGAGCTGGTTCTGATGCTCGACCCCAACCTCGGAGAGCCCGAGCGGGAGGGGCTTGCCCAGGAGGTTCGAGGCCAGATCGAGGCCGGCGGCGGGCCGAAGCAGGAGAACAACTGGGGCCTGCGCAAGATGGCCTACGAGATCGACGGCCGCAACGAGGCCGACTACCGCTGGTTTCGCTTCGAGGCTCCCACCGAGCTTCTGGGCCAGCTTGACCACAACCTGAAGATCGCCGACGGCGTCCTGCGCTTCCGCATCTTCAAAGTGGACCCCAGCGCGCCGGTGATCGTCCCGCCAGCCGTGGGCGCCGCCGCACCGCCGCGCGAGCGCGCCGCACACGGCGGCCGCGACGAGCGCGACGACGCCGACGAGTAGCCGGCGAGGGGCCAGATACGGGCTCGATGTCTGGCGAAATCTGCCCGATCGAGTCGAGGAACCGCCGCGAGTTGCGGGAATCGTGCTCCGCGCGGGGAAGTCGCGCCGCATCCCCTCTTAGACTGCAGTCCAGACAAGCGATTTCAGAGGAGTGAGAGCCGTGGCAGCTTCGAATGTGAACGTGGTGGTCATCACCGGGAACCTGACCCGCGATCCGGAGCTGCGCAGCACTCCCGGCGGCACCTCGATCTGCGAGCTGAGGGTGGCGGTCAACAGTCGTCGCAAGGACGGCCAGAGCGGCGAATGGGTCGACAAGCCCAACTACTTCGACGTGACGGTCTGGGGGGCCCAGGGTGAGAACTGCGCCAACTACCTGTCCAAGGGCCGCCCGGTGGCGGTCGAGGGAAGGCTCGACTGGCGCGAGTGGGAGGCCAAAGACGGCGGCAAGCGCCAGGCCGTGCAGATCATCGCCAACTCGGTCCAGTTCCTCGGCTCGCGCGATGGCGCCGGAGGGGGCAGTGGCAACGGCGGCTTCACACCCAGCAGCGATGTGCCAGCGGACACCTCGGACTTCGAGGGCGCCGCGGCCGGCGTCGGCGCCGCGGACGACGACATCCCGTTCTAGGTAAGCTTTCCGCTGCTTGGTTTTCGTCGCCCGGCCACGCCGGGCGACTTCCACGTAAGGGACCGACGAAGTGGCAAGAGCCAGAGAGACGACATCGACTCCGCGACGCGGGCGGCGCATGCCGGACCGCATGCGGCCGCGCAAGTACACGCGGGTCAACGCCGACACGGTCGACTACAAGGACCTCAACCTGCTCCGCCGCTTCCTCTCCGACAAGGGCAAGACCCGGGGGCGGCGCGTCACCGGCCTCTCCCGCAAGCACCAGCGCCAGCTTTCCGTGGCGGTGAAGCGCGCCCGCGAGATCGCGCTGCTGCCCTACGTCGGGGAGCGCTGATGGCGCAGGCGATCCTGCTCCACGACGTCGAGGACCTCGGCCACCGAGGCGATCCGGTCGACGTCGCGCCGGGCTATCTACGCAACTACCTCATTCCCCGCAAGCTCGCCCAACCGGCCACTCCGGGGGCATTGGAGGAGGCCCAGCGCCGCCGCACCGCAGCCGAGAAGGCCGAGCGGGTGCGGGCCGAGCGCGAAGCCGAAACCGTCGGCCTGCTCTCCAAGACCGTGCTGACGATCCACCAGCGGGCGGGTGAGGATGGCAAGCTGTTCGGCTCGGTCGGGCCCAAGGAGATCGCCGACGCGATTCGCGAGGCACGCGATCTGCGCATCGACCGCCGCAAGATCCGGCTCGAGGAGCCGATCCGCGAGATCGGCACATTCATGGTCGAGATCGAGCTCGCCGACGGCGCCACGGCGGCGGTCAAGACAATCGTCGCCGAAGAGAAGTAGCGCAATAGGCGGGATCCACACGGGCAGCCGACCTGTCCGTGTGGTTTCTTCTAACTGCGATGCCGCAGCCGCCGACAACCCACATCCCGCCCCAGAACATCGAGGCGGAGGAATCGGTTCTGGGGGCGATGCTGGTCGCAGAGTCAGCGCTGACCCGGGTGATCGACGAGGTGAAGCTGAATGCCGCCGACTTCTACCTCGACAAGCACGGGGCGATCTTTACCTGCGTCCACGACCTCTACGCAGACTCCAAGCCGGTCGACGAGCTGACCGTCACCGAGGCGCTGACCCAGCGCAACCAGATCGAGGCGGCGGGCGGCAAGCACTACGTCTCCGAGCTGGCCGCCAAGGTGCCCGCGGCGGGTAACGCCAAGCACTACGCGGAGATCGTCCAGCAAAACTCCCTGCTGCGCCGCCTGCTCGGCGCGGGGCAGCAGATCCAGGGGTGGGTCCACGAACGCGACGGCGAACCGCGCGAGCTGTCGGAGCGAGCCGAGAAGCTCCTCTTCGACGTCGCCCACAGGGAGCAGGCGAGCGACTTTCGTCTGCTCTCGGAGATCCTCCACGACGAGGTCGACCGCCTGGAGAAGCTCTCCACGGGAGAGTCCGAGCTGACCGGCACGCCTTCGGGCTTCAAGGACATCGACGCGCTCACCGGCGGCTTTCAGCCCGGCAACCTGATCATCGTCGCGGCGAGGCCGGCGATGGGGAAGTCGGCCCTGGTCGCCAACATCGCCGAGAACGTGGCGGTGAAGCGGGGCATGCCGGTGGCCTTCTTCTCGCTGGAGATGTCCGAGGTGGAGCTGGCGCAGCGCTTCATCGCCTGCCGGGCGCGGATCTCCGGCGACAAGCTGCGCAAGGGACAGGTGGCCCAGAAGGACTGGCCGAAGGTTGTGCGGGCGTGCAACGAGCTGGAGGAGGCACCCCTGTGGTTCGATGATTCCTCGGACCTCGGCATCCTCGATCTGCGGGCCAAGGCCCGGCGTCTGCACGCCCAGGAGCAGGACCGGGGCGGCCTGGGACTGGTGATCGTCGACTACCTGCAGTTGATGCGGGCCGACGACCACCGCGCCAACCGAGTCGAGCAGGTCGGCCAGATGAGCCGCGGGTTGAAGATCCTCGCGCGTGAGCTGGAGGTGCCGGTGCTGGCGATCTCCCAGCTCTCGCGGGCGCCGGAGCAGCGCACGCCGCCCAAGCCGCAGCTCTCGGACCTGCGCGAGTCCGGCCAGCTGGAGCAGGATGCCGACCTGGTCGCCTTCCTCTTTCGCGAGGACTACTACCGCGACCCCGAGGACGAGCCGGATGGCCTCGCCGATCTGATCGTGTCCAAGCATCGAAACGGACCGATCGGCACCCGCAAGCTGGTCTTTCTGGACCGCTTCCCGAAGTTCGCCGATTTCTCCGGCCACGAACGGCCGATCGAGCAGCCGGCCGGCGAGGGACCGCCGTTCGAGGACGCCACGGCCACCGCGGGGCCTGAGTTCTAGTGCGAGCGATCGCCCGCAGCGAGCCGTTCCGGGAGCAGGCCTGCCCGCTGGCAGTCTGCGACGGATCGGGCTGGATCCTCGGGCCCGAAGACGTGGCGAGACCGTGCGAGTGCCGTGAGCAGCGCCTGCGTAGGGGGCGGAGCCGCGGTGTCTCCTCGGTCATCCCGCCCCGCTACCGCGGTGTCTCCTTCGACCGTCCACCGGTGAGCGACATGGCCCGCGACCTGGAGTTGAAGTCGGCGGTGTCTTACGTCCGAGCGTTCGTCGACGAGATGGACGAGCGCCTGGAGAGCGGTCGGGGCCTGTGGCTTTTCGGCGATACCGGCACCGGCAAGACGACGCTGGCGATGCTGGTCTCCAAAGCGGTGCTGGAGGCCGGCCGCACCGTGGCCATCTACTCGCTGCCCAAGCTGCTGGCGCGGATCCGCAGAACCTATGACTCCGAGCCGGGCGGGGACTCCTATCTCTCCTTCTTCGAGCGCCTCACCTCGGTCGATCTTCTCCACATCGATGACCTCGGGGCGGAGAAACGCAGCGACTGGGTCCTGGAGCAGCTCTACGCGCTGATCAACGAGCGCTATGAGACGCGGCGGTCGGTGATCATCACGACCAACCTCCCCCACGGAGAGCTGGAGGAACAGATCGGGAGCCGCACGGTTTCGAGGCTGACCCAGATATGCGACGAGGTGGCCCTGTTCGGAGACGATCGACGCTTCGGGAAGGTCGCCTGAGCGCTCTGCTCGAGGTCGGCGCGGGCGGGGAGGGTTGTGCAGGAAGCACACTTCTCGGCGCCTGGCCTGGCGACCTGACCGAGGACGCCGAGATCTGATGCGCCAGATGGGCAGACCAGGCACAATCCCCCGCTGATGCCTGGCCTGGTGATAGTGGGCGCCCAGTGGGGCGACGAGGGGAAGGGCAAGGTCACCGACCTGCTCGCCGAGCGCGCGGACGTGATCGTGCGCTTCCAGGGCGGCAACAACGCCGGACACACGATCGTCCGTGATGGCGAGGAGTTCAAGTTCCACCTGATTCCGTCCGGCATCCTCCACCCACAGAAGACCAGTGTGATCGGCAACGGGGTGGTGCTTGACCCGAGCATCCTGCTGGGAGAGATCGACGGGCTGCGGCGGCGGGGGATCGACGTCGGCAACCTGCGGATCTCCGCCAACGCGCACCTGATCATGCCCTACCACGTGCTGCTGGACACGGCGGGGGAGACGAAGCTGGGAAAACTCTCAATCGGGACCACGCGGCGGGGGATCGGGCCCTGCTACGCCGACAAGGCACTGCGGCTCGGCATCCGGGTCCAGGACCTGCTCGACGAGAAGATCCTGCGGACCAAGATTCGCGCTGCGCTAGAGCCCAAGCAGCAGGCGCTGCGCGAACTCTCTGTGCAGCGTCGCAAACTGCGCAAGGAGGCGGGCGAGGGCAGCGAAAGGGATGCGGTCGGGGAGGCCCCCGATCCCCGTCTCGATCTGCACTCGATGACCGAGGAGCACGTCGCCTACGGGCACCGTCTGGAGCCCCACATCGCCGACACCGCGCGGCTCTGTTGGGACGCGCTGGAGGCCAATCGAACGGTGATCTTCGAGGGCGCCCAGGCGACGCTTCTCGATCTCGACCACGGCACCTACCCCTTCGTCACCTCCTCCAATCCGATCGCCGGCGCTGCGTGCGTCGGCGCGGGCGTCGGGCCAACCGACATCGACGAGGTCTGGGGAGTCGCCAAGGCTTACACGACCAGGGTCGGCGCCGGTCCGTTTCCGACCGAGTTGCACGACGAGGTGGGCGAGCGGATGCTGGAGAGGGGCTGCGAGTTCGGGACGACCACCGGGCGGCGCAGGCGGTGCGGTTGGATGGACCTGGTGGCGCTGCGCTACGCGGTCCGGCTCAACGCGATGAGCGCGCTGACGATCACCAAGCTCGACGTGCTGAGCGGAATCAACCCCCTCCGGGTCGCGGTGCGCTACCGCTCCAAGGAGGGAGCCATCCTTGACCGCTTTCCCTATCACCAGTCGATCCTGCACTCGGCCGAGCCCGAGTACGAGGAGCTGCCGGGGTTCGACGGCGACATCAGCGACGCCCGCAGCGAGGCGGACCTTCCCGTAGAGGCGCGCGATTACCTGCGCGTCATCTCCGATGCGGCCGGCGTCCCGATCCGCCTGGTGGGCGTGGGGCCCGATCGTGAACAGACCGTCTGGATCAACGGCTGAAGGCCGATTCACAGAGGCGCGGATAGACCGGCATCTCGTCAGCTTCGTGTGCGGGCGCGCCGGAGCGCACGGAGGACAGCCCGGCACGGAGGGTTTTCGAGGGCCGGGAAGACTGCATCTTGGCGCCTACGATGTGTGTCCGGGAAAGCTTCCGGGCGATACCGTCGGCGACACGAGGCAAGACTTCTCGGTGACACTGCCAGTTGTTGGGCCAAGGGAGCCGCGAGCCAGCGCGAGCGAACCCGGCTCTCGCTGTCGGAGCGCTGGCAATCGGCCTGCCGAGGGCGCTCTTTTCCTGCACGGGCGGGGTTATTTGTTACGAAGGTTGGTACTTTGGCTCTTGGAGAGATCCCCAAAGCTTTCAATCGGCCGTGACCCAAGCTGGCAGGCTGCAAAAGGAGAGACTTACCGATATGCGCAAACGTCTGACTCTGATCATCGCCCTGGGTGCCACGATCGCGGTTTCCGTGGCCTCGGTGGCACTCGCCGGCGGCGAAAAGCCGACCATCGTCGAAGCGGGCAACCTGGTGTTGACGCTGAACGGCGGAGTCACGCCGACGACGCTGCCGAAGAACAAGTTTGCGCCGATCACCCTGCACGTCAGCGGCGGCATCGCCACCAAAGACGGCTCCCAGCCCCCCGCCCTGCACGAAGTGATCATCGACACCGACAAAAACGGAACGATCAACCCCAAGGGCCTGGCGACCTGCACCGCCTCCAAGATCCTGGCAACCGACACCCAGAACGCGAAAAAGGCCTGCCCCAAGGCGATTATCGGCTCGGGTAAGACCTCGGTCCGCGTCGCCTTCCCCGAATCGACCCCGTTCGCCGCCACCGGCCCCCTGGTCGTCTTCAACGGCGGCGAAAAGGGCGGCACGACCACCCTCTACATCCACGCCTACGTCGCGGTCCCGGCCCCGACCGCGATCGTCACCACGGTGAAGATCAAAAAGGAGCACCGCGGGCGCTACGGGCTGCGCTCGATCGCCTCGATCCCAACGATCGCCGGTGGCTCGGGCTCGGTGACCAATTTCGAACTGACGATCGGGAAAACCTTCACCTACAAGGGCAAGAAGGAGAGCTACCTGGAGGCCAAATGCGCCACGGGCAGCTTCGCCGCCGAAGCCGATGCGATCTTCACCGGCGGGACCGAAGCCAAAGGCGAGGTGGTCCGCCCCTGCAAGGCGAAGGGCTGAGGGGCGCCCCACCGACCAAAGTTCACGCTCCGGTGGCGCGGGCTGAAGCCGCGCCACCGGACTCTTCATTCAGCACAGGCGGATCGGGTAGCGGCGGGGCTTATCCGGCGGTCCTGCATCCCGGGGAAACGGTGGTGGGGGGTCGTTGAATCCGGCAAGCCCAGCTCGCGCCAGTAGGCGCTCGGGAGGCCGCGGGTAAGGACCGCTGACCCCGGTCTCGCCGGTGCCCTCCGGCGGTCTCCCTGGATATGCACGCCGCCCTCTCCGCGCTGGTGCGTCTCATACCTGGGGAATTCCTGTGATCGGATGTGGGGAGCTTTGCGTGATCACGCGCACCACCCCGCCTCGCGCCGACGCAGTTGGTTCGGCTCGCGGTCTCTCTCCATCCTGATCCACAGGGTGGACTTGACCCCCGAGCTGGTGCCCATGCCGGGCCTGCCAACGGGAAAGGCGGCGGCCCGATGACCGCCCTTCTTCCTCCGCCGGGCTCTAGGGACCCTGCTGTTCGAAGGTGTGCTGGTAGGTGGTGGGCGAGCCGGGTTTACCGATCGGGTTAAACGGCGCCTGCTGGGTGCAGCCCGGAGCGGGGATTGTGGCCGAGTTGGTCTGCCCGGCGAAGGCGTATTTCTTCAGGCGTTCGAAGAATTCGGTGGCTTTTTTGACGTTGCCTTCGGTCCGCCCGTTGAAGGCGGGTTCGTTCGGGGTGTTGGGATTGAGCGAGGCAGTGATCCCCGAACTGCACTGACGGGTCTCGAAGCTGGGTAGGCCACCGACGACGCTGTTGGCCCAAAGCGGCGGGCTGTAGGCACTGGCGCGGTTGGTCGTGAGGCGGTGGCCGAAGGTAACTAGCGATTCTGGGTTGAGGGGCCCCATGGTTCTCAGGTAGTGCTGTTCGGCCACCCCGGATTCCAGCGGCAGGGTCGCATTGGACGCGGCCGCCAGATTTGCCATCACGCTCGTGATCTCGTGCTTGTAGAGACCGAGTCCGGTGAGGATCGGGTTGAGATTGCGCAGGAAGGGATCAACCGCCCGCAGCAGGGGCGGGAACTCGTCACGGAGGATCTTGCGCAGCGCGGGGAATCCGGTCGGGGCGAGGGAGATCACCGGGGCGAGGCCTTCGAAGAGGCCCTTGGCCTGCGGCGCCAGCCTGCCGAAGGCGACGATCGTCGGGGAGAGCTGTTCGGCGACGGGGACGAGCTGGCGCATCAGCGGGTCGGCGTTGAGCGAGAACGAGCGAAGCGTGGCCAGGGTGAGTTTTGACTGGTCGAGGAAGGTCGGGAAGGCACGGAAGAGTTCTTCGATCTCGGTGTCGCGCCGGGCGGTGGTCTGAAAGACGGCGTTTGAGTTGCGGATCAGGCCGGACAGCTGGCCCTGGCGGCCGCGCAGCGCCGCCAGGGCCACCGCGCCGTTGCTGAACAGCTGGCGGACCGCGAGGCGCTGGGTGTCGAGGATCCGGAAGAGGCGGTCGAATTCGGTGAAGGTCGGGTCGAATTCACCCAGCGCGGCAGATAGCGACGCGCCCTGGCCGCCGATCGCCACGGAGGCTTCCTGCATCCAGGTCTGGAAGGCGGCGCGGGTCCTCGGGTTGAAGGTGCGGAAAATCTCGTCGAGCTGGACCGACTGTTCGACCTGCGCGTTGGGCATGGTGCCGCCGTCCGCGAGCTTGGGGCCGTTGCGGCTGCCGGGGGTGAGTTCGACGTAGGTCTCGCCCAGCAGGGTCTTCGTGCGGAGCAGAGCGCGGGTGGAGAGGGGCAGCGGCGCGTACTTGTCTTCGATATAGATCGTCGCCAGCGACTGCCTGCGGTTGGGGGCCAGGGCGATGTTCTGCACTTTGCCGACGTCGACGCCGGAGATTCGCACGTCGGACTGTTCGGCGAGCTGGGTCGCCCCGTTGAAGGGAATTTTGACTTCATACGGTTTTGCCTTAAACGGGGTCGGACCGCCGAAGCTGATCCAGAGGAAGAGCATGATCCCAAAGCACGACAGGGCGAAGGCCGCGATCGCCACGAGCTGTTTTGTGCTTGGTGCCCGCTTGCTCATTTGCCTTTGCCCGCGTGAGGGCCGCAGCCTTCGATCGGTGAGGTGCCCTGAGGGATTTCAGGCAGTTCGACGGACTTGGGGACGTGGGCCGTTTCCAATAGCGTTTTGAGGAATGGCCTGGAATTTGCGACGCCACTCGCAAGAACGGTCGCGTTGCAGGAGAACAGCAACAGGCCGCGCTGCACCGGTCCCTGGGCGTCCTGGAGGTTGAAGTCGGCGTTGAGGTCGTGGTTCAGCCAGGGAACGTAGAAGAGATAGCTCTGTTTCGAGCCCTGCGGCTTGTAGGCCAGCTCGTTGAAGAAGGCGTTGAGCCCCCCGACCGCGTTGCCGAAACCGGTGACGGTCTTCTTCAGCGGACCGGAACCTTCGTTGGCGTGGGTCAGCACCGTGCGGATTTCCCGGGTGAAGGGGCGGATTCCGTCGCGGATCGGCGCCGCCGTTTGCTTGAAGAGGCGCTCGGTGGCCTTGAAGGCGGGGGTCAACGCCTGGGCCTGCGGGATCAGCCCGTAGAGCGCCGGGCGCGCCGCGGTGGAGAAGCGGTCCGAGCTGGCGAGCCCGGCCTTCGTCGCCTGCAGGGTCGCCGGGAATTCGCGCAGTGAGGCCTGGAGTGATTCCTGCTGGTTGGCGAAGTTGCCGAGCGCCGCGTCGGAGGAGGTGACGAAGCGCTGGATCTCGCTGTCGTGGCGGCCCAGTTCGGTGGCGAGCAAAGAGAAGTAGTGGATTGCGCCAGCCAGCGCCACATGGCGTTTGGCCACGGCGCCGTTTAGCTGCGCGATGTAGTGGGAGAAGGGCTGGAGCCGGCGCAGGGCGCCGGAGAGATCCCGACCGTGACCACCGACTCCCTGCGCGCCGCCGGCGAGCAGCAGCTGCAGGTACTGGCGAGTGTCGCCGTCGAGCGTGCCGAGGAACTGATCGAGGTTGACGTTGGCCTCGGTGCGAGAGAGGGGGATGTTGGCGCCGTTTTTGACCTGGCCGCGGCCGTGGCCAGGTTCGAGCTCGACGATCATGTCGTTGAGGTTGGTTTTGGGGCGCAACAGGGCGCTGGCATCGGGATGGATCAGCTGCATGTACTTGGGCTGAATCGACATCCCGACCACCGCGTGGCCGTCTTCGAGGTTGACCGAGCTGACCTTGCCGACCTGGATGCCGGCGATGTCGACCGCCTGGCCTTGGCCCGGGGTGACCGCCTGCGCGGTGGTGAAGTCCGCCGTGATGTGGTCAAAGCTTTCACCGACCAGGGGCAGCCAGGTGGGCAGCGACGCTTTTTGCTCGATCAAGATGCCGAGCACCATCGCGGTGCCCAGCGCGGCGAGGATCAGGATCGCGATCGTGTCTTTGCCGCGGCCGCGGGCCTGGCGCGCCGCCGCGGCGCGGAAGTGCTTGAAACGACTCATTTCACGGCTGCTCTCGCTCATGGGCTCGCCGCCTGGAGGCTTGACGGGCCAACCTGACCCAGCGGCCCGTTGACGTCGGGGACCGGGTTTTTGTCGCAGCTCACGCTGGGCTTCTTCGGCGGCTTCCCACCCAGCTGCGGCTGGTCTCCCAGCGGCACTTCGGCTGCGTTGCCGAAGTCTTCTTTCTCGGTTGGGAGTCGACCGTTCGGGTTGGATTGGCGCAGGAGCTGGCTCCCGCCGCCACCCTGCACCCGCAGGTAGGGACCGTTCCCATCGAAGTTCTGCGTCGATCCCGCGAAGTTGCTGAGTGCGTAGAAGAATTCGCGGTAGTTGGGCCCGCCGGTGCTGAAGCGGTCTTCGATCGTCTGGTTGCCCGTCGGCACCAGCACATTGGTCGTGCAGAGGCTGAGCTGGTTGAGCTGTGGCAGGGCGATCTCCTTGCCCGCCTGGGCGGCGCCCGCATAGCCCGGGGTCAGTTCGCGCAGCAACCTAGCGGTACCGCCCCCCTCCTTGGCTGAGAGCAGCGGCCGCGTCTGCTTCAGCCACGGTTTGGAGGCCGCGATCAGGCCCGGCAGCTGGGCCACCGCGGGGGTCAGCTCGATCGCGTATGAGCGCAACGGAGGCAGCGCACGATCGAGGCTGACCAGCGAGGCGTGGGCGGTGTGCAGGGTCGGGCCGAGGAGGTGAATGGTGGCGGAGAGGTTGGTCGACTGCGCCGCGAGGGCGCCGGTGAAGACGTCGAAGTTGTCGATCAGTCCCTGAAGGTCGCCCTCGCGGCTGGCGAAGGCGCCGAAGGTGCGCCCGGCGCCGGCGATGAGGCGGGAGAGGTCGCCCTCCTGCGTCCCGAGGAAGGCGTTGCTGACCTGGGCGGTGGAGCGACCCGCGGGGCCGCCGTAGCGAAAGGCTCCGTTCAATCCTTCGGCGCCATTCTTTCCCCGCACTTCGGGCAGCTGGGTGGCGTTTTCGGCGGCGGTCGGCTTGTGGGTGAGCGCTTCGCCGTAGCTTTCCAGCAGGTGGCTGAGATCGGCGCGGACCGGGGACTGCAGCGCGGTGAGGACTTCGTCGAGCTGAACGGCCGTCGAGGTGCGGCTGACCGGGATCGTCCCGCCGCTGCCGAGTTCCGGCGCACTGGGGCTGCCGGGGTCGAGTTCGACGAAGAAGTTGCCCTCGAGGAAGATCCGCGGGCGGATCTCGGCGTAGGCATCAGCGTGGATCGGCCGGCCGGCGCTTTCGACGGAGAAGGTGAGGTTGGTGTCGTCGCCTTCACGGCTGCTCGAGATCACTTCGCCGACTTCCACGCCGGCGATCCGCACCGGCGATTTGACCGCGATGTTCGCCGAGTTCGTGAAGGTCGCGTGCAGCTCGTAGCCGTAGCTGGTGAAGGGGACGTGCCCGGTGAAAGCCAGGTAGGGGCCGAGGGTGAAGACGATGATGAAGATGACGGCGATCATCGCGTTGCTGGGCCGCAACCTGAAGCGCCCGCCGGCGGTGATCGCCCGGATATCGCGCTCGGGGAGCCGGCTCACTTTGCTCCCCCCTGTTCCTTCAGCTGACCGGAGGTTTTCGTGCCGTGGCTGCCCGGCACGTTGCCGATCACGGTCTGGCCGGCCTGGTAGCGGACGTTGCCCGCTTCACAGCTAGCCGGCTGGCCCGGTGAGGCCGTGTTCGGGTACGGGTTGTAGTGGAGGTGGTTTTTGACTTCGGGGCCGTTGGCCGGCGCGGATGAGGGAGAGCCCTCGCTGTTGGGCCCTTCCGGTGGGGTGAAGGAGATGAAGTCCAGCCAGTTGCCGAGGCCGTTGGTTTCGTTGGTCGCGCTGGCGATGTTCTTGAGGGCAATGGTGAGGTAGTTGCAGGTGGTCTGTGCCGGGGCGATGAATTCGATCGCCGGGCCGAGGATCTTGTTTGTGTCGATCAGCAGGTCGAGTCCGTTGAAGACCCCCGGCGCGCTCTGGAGCGCGAGCAGCGCTTCGGCGGTCGGCACCAGCTGAGCGTTCAGGCTGGGCAGGGAGTTGAGGACCGGGACGCCGGCGCGCTCGGCGGCGGCGATCGTCGGCGAGTTCTTGGCCAGCGCCGCAGCGCCCGGCTGGAACGCGGCGAAGAAGCGCTGCGAATCGTGCAGGAATGGCCGCAGCACCGGAAGGTCGGCGTTTGCGGCGTCCAGCGTGGAGGGGCTCTTGGAGATCGTTTCCTGGATGTAGGGGCGGGCGACGCGGGCGAAGGCACCGAAGGTCTGGTCGAGGGCGACGAAGAGGCTGGCCTGCGTCTCGGCCACCGGAGCCACGGTCGCCGAGAGTTCCTCCAGCGAGTGCCAGAAGCCGCCGAAATTCGTCTGCGGGGCGACCAGATTGCCCAGCGCCGGCTCAGCGCTGTAGACCAGTTCGCGCAGGGCTCCGAACGCTTCGTTTAGGCCGGCGCCGCGGCCGGCGAGGGCGTTGCCAAAGCCCGCCTCGTTGACCCGGATCGCGGCCCGCGTCTTGGCGTTGAACATGTCGAAGAACTGGTCGATGTCGACCGGTTCGGGCCGAGCCGCCCGCAGCGGGATCGTTTCGCCCGCAGCGAAGCCCTTGGAGGATGTGCCCGGGACTATCTGCAGGTACTTGAGGCCGAGGGGCGACTTCGGCCGGACGATCATCGTCGAGTCGACCGGCAGCGGTTCGACGCTCTTGTCGAGGCTGAGCGAGAGCTTGGCGGCAAAGCGGCCGTTGGCCAGCGCCACCGGCGCGACCGACTTGACCCGCCCGACCAGGACGCCGCCGATCCGGACGTCGTTGCCTTTGACCAGAGCGTCGGCATTGGGCAGCTCGGCGCTGAGGTTGTAGGTGGAGACGAAGGGAAGCCCGTTGTTGGCGTTATAGGCGAGGAAGACGGCGACGATCACGACCAGCACGGTGACCGCGCCAACCAGGACCGGGCTGCTGGCGATGCCGGAGAGTCCGCTGCGGTTCCTCATGGCCCCAGCAGGTAGTTGAGGAGCGGCGAAGTGCCGCCGGTCTTTGCTTCAGAGCCGGTCCTTGCTTCAGAGCCGGCCTTGGGCGACGACGGGGCAACGGAGGCCGGGGAGGAGGAGGCCTTCTGACCCGCAAGTTCGCGCTGGAGGCGACGGTAGAGGTCGACGCTACTGCTCGTCGCCTGAGTACGGGCGCCCGGGCCGGTGAAATTGGCGGATTGGCCGCATGTCGGGGGCGTGGTAATTTCGTAATCAAAACACTGGGTGAGGGTGAGCAGGGTGCGGCCGAAGTGGCCATATTTGTCGAATCCGTTGAGCGTCGCGGTCGTGTTGTAGATCAGTTCGACCAGCCCGTTCCAGCCGCCGGTTTCCTTGGTGTTGACGAAGAATTTGGCCAGGTTGGCGGTGGGCTTGACGCCACTGCGGGCGAGTTCGGACGCCTTGCTGACGATCGGGTCGGCTTCGGCCAGCAGCGGGCCGGCGACCTTGCCGGTGGCCCCCAGACTCTTCAGCGCCACGGTCGAGGCGGCTGAGAACGGCGTCAGCTCCCGCGTCGCCGCGGTCAGCGAGGGCGCCGCCGCCCCGAGGTCGGAGAAGACGGGGGTGGCGGCGTTGGAGAAGCCCTCCAGGCTGCGCATCGTGAGGCGGAACTCACTCAGGAAGCGGGGAAACTTTCGCAGCGAGGCTTCCAGCGCGGCGCCGCGTTCGGAGCTGGCCTGGGCGGCGGCGCCGGAGTTGGCGAGGAAGCCGGCCACCTGGGCACGCTGGCGGGAAAGCGGGCCGAGGATCGTGGCGGAGTCGCTCGCCAGCTGAGCGAGACGATCGCGCTGGTCTTTGAGGATTCCCAGCAGCTGATCGACCTCGCTCAGCACGGGGTTGGCGCGGAGGATGACTTCTTCCAGGTCCTTGCCGCGCCCGGCGAACCCGGCGCCGAGTTCGTTGAGGATCAGGCGGAAGCGCTGCGCGTAGGGGAGCGTCTGGATGTTGTTGATCAGGTCCGGGTCCACGCTCGTGCTGTTGTTCTCCACCGGCAGCACGTACTGTCCTGCGCCGGGCTGCCCGGCGGGCACCTGCTTCAGTGGCGGCGGTGGCGCTGTGCCGGGGGCGCGCGGCAGGGTGGGATTGCAGTCGACGAACTTCTCCCCGATCAGCGACTGCGGGCGGATCAGGCAGCCCGCGTCGCTGCGGAAGTCCTGAAACCCAGGGCTGGAGATTTCCATCACGATGATCGCTTTGCCGGGGATCGACTCCGGCTTGCCGTTGCGGTAGGCATCCACTTCGCCCGGCATCGAGACTCCGACCGATTGGATCGAGCCGACGTTCGCGCCGGCGACGCGGACCAGCTCGCCGGGGACCATGAACGAACCGTTGTCAAAGTAGGCGCGGACCAGGTAGCCACCGCTCCCTCCCGAGGAGGAGATCAGCGCGATGAGCACCACCGCGGCGGCGACCACCAGCGCTGCGCTTATCAGTACCTTCTTCACGGACCCGGCGGTTCGTCGGAGGGTTTGCACTGGGACGGGGTGACGCTGGCACCGGCCCACGGCGGGTCGACAAAGGGGTTGGATTTATCCGGCGCTGACTGGGTGACCCCGCCCGGGCAGCGTCGGTGGATGCCCGCCGAGGCGCCGAAGGCTTCGAACTGCTGTTTCGGCGTGATCGGTTCCAGCTGGCTGCTGCCGCTGTTGTAGTGGAACAGGTTCTGGTCCGCCAACGAGGCGCGCACGTAGTTGCCGTTGGCGTCGTAGTAGCCGGAGGCGACGCCGAGCTTGCCGAAGCCGCTGAATAGGTCCGGGGTGTATGGACGCGCGAAGTCGAGCGTGGGCTGGAACGCGGTGATCGCCCCTTCGGCGTGGGGGAAGGCCTTCGCCGCGCCCTTCTGGACGGCGGGAAGCGTGGCGAGCAGTTCTTTCGCGTCGTTGGCCTTGCCGGGCTTGCTCACCGTGAGGCGAAGGTTTTTGAACACCGGCAGCGCCTCGTTCACGACCGGGCGGAGTTCGGCGAGGAAGGACGCCAGGTTCTTGGTCGCCGGCTTGGCGGTGTTGACCAGCGGTTCGAGGTCGCCGATCGCGGCGCGGAGGTTGACGAAGGTGGTGTTGCTCTGGCGCAGGACGGCGGGGAATTCCTGCAGGGCCTGGTCAAGGGAGGCGTTCTGGCCGGCGATCGCGCCGAACGCGGTGCTGGCGTTGGAGATCGCGCCGGAGAGCTGGCTGCTGCGAGCCGACACCGCGGTGGCGAGCTTGCCGGAGCTGACGATGAACCTGGTGAAGAGGCCCTGGTCGGCGTTCAGGGCGCGCACGAAGGCGTCGGTGCGATTGAGCGCCGGCCCGAAGTACTTGTAGGCCTGGTTGGCCTGATGGCCGACCCCGGCGTAGATCGAGGCGTTGCCGCGGACGAACTCGCCAAGCCCTTTGCGAACGCTGGGCGGGAAGGTATTGAAGAGCTGGTCGATGTCGACCGGCGTCGTGGTGGAGGCCAGGCCGAGCGTCGCGCCTTCGGCCAGCGGTGGGTTGCTGTTGGGGCCAGGGCTGAGGGAGACGTAGTGGTTGGCGATGCCCGACAGGGAGGTGGCGCGGATCACCGCGGTGGTGCCCTGGTGCAGCTGCTGGCTGACGCTGACCTTGATGCTGGCGAGGTTGTTTTCGGTCAGTTCGATGCTTTCCACGCTGCCGACCGGCGAGCCTCCGATCATGACCTGGTTTTCCGGAACGAGCTGGCCCGCGTTCTGGAAGACCAGGTCGTACTGGTACCCGCCACCGCCGCCGAAAAGCACCACGCCAAGGGCGATCACCACCACCGCGAGGGCGGCGATCACAGCGATTCGGGCGGCGGAGAACCCCCGGCTGGGCGCCGGACTTTTCTCCTCGCCTAAGGCATTGGCAGCCACGGATCGTCGCTTGCGGTTCCCCGGCCTCCAACCCGGAAGAACGGCGACGGAATCGTATCCGAGCCATCCCCGGACAAGAGGATGCCACGCAGGGACTTAACTGGAATTCAACGCGCTACTTTGGGGCTGCCTCGCGATTGGCGGGCATTCAGACGTCGAGCCGCGGCAGGACGCGCTCCAGTGGGCACGGCAGCCACCAGATCCGCTCCCCGATCAGCAGCATCAGGGCCGGGAGCAAAATGATCCGCACCACCGTGGCATCGAGCAGCACAGCGACGGTCAGGCCGATTCCGAGCTGGCTGACCGTTGCGATCGGCGCCCCGGCGAAGGCGATGAAGACGGCCATCATGATCGCCGCGGCGCCGGTGATCACCCGGGCGGTCCTCTGGAGACCAAACTCCACCGCGGCGGCGTGGTCGCCGTCACGGTCGTAGCGTTCCTTCATCCGAATCAGGAGGAAGACCGCGTAGTCGATCGAGAGCCCGAAGACGATGCCGAAGATCATCGTCGCCCCTACGGCGTCGACGTATTTATGCCCGCTCAGCGGCCAGCCCGCCGGTGCGTCGGAGAGGAGGGTTAGAACGCCAAAGGCGACGCCAACGGTGACCAGGTTGAGTCCGACCGCTATCGCCGCCAGCGGCAGCGCCCGCAGGACGAGGATCAGGACGAGGAAGGTGGCGAGGGTGATCGCCGCGACGACGTAGGGGATGCGCGCCCTGCTCACTCGGCTGTAGTCGTTGAGCTGCGCGGCGCCGCCGGCGACCCCGGCCGTGATCCCAACGCCGCGGCCCATTTCGGTGGCGATGCCGTTGAGGCGGCGGTTGAGCGCGATTGAGCCAGACGTGTTGAAGCTGTAGCTGGATATGACGAGCATCGTCGTCGCCTGCCCACCGTGGCGCAGGTCGATCGCTTCAGCGGCCGACCGGCGCTGGGGCGGCGGCGAGCCGTCGAGCGCGGAGAGGACGAAGTAGCCCGAGTCGAAGAGTCCCGGGGTCCCGCGACGGACCCTGGCCAGGCGGCGCTGGATGGTGTGGTTGCCAGCGGTCACCCTGACGGTCGCGCGGTTCAAACCGGACTGGAGAGGGGTCGCTTCGCGGTCTCCCTTGGCCAAATTTTCTTCCAGAGCCCTGGCCCCACCGCCCAAGCGCGAGATACCCGCGGCGAGCGCGGTGGAACCGGTCAGCAGACGAGCGAGGCCGCTATCAAGAGACGAGGCGGCGCGCGCCAGGCGCGCCGAGCCGAGTGCCAGGTTTTCGCCGCCCTTTTCCAGCTGGACGAGACCTTCGTGCAGCTTCGCTGCGCCCGCCGAGAACTGTTTCAGGTGGTTGATCGTGCTTTCCAGCCAGAAGACGACTTCCCTGGTTTCTCCGTAGTCGACGACGAGGCGCTTTTGCAGTTCTGTCAGTTCGGCGGGCAGGCCGGTGTAGCCCGGGGCGAAGGGTTGACCGCTGATCGGGTTGGTGCCGCTGACCGCGGCCGATGCCTTGCTCACCGCTTCCAGCGCCGGTCCGTAGTGTGAGTCGGCTCGACCTACGGTCATCTCCTGGAGCGCTTGGACGGCGGCCTTCAGCTGTTCGTCGGCGACCTTGGCCGGGGCGATCAGTTCGGGGAGTTTGTGATTTGCGTCCTGCTCGAGGGACGATTCGGCCCTGCGCGCGCGGCGCAGAGCGTTGACCCGCAGATTGGGGATTTCGTCGCGCAGGCCGAGCCTTAGCTGCAGCGCGCCGAGTGCGGCCTTCTGTTGGGCTGCGACCAGGCGGCGGGTTCCCACTGCAAAAGTGTTGAGAGCGCTCACCGCTCGCCGGCTGCCGGCTGTGGCGACGGCCAGGCCGCGCGAGATCCCAAGCGCCCCGGAGGCGGCCTTCCCCGAGCCCTGGGCGAGCAACCCGGCACCGGTGCTGGCTTGGGAGAGGCCGGTGCGCAGTTCGGCGACGCCCCCGGCGGCGATCACCAGCTTGCGACCCAGTTGGCCGAGCAGACCGAAGGGGCCCGATGCGCCTTCGGAGGCCAGCAGAGCGTTGCCTGTTTCGCGCAGTGGCGCGACCCGGCGGGAGATCTGCCCGGGCCCGATCACCGCCTGCACCCCGGGCAAGGCGGCGATACGCCGCTGCCACCGCGCCAGATTTGCAAGCCGGGTTGGTTCGGTAATCGGCCCGTTGTCGGTGGTGGCAATGATCTGGAAGGGCGCGTCCCAGCCGGGGCCGATCGCATGGTCGATCAGTTCGGCGTCGCGGCGGGCCGGGTTGCTGGTCGAAAGCTGTTCGGGGCTGGGCGGGCCGGTTTTCAGGGCCAGCGCTGGAGCGGCGAGCAGGAGGACCACGGCGCCGATCAGGGCTGCCACCGGAGCCGGACGGCGCAACGCGGCGTGGACGAATCCCATCAGCCGCGACTTCCCGTTCGGGGCTGCGCCGATTCGCCAGCGATCGACGTTGGGGCCGATCAGCACCAGCAGCGCCGGGCCGACCGCCGTGGCGACGAGGACACTGAGCACGACGACCATCGCGACCGTGCCGGCGAGCGAGGCGAGCAGCGAGCCGGGGACGATGAAAAGGGCGACGATCATCGAGATCAGCAGCGTGCTGCCGGCGAACACGGTCGTGCGGCCGGCCGTGCGGCGGGTCGCCCACGCAGCGTCAATCGGCGTGACGCCAGCGGCTAGCTCCTCGCGGAAGCGGGAGACCATCAGCAGCGAGTAGTCGACTCCCAGCGCCAGTCCCATCATCGTGCAGACGGTGAGGGCGAAGGCATCTATGCCGAGCCACGAGGTCGCCAGGTAGAGGATTCCGCGCGAGGCGAACACGGTGAGAGCCCCGAAGCCGAGCGGGATGGCGGCGGCGATCGGCGATCGGAAGACGAGCAGCAGGACGAGCAGCAGGACCGGGATCGCGATCAGCTCACCGTGCTCACTGGCGGAGATCGACTCGTCCTGGAGCGCCCGGGAGATGCTGGCGAAGCCCGACTGGGTGGCCCGCACCGGAGGGCGGATCTCTTCGGTGAGTATGCGGTTGAGCTTGGGAACGGTTTCGTTCACGGCCTGGTCGAGGCCGACGTGAAAGTCGACCAGGATCAGGGCTCGGCCGGGGCTGGGGCGCAGGCGGGCCACCGAGCCCCGGTCCCAGGGCGAAAGCGTCGTGACCGTCGGGTCGCGCCGCAACGCACGGATCAGCGCCGGGCCCTGGCGATCGATGGCCGCGGCCGGGCCGCGAAGCAGTATCGCGAACGGGGCCGAGTTGCCGAAGCTCCCGCGCAGCATTTCGCCGGCCTGCGCCGACGGCGTCCCGGGGATGTTGAGCGAGGTCGGCTGCAGCTTGGATTCGACCCCGGTTCCGACGACTCCGAGCACGATCAGGACGAGAGAGGCAACCGCGAGCACCCGCCATGGGTGACGCAGGAGCGCCGGTGGACGCGGCTCCACGCCCGCTGACGTTGCGCCGGCCCGGATGCTCCTCCTCCTCCTCATAGGCACGCGAGGTAGTTTGGCGGGCAGGGGAGGAGGAGGGGCGAACGTATGCGGAAGGCTCTGTTAAGGGCCGGCGGAGCCGGGGGAAAGCTCGAGCCAAGGCCGGCTCTAGATTTGAAGACGGAACTTTCCTCGGGGGGCTCGTGTTGAAGCTCTGTACGGTCAAGGGGCAAACTGTTAGCGCCCGGAGATCGGACGCGTCGTAGGGACTGGATGATTTGAGGAGACGCCTGACAATCGCCGTGTTCGCAGTGGCCTGCCTGCTCATCGCCAGCGGAGCGAGCGCTGCGGTGGTCAAAGTGGGCGACCTGGTACTGCGGGCCAATGGGGGATTCGAGCCTCAGGCCCTGCCGCACAAGGCATACGCGCCGATCGAGTTCCAGGGGTACTTCGACGTCGCCTCAAGGAGTGGGGGCATCCCCGCTGCGCTGCAGGAGACGGTGCTCGAATTCGATCGCCAAGGCCGGCTGACCACGCGCGGATTGCCCACCTGCTCCGTCGGGCAGATCGGCGAAGCCACCCCCCAGGAAGCACGCAAGACCTGCAACGGCTCGATCGTGGGCACCGGGCACATCGCGGCAACGGTCGCCCTGCCCGGGCATCCGCCGGTCGCCGCCACCTCACCGCTGACCCTGTTCAACGGAGTGCCGCAGAACGGCAACCCGACGATCGTCGTGCAAGCGCTGATGACCGTGCCGGCAACCCAGAGCCTGGCGGTCGTCGTGCCGATCGAACGGCTGTCAGGGGGGCCCTTCGGCTACCGGGCGACGATCGACCTGCCGCCGATCGCCGGGGGTTACGGAGCCCTTACCCATGTCGACGTAAAGATCGGCAGGCGCTACAACTTTGGCGGGCGGCGGCTCAGCTACATCTCCGCCCGCTGTGGCAGCGGGGTCTTCCAGACCCATGGCAGCTTCATCTTCGCCGGAGGCACCACAATCAGCGGCAGCGTCTTTGAGCCCTGCACCGCCCGGTAGCAGGAACGGGTTCCTATAATTCCCCGCCCCGGGCCGTTAGCTCAACCGGTAGAGCAGGAGACTCTTAATCTCAAGGTTCCGGGTTCGATTCCCGGGCGGCCCATCACCCGAAAGCCCAGCGACAGGCTGGGTTTTCGGCTTTCTAAGAGCCTTCCACGCCCCATACAACGCAGCGGGTTTCTCCACTCGATTCATGCCAGTTCTTCCGGGCTGACTGGATGTTGGTTCCGTCTATCACCGAGGCCGGTCGAAAAGTGGACCGCCTCCCATCCCTGCGAGCGGTTGAAGGTCAGCGGTCCCGCCTATCCGTGGTTCCTCTCCAGGGGTTGGAAGGACTGCCACCAGCCGCGATCGAGCGCCGCAGGATTGACGCGCTCGATCAGGCAGCCGTCCTCGTCGTGTAACTCGTAGCTGACCACCGCGGGATCGCTACGCTCGTTGACTTCGACGACCTGGGCGAGCGGTTGGTCTTCTCACCCGAGGCGCCAAACCGGATCGAGCTCGGTGAAAGCCGCCGGGGTTCGGGCGTCGCCGTCGTCGCTTCGTCTACCCGGTTTCCCCCTGGCCGAACCCGCGTAGCAACCGGACGCGGCTCACAGGATCAGGAAGCTGCCACCTCAGGCCTGATTGCAAGGATCACCATGTCGTCGCGGAGACTCCCTCCGCTGCGATCAAGAGCGTCCGCCTGCAGATGCTCGGTCAGTTCTCCCAGCTCAAGACCGGAGAGCGTACGCGCCATCTCCACCAGGTCCTCAGGCGGGCGATGATCCTCGACTGTGCCTGCCTCAAGCCAGCCGTCGGTGTAGAGAATCAGCGTGTCGCCAAAGGCGAGTGTCGTCTGGTGGCTCTGGACGGAGGCATCCCGCCAGGCCCCAAGCACCGACCCACCCCCGAGCCGAACGGATCTCCCTTGCTTCATGTGGACGGCGGGGGGATGGCCTGCGGCGGCCATGGTAAGGCTCCAGCCGCTCTCGCCGGAGCGCATCCGGATCAGCAGCGCAGTCGCGAAATCGTTCAAGCTGGACCCCTCCAACAGCAGCTCATTGACCATCCGCAGGACCTCCACCGGCTCGTCGACCTCTCGGGTGAGGCCTCGCACCGAGTGACGCATCGCGACAGAGACGCCGGCGGCGGCGCTCCCCTTGCCCGCGACGTCGCCGATCAGAACCCAGCAACCATCCTCCGTCGGCAGCACGTCATAGAGGTCCCCCCCGATCTCGATCCCATCTCCTGCGGCGTCGAACACGACTGAGATCTTGAGCCCCGGTACCGCGGGCGGTTGGGGAGGGCGCAGGCCGCGCTGCAGGTCGCCAGCGATCAGATCGCGCTCGCGGTAGAGGCGTGCGTTGTCCAGGGCCATGGCCGCTCGATCGGCCAGCTCGCAGAGAAAATCGAGGTCGGAAGGGTCATATCTGAGGTCTTTGTGAGCGTGAAGAAAAGAGAGGGCTCCAAGCGTGCGACCGCGGGCGACCAGCGCAACGACCGCCGCCGAGTTGTAACCGGCGTCGTCCATCAGGCGCCGGTGCACGTCGCTCTGAGCGACCTGGTCGACCACCTCGGGAGCCCTCAGGTCTCGCCATACCATCGGACGACCCTCGCGCAATACCTGGGCGACCGGGTGCTCCCCGTCGGGGTCCAGCGGCGATCGCCTGCGGATCTCCTCCAACCTCCGCGCCATCTCGGGATCAGCCCCAGCGACCACGCTGTCACCGAGCCAACCGTCCTTACGCATGAAGTCGACCACGCACAGCTCGGCGAGCTCGGGCACCGCCGTGCCGACGATGGTCCGGGCGGTCTCGAACGGATCGAGAGACGAGTCAAGGTCCCGGCTTGCCGCGACGAGGAACTCCTGCGCCCGGCGCCGTCGTTTTTCCGACGTGATGTCGCGGGCTATGACCGAGGCCCCCACGATCCCCAACTCGGGGTATTCGATGGGCGAGACGGTCAGCGAAACGTCGATGCGCGCCCCATCCTTGCGGATCCGCTCCGTCTCGTAGGTATCGAGCCGCTCTCCACGGCGAAGACGGTCGAGGACCTCCTGCTCCTCGTTCTTGTGATCGGGCGGGATCAAGAAGGAGAGGTGGCGCCCGACTGCCTCCTCATGGCTGTAGCCGTAGAGGCCTTCCGCCGCTGGGTTCCACGAGGTCACGGTGCCGTTCAGGTCCTTGCTCATGACGGCATCCTGGGTCCCCTGCACGACCTCGGCGAGGTAATGGGGGGCTCGCTCGGCGTCCTTTACCTGCCGATCGCCGTCGGTCTCAACCTCCGCCCTCCCGCCGCCGATCAGCGTCGCGAGCTCCCGCAGCCAACTCACCTCTTCAGCTTAGTTTGCCTCCATGGGAGCCGTCCGGCCATTGATCTGGCGAGGGGGGTGCCTGCGCTCATCCCTACGCACAGGCGATCGCCTGCTGGAGCCGTTGGGTGCTCATCTTCCACCGGCCCTCGATCTGCGGATTGCGGGCCTCGCTGTAGTGCTGGTCCCCGGTTCGCTCCTTGGCGCGGTTGGTGCGCGAGCGCCGGCCTCCGCGATGACCCGAGGAGACGTCCCTGGTGGACGTGCTGGAGGCGCTGTTCAACTCGCCCGAGCGCGTTCGCTCCTTGTTCGCGCTGCGCGCAGCGATCTCCTCGGCTCAGCTCCGCAAGCGGGACTTTCGCTACGAAGGTGGGGTTTCGGCCTTGAAGACCGGGGTAGCAGACCAGCGCAGGGCGAGCGGCGATAGCGTCACGCAGCGAGGTTGGCATGGCCACAGAGCGGCGAGACCAAGCGCAAGCAAAGACGCCCGAATCGGGGTCGCCGGGACCGGCTGAGAAGCTGGCCAGCGAGGAGCGCCTTTGGGCGCGCTTCGCCGAGCGCCGCGACCCGGCGATCAGGGAGGAGCTGGTCCGTCGCTACCTCCCCTTTGCCAGGAGCTTGACCCAGCGCTACCGGGGGGTGAACGAGTCCTTCGACGACCTCCTGCAGGTCGCGAGCCTGGCGCTGGTTAAAGCGGTCGACCGTTTCGACCCCGCTCGCGGCACGCCGTTCACCGCCTTCGCGTCGCCCACCATCCTCGGCGAGCTCAAGCGTCACTTCCGCGATCGGGTCTGGACGATTCGGGTGCCGCGCGGACTGCACGACCGGATGGGGGAAGTCGAGACCGCGATCGGCGAGCTGACCGAGAAGATGCAGCGCTCACCCTCGGTCGGCGAGATCGCCGAGCGGCTCGAGATCGAGCAGACCGACGTCCTCGAAGCGATGGAAGCGAGCCACAACCGTCGCCCTCTCTCGCTCGATCGCCCGGCCGGCGAAGGCGAGGACGAGGCGCCGGCCTCGGAATTGGTCGGCGCGGAGGACCCGGGATTCGAGCTGGTCGATCGCAAGGCCGCGCTCGAGGGGGCGATCCCCCAGCTGGACGCGCGCCAGCTCCTCGTGCTGCGGCTGCGCTTCGTCGAGGACCTGACCCAGTCGCAGATCGCCGAGCGGATCGGCAATTCCCAGATGCACGTGTCGCGGATCCTGCGCCGCGCCCTGCAGCAAATCCGTGAGCAGGTCGAGCAGGCGGAGGAAGCCGAAGCGAAAGGCTAGAGCTGCTGCTCAAAAGCGGCGAACCGAACCAGCAGGTACTCGCCCCTCTCGTTCTTCTCCACCCGGACCTGATCCACCAGTGACTCCAGCGAGCCGCCGACCGCAGGAATAGCGAGCCCTTCGCGCAGCGCCGTTCCACCACCCGGAGGGACAGGTCCAACCCGCAGATCGATCCCCGCCTCGTCGTCGGTGACGCTGAAGCAGGTCTGCCCGTCGGGAAACGCGTCGGCTGCCTCCGCCGCGAGGGCGTCGGTGATCAGGTAGGCGTCGCTGAGCCGGTCAACGGCGATCCGGTGGCGCGCAGCAAGCGCCCCCACGGTCCGGGCGAGGACCGGAGCGATCAGCTCACGGCCTGCGATCTTCAGGTCGGCGGCCCCGGATACGTCCCCGCCGGCTTCGACGGGTGGCTTTCCGTCGCCATTCGCGGCCAGCGGCAAGCGCATCGTGATCCTCGTCCCCCGATCCAGGCCGCCGGAGATCTCGAAACTGCTGGAGAGGGCGGCGATCAGGGTCAACCCGATTCGCAGACTCGGCCTGTCCAAATCGGGGTGAGGGCGGATCCCGCCGCCGAAGTCGCGGACCACAACTGTCAGCTCCCGTCCGTCGGGAAAGGCCTCGACCTCAAGCGGGCCGGCGTCCTCGTCGTAGGCGTGGACGACGACGTTCATACAGGCCTCGGTGACGATCGTCTTCAGATCGCCGATCCCGGGTTCCTCCATGCCCAGCTGCTCCGCCAGCCCGGCGACGGCGTGGCGCACGACCGCCACGTTCTTCGGGCGCGCGGGGATGGTTATCGAGAGGCCAGCGTGATCGTCACTCATGGGCTCCGCTCATCGTCACCCACCTGCGGCACAGGCGGAATCGCGCGGTAGTAAGTATTTCCGCCCGGATGCATTCCGTTACCCCGGCCAGGCAGTCCCGAAACCTCCCCTGATGCAAATTGAGTGAGGATTGCCTCGCTCCCAAACTCCGAAGAACGCAGCGGCTGCCGCGCGTCCTTCGGTTCACCGTTTACCTGAGTACGGCTCAGCCGCGCAGGTCGGTTATCGCCTCCTGGCGGGAGCCGTGCAGTGGGATCGAGGAGTCCAGGCCGGTGACGTCAAAGAGGCGGCGCACCTGGTCATTGATGCAGCAGAGAGCGAAACGGCCCCCGTTCTCGCCGGTGTTCATCCGTTGCGCCGTCCGCACGATTACGGCGATTCCGGTTGAGTCGATGAACTCGCACTCCGAGAGGTCAAGGACGAGGGCTGCCCCGTCGGTTTCGACCGCCTCCTGGGGGAGCAGCTCATCGAGCTGCCGGGCTGTGTCGAGATCGAGCTCCCCGCGCACGACGATCAGCCGCACTCCATCCAGGTTCTCGCTCTGCACCTCGAATGGCACGGGTCTCATCCTGGCGCCCCCACCCGGCCCGACCTGGTTCTCCCGTACCCGCTAATCAGGCGATGCTATCCCAAGTTGACCGGCGCCCCCCAGCTGCCGAGCTCACTCCGACTACACGCGTGAGCCACCCGCGCGTCTGGCGCGGAACACTGGCCAGAGCAGCAGCACGAGCCCGATCACGATGCAAACAATCCCCAGCCCGTAATTCACCAGAATGGCCAGAACGATCCCGATCACGATGAGAAGTAGCGATAGTGGCATGGCTGACCATTACCCCCGTCAGCCTTTCCTTAAACGCCACTCCACCGCCTGCTCACCGCGTGTCGTCTCACTTTTCGCCCGCCACCGCCGATCCACCCAGCTGGAGCCTGTTTATTTACGCCAAGAGATTCCCAACCCGATCTCGGACACTCACAGCCTGCGTCTACCAGGCTGCCGATACAGATAACAGCGCGCCAAAGACCCCGCTGAGCATCATCACACCGTGGTGCGGGAGCGGTCTCCTCGGCAGGGCTTCGCTGCGGCGCGACAGTGAGGCGTGCTGCGGTGCTGCATCCGGGTCCCCTCTGAGCTCGTCAACTTCGAACGCCCCCGACCGCTCGGCCCTATCTCATTGCTGCGCAAGGTGGCGAGGCAGGTCCGCTACCGGAGCGTGGAACCTTCCCCGGAAAGCCCCCCCAGCGGGTTTTTCAGCGTTTCTTTTCCTTTGCCCTTCGATTCTTTCGCCTCCGCCTTCACCTGTTTCTGGAAGGCTTTAGCTCGGGTGCTGACCTGCTTCAGCGCGGTTTCGAGCTGGGTCCTCTGCGCCTTGGAGTTCGCCAGGGATCGCGCCTGCGCGGCGGCCTTTTTCGCCCCGGCGAAGTCGAAGGCAAAGTATCTGAACTCCGCCAGCGTGCTGACCGAGCCGAGGGTGGGCTGGGTTTCGGCGACGATCTGCTGAGCCCGGGCCGCGGACTTCAGATTCGCCGCCGCTTCGGCACCGGAGGTTGAGGATTCGGCAAGCCTGAACAGGGCACCGGCTGCGAGCTGGGCGGTGGATGCATTGGGTTCCTTCCCGGCTAGCTTCAGATACCGGCTCCAGGCTTCGCTGGATTTTTCCAGTTGAACCCGAGCGGCGGGGGTGGCGGTTGGCTGCCCGGTTTTGGCATTGATTTCTGACAGGGCGTTGCCGGCGCTGATCCGGGCGCGGGTGAGGGAAAGCAGAAGGCTCGCGTCTTGCGGGCTCTTCCTCAGCTTCCTTTCCAGCGTCGTCGCCTGTTCTTCATACAAACCGGCGGCGCTGCTGGTCGCGGTGTTGGTGCCGAGCAGGCTGCCGATGCTGACCGGGCCGACCACGAGGAAGAGGCTGGTCCCCATGAGCACAGCGAGGATCGCGTAGACGAACCGGACGACGTGCTTGCGCCGCCCGCGGATGTCGAAGACCATTCTCCGCTCACCGCTTGATGCCATCGACCGACTACCGCTCCTGAGTTGAGGGCTCTGCAATGCCCCCGGCCCCGCCCGGCCGGCCGAAGGCCCGTGCGAGCAAGATACTCAACTCGTAGAGGACGAGGAGCGGCACCATCTCGATCAGCATCGAAATGGGGTCCACCCCCGGCAGGGCGGCGGCGATGATCGAGATCACCAGGTAGGCGTAGCGGCGGTTGGAGCGCAGCTGCTCGACCTTGACGATTCCGAGACGGGTGACGGCGACGATGGCCAGCGGCAACTCGAAAACGAGGCCGCAGGCCAGCATGGTCATGGAGAAGAAGCTGTAGTAGTCGCTGGCCCGGACCTGGACGTTGAACTGGCTGTTGTTGAATCCGAGCAGGAAGTGGACGGCGGCGGGCATCACGACGAAGTAGGCAAAGGCGACGCCGAGGAGGAAGAGGAGCGGGGCGAGGAAGAGGATCGGCAAGATCAGCCGCCGCTCGGTCCGGCTGAAGGCCGGCAGGACGTAGGCGTAGAGCTCGTAGAGGACGAAGGGCAGGGAGAGGACGATCGCCCCATAGGCGGCGACGGTTAGGGTCGTCATGAACGGCTCCGTGACGCCGAAGGTGAGCAGCTTCTTGTGATTGGAGGGAAGCGGCCCCGCGGCGAGCTGGAGCAAGAGGTGGTTCTGCCAAAAACAGAGCGCCAGGGCAACGCCGAAGATCGCCAGGGAGACGATCAGGCGGCCGCGCAACTCGTCGAGGTGCTCGGCGAGCGTCAGCCGATCCTCGTGGGAGACCGCCCTGACGCGGCGGGGCATCCCGTCGACCCTCAGGCCCGTTTGTCGGAGACGACCTCGCGCTCGGGCCGTTCCTCGCCGGCGCTCGCCGAGGTCTTCGAGCTCTCCAGCCGCTTTTCCTCGCCGGGCTCCTCACCGCTGACGGCGTGGCGAAACTCGCGCAGGGCGCGAGCGAGGCCCTCACCCAGCTCCGGCAGACGCTTCGGGGCGAAGACGATCACGGCGACGATCAGGATGACGAGAATCTCGAGTGGGCCGAACACCGGACCATGGTAACGCCGCGAAGAGGCGATCCGATCAGCGTTAGCGGAGCCCTTGCCTACCCGGTAATTGGGTTTTATCGCAAAGCCACCGAATAGTGCGGATCAAGCGGCCTGCTGTGGGGTTCGATGGTGCAGGTATGAGAGACGCGAGCCACAGCCAGACGACGACAGCGATCGGCCTCCACGTCTGCCCGCGGTGCGGCTCGGTGCTGGTGCAGCCAACCTGCTGGGAGCAGACCGACGACCGCTTCCACTGGCGGGTATGGCGGCGCTGCCCCGATTGCGAGTGGAGCTGCGACGCGGTCCACGCTGAGCGCGAGATAGACGCCTTCGACGAGCAGCTCGACCTCGGCACTCAGGCGCTGGCCGAGGAGCTGCGAGCCCTGGAGCACGAGAACATGTCCCAGATGGCGGCGGCCTTTGTCACCGCCCTCCAAGCCGATCTGCTCACGGCCGACGACTTTCAGCTGTAGCGCTCGACCAGGCCATCGGCGACTAGTTCCAGCAGACGGCGCTGTTCGGGTTCAAAGGGCGGCGACTCGAGCCCCCGCTTGGCGGCGGCGACCATCCTCAGCGCTCTAGCCCGGACCTGAGCGAGAGCGCCGGTGGCGACGATGCGGTCACAGAGTGCCTCCGCCTGATCGGCATCCAGCTCGCGCAGCTCAATCACACCGATCCCCGGGTCGATCGCCGCGGCGGCGATCAGAGGCAGCGTGACCGTGCCGTCGAGCAGGTCGGTGCCGCGAGCCTTGCCGGTTCGCTCCGGCGGGCCGGCCAGGTCGAGGACGTCGTCGAGCAGCTGAAAGGCGAGCCCGATCTCCGCGCCGAAGGCGGCCAGTGGCTCCTCATCCCAACCCATCAAGCAGGCGCTGGAGAACAGCTTCCCGGTCTTCAACCGGCAGCGCGCCAGGTAGCGCTCCTCGGAGATGGCGGTGTCGAAGGCGTCCTGGCGCTGGGCCAGCTCGCCGCGGGCCAGGGCGACCGCGGCCTCGCTCAGGAGTTCGATCGCGCGCGAATCTCCCGCCGCCGAGAGCAGCGCGAAGGCGCGAGAGAAGAGCAGGTCGCCGGTGGCGACGGCGCGGGGGCGGCCGGAGGTCGCCGCGACGGTCGGCTGACCGCGGCGCAGTGGCGCGTTGTCGAGGATGTCGTCGTGGACCAAAGTCGCCATGTGGACCAGCTCGACCGCCGCGGCGGCGCGGACCGCCGCCTCCCCCCCCGTCGCCCCGGCGCAGAGCAGCACGAGAAGCGGGCGCAGGCGCTTGCCCCCCGCGGCGAGCGTCGCGCTGGCATCCTCGCCCAGCGGTTTGCCGCCCTCGGCGCCCGCCTGCCGCAGCACCCCCTCCACCTCCTCCAGCTGGGCGGGCAGCCAACGGCTGGAGGCGTCGAGTACCGCCGTCACCGGCGGCGGGACCGAGGAGGGGCGCGTCACTCGCGGACGCCGCTGTGGATCGCGATGATCCCACCGGCGAGGACCGTGCAGTGGACGCGCTCCAGTCCCGCGCTGTCCAACTTGGCCGCCAGGGCGAGCGGATCGGGGAAGCTGCGCACGGATTCAGGCAGGTAGGCGTAGGCATCGGGCTCGCCGGAAAGGCCGCCGAGGGCGGGGACGAAGCGGTCGAACCAGAGCGAGTAGAAGGTCGAGAGCGGTGGACGGCGCGGTTGGGTGATCTCCAGGATGACCAGTTTTCCCCCCGGGCGAAGGACGCGGGCCATCTCCCGCAGTCCGCGGTCGAGGTCGGCGAGGTTGCGGGCGCCGAAGCCAACCGTCACCGCGTCGAAACGGCCGGCGTCGTAGGGAAGCTGAAGCGCGTCGGCCCACTCGAATCGAGCCCCCTCCTCGCCCAGCGCAGCGGCCTTCTCACGCGCCAGGTCGAGCATCGGCTCGGAGAAGTCGCAGCCGACCACCCGGCCCGTTGGGGCGACGCGGCGAGCCAGCTCCAGGGTCAGGTCGCCGGTGCCGCAGCAGATGTCGAGAGCGCTGTCTCCTGGCGCCAGCACGGCCCGCTCAGCCGCCCGCTCGCGCCAGCGATGATGGAGCCCCGCCGTCATCACCGAGTTCAGCACGTCATAGCGAGCCGCGACCCGATCGAACATGCGGTTGACCTGCTCCGCAAACTGGGCGGAGTCTCGCGAGGGTTTAATTGAGTGAGGAGAGGAAGTCAGCTAGCTCGTTGAGCTTTTTCGGCGGCAAATCGCGGAAGGAGGGCATGATACCCGGCCCGATTTCGATCGAGCGGATGATCGCCGCGCGCGGGATCCGGGCGCCGATGTGGGTCAGCTCGGGACCGGGTCCGTGGTTGCCATTTTCGCCGAGTTTGTGGCAGGCGAGGCACCCGTAGCCAGCCACGATCTCCTTGCCCGCCGTGTATTGAGGCGCGACCTTCAGGTTGATTTCTGTCGGCGGCCCGGCCACCGCGCCGGAGTAGGTGAGATAGGCCATGGCGAGGATCGTCATCAGGCCGGCGGAGAGGGCGATCGGGCGGCGCTCCGGGCGGCGCTCCGGACCCCGATCGTAGAACGGCAGCAGGAGCAGGAGGACCATACAGATGGTCGGGATGCCGATCGTCGCGATGGGCACGAGTTCCGGCGGTTTGATCACCCGCAGCACCTCGAAGAGGAAGAAGAAGTACCACTCCGGGCGGGGCACGTAGGTGGTGGTGGTGGGGTTGGCCTTCGGTCCCTGTTCGGCGCCGAGGATCAGCGACATGGCGATGATCACGGCGACGACGATCAGGGCCATCGTCGAGTCCTTCAAGACCGCGTAGGGGAAGAAGGGCTTGCCCTTCTTCTTCAGCAGCTCGTACTCCTCCAGGTATGCCTGCTTGTCCCGGGGCTTCATGGCTTCAGCTCGGCGAGGCCCCGTTGCCCTCGACCCCCGCGTCGAGCTGAGCAGCCCGAGCCGCGGCCTTCGGCTTCTCGGCCCGCACCCAGGGCGGTGCGGTGGTGCCCAGCTTGACCACGAGGTAGAGGTGGGCGCCGATCAGGGCGATGATCGCGCCGGGGAGGAGAAGCATGTGGATCGAGTAGAAGCGGGCCAGGGTCGTGGCCCCGAACTCCGGGCCGGCGCGGAGGAAGTCACTGAGATAAGGGCCGAGGATCGGCGCGGTGCCGTTGATGTTGATGCCCACGATCGAAGCCCAGTAGGAACGCTGGTCGAAGGGCAGCAGGTAGCCGGTGAAGGCCATCGTCATGGTCAGGATCAGCAGCACCACGCCGATCACCCAGTTCAACTCGCGCGGGTACTTGTAGGCGCCGAAGAAGAAGGTGCGGCCCATGTGGAGGAAGACGAGGATGACCATCACGCTGGCCCCCCACTTGTGCATCCCGTGTACGAACTGGCCGAGGAAGACGTCGTTGTTGATGTGCGAGATTGAGGAGTAGGCCTGGGTCGCCGAGGGGGTGTAGAACATCGCCAGGAAAACCCCTGTGATCGCCTGGACGACGAAGGCGAAGAGGGTGGCGGAGCCCAGCGTGTAGTACCAGTTGGTGCCCTTCGGGACCTTTCGGTAAAGCATCCCGGTGATGAAGCCGGTGGCGCCCGTGCGCTGGTCGACCCAGGCGAGCACCTCCGCCGGAACCTCCTTCGCCTGGCCGGCCGCACGCTCTCCGTCGGAGGGCCGTTTGGGCGGTGCGGTCTTGAGGTCGGCGGGTGCCTGGCCCTTGCCGTTGCCGCCCTGACCCGGCTTGGCCGGCTTGCGAAGCGGGGCGGGGACGATCGCGTCGGGGATCTTCATCGTGCCCGGGGCTTAGCTGGAGGGCGGTGGGAAAGTGGACGGACGGGGCGGGTAGAGATATTCCCAGATACCGCCAGTGAACTCCCCGGGGTCGCGCGCGCGCACCGGTTCGAGCTGGTTGGTGACGCTGTAGCGCGGGCCGAGCTCGACCTGGCCTTTGCGTATTCGGGCCTGGAAGTGATCGAGCGGGCGCACCGGCGGGCCCCCGATCCGCTTGCCCTGGAAGTCGTAGACGCCGCCGTGACAGGGGCAGATGAAGTTGCCGGCCGCTTCGACGAAACGGACCGGACAACCGAGGTGGGCACAGCGGCTGGAGAGGGCGATGATTTCCTTCGGGTTCTCACCGAGTTCGGCGGAGCCCTTGCGCACGTAGGAGGTGGCCTTGCCGATCTCGCCGATTCCTGCCGTCTCGGTGAAGACGACCTGCCGGTAGTTGCCCTCGACGAAGTTGCTGACCGGGCCGACCGCCTCCCAGCGCTCCCGGCCACGGTGAAAGATCGGGGCGATGGCGAAGCCGACCGCGGGTAGCACCACCGCGAGCCCCGCAACCCCGCCGACGCCCTGGGCGGCGATCGTGAGCGCTCGACGGCGGGTCATCGACTCGCCCTCAAAGTAGCCGGGAGGGTCGGGCTGTGCCCGCCCCAGCGTGGGAGCCTCCTCGGTCCCGTTCCTCTTGTCCGCCTGGTCAGCCACAGCGCTTCCGGAGCCGCGCAGTCTATTCACTCCGGCAGCGATGCGGTTGGCCTGACCGGAGCGCCAGCTTCGCCGCATCGTGCTCATCGCTCGGGCCGCTTCCCACGACCGTCGCGGCGGCGGTCCAAAGCGCCGGTACGGCGGCCTCTCGGCCCTCGCTGTGAAGTTGGGCGCAGAGGCTGATCAGGTCGGCCAGCTCGCGCACGGCGTCATCGTCGCCAAGGGCCGCGAGGCGCTCGAGGCCAAGCGCGTAGAGGTAGTCGCCGGCCAGCAGGGCTAGATCGGGGTCCTGCCCGTCCAGCAGCCGCGGCTGGCCATAGTGGAGGAGGTAACCCTCGCGCACCGCCTCCACGACGAGGGCGTACTGCGCGGGGGCCGCGGCCGCGGCGGAGCCGGCGGCCGCCAGTAGGCCGAGGTCTGGCTCCGCCCTGGGTTCCACGACATGAGGAGAGATCGGGGTGCCCTCGTCGCGAAGCTGCGCGGCAAGAAGGCGCAGCGCATCCGCGGCGCCACTCATCGAAGCGCCTCCTGGAGTGAGGAGGCCGCGGCCTCGAGGGTGCGATCGAGGGCCTCCCCGTCGTGGGCCAGGGAGATGAACCAGGCCTCGAACTGGGAGGGCGGCAGGAACACCCCGCGGTCGAGCATCGCGCGGCAAAAGCGGGCGTGGGCTTCGGTGTCACAGGCGCGGGCCGCGGCGAAGTCACCGATCGGCGCCGGGCTGAAGAACAGGGTCAGCAGGCCGGGTGCCGAGGCGACCTGCAGAGGACGGTCCCGCGCCAGCTCGGCCAGACCGGCGCTGAGGCGGACGGTCAGCTCGGCGAGGCGCTGATACGCGGCGGCGTCCAGCTCGCGCAGGGTCGCCAGGCCGGCCGCCACCGCCAGCGGGTTGCCGGAGAGCGTCCCGGCCTGATAGACGTCGCCGGCCGGAGCGACCAGCTCCAGCAACTCGCGTGGACCGGCGAAGGCGGCGGCCGGGAGGCCGCCGCCGAGGACCTTGCCGAGGACAGTGAGGTCTGGCTGCACGCCATAGAGCTCCTGGGCGCCGCCGCGCGCGACCCGGAAGCCGGTGATCACCTCGTCGAAGACCAGCAGCGCCCCGTCACCCCTGGTGGCGGCGCGGAGGAACTGGAGAAAACCGTCGGCGGGCGGAACGACGCCCATGTTGGCGGCGACCGGCTCGGCGAGGATCGCGGCGACGGAGTGCTCGGCGAGGGCCCGCTCGACCGCGAGGCGATCGTTCCAGGCGACGACAACGGTCGAGGCCGCCTGGGCGGCCGTGACCCCCGGGCTGGCCGGGATGCCCAGCGTCGCCAGGCCCGAACCGGCGTCGGCGAGCAGGCCATCGGAGTGGCCGTGGTAGGCGCCGGCGAACTTGACGATCACCTCACGGCCGGTCGCCGCGCGGGCCAGGCGGACGGCGCTCATCGCCGCCTCGGTGCCGGAGCTGGTCATGCGCATCATCTCGACCGAGGGGACGCGCGCCACCACCTCTTCGGCCAGTTCGACCTCGGCCCGAGTCGCGGCGCCGTAGCTGGTTCCGCGGCGGGCGGCGTCAACCACGGCCCGCACGACCGGCGGGCTGGCATGGCCGAGGATCAGCGGGCCCCAGGAACCGACCCAGTCGAGGTAGCGGTTGCCGTCCACGTCGATCAGCTCGCAACCCTCCCCGCGCTCGACGAAGATCGGCTCGCGGCCGATCTGACCCATCGCTCGCACCGGACTGTTCACCCCGCCGGGGAGAACCTCCAGCGCTCGCCGGTAAAGCTCCGACGACACCTGGACGCTAGGCGCCGAACGGGGTATGGGCGAAACCTCTCGTGCTTTTCCCGCGCTGAAGGGCGGGCAACTTGGCGCGGCCAAAGCTGGGTGGAGCCCCTGGCGGAATGGTCACCCGGAGTGCTCGGCTTCCCACCTGGCGCAGTCGCCGGTGAAGTAGTGGAGGCGGATCTTCTTGTACTCGGTCGAGGAGTAGAGGGTGGCGCGGTCCTCGGGGCCCATCCCGCACGCCTCGGCGATCGAATCGAGGACCGCGTCGCACTCCTCCTTGGAGCGGCCGTGGGCCATGGTGAAGACGCTGTAGGGCCAGTCCTCGTAGGTGGGGCGCTGGTAGCAGTGGGAGATGCCGCGAAAGGAGGCCATCCGGCCGCCGATCTCCATGATCTCCTCCGCGGGCACCTTCCATACGCCCATTCCATTGGCCGAGAAGCCGGCGCGCCGGTGGTAGAGGATCGCCGCGACGCGACGCAGGATCTTGCGCTCGACCATGCCGCCCAGGCGCTCGAGCAATTCCTCGGTGGAGACGCCGAGCTCGGCGGCGGCTTCGTCGTAGGGACGATCGACGGCGGCCATCGGCCCCTGCAGGGCGCGGATCGTGGCGATGTCGGTCTGGTCATAGGGCTGGCGGTCCAACTCGCGCGGGGGGGAAGCATCGACCGGCGTCGCCAGCGCCTTGGTCCCCTTCTCCATCTCCAGGTTCATGTTGATCTTGAACAGGGTGAGGGTGGGAAGCTGGCGCATCGAGGTCGCGCCGGTCTCGCGCATCAGCAGCTCCAGCGTCCCCTCCAGGCCCAGCTCGGAGTCGGGAGGGGTGGCGATCGTGAACCAGAGGTTGAAGTCGTGGGTGCGGAGGTAGTTGTGGGAGACGCCGGGGTGGGAGTTGACGATCCTCGCCGCGCGCTGGGGGTGCTCGGAGTCGACTTTGGCGGCGACCAGCATCGACTCGTAACCGAGCGCCCGGGTGTCGAAGATCGGCGTGATCTCGCGGATGATGCGCTCCTCGAGTAGGCGCCTGGTGCGAGCGAGAACGTCGTCCAGCTCCAGCTCCGCCTCTGAGGCCAGCAGGGCGAACGGCTCGGGGTCCAGCGGGAAGCTCGACTGGAGCAGGTTCATCAGCCGCTTGTCGGTCTCATCAAGCGGGATCGCGGCGCCGCCCTTGCGCGAGCGGGCCTTGGATTGAGGAGTCTTCACTGAAGCCACCCGGCGGCCTCCTTCGCGTAGTAGGTGACGATCGCGTCGGCGCCGGCGCGGCGGATCGAGGTCAGGGTCTCCAGCACGGCGGCGCGCTCGTCGATCCAGCCGCGCTCGGCCGCCGCCTTCAGCATCGAATACTCGCCGGAGACATGATAGGCGGCGAGCGGGGCATTGGTCTCGTCTTTGACCCGGCGGACGACGTCGAGGTAGGGGGTGGCGGGCTTGACCATCAGCATGTCCGCACCCTCCTGCAGATCGAGCTGGGCCTCGCGTACGGCCTCGGCGGCGTTGGCGGGGTCCATCTGGTAGCCGCGGCGGTCACCGAACTCCGGGGTCGAATCGGCCGCCTCACGGAAGGGGCCGTAGAAGGCCGAGGCGTACTTCGCGCTGTAGGAGATGATCGGCACCCCGGAGTGCCCCTCCTCGTCGAGCTGGAAGCGAATCGTGCCGACCCGCCCGTCCATCATGTCGCTCGGCGCCACCGCGTCGGCGCCTGCCCCAGCGTGCGAGATCGCTGTCTTGGCCAGCAGCTCGACCGTGATGTCGTTGTCGACCTCGCCGTCCCGGACGAAGCCGCAGTGGCCGTGCGAGGTGTACTCGCACAGGCAGACGTCGGTGATCACGACCAGGTCGGGGTGGGCCTCCTTCAGCGCCCGGACCGCCATTTGGACGATGCCCTCGTCGTCGTAGGCGCCGGACCCGGACTCGTCCTTGATCGAGGGCAGGCCGAAGAGGAGGATCGCGCCGACCCCCGCGGCGGCCAGCTCGGTCGCCTCGGCGATCAGCTCGGAGATCGAGAAGCGCTCGATGCCCGGCATCGAGCCGATTTCCTCGCGCACGCCCTCCCGCGCGACGACGAAAACAGGCTGGATCAGGTTCGACGGGGAGAGCGACGTCTCGCGCACCAGCCCGCGTAGGGTCTCGTTGCGACGCAGCCGGCGCATGCGTGTTGCCGGATATGACACGCCGCCGATTCTAGGCCGGGTAGCGTTCCGGCGATGGCCACGGGGACCGAAACTGCAGCTCTGGAGGTGCGGGGGCTGGCCAAGAGCTACGGGGAGCAGACCGCCCTGCGGGGCATCGACTTCGAGGCGGGGGCCGGCGAACTGCTGGCCGTGATCGGTCCCAACGGCGCGGGGAAGACGACGCTGCTATCGATCCTCGCTGGGATCGTCAGGGCTGACGCGGGGGAGGTCCGGCTGCCCTCCGGCGGAGTCGGGTGGGTGCCCCAGCAGGCCGCTCTGTACCGGCGGTTGACGGTGGAGGAGAACCTGATGCTGTTTGCCCGGCTTGAGGGCCAGGTCGACCCCCGCGCCTCGGTTGAGGAGATGCTCGAGCTCTCCGGCCTGGCGCAGCGGCGAGGGGAGATCGTCGCTCGGCTCTCGGGGGGCAACCAGCAGCGGGTCAACATCGCGATCGGACTTCTGTCGCGGCCCGTCGTGCTGCTGCTCGATGAGCCGAGCGTCGGCCTAGACCCCCGTCAGCGAGCGCGGTTGTGGGAGTTCGTCTCCGCCCTGGCCGGCCGCGGGACGACGGTGATCTTCTCCACCCACGACATCCAGGAGGCGGAGCGCTACGGCAAACGACTGCTCCTCCTCGCCGATGGGGAGGCACTGTTCGATGGATCCGCGGAGGTGCTGCGCGAGGCGGTGCGGCGCGACACCCCGGACGCCGCCGATCGGGACTTCGAGACCGCCTTCGTCGCCTATCTGCATCACATGGGGCATTAGCGGGTGCGGGGGTGGGGAAGATCCATTTCTGGTTCCCGACCGCCGCGGCGCAGATCGGGCGCGAGGCGGGCCGCCTTGTTCCTCTTGCTCAAGGACCTGCAGATCCTGCGCCGGTCGCCGCTGCAGGCGGTGCTGCTGATCGTCTACCCGATGCTGATCGCGATCCTGGTTGGCTTCGCGATCTCCCGCGGCCCGGAAAAGCCCCGTGTCGCCTTCCTCGACGAAGTCCCGCCCGGGGCACGGGTCAGCCTCGGCGGGCAGCAGCTGCCGGCGGCCGGGGTCGGCAATCGCATCTGCGCCAGGGTCGAGTGCGTCCATGTCAACAGTCGGGAAGAAGCCGCGAGCGAGGTCGGCTCGGGCGACGTGCTGGCGGCGCTGATCCTCCCCGCCAACCTGGTCGACCAGATCGACTCGCTCTCCACCCTCACCCCGGGCACACCGCAGGTCGAAGTGCTGGTCAACGACGATGACCCGGTCAAGGCGCAGCTGGTGGACGAACGGATCTCGACCCTGCTGGCCCAGGCGAACCTGGCGATCGCCCGCCGCATCGCCGGCGAAGGTGGCCACTACCTCCACCTGCTGATCGACGGCGGGGGCCTCGACGTCCTCGGTCAGAGAATCCCCATCCTGGGCCTCCGCGCGAGCGCCCGGATCCTGACCGCTGTTGGTCCAGAGGTTCCGCCCGGGCCACTGCGCAACTCGCTCGCCCTGGTGATTGCCTTCGCCAACCAGGCTCGCGAAAACCTCGACGTCGCCGGGCCGCTGATCGATCGCCTGGCGCAGCCGATCGAGGTGAAGAAGGAAGCGGTCGCCGGATCAGCCCCGCCGCTCGAAGACTTCGCGATCGCCGTCGCTGCGACTCTGAACCTGACCTTCGTCACGGTGCTCCTGGTCGCCGGCTCGCTCGCCCTGGAGCGAGAGGAGAACGCCTTCTCCCGTCTCACCCGCGGACTCGTCTCGCCCTCGGCGCTGGTCGGTGAGAAGGTCGCCCTGGGCATCGGCGTGGGGCTGGCGGTGACACTTGTGATGCTCGCCGGGTTGGAGATCTTCGTTCCCCTCCAATGGGGCCGCTTCGGGCTGTGGCTGGCGGCGATCCTCTTCGGCGGCGCGGCGCTGGCCGCGGCCGGGGCGGCGCTCGGGGCGCTGGCGCGTGAGGTCCGCGCCGTCTCCCTGCTGGCCTTCATGGCCACCCTGCCGATCGCCTTCCTCTCCCTGATCCCCGCGGGAATCGTCGGTCAGGGGCTGTACGGCGCGATCAAGCTGCTCACCGCGCTCTTCCCCTTCAAGCCGGCGCTGCAGGCGATGACCGCGGCGCTCGACTCCAGCGGCGGGGGAATCGGCTGGCCGCTGCTGCACCTGGCCGTCCTGGCCGCTGCCTACGGCCTGCTGGCGCGCGTGGCTCTGCGGCGATTCGCCTCGGTCTGAGCGCGGCGCCGGCTGGGAGTGGAATCGACCATCTAGGCTGAGACGATGCGGGTGTTGTTCATCGGAGATGTGGTCGGCGGGCCGGGTCGTCGTGGCCTGCGACAAACGATGCCCTCGCTGAGTGAGCGCTACTCGCCGGATCTCACGATCGTCAACGGTGAGAACTCTGCCGGCGGCATGGGGATCACCGAGAAGACGGCCCGCGACCTCTTCGCCGGGGGGGCGAACGTGATCACCAGCGGCAACCACGTCTACCGCCACCGGGAGGCCTACGACTTCCTCGACCGAGAGGAGCGCGTGCTCAGACCCGCGAACTACCCCCACGCCAACCCCGGTCGGGGGCACACCGTGGTCGAGGTTGGCGAGCGGCGGGTCGGGGTGATCAACCTGAGCGGCGCGGAGGGGCTGAAGGTGGCCCGCTCCCCCTTTCACGAGGTGGACAGCATCCTCGAGAGGATCGAGGCTGACTGCGTCATCGTTGACTTTCACGCTGAGATGACAAGCGAGAAGGTGGCAATGGGCTGGCACCTCGACGGCCGGGTCGCCGCGGTCCTCGGGACCCATACCCATGTGCCCACCGCGGACGCCAGGGTGCTCCCACAGGGAACCGCCTACATCTCCGACGTGGGAATGACCGGGGCCCGGACGAGCGTCCTCGGGGTCAAGCCGGAGCAGGTGCTGGAGCGCTTCATCACTCAGATGCCGGTGAAGTTCGAAACCGCGGATGACGACGTGTGGGTAATGGGGGCCCTGGTCACCGTCAACGACGATGGATTTGCCGATTCGATCGAGCAAGTGATGGTCCCTTCTGATCCTTAGCCGGTCGGCGCTCGGCAACTACCTCCCTCACGCCTGACCGCCGCCTGCGGCGGGGGTCAGGAACTGGCCCTCCGGCTCCCGAATCGCTCCGCGCTGGGGGGAGGCGGCCGGAGGGGAGTCGCTGCCGAGCGCCACCAGGGCGACGAGGAGCAGGGGGTAGAACCACACGATGTAGAGGTAGAACCAGTGGTGCATGGTGATTTGGAGCGCCAGCAGGAGCGCCGCGCCCAGCGCGGCCACCTGGATCAGGGTCTTCCGCCGGGGTCGGAATGCGAGGAACAGGGAAAGGGCTGCCGTTACCCCGAGGAGGGCGATTCGCAGCGGTTCCAGAGACGGGACCTGGCCCCAGATGCTGAAGGGGGAGTCTCTGCCCGCCTGGTAGGCGATGGTCCGCTCGTAGAAGGTGCGCAGGCCCGGGTCGATCGCGGGCCAGAGCAACACCAGCAGCGAAACCGCGAGAAAGGCCAGGGCAAATCGAGCCGCGCCGCGCACCGCGGCGCCTCTGCCCGCCCGCCGCTCACGCTGAGCCGCAGGCCTGTACGTCAGGAGCATCGGCGCCAGCACAACCGGTGCGAACTTGGTCAGGGTTGCAAGAGCGGCCACCGCGCCTCGAGCCGCCGGTCGGGCCAACACCAGGAGCATCGCCACCAGGAGCATCGCCACCAGCGAGTCGTTGGAGTTGGACTCCAAGACGTAGGCGGTGTAGGGAAAGGCGGCCCAGCCGAAGGCCAGGGTTGCGGCGAGCCTTCGGCCCTCCGGGCCGGGGCGAATGCGAATGCCGAGGAGAATCAGGAAACCAAAGGTGAGGAGGTCGAAGGCGACCGCGGCGGCGTGGGCGGCCGGGAGGTCGTTCCAGGTTCCCGACCAGGGCCAGATCCGCTCGAAGGGGACGTAGGCCAGGTAGTTGACCGGGCCGTAGGTGTCGCCCTGGGCGATGTTCTGGGGGAAATTGCCGTAGATCGGCTGGCCGTGTGCGATGCGATCGGCGCCGACGACGCCCGCGTAGCCGACGTCGATCACGCCGGATTCGGCGACGTTTAGCCCGATCCGGAAGCCGATCAGAAAGAGGGATGCGATCAGCAGCCAGGCGGCGGGCCAGGCCGGCCGGATCCCCTCCCCCCGCCCGCGCAGCCCGACCCACAGGGCCCTACCGAGGAGGTAGAGGAGCGGCGGGTACTGGAGCGGCACGGAGACGCCGATCTCGCCCCGGTTGAAGAAGGCGAACGAGACGCCGAAGCCGATCAGGACGAGCAGGTCGAGGTTGGCGATCCGCCACCGGCGCCGCCAGTCGATCAGCCCGAGCAGGAAGAGGGCACAGAGTGGGATGAAGACGTAGGGGGCGTCGAGCTTGTGGCCAAAGGCCCCGGGATAGCCCCGGGCCATCTTCCAGGCCACCTGGTATCCGGTCCAGGCTTCGCGCACAGCGCCGGTGGCGGGGTCGACGATCACCAGCGCCACCTCCCTATTACCGGCGAAATAGCCGACTTCCCAGTTGCCACCGTTCATCGTCGGGCTCGGCGTCAGGTGGCGGTTGTTGCGCCGCTCTTCGATCGCCTTCGGGTCGCGGTTGGCGATTCTCGTCGCCTGGGTCGCCGTGATCTGGGCCGCGCCCGCCCGGCTCGGGGACAACAGCGCGCTCAGCAGCAGGAGCGCGAGAACCAGGCGCCTCACTCCGAAGCGCCAATCCCGAAGTGCTCCAGCACAACCGGCGCGATGTCGCGCAACGTCCACTGCTCGCGCTCGGAGGGATCCCGGGGTCCGCAACCGACAAAGAGCAGCGGCCCGAGCGAGTCGCCGGCGTGCAGCGCGCCATGGCTGCCGCCCCCCACATGGGTCACGCCCCCCCAGTCGAGCGCCTCGAAGCCGGGGGACAGTGAAATGACGAAGTCGCCGGCGCTGGGGGCTGTGAGCGCCGACCAAACGCGGGCCAGGGCGTCCGGATATGCGTCGCTCCTCAGGCGCCCGTCCTCGATCCTCGCGTCCAGGGTAGATAGATCTCCGTCGACCTCCCACCGCCCCCCGCGCAGGTCGCCGACGGGTCCCCCGGGCCGGAAGCGGACCCTTTCACCGACTCGTTCGACCGCCGCCCTCACCCCGTCCCCGGCAGTGGGGATTCTCGGATCGGCGCGGTCCAGTGGCACACCGCGCGGCCCCTCCAGGCGACAGACGAGGTCAACCCCCTCGATCTCGGCCAGGGCCCGAGCCACCGCCTGAGGATCGGCTCGCTCGGAATCGCCGGGAAGCAGGTAGACATGGGCCGCGCGGCCAGTTGGGCTGACCGCCAGCTGGGCGCGCTCCGGGCGGTCCTCGGAGGGCTGCAGCACCGCCCACTCCCGGCCGAGCAACTCGGCCAGTGGCAGACCGCGGTTGACCGGCGTCTGGGCGTGGTCGGCGGCCAGGATCAGGGCGTGATCGCGGAGAAAGGCGTCGAGGTCGCCGGCCGCCTCGATCAGCTTGGCGAAACTGCGGTCGGCCTTGGAGATCGACTCGACGCTGGCCTGGGGCCCATGCCGATGGGAGTAATTGTCGTTGTCCGGCAGGGAGAGGAGGAGGAAGTCAAAGAGGTCCTCCTCGACCAGCTCGGCGGCGCAGCAGGCCGAGTAGCCGTCGCGGGCGCCGGGTATCGAAGAGGGTTTGCAGGGAACATCGCGGCTGGCGTAGAGGTCGCCGTAGAAGAGATCGCCCGGGCCCCATGTGTGGTGGCGGAACTTGAGCCGGGTCGCCTCGACGGCGCGACGCAGCAGGCCATCGAGGGAGACCTGGTGGCGGTGGCGCCCACGGTAAATCAGATAGGACGTGCAGGCGGTGCGGGCGCCGGCGTCGTCGAGGCGCTCGAAGAGTGTCGCGGCCTCGGGGTTGAGGTGCGCCAGGTTCATGTTGTAGACAAGGTCGTACAGGGTGCGGAACACGCCGAAGGCGCGACTGGCCTCCAGCGAGGAGCCGTACTCCACGTAGCGGTGCTCCAGGCGGTGATACCAGTTCATGCCGCTGATCCAGTGGCGGTCGGCTCCCACCCCGGTGACCATCTCCGCGCAGGCGACCGGCGTCACCGAGGGGAAGCTGGAGACGCAGTCCGGGACGAGGACGCCGCGCTCGATCAGTGCCGCGAAGGTCGGCGCACGCCCCTCGGCGACGGCTCGTTCCAGCATGTCGGTGCGCAACGAGTCGACATAGACGAGGACCAGCTTCTTCCCGATCTCCATGGCCTCCAATGATGCTCGACCGCGGTGGCGGCTAGCGCAGGACGCGCAGACCCGCGTGCTTGCGGCGCGCGCGGCGGGAGCGAGCTACGGCCAGCCAGGCCAAAGCAGCGGTGACCGGAAGGGCGGCGAGAGGAAGCAGGACCGAAACCCCGACGAGGACGAGGGCGGCAAGGGCGATCAGGAAGCCGATCGCACCGGTGCCAACGCCCTTGCGCTTTCGCGCCGAGGCGACCAGATCGCTGACCACGACACAGGCGAAGGCGGCGCCGGCGAGGCAGAAGAGCGCCCCGATCGGGCCGCTGAGGTTGGCGGCGCCGGCGAGGCCGACCCCGACCACCAGGCCGATCACCGCGGCGAGAAGGGTCATCCTGCCGCGCGCCGACCCGTGGGTGCCGGTGGTCCCAGCGAGCATCCCGACGGCGATGCCGATACCGAGCTCGAGACTGATGCCGGAGAGGAAGCTCATGCTGGGAAAACCTAGCCCCCCTGGCGCTTTGGCGTGGATTCGCCACACTGGAGGGATGAGCGAGCCGCCCAGCCCGCCGCAGCGACGGCGGGCCCACACCCGGACTCGAGACCTGGAGCGCTACGCGGGGCTCTTCGCTGAGCGCACCGGGGCGATGCGCTCCTCGGCGATGCGCGACCTGATGGCCGTTACCGCCAGGCCGGAGGTCATCTCGCTGGCCGGGGGCCTGCCCGACACCTCGACCTTCCCGCCGAAGAGCTTCGCCGCGCAGATGACCCGGATCGCCCAACAGTCGGCGGCGGAGGCGCTCCAGTATGGCCCGACCGAGGGCTTCGAGGAGACCAAGGACTGCATCTTGCAGGTGATGGGGGCGGAGGGGATGCTGCCCGACTCAGAGGACGTGATCGTCACCACCGGCGGCCAGCAGGCGATCGACCTGGTCTGCAAGACGCTGATAGATCCCGGCGACGTGGTGATCTGCGAGGCGCCGACCTACCCCGGTGCGGTGCCGGTCTTCTGCAGCTACCAGGCGGACGTGCTGCAGATCGAGTGCGACTCCGACGGGTTGCGCGTCGATGCCTTGGAGCGGGCGCTGGAGCGGCTGGCCGCCGAGGGGCGACGGCCGAAATTCGTCTACTCGGTTCCCAACTTCCAGAACCCTGCCGGGGTGACGATGTCCCTGGAGCGTCGGCGACGGCTGGTCGAGCTGGCGCGCCTGCACGAGCTGCTGGTCGTCGAGGACAACCCCTACGGGCTGCTGCGCTACAGCGGCGAGCCGCTGCCGCCCCTCTACCAGCTCGACGGCGGCGATTACGTGGTCTACATCGGCACCTTCTCCAAGATCCTCTCGCCCGGCATTCGCCTCGGCTGGGCGGTTGCCCCGCCGCCGGTGATGGAGAAGATCGTGCTCGGCAAGCAGGCGTCGGACCTCTGCACCTCGACCCTGACCCAGTACTTCGTGCGCGAGTATTTCGCCGAAGCGCGGTGGCGACAGTACGTCGAGGAGCTGGTCGAGATCTACCGCGGGCGGCGCGACGTGATGCTGGCGGCGCTGCGCGAGCACTTCCCGGCGCAGGCGAGGTGGACCGAACCCGAGGGGGGTCTTTTCATCTGGGCGACCCTGCCCGACTACATCGACACCAGCGACCTGCTGGCCAAGGCGCTGGGAGACGACGTCGCCTTCGTGCCAGGCCAAGCCGCATACCTCGACGGGCGCGGTCGGAGCTCGATGCGGCTCAACTTCTCCGGCGTCGGCGACAGCGAGATCCGCGAGGGGATCAGAAGGATTGGCAGGGTCATCGATGAGCAGGTCGCTCTTTACAGCGCCTTGGTGGACACCAGCCCAGGTGCGGCGGGGGACGAAACCCGAAACCCTGGTCAGAATTTGTTCAAAAGCCGGCCCTCAGATGCGACAGGTGCAGACGGGGAGCGCACGCCCCGAGGCGGAGACGTGCTTCCGTTCCGTACCTCGGGCGGGGCGGGCGGATGAAGGTCGCGGTCCTCAAGGGAGGCCGCTCGCTGGAGCGCGGCGTCTCGCTGCGCTCCGCCGCGAGGGTGGAAGACGCCCTGGAGAGACTCGGGCATCAGGTGCTGGCACTCGACGTCGGCGGCGATTTGGCCGAACGGTTGATCGGCGAAAGTCCCGATGTCGCCTTCGTCGCCATGCATGGGCCGGGGGGCGAGGACGGCACCGCGCAGGAGCTGCTGGAGATCCTGGGCATCCCGTTCACGGGACCCGGCGTGGCGGCCTGCGCACGCTGCATGGACAAGGCGCTGGCCAAGCACGCCCTGCGCGAGGCCGGCCTGCCAACCCCGGCCTGGTTCTCCTTCAACGAGACGGCCTTTCGCGAGCTGGGCGCCGCCGACGCCCTTGGCCTGCTCGCGGCGCGGATCGGCTTCCCGCTCGTGATCAAGCCAAGCCGCGGCGGCTCAGCGCTTGGCGTGAGGTTCGCCGCGAGCGAGCGAGAGGTGCCCGAGGCTCTGGTTTCGGCCTTCAGCTACGACAGCCAGGTGCTGGTGGAGCGCTACGTCGAGGGTCGGGAGCTGGCGGTGAGCGTGCTCGGCGATCAGCCCCTGCCGGTGGTCGAGGCGATTCCCGCCGACGGCGACCGCTACGACTTCGAGGCGCGCTATGAGATCGGCCGGACCACCTTCGCCTGTCCCGCTGAGCTGACCGAGGCTGAGGCGGAGGCGGTGACCGAGGCCGCGCTGGGCGCCTATCGCGTGCTGGGCTGCGGCGGCTTCGCCCGGGTCGATCTGATGCTGGGGCCCGACGGCCCAGGGGTACTGGAGGTCAACGCAACCCCCGGGCTCACCGACACCAGCCTCCTTCCCCAGGCCGCCGAGGCGGCGGGAATGGTCTTCGAGCAGCTGGTCGAGCGGATCCTGACTCTGGCCCTCGAGCCCGTCTCTGTCTAGGGCTCCTCCCCCTGTGCGAAGTCCTCGGGCGATACCTCGTCGAGGAACTCCTTGAACTTGTCGACGACTTCCTCGGTGTCCTCGACCTCGTGTTCGAACTCGATCGCGGACTCCTCAATCACCTCCTCGGCGGCAAAGATCGGCGCCGAGACGCGGACCGCGAGAGCCAGGGCGTCGGAGGGACGGGAGTCGATCTCCAACTCCGAGCCGTTGACCGAGACCGTGATCGAAGCGTAGAAGGTGTTGTCGCGCAGCTCGGTGACTGAGACCCGCTCGCACTTGGCCTCCAGCTGGTCGAGCACGTCGGAGAGCAGGTCGTGGGTCATGGGTCGAGGGGTCGCCGCGCCCTGCAACTTCATCAGTATCGCCGCCGCCTCCGGGTGGCCGATCCAGATCGGAAGGAACTTGTTCCCCTCGACAGTCTTCAGCAAGACGATCGGCTGCTTGCCGACCATGTCGAAGCTGACGCCGTAGATCTGCATCTGCTGCACGAGTGGGCGATCCTGGATTCGAACCAGGGACCTCGTCCTTATCAGAGACGCGCTCTAACCAACTGAGCTAATCGCCCTTTTGGCTCTGCAATGCGTATCTCTCAGCGGTATTCGGTTTAGCTCACTACGCTCAATGGCACAGCGAGCTCGAAATGTAGCTGGGAAATACGCGCTGCATCGCCGCGCCATCGTATCGACCTAGCGCCGCTACACCGGCCATGCGATCACAAGTTGCCGAACCGAGAGAAGTGCGCTGCTCGCACGCTTGGGGGCTTCGTCTGAACCGCTCCCTCGATCTCTAGGAGGCCCCTACCTACGGTGCCTTGCTGCCCAGCGGCTACGGTTCGATGATCCAGGCGAGCAGCCCGGTGGGCACAGCCCAGATGTGGTCGCTGAGGTCGAGGATGTCGCGTGTAGCAATAATGCCGCGACCGTAGTGCTCGTCAAGCGCCTTGCGTTCCTTGCGCCACTTTTGGCTGACGTATTTGGACTCGATTGGCGTCTGCAACAGCGGGCCTGCGAAGTCGATCTCCGAGCCCGTGTTGGGATTGCGCTGCACGAGAACGCTTGTCTCATCGAGAACAGCGAGATCATCGGCGCGTGCGATGTTGCGGAGAAGACAGACCCCAAGTTGCTGCTCGGATAGATAGGTGACGTCAGGGACGGCGAGGGAACCGTCGCGCAGAGATGGCAACCTGGCGATCAGTGGGTCGGTGAAGTAGAGCTTGCTCTGTGCTGCATGTGCGACATTCGTGCCGTCGTGCGTCGTAGCGGCCCGCCACGCGTAGAAGGCGGCGCAGAGTCTGTCGATGCGACTGTCCACGGTATTGGGCGCACCGATGTTCAGCGATGTTGCGACGTGCGCAACGTTCAGCGGTGAGCCGATGCCGACCACCAAGCGCTGAAGGAGCGCCTTGATGTCTCGGTCGCTCATCGAGCCGACGTGAAGCACATCGCCGGCAAGGACATTCCACAGGCCGTTGGCGGTGCCGGGTTTGACATCGACTTGCCCAAGTGCGTCGGCTACGGCGCGAGGGAAGCCACCGATGCTCAGGTAGCGCTCCCACGCCAGCGCGATGTCATCCAGGTGAACCCCGAGCGGCTCAAGCTGACGGCGTGTTGCCTCCGACTGGAGGTCGTCGAGCGCGACATGTCCGCCCGGAAGGTTCATAACGAGAGCGGGGTAGAGCTCGCGCGCGAAGGAGCGGAAGCCCATCGGAAAGAGCAGGCGCACGCCGCCAACCTCGCCCTCGCGACCAGCCAGGTCCCCTTGAGCCTCTCGCAGCTTTGCCCCGGACGATCCCGTGGCAACGACGCAGCCGCTGCGTAGCGACGTCTGGTCCCGAAGCTGCTTCAGCGCAGCCGCCCAGCCGCTGACATAGGTGATCTCGTCGAAAAACCAGTAGCGCATCTCGGGCGCTATTCCCGGCGTCAAATCCTCCGCGAGCTTGACGATGCGGCGGAGATCTTGGACGCTCAATCCCTCGCAGGGACAGAACACGACGCGCCGTGGATCAAAGTCGCGATCCTCGCGCAACCGCTCGATTGCACGCTTCATGGCCACGCTCTTACCGGCCCTGCGGGGTCCCATGAGGAGGTACAGAGAGCCCGGCTGAATGTCGGCCAGCGGACGAGGATCGTAGGACGTCAGTGCGTTCAGTCTGGCCTCGCGCAGATCGAGGTCGCGCTGCTGCCAGCCGTCGGCTTCCCGCCACCACGGGTTGCGGTCGAGGAGATGCTGGCGACGCTCGAAGTCCCTCACAATTGCGAACACATTAGCCGATAGGCAGAGATAGCTGCACAGATCCTGGGCAAAATCAGGTTATCGCCGGAACAGAACAAGGGCAAAATTGCCAATGGATCTGCACAGAACAAGGGCAACGGCCAGGGCTGGAGCTACATCGCAATCACGCCGGCTGCGCGAACTGAGTCAATGCCGACGTCAAAAGTAGGGCGTCAGCGAACGGTCACCAGTCGGGACTGTGGAAGATGGTGGCGGCGAGGTTCGCGCCCTCTGCGCCGACGGGCGGGCTCTCAAAGAGTTCCGCCATGGGTTTGTCCAGTTCCTTGCGCTCCAGCTCCCATACAGCGTCGCGGGCTCGTCAGATCTGCGCGGGAGCGGGTAACACCGGCTCGCCGACCAAGTCGTCAATCACGTTGGCCTGGTGATTGAGCATCACCTGCGGCGAGCGCCCCTCAGCCGCGCTTGCGGGCGAGCTTCTGGGCCAAGGCGAGGGCTTCGTCGAGGTTCTCGAAGCGGATCTCGACCGCGATCTCCTCCCCCCGCGCCCGTACCTTGACCTCGTGGCCAAAGGCCGACTCAAGTCGGTCGGCGGTCTCGGCGAGCGCCGCCGACCGCTCGGGATCCAGCTTGCGTTGAGAACCACTCTTGGATTTTGGTTGGCCAGCCAGCCTGACCCTTTTCTCCGTTTCGCGCACCGACCATTCGCCGCGGGCGGCGTCGCGGGCCAGGCGTCGGCGGACGTCATTGCCTTCTGCGCCAAGGAGCGCGCGGCCGTGGCCCTCGCTCAGCTCTCCGGACTCCAACAGGGCGAGCGCGTCGTCGGGGAGGTCCAGCAGGCGGATCAGGTTGGAGACAGCGGGACGGCTGCGACCAACGCGACGCGCTAGCTCCTCCCGCGAGAGGCCGAGCTCCTCGACCAGGGAGGCGCAGGCCCGGGCCTCATCGACCGGATTGAGGTCCTCGCGGACCATGTTCTCAATCAGAGCCGCCTGCAATCGCTCCGCCTCCGCCTGATCGCGGACCACAGCCGGCACCTTTTCCAGCCCCGCCTGTTGCGCCGCTCGCCAGCGCCGCTCGCCAGCGACCAGCTCATAGCTACCGTCGTGGAGAGGGCGAACGAGCAACGCCTGGACTACACCGCTGGCTTCAATGGAGGCGGCCAGGGCGGCCAGGGTCTGGGGATCAAACTTAGTCCGTGGCTGCCGCGGATTTGGCTTAATCAAGCGGATTGGAAGCTCCAACAACTCCCCGGCCCCATCCGTGGCGGTCTCCGGGAGAATCGCCGCGAGGCCCCGTCCAATCCCCCGCCTGGTGCCGCTAGCCACGTCCCCTGAGCTCCCTTGCCAGCGCGCGGTAGGCGTCCGCCCCGCGCGAGTGAGGAGAGTGCTCGGTCACGGGCAGACCATAACTGGGGGCCTCGGCTAAACGGACGCTGCGGGGTATCACCGTCTCGAAGACCATTCCAGGGAAGTGCAGGCGCAGTTCGCGCTCGACGTCCTGAGCGAGGCGCGTGCGCTCGTCGTGCATGGTGACCAACAGCCCCGACACCTCCAGTGCCGGGTTCAGCTCGCGCCGGATCAGGTTTAGGGTCTCGAGGAACTGGACCAGGCCCTCCAGGGCCAGATACTCGGCCTGGACCGGCACGATCACACGGTCGGCTGCGACCAGGGCGTTGATGCTGACCGGGCCCAGCGACGGCGGGCAGTCGAGCAGAGTCACCGCGAAGCGCTCGCGGATCGGCCCCAGACGTTCACGCAGGCGTGTCTCAGAGCCCTCGATCCGCGGCAGCTCAACCGCAGCGCCCGCCAGGTCGCGGTTGGCCCCCACCAACCAGAGGTTGTCGGGGCCCGCCGGGCGCGCCGCCTCTGCCAGCGAGATGTCTGCGGTCAGGCAATCGTATGAAGACGGGTGGCGGTCGCGGTCGTGACCCAGGGCAACGGTGGCATTGCACTGGGGATCCAGGTCGACCAGCAAGGTCTGTGACCCTGCGCCGGCCAGGCAGGCTGCGAGGTTGACCGAGGTGGTCGTCTTGCCAACACCGCCCTTCTGGTTCGCGACTGCGTAGACGAGGCCCATGGCGCCAGACTATTTGGGGGCGGGGCGGGGCGGTTCTTCAGCCGCGGGGGCGCTTCTTCGCCATGCCCGGCCGGCGGGGAAGGTCGGCGGGGGTATCGCCCCGCTTGCGGATCAGGTGGAGATGGCGGTGCCTGCTGCCCGCATAGGGTCCCACCGAGAGGACCCCCTCGGGGTGCATTCCGAGCTGCGGGGCGGCGCGGGCGAGCTGGGCCTCCTCCTCCTCGTCGCGCCTTCCCTTCCATGCCACCAGCACTCCATCCTCGCTCAGGAGCGGCGATGCAAGCTCGGCGAGGGTGGAGAGGCGGCCCACGGCTCGGGCGGTCACAGCCTCGTATGCCTCCCGCCCCTCGCCGCGCGCCCATTCCTCTGAGCGCGCGTTGATCACCCGGGCGTTGGAGATCGCCCCAGCATCAACCGCGCCTTGAATGAACTCGCACTTGCGGCCGACGGCCTCGATCAGGTCGACCCGGCCTTGAGGCAGGGCAACGGCCAGGATCAGGCCCGGGAACCCAGCCCCAGAGCCAACGTCAGCAATTCTGGCTGCATTGCGAAGCTGGGTGAACTCGAGGCCGGTGAGGCTGTCGGCTACATGGACCTTCCAGGCCCGGTCATCGGTCACCGAGCTGACCGAAGCTCTCTCCCGCGCCAGCAGCCTGAGTATCAGCTCGAACGTCTGCCGCTGGGCTGGGCTGAGGCAGGGTCCCGCTGGGGATCGATCGTCTCGTGCTTTTTCGCCGCCGGACATAGTTCTCCAACCACCGACCTAACTCGAATAGAGCCGGGTGGAATCCCTACCGTGACGCTCCCTCACTCAGACACAAGCGGAGCCACGACGACCCGCCGCTGCGGCTCGTCGCCTTCGCTGAAGGTCTCGATGCCGGAGCGCTCTTTGAGGTGCTCGTGGACGACGCGGCGTTCCTGCGCGCTCATCGGGTCCATCTCCACCGAGCCGTTGGCGCTGAGGGCCTGTTCGGCGGCCCGGTCAGCGCGGGTGACCAGCGCCTCCCGCCGCCGCTCGCGGTAGCCCGCGGCGTCCACGACCACTCTTTTGCGCTCTCGAATTCCGCGGAAGGCGGCCTGATAGCAGAGCAACTGAAGCGCGTCGATCGTCTGCCCCCGTTTGCCGATCAGCAGCCCGTAGTCGTCATCTCCGACGACTACCGCCGCGATCCGCTCCTCCTCCTCGCTGACCTCGACCTCACCGTCGAGATCGAGCTCATCGAGAACCCCCTCAACCAGCTCTCTGACCCGCTCAGCGGGCTCCTGTGGCCAATCGTTTGCGCTCACAGCACCTACCGCCTCTTCTTCTTTTTTTTCGGTGGAGGGGGCGGAGGTTTCGCGGCCGCGATCTCCGCCGCCGTGGGCACCGGCGGGGCGGGGATGATCTTCTGGATCGTGTACTGCTGGCCGATGGTCCAAATATTGGTCGTAATCCAGTAGAGGATCAGGCCGGCCGGGAGTTTGATGATGAAGAAGACGAAGATCAGCGGTAGCGCGAAGATCATCATCCGCTGGCTTTTGTCGGCGGTAACCGACATCATCAGGCCGGACACCAGCTGCGTGCTGACGTAGAGAACTATCAACACCACCAGCACCACGCCGGTCGCCTTGGCCGTCAGGTCGGGGATGAAGAGGAAGGAGGCTTCGCTGCCGCATTCCCCTGCCTTACAGCCGATGTCCGCCGGCAGCTCGGTGCGCAGAACCTGATAGAGGGTGAAAAAAACCGGTAACTGCGCCACGAGGGGGATACAGGAGGCGAAGGGGTTGACTTTGTTCACTTTGTAGAAATTCATCATCTCTTGCTGCATGCGCTGCTTGTCGTTTTTGAATTTCGCCTGGATTTCTTTGAGCTGCGGTTGGAGGGCCTGCAGCGCGCGCATGCTTTTCAGCTGTCTGTAGGTCAGGGGGATGAGCACCGCCCGGGTGCAGACGGTGAGCGCGATGATCGCTCCACCCCAGCTCAACCCGGCGTTGTCGTGGAAGAACTGCAGGACGCTGTTGACGATTTCGACCAGGAACTGGGGGGCGAGTTGGATCGCCGCCAGCATCAGACCCGAGCCTCCCCGTGGTACTTCTCCGGCTCGACCGGGCCGACCCGGAGAGTGAAGCGGGCGGGAACTGGGTCAAACCCCCCGTGGCTGAGCGGATTGCAGCGCGCCAGGCGCCAGGCGGCGAGGAGGAGGCCGCGTGGGGTCCCGAAGCGCTCGATCGCCTCCAGGGCGTAAGCCGAGCAGGTCGGCTCGTACCGGCATCGGCGTGGCCTGGCCGAGGAGATCCAGCGACCGTAGGCGCGGATCAGAGCCTGGGCGACGCGTTTCACGTGGAACGCCCACCCGCCGCGGCTTGCAGCGCCTCTTCGATGCTCTCGCGAACGCCCTGCGTGCCCTCGCGCTCAATCAGCCCGCCGATTTCGGTGCGGGCGACGAGGACGAAGTCGTGCGCCGGGGGGAGACGCTCAGAAAGGCCCCAGAACGCCTCGCGCAGAGCTCGCTTGACCCGATTGCGCTCCACAGCTCCCCCGATCTTGCGGCTCGCGGACACGCCAAGCCTCACCGCTCGCTCGTCGTCGTCGCGGCGAGGGAACCGGTAGAGCACGAGGTAGCGGGTCGCATGGGATGAGCCGTCGCGATAGACGCGGTCGAACTCGCCGCTGCGGGAGAGGCGGCGTCGCCGCTGTGCCGCCATCTAGGGAGTGAGGCGCTTCCGCCCTTTGCGCCGGCGTCGGTTGAGGATCGCGCGACCACCGCGGGTACTCATCCGCGCCCGGAACCCGTGCGTCTTTGCCCGCTTTCGCTTCTTCGGCTGGTAGGTCCGCTTCATCCGGGCCGCAGTATAGGCACCCATCCGCAAGAGGCGAGCCCGGCGGCCGCCTCGATCGGGGGTTTGGCGGATGCAGAACCTCGACCGTCGCAAACCGATTCCGCCGCCGGCCCAGCCGGCCAAATTCGGCCGGGATTTGCGGAAGCCCCCCCTCTGGCCTGGCGCGCCGACGCTATGGTCGGCCACCGGTGCCCGGTGACCCCGACCTACGCGAGCTCGACGCCCTCTGGCGAGAAGTCCAGGCGCGGCTGCGAGCCTCCGTTCCAGACTCGACCTACAGGCTCTGGCTGGAGCCCGTGCAAACCGCGGGCACCCAGGGAAGCACCCTCTACCTCACCGCTCCGGAGGGGATTCGGACCTGGGTGGAGCGTCGCTACGCCTCGCTGATCCGCGAAGCGCTGGCCGCCGCCGGGACGTCGCTTTGCGACATCGCCTTCATCGCCGCCCGAATCGTGGAGAAAGAGGGATGCGCGGCCCGCGATATCGAGCTCAACCCCAGCTACACCTTCGGGCGCTTCGTGATTGGGGCCGGAAACCGGCTGGCCCACGCCGCGGCGCTGGCGGTCGCCGAGGCGCCCTCCGAGGCCTACAACCCCCTCTTCCTTCACGGGCCGCCGGGGCTGGGGAAGACCCATCTGCTCGTCGCGATCGCCAACTACCTGGCGGCCAACGCGCCGGGCCTCATGGTCCGCTACACGACCGCCGAGTCGTTCACCAACGAGTTCGTTGGCGCGTTGCGCTCGACCGGCGCGGAGGGGTTCAAGAGCGGTTACCGCGACATCGACGTGCTGCTGATCGACGACGTGCAGTTCCTCGAGGGCAAGCAGCACACCGAGGAGGAGTTCTTCCATACCTTCAACGCGCTCTATGAGGCCGGCAGCCAGCTCGTGCTCTCCGCCGACCGCATTCCCAGCGAGCTGTCGGACCTCGCCGCTCGCCTTCGCGATCGCTTCGAGTGGGGATTGACCGTGGAGGTCGAGCCGCCGAACCAGGCAACCCGCCTCACGGTCCTGCGCCGCCTGGTGCGAGAGGCGGGTGTTGAGATCGCCGACCACGGGGCCCTGGAAGAGCTTGCGCGGCGAATCGACGCCAATGTGCGGCAGCTGCACGGGGCGCTGACCCGGGTGATCGCCCACGCCTCACTGACGGCCAGGCCGCTCAGCTCGGAGCTGATCGCCGAGGTGATCCCGCTGGCGGCGCGGTCCAAGGGGCCCGCACCGGTGGAGCGAATCCAGCAGCGGGTGGCAGCCGACTTCGGCATCTCCCGGGCGGAGCTCGTCGGCTCAACCCGGGCGGCCACCCCGGTCCGAGCACGGCAGGTGGCGATCTACCTGACCCGCGAGCTGACCGACCTCTCCCTGCCACAGATCGGCCGGCTCTACGGAGGCCGGGACCACTCGACCATCCTCAACTCGGTTCGCCGAATCGAGGCCGGCGTAGCCGAGGACCAGACCCTTGCCGAGCGTGTCGCCGGACTGCGGACCGCAATCCACAGGCCGGCAGATGGTGGAGCCTGACCGCCGACGTCGCTGCAAGAATCGGAGCGCTCCACAGACAAACCCACAACCTGCAAACCCCATTCCGAGGCCAAATCCACCGCGGCCACGGCGGTCTCCACAACCACTACTCCAACTCAAGAAGGCAGCAACCAATTGAAGCTCCGCGCCGAACGAGAAGAACTCGTCTCCAAGCTCGCCGTCGTCTCACGAGCGGTCTCCAACCGCGCCGCGACCCAAGCGCTCTCGGGGATTCTGATCTCCGCCGGCGCAGAGGGCGCGAACCTCGCCGCCACCGACCTTGAGATGGGGCTGCGAACGAGCTTTCGGGCCGAGGTCTCAGCTGAGGGCTCGGTCCTGTTGCCGGGCCGTCTTTTAGCCGAAGTCTCCCGCTCCCTCACCGACTCAAGCGTGGAGATCGAGTCGCGCCAGGCCGAGCGCGACGTGGAGATCCGCAGCGGCAGCTCGAGCTTTCACCTCCGGGTGCTGCCGGCCGAGGACTTTCCCAAGTTCCCCGAGCCGGGGCCCGAGTCGCTGTCCATTCCCGCCCCCGCTCTGGCCTCCTCGATCGAGCTGGTGGCCGCCGCCGCCTCGCGTGATGACATGCGCCCGGTGCTGACCGGCATCCTGGTCAGCGCTGCGGACAAGGAGATCACGATGGTCGCCACCGACTCCTATCGCCTGGCGGTGAAGCGGACCGAGCTGGAGAGCGGGATCGGAGGAGATATGGAGGCCAACGTTCCGGCCCGCGCCCTGCGCGAGCTGAGCAGGATCCTGGCCGCCGAGGAGGCGGATCGGGTCTCGGTCAGCCTGCTTCCCAACCAAGCGATCTTCACGACGGGGACGATTGTCCTCAACACCAGGCTGCTCGACGGGCAGTTCCCCAACTTTCGCCAGCTCCTGCCGGAGTCCTACGAGCATGACGTGCGGCTGCTCCGCTCCGAGTTCCTCGAGGTCACCCGCCGGGTCAGCCAACTCGCCCAGCGCAACACCCCGCTGCAGCTGTCATTCGAGCCGGGCAAGCTGACGGTCAGCGCGGAGACTCCAGACGTGGGCGATGCCGAGGAGACGATGCCGGCGGCCTTTGAGGGGGAGCCGCTGGAGATCGGGTTCAACCCCGAGTTCCTGAAGGAAGGCATCGAGAGCGTCGTCGGGGAGGAGGTCGTGCTGCGCCTGATCTCACCGCTTCGCCCGGGTCTGCTGCAACCGGTCGACAACGATGACTTCCGCTATCTGGTGATGCCCATCCGCCTCAACGCGTGAGGCGGATGGGGTGCTCGTCACCGCCGTCGAAGCGCGGCCGCTGCGGAGCCTCGACGGGGTGCGGGTCGAGCTGAGCGCGGGAATCGTTTGCCTGGTCGGGCCCAACGGCGCGGGCAAGACCAACCTCATCGAGGCGCTCTATTTCGGCCTCACCGGGCGTTCCTTTCGCACCGCTGACCGGCGCGATCTGATCCCCTTCGGCGGCTCGCTGGCGCGGGCCGAGGTCGCGATCCGCGATGTTGATCAGATCGAACGAGTTCTGCTCGCCTCGGTGAGCAGGACGGAGGGGCGCCGCCATCTGCTCGACGGCAGCCCGGCCAGCCCGGCCAGCCTGAGCCGCGCCCGACCGCCCGTCGCCGTCTTTTCCCCCGACCGCCTCAGCCTGATCAAGGGCCCGCCCTCGGAGCGCCGCGCCCACCTGGACGGCTTCCTCGCCGCTCGCTGGCCAGCGCGGGCGGAACTGCGCAAGCGCTATGGCCAGGTGCTGGCGCAGCGCAACGCGCTGCTGGCCCGATTGGCCGGTGGCCGAGCGGCGAGCGGCGATCTGGGCATCTGGGACGCGGCGCTGGCCGAGGCGGCCGAGCCGTTGATCTCGGCTCGGGAGGAGGCCGTCGGGGCGCTCGCCCGGTCCTTCGCACAGACGGCGGACGACCTGGGACTGGAGGGGCCAGCGACCATCGAGTACGTCCCCAGGGCGAGCGGGACCGCGGCGGAGATACGCGAGGGGTTGGCGCAGCGACGCGAGCAGGAGCTGCGGCTGGGCCGCAGCTCCTGGGGCCCACACCTCGACGAGCTGAAGCTCTCCACCTCGGGCCGCTCGCTGCGGCGCTACGGCTCCCAGGGCCAGCAGCGGGTTGCCCTCCTCTCCCTGCTCTTCGCCGAGCGCGACGCGCTGCTTGATACCCGCCGGGTGACGCCCCTGCTGCTTCTCGATGACGTTATGAGCGAGCTTGACCCGAGTCGACGCCAGCGCCTGGTCGAGCGACTCGAGCTGGGTGGCCAGGCGCTGATCACGGCCGCCGACGAGGAGTCGGTCCCCAGCGCGGCGATGGCCAAGGTGGTGCGGATGCCCCCGCCCGCCTCCGCCGAGGCCCTGGCCGCGTGACCCGGCGCTCGAGCCCCCGGCCAGCCGCCGAGGCCCTGCGGATCGCGCGCGAACGAGCGGCGCCAAAGACACGGCTCGCGGCGGTCCAGTCAGCCTGGGACAGGGCGGTCGGCGAGCAGCTCGCGGCGCGGGCGAGACCGGTCGCCGAGCGGGCCGGAACGGTGACCATCGAGTGCGCTGACTCGGTCTGGGCGCAGGAGCTCGATCTGATCCAGGAAAGGCTCTTGCAGCGCCTTCGAGACCAGCTGGGAGAGATGGCGCCGGAGGCTTTGCGCTTCCGCGTCGGCGGCGCCTGACCTCAGTCCCACGCTTTCCATGATTTGCAGGACTTTTTATCTTTCAACACAGCCCTTCCGGAGTCCCGGGCTGGTATCCTTATGTCAACTCGTGTTTGCGCCCCGACCGGGTGGAGCAGGTCTCCAGGCGGTCGGGGTTTTCTCTGATCACCGGAAGGGACTAATTGCCTGAGAAGATGACCAACGCCGACAAATCGACCGACTCCTACGGGGCCAAGGACATCACCGTCCTCGAGGGGCTGGAGGCGGTTCGCAAGCGGCCGGGCATGTATATCGGCTCGACCGGCCCGCGCGGGCTCCACCACCTGGTCTATGAGGTGGTGGACAACTCCGTCGACGAGGCGCTGGCCGGGCACTGCGACAGCGTCCGCGTTTTCCTCCACCCCGACAACAGCTGTACGGTGGAGGACAACGGCCGCGGCATTCCGGTGGGGACGATGGAGAAGGAGCAGCGGCCCGCGGCCGAGGTGGTGCTCACCGTTCTGCACGCCGGCGGCAAGTTCGGCGACGGCGGCGGCTACAAGGTCTCCGGTGGCCTGCACGGCGTCGGGGTCTCGGTCGTCAACGCCCTCTCCGAGCGGCTTCACCTGGAGATCAGCCGCGAGGGATATGTCTGGTCCCAGGACTACGAGCGGGGCGGGCCGCTGACCCAGCTGGCCCAGGGTGCGGCGACCATGGACCACGGCACCAAGATCACCTTCCTCCCCGACCTGGAGATCTTCGAAGAGATTGAGTTCGACTTCGAGACTCTGGTCGAGCGCCTGCGGGAGACCGCGTTTCTCACCCGTGGCCTGAAGATCGAGCTGATCGACGAGCGAGGGGCGACCAACAGCGTCACCTTCCAATACGAGGGCGGCATCGAGGACTTCGTGCGCTACCTGAATGAGAACCGGGACGAGCTCCACCGCCGGGTGATCTTCTTCCAGAGCTCCGAGGAGGAGGGGGAAGTCGAAGTGGCGATGCAGTGGAACACCTCCTACCAGGAGTCGATCTTCAGCTTCGCCAACAACATCAACACCCATGAGGGCGGCACCCACCTCTCCGGCTTCCGCGCCGCTTTGACCAGGACGCTGAACGCCTACGCGCGGGGCAAAGGGCTGCTGAAGGAGAAAGACGACAACCTCGCCGGGGAGGACGTTCGCGAGGGGCTGACCGCGGTGATCTCGGTCAAGCTGCATGACCCTCAGTTCGAGGGCCAGACGAAGACCAAACTCGGCAACCCGCCGATCAAAGGCCTGGTCGAGGAGACGGTGAACCGCAAGCTGGGCGAGTTCTTCGAGGAGAACCCGGGCGACGCGCGCAGGGTCATCAGCAAGGCGATCGACGCCTCTCGCGCGCGCGACGCGGCGCGAAAGGCCCGCGACCTGACCCGGCGCAAGTCGGCGCTGGAGAACTCGACCCTGCCCGGCAAGCTCGCCGATTGCACGGTCAAGGACCCCAGCCTGGCCGAGATCTTCGTCGTCGAGGGAGATTCGGCCGGCGGCTCGGCCAAGCAGGCTCGCGACCGCAATACCCAGGCGGTGCTGCCGCTGCGAGGCAAGATCATCAACGTCGAGAAGAGCCGCATCGACAAAGTCCTGGCCAACAACGAGATCCAGGCGCTGATCACGGCGATTGGAACCGGCGTCCACGACGAGTTCACGCTGGAGGACGCCCGCTACCACAAGATCGTGATGGCGACCGACGCCGACGT